>Ga0302274_10000443_pt1 | contig 42383 bp, 40 predicted proteins | sample III_Bog_N2_1_FD_198755 | JGI IMG/M metagenome (GOLD analysis project Ga0302274, IMG submission 198755) | Peat permafrost microbial communities from Stordalen Mire near Abisko, Sweden - III_Bog_N2_1 | ecosystem: Environmental > Terrestrial > Soil > Wetlands > Peat | place: Sweden: Abisko...
CTTTTTTGGATGCCCAAGTAGCTCAGTTGGTAGAGCACGTCCTTGGTAAGGACGAGGTCATCAGTTCAATCCTGATCTTGGGCTCCATTAAAACAAAAAACGCAGCAACCGAGACAAGCAACACACATATCACATGGCAAAAGAGCAATTTCAGAGAACTAAACCGCACGTCAACGTCGGCACCATCGGCCACGTTGACCACGGCAAATCCACCTTGACCGCCGCCATTGTTGCGGTGCAGAACCGCAAAGGCATGGCGCCCTTGATTGAATACAAGGACATCACCAAGGGCGGCACTGTGCGTGACGAGACGAAGACCGTGACTATCGCGGTGTCGCACGTTGAATACGAAAGCCCGAAGCGCCATTACGCCCACGTTGACTGTCCTGGCCACGCGGATTATGTGAAGAACATGATCACGGGTGCTGCGCAGATGGACGGTGCGATTCTCGTGGTCAGCGCTGCCGACGGCCCGATGCCGCAGACGCGCGAACACATATTGCTCGCCCGCCAAGTCGGTGTGCCGAGCATCATCGTCTGTCTCAACAAGGTTGATCTCGCGGATGCCGATTTGTTGGAGCTGATTGAAATGGAAATCCGTGAGTTGCTCACAAAGTATGGTTTTCCTGGCGATAAAACGCCGATCGTCCGTGCCTCCGCCACGGCCGCCCTCGCGGGCAAGCCGGAAGGTGAAAAGGCGATTGCGGATTTGCTCGAGGCTCTGGACTCGTTTATTCCCGACCCGGTTCGCGAAATCGACAAACCATTTCTTATGTGCGTTGAAGATGTGTTCACCATTGAAGGTCGCGGCACCGTGGTGACTGGTCGCGTGGAACGTGGCATCCTGAAGAAGATGGAAGAAGTTGAAATCGTCGGCTTAAAGGATACCCGCAAGACTGTGGCGACCGACATTGAAATGTTCCGCAAGCTGCTGGATTCGGCGAGCGCCGGTGACAACGTTGGGGTGCTGCTCCGCGGCACGACCAAGGACGAAGTGGAACGTGGCATGGTTTTGGCCAAGCCCGGTTCCATTAAGCCGCATACCAAGTTCAAGGCGGAAGTTTACGTTTTGACCAAGGATGAAGGCGGCCGTCACACGCCGTTCTTTACGAACTATCGCCCCCAATTTTATTTCCGCACCTCTGACGTCACCGGTACGCTCACGCTGCCGACGGGCGTTGAGATGGTGATGCCGGGCGACAACGTCTCGGTGGAAGTCGAGTTGCAAAAGACCATCGCGATGGAAAAAGGCCTCAAGTTCGCGATTCGCGAAGGCGGCCGGACCATCGGTTCCGGTATTGTGGCGGAAGTCATCGCTTAATTAAGAATTGGTTTCGGGAGCGCGGAGTGAGAACCTCCGTGCTCCCTTTTTGTCCGAAGATACGGTGGTGTTTTGGACGGTTACGGCAGTAGCTCAATTGGTAGAGTAGTGGTCTCCAAAACCATTGGTTGCAGGTTCAAGTCCTGCCTGCCGTGCCAGTCTGCTAAAGTGGAGAGGTGGCAGAGTGGTCTATCGCGGCGGTCTTGAAAACCGCTTTAGGCGAAAGCCTAACGGGGGTTCGAATCCCTCCCTCTCCGCCAAGATTATTTTTGTGAACAACTGGATACATATTGCAATTTGGGCGGTGGCGATTGGCGGCCTCTTTGGCCTCCTTTGGTGGCAGGGACAGGTTCAGCGATTGGCGGCCTATGTCGCGGAGACGCGCGAGGAGCTCAACAAATGCGCCTGGCCGAGCTGGGAGGAATTGAAAGGTTCCACCGCGCTGATCATCATCATGGTGGCGCTGCTTGGCGGTTTTGTGGTGTTTGTTGACCGCATTTTGTATTTCATATTTTTCCACTAATATTTCATGCCCAACCAGTGGTTCATCATTCAGACGCTTTCCGGCCAGGAGCACAAGGTCAAGGACAGCATTGAAAAGCGCGTCAAGACGGAGGAGATGCAGGATTTCATCAAAGAAGTCCTAGTGCCGATGGAAAAAGTTGTCGAAGTGCGCAACCAGAAGAAGACCGTATCCAACCGCAAGTTGTGGCCGGGTTACGTTTTCGTGGACATGGTGCTACTGGATGACGACCGGCGCGTGATTGAGAAAGCGTGGTATTTCATACGCGAGACGCAGGGCGTCATCGGTTTCTTGAGCGATCCGCCGCAGCCGACGCCGACGGATGAAGTCGAAGCCATCAAGGCACAGATTTCCGCATCGGAAGAGACAGAAAAACCGAAGGTCAATTTTGCCGTCGGCGAGACGATTAAGATCAACAACGGTCCCTTCCTGAATTTCAGCGGTGTGATTGAGGAAATTGATCCCGAGCGCGGCAAGCTGAAAGTGACGGTCAACATTTTTGGACGCAACACGCCGGTGGAACTGGAATACTGGCAGGTGGAAAAAACTTAACCGATTTTTATGGCAAAGAAAATTACTGGACAGATTAAATTGCAGATCCCGGCCGGTCAGGCCAATCCTGCGCCGCCCGTCGGTCCCGCGCTCGGCCAGCACGGCGTGAACATCATGGGTTTCTGCAAGGAATTTAACGCTGTGACCAAGAACGACGCTGGTTTGGTAATTCCCGTGGTCATCACGGTATACCAAGACAAGTCGTTCACATTCATCACCAAGTCGCCGCCCGCGTCTATCCTGCTTAAAAAAGCCGCCGGCATCACCGCCGGTTCCAAGACGCCGAACAAGGACAAGGTTGGCAAGGTTACGCGCAAGCAGATTTTGGACATCGTTAAAATGAAGTCCAAGGACATCAATGTGAATTCCGAAGATGCCGCCGTCCGGTTGATCGCCGGTACTGCGCGCAGCATGGGAATTGAAGTTGTCGGTTAAGCCCAGAATAAACAATCGCGGGAGAGCCGAAAGCTCGTTTGCACCGCACCAAAATAAATGCCCAGCAAAAGATACAAGAAAGCCCTGGAAGTGGTTGACGGCAAAAAAGCCTATCCGCTCAAGGATGCCGTTGGCGTGCTCGCCAAATTCCCCAAAGCAAAATTTAACGAAACCATTGACCTCGCTTTCCGCCTCGGCGTGGATCCGAAGCAGTCCGACCAGATGGTGCGCGGCACGGTTCCGTTGCCGCACGGCAGCGGCAAGACGGTGCGCGTTTTGGTTTTTGCTAAAGGTAACGCCGCCGATGCCGCGAAGGCGGCCGGTGCGGAAAACGTCGGCTTTGAAGACATGATTGCCAAATGTATCAGCGGCTGGACGGATTTTGACGTGGCCATTGCTACGCCTGAGGCGATGGTGGAAGTTCGTAAGCTTGGCAAAGTCCTCGGACCGCGCGGCTTGATGCCGAATCCGAAAACCGGAACCGTCACCGACGACACGGCAAAAGCCGTGAAAGAAGTGAAAGCCGGCCGGGTTGAGTTCAAAGTTGACAAAGCCGCCAACGTGCATGTGATTGTTGGCAAGGCTTCGTTTAAGCCGGAGCAGATTGAGGAAAATGCCCGGGCCGTCATTGAGGCCGTGGCCAAAGCCCGACCGAACAGTCTTAAGGGCAATTACATCAATTCCTGCACGCTCTCGGCGACGATGAGTCCGCCCGTTAGGGTGGACATCCGTGAATTTGCAGCCAACTAAAAGGATTTACCATGCGTGCAGAAAAGAAATTATTGACTAGTGAATACGTCGCCCGGTTGAACGGCTCGCCGTTCTTTATTGTGGTCGGCTATCAAGGTTTGAAAGTGGCGCACCTTTCCGAATTGCGCAAACGGCTCACCCAGGCGGGCGCGGAGATCCACGTCGTTAAAAATACCGTCTTCAGCGTCGCCGCCAAGGAAGCCGGCATTGCCGAACTGAACGGCGGCCTCGCAGGCCAGTTGGCCGTTGTGACCGGCAAGAAAGACATCTCCGGCGCTGCCAAAGCGGTGAAGAATTTTGCGGCGGAATTTGACAAGCTCAAGCTGAAGTTTGGATACCTGAACAATCAGCGGCTGGACGAATCGGCCATCCTGGCGCTCGCGGATTTGCCGAGCCTGGACGTGCTCCGCGCGAAGCTGCTTGGCTTGCTCAATGCCCCGGCGACGAAGCTGGTGACTTTGATCAATACACCGGCATCGATGCTGGCGCAGGTCATCAAGGCCAAGTCCGAAAAAGCCGAATAACCATTTTCGGTTTGAAAGTTAAAATTTCAAACCGGGAAACCAACAACCAACAACCAACAACGTAAATCGTCGGTTCGCGGGCTGCGAACTGAAAATTGCTGAAGCCGAGGCAGACGACGAGACGAATAGAAAGAAATAGTATTATGGCAGACATTGCAAACTTAGTGGAAGAATTGAGCAAGCTGACGGTGATTGAAGCCGCGGACTTGGTGAAACAACTGGAAACCAAGTGGGGCGTTTCTGCAGCCGCGCCCGTGGCGGTCGCGGCGGCTGGTGCTCCGGCTGGTGGGGCTGCTCCGGCGGCCGCCGCAGCCAAAGACACGTTTGACGTGATTATTGCCTCCGTTCCCGCGGACAAGAAGATCGCCGTCATCAAAGCTGTCCGTGAAGTGAAGGCTGGCCTGGGTCTCGCTGAAGCCAAGGCTTTGGTCGAAGGTGCGCCGAAGACCTTGCTCGAAGGCGCGAACAAGGCTGACACCGACGCCGCCAAGAAAAAGCTGGAAGAAGCCGGCGCGAAGGTGGAAGTCAAGTAATTGCCCGGGTTTTGGGGCGGCGGCATATTGCCGTCGCCCCGTTTCATCCCCGCGAAAGGCGGGATCAATTGGATAAAAAATTTAACTGGTAGGACATTCGGTTGCGGTTGTGTCAAGCTGGCCGTTGAACGCGGCGGGCTTGCCTTGTGTCGTTAAGTGAAAAATGGTGCGGCGTGTCGCCGTGCCCAACAGAAAGTATAAAATGCCATCCCGAGCCACAGAACGTATCAACTTCGGCAAGATCAAGGAAATCGTCACGCCGCCGAACATGATCGAGTTGCAGACCAATTCCTACGAGGAGTTTTTGCAGGCCGATTCGACGCCGTCCAAACGCCAGAAGCATGTCGGACTGGAATCGGTTTTCCAGGAGGTGTTTCCGATCGACAGCTATGACAACAAGATCAAGCTGGCCTATGACTCCTATGACGTTGGCGAGCCTAAAGTGGACTGGCTGGAATGCCTGCGTGAAGGCACGACTTATGGTGCGCCGCTTTACGTCACGTTCAAGCTGATTGAAGAATCCAAGAGTGCGAAGGAAGAAAAGGTTTTCATGGGCGAGCTCCCGCTGATGACCCCGCAAGGCACGTTTGTCATCAATGGCGCTGAACGGGTCGTGGTCTCGCAGTTGCACCGTTCACCGGGTATCGCGTTTGAGGCGACCCAGCATCCGAACGGTAAAATGCTCCATAGTTTCCGCGTCATACCTGACCGCGGCTCCTGGTATGAAGCTATGTTCGATACGAGCGATTTGCTATATGTTTATCTCGACCGCAAAAAACGCCGCCGGAAATTTTTGACGACGACGTTCTTTCGTGCGCTTTCGTTCCTCGACCATGAGGACAAGGAAAAGGGCAGCAAGTCAAAGGATAACGGCGGCCTCACGCGGGGAACGGACGAGGAAATTTTGAAGCTGTTCTACACCATCGAGGAATTGACGGTGAAGGAGGCGGAAAAAATTGAGGATTTGCAAAACCGCGTGCTGGTGCATGACGTGGCGGACGAAGAAAAGGGCCTGGTTATCGCGCGCGCCTTCGAGCCGCTCTCGAAAGCCGTTGTTAAACAGATTGCCGAGCTTGGCGTGACCAAGATCAAGGTCGTGGACACTTCCGTGGATGAAGGGAACATGATCAAATGCCTCAAGAAAGATCCGGCCAAGAACGAGGAAGAAGCGCTCAAGGATATTTATCGTCGTCTACGTCCGGGCGATCCTCCGACCGCCGCGAATTCTCGGGCCTTGATTAAGCGTTTGTTCTTTGATGAGAAGCGTTATGATCTCGGCCGCGTCGGTCGTTACAAAATCAATCAAAAATTGGGTATGAAGGGCGACAGCCGCATTCTGACCAAGGAAGATTTGGTGGCGGCGACGAAGTATTTGCTCAAGCTTAAGAAGGGCGAAGGCTCGCTGGATGACATTGATCATTTGGGCAGTCGTCGTATTCGCACGGTGGGCGAATTGCTTTCCAACCAATGCCGCGTGGGATTGTCCCGCACGGAACGTTTGGTGAAGGAGCGCATGACCTTGTTCGATCAGACGGTCGAATCCATGACGCCGCAGAAGCTCATCAATCCGAAGGCGCTTTCCGCCGTGATCCGCGATTTCTTTGGCCGCAGCCAGTTGTCGCAGTTCATGGATCAGATCAATCCGCTTGCGGAACTCACCCACAAACGCCGCTTGTCGGCGCTCGGACCCGGGGGGCTTTCGCGTGACCGTGCCGGTTTTGAAGTCCGCGACGTTCATCCGTCGCACTATGGCCGCATTTGTCCGATTGAAACGCCGGAAGGTCCAAACATCGGTCTGATCGCGTCGCTCGCGACGTTTGCCCGTATCAACGAGTTCGGTTTCCTCGAGACGCCATATCGCAAAGTTGAGAACGGTCGCGTCACGGAAAAAATTGAATACCTGACCGCTGACCGTGAAGAGCAGTTCATCGTCGCGCAGGCGAATTCCGTGATGGATGACAAGGGTCATTTCACGGACGACCGCGTGGTCTGCCGTCAGCGTGGCGAATTCATTGACGTGGAGCCGACAAAAGTCGACTACATGGACGTGTCGCCGAAGCAGCTCGTTTCAATTGCTGCGTCGTTGATTCCATTCCTCGAACACGATGACGCGAACCGCGCATTGATGGGTTCCAACATGCAACGCCAGGCCGTGCCGCTCCTCGTCACCGAGGCGCCGCTCGTCGCAACGGGCATGGAAGACCGAGTCGCCCGCGATTCCCGCGCCGTGTTGGTGTCGGAAGAATCCGGCAAGGTTGCGTCCGTCAGTGGTGATCAAATCATCATCACCGAAAACGGCCATTTGCCTGAAGGTAAAAAGAAAATCAAGCATGATCCGGAAAACGGCGTTTCCGTCTATCCGGTTCGCAAGTTCATGCGCTCGAATGCGGCGACCTGCATCAACCAGAAGATTCTTGTTGAAAAAGGCGACCACATCAAAAAAGGCCAGGTGCTAGCCGACGGTCCCTGCACGCAGGGCGGCGAGCTTGCGCTTGGGCGCAATGTGCTCGTGGCGTTCATGCCGTGGAACGGTTACAACTTCGAGGACGCGATTCTAATCAGCGAGAAGATCGTCAAGGAAGATATTTTCACTTCGATACACATTGATGAATTCGAAGTGGCCGCCCGTGACACCAAGCTCGGACCGGAAGAAATCACGCGCGACATCCCGAACCTCGGCGATGAAGCCTTGAAAAACCTCGGCACGGACGGCGTCATCCGCGTGGGCGCGGAAGTGAAACCCGGCGACATTCTCGTCGGCAAGATCACGCCGAAATCTGAAACCGAGCTTGCGCCGGAAGAACGTTTGCTCCGCGCCATTTTCGGTGAAAAGGCGGCGGACGTGAAAGACACTTCGCTCAAGGTTCCGTCCGGGACCTACGGCATCGTCATGGATGTGAAAGTTTCGGCGAAAAAGGACGCCGACCGCGTCAGCCGCTCGGTTTCCAGCGAGGAAAAACGCCACGCGAAACAGATTGAGGAAGATCACAAGAAAAAAGTCGGCGAACTGGAAGACCAGTTGACGGAAGCGTTGAGCAACATCCTGCTCGGCGAAAAAATTCCGCTCGATGTCGTCAACAGCGAGACCGGTGAGATCATCATTCCGGCGAACCGCAAGATCACGAAGACGCTGTTGCGCAAGCTGGCAACGGTTTACGATCGCATTGAAATTGATCCGTCGCCGATTCGCAATAAGATCAACGAAATCATCGGCCAGTTTAAGAAGAAATTCGATGACTTGCAGATGCAATACGACGAGGAAATGGAACGCGCCGAGGCGGGTGAAGGCATTGAGGCCGGCATCGTCAAGTCGGTGAAAGTTTATATCGCGTCCAAACGTAAACTGTCAGTCGGTGACAAGATGGCCGGACGCCACGGTAACAAGGGTGTCGTCGCCAAGATTGTTAAAGAAGAAGACATGCCGTATCTTGCGGATGGAACGCCGGTGGAAATCGTCTTGAATCCGCTGGGTGTGCCGAGCCGTATGAACGTTGGACAGGTTTTGGAAACGCACTTGGGCTGGGCGGCGAAGCTGCTCGGGCTGAAGTTCGCCACGCCGGTGTTCGACGGCATGAAGGAAAAGGACATTCGCGGCTACCTCAAACAGGCCGGTTTGCCGGAACACGCCAAAACGCATTTGATCGACGGCCGCACCGGTGAACAGTTCGACCAGGAAATCGTCGTTGGCTACATCTACATGATGAAGCTCGGCCATTTGGTCGCGGACAAGATTCACGCCCGTGCGGTTGGTCCGTATTCGCTCGTTACCCAGCAGCCGCTGGGCGGCAAGGCGCAATACGGCGGTCAGCGCTTCGGCGAAATGGAAGTGTGGGCGATGGAAGCCTACGGCGCGGCTTACACGTTACAGGAACTCCTGACCGTAAAATCCGACGACGTGCAGGGTCGCACGCGCATCTACGAAAGCATCGTCAAGGGTGACAACTCGCTGGAGGCCGGCATCCCGGAATCCTTCAACGTGCTCGTGAAGGAGATGCAATCCCTCGGGCTTGACGTGAAGGTGGGTTACTCCAACCCGATTGAACACGCCAACAGTGACAGCGCGCAGCAGGCCGCCGTTGCCGCATTGACGTCCACCGAACCCTGAAACGAAACTTTGCTGAAATAAAATCGTATGACTAGTTCCAAAGAAAACGCCCGCGAGATTCTCGGCCTCGAAAAAGTCAACCAAGTTGACTATGTCGGCATCACGCTCGCGTCACCCGACGCCATCCGCTCGTGGAGCAAAGGCGAAGTCAAGAATCCCGAAACGATCAACTACCGCACGTTCAAGCCGGAAAAGGGCGGACTTTTCTGCGAACGCATTTTCGGTCCCGTCAAGGACTGGGAATGTTCCTGCGGCAAATATAAGCGCATCAAGCATCGCGGCATTGTCTGCGACCGTTGCGGCGTCGAAGTGACCTTGTCCCGCGTCCGGCGCGAGCGCATGGGGCACATCGAACTGGCTGTGCCGGTGCAGCACATCTGGTTCTTCAAGTGCATGCCCTCGCGTATCGGTCTGGCGCTGGACATGACCGCGCGCCATTTGGAACGCGTCATTTATTACGAGGACTATCTCGTGATTGATCCGGGTACCACGCCGCTCAAGGCAAATCAGCTGCTCACGGAAGTTGAACTGCGTGAAGCCCGCGAAACTTACGGTGCCGAAGCGTTCACCGCCAAGATGGGCGCTGAAGCCGTGCGTGAGGCGCTGTGCCGTGTGGATCTCGTCAAGCAGGCCGAGGAACTGGCCATCGCGATGACCGAGACCAAGAGCAAGCAGATTCGCAAAAAACTGGCGAAGCGCATCAAGCTGTTGCAGGGTTTGCACTCTTCCAAGAGCCGCCCGGAATGGATGATTCTCACGGTGCTGCCGGTGATTCCGCCGGACTTGCGTCCGCTCGTACCACTCGAAGGTGGTCGTTTTGCAACATCCGACTTGAACGATCTTTATCGCCGCGTCATTAACCGGAATAACCGACTCCGTACGTTGCTCCAGCTCAAGACGCCGGAAGTCATTATCCGCAATGAAAAGCGCATGTTGCAGGAAGCCGTGGACGCATTGTTCGACAATGGTCGCCACGGACGTCCGGTGACCGGTGCTGGCAACCGCTCGCTGAAATCTTTGAGCGACATGCTCAAGGGCAAAGGCGGACGTTTCCGTCAGAATTTGCTCGGCAAGCGGGTTGATTATTCTGGCCGTTCCGTCATCGTGATTGGACCGGAACTGAAGTTGAACCAGTGTGGTTTGCCAAAGAAAATGGCGCTCGTTTTGTTCGAGCCGTTCATCATTCGCCGCTTGAAAGAATTGGGCTATGTTCACACCGTTCGCAGCGCAAAGAAAATGATCGAGCGCCAGACGAAGGAAGTTTGGGACGTTTTGGAAGAAGTGACCAAGGGGCATCCGGTGCTGTTAAACCGCGCCCCGACGCTGCACCGTTTGTCCGTCCAGGCTTTCGAGCCGCAGCTCATCGAAGGTGAAGCGATCCGGATCCATCCGCTCGTCTGTACCGCGTATAACGCCGACTTTGACGGTGACCAGATGGCCGTTCACGTTCCACTCTCCGTCGAGGCGCAGTTGGAAGCGCGTTTGTTGATGATGGCGACGAACAACATATTCTCGCCTTCATCCGGCAAGCCGATCATCACACCGACCCAGGACATTACGCTCGGTTGCTATTACGTCACCGCCGAACCGCGCAAACCCATGCCTGCGAATGTCAATGAGCTGCCGCTCTTTGGCTCGAAGGAAGAAGTCATTTACGCCTACAGCGACGATGCGCTGAAGACGCATGACCGCATCCGCTTGGCGAACCCTGACCTCGGCAAGAAAACCGCCTTTGGTAATGCCGACAAGAAAATCATTGAGACCACGGTGGGTCGTGTACTGTTCAGTGAAATCTGGCCGAACGAACTCGGCTTCCACAACAAGCCGGTGAAGAAATCTGACCTCGGCGACCTGATCTGGAAATGTTACAAGTTTGCCGGCCACGATAAGACTGTCGTGATGTTGGACAAGCTCAAAGAAATTGGCTTCCGCGAAGCGACCAAGTCCGGCGTGTCCATCGGTATTGACGACATGATCGTCCCGAAGGAGCGCGATGAGCAAATTCGCAACGCCCAGGGCCAGATCAAGGAAGTTGAGAAGCAGTATCGCAAGGGTGTCATCACCTCCGGTGAACGCTACAACAAGATCGTGGACGTCTGGACGCACTGCACGGATCAGATTTCCGGCGTGATGTTCGACACCTTGAAAGCCAATCAGGGCAAAAAGGAATATAACCCCGTCTATCTGATGGTGGATTCCGGCGCGCGTGGTAATAAACAGCAAGTCCGTCAGCTCGCCGGTTTACGCGGTCTCATGGCCAAGCCCAGCGGGGAAATTATCGAGAAGCCGATTCTGGCGAACTTCCGCGAAGGTTTGTCCGTCTTGGAATACTTCATTTCGACGCACGGCGCGCGCAAAGGTCTCGCTGACACCGCGCTCAAGACCGCCGACTCCGGCTATATGACGCGCAAGTTGGTGGATGTTTCTCAAGACGTGATCATCCAGGAGGGCGACTGTGGTACGACCAACGGCATTTGGGTTTCCGCCGTGTTCGAAGGAGAAGACGAAGTGGTGAAAATCTCTGACCGTCTGGTTGGCCGTTTTGCCTGCGACGACATCGTGAATCCGACCAGCCCGAAAGAGTTCCTGATCCACGCCAACGAAGAGATCGACGAAGTCAAGGCCAAGGCGATTGACGTTGCCGGCGTTGACCGTGTTCGCATCCGCTCGGTGTTGACCTGCGAAAGCAAGCACGGCATTTGCAAGCATTGTTACGGCCGCAATCTCGCGACCGGCTCGCTGGTCAAGCTCGGCGAGGCTGTCGGCATCATTGCCGCGCAGTCCATCGGCGAACCTGGCACGCAGCTCACGATGCGCACGTTCCACACCGGCGGTGTGGCGGCGGGCGTGTTCAAGCAGCCGCAGATCAAGTCCAAGAACGACGGTATCATCAAATACAATGAATTGCGCTCCGTTGAATTGGAAGACGGCAACAACATTGTTTTGAACAAGAACGGTTCCATCCAGATTCTCGCGCCGGACGGCCGCGAACTGGAAAACCACACCATCGTCATCGGCGCGGTCATCTCCGTAAAGGACGGCGCGAAAGTCAAGAAAGGCGATACGTTCGTCCAATGGGATCCGCATAACGTGCCCATTCTGTCCGAGAAGGCCGGCAAGGTGAAGTTCCACGACATCATCGAGGGCGTCACCATGAAGCAGGAAGTGGATGAAGCCACCGGTGAAGAGTCCATGGTCATCATCGACCACAAGGAAGATTTGCATCCGCAGATCATCATGTCCGATGAGAAGGGCGAAGTCGTCGCGAACTACCCGATTCCGTCGGGCGCACACGTCGTCGTCAATGAGTCCGACAAAATTGTGCCCGGCACGCTCATCGCCAAGACGCCGCGCAAACAGGCCAAGACCCGCGACATTACTGGCGGTCTGCCGCGTGTCGCTGAGTTGTTCGAAGCACGCCGCCCGAAGGATGCGTCGGAAATCTCCAAAATTGACGGGATCGCGGACTTCGGTCCCAGCGTGCGTGGCAAGCGCTGCGTGCTTATCAAGGATACGGCCACGGGGTTGGAGGAGGAACACCTCATCCCCATTGGCAAACACGTCATCGTTTTCAAGGGTGACTTGGTCAAGAAAGGTCAGCAGCTCACCGAAGGCCCGATGGATCCGCATGAGATCCTCGATGTCTGCGGCCCGCAGGAATTGCAGGAACATTTGGTCAGCGAAGTGCAGGAAGTTTATCGTCTCCAAGGCGTGACGATCAACGACAAGCACATTGAGATCATCGTGCGCCAGATGTTGCGCAAGATTCGCGTCACCGAAACTGGCGACACCCAGTTCCTCTGGGGCGAGCAGATCGACAAGCTGGAATTCGAGGCCGAGAATGAAGCCGTCGAGAAAAAGGGTGGCAAGCCGGCGGAGGCCGTCCCCGTGCTGCTCGGCATCACCAAGGCGTCGCTCGAAACCGACAGCTTCCTCAGTGCCGCATCCTTCCAGGACACAACCCGCGTGCTCACCGAAGCCGCGACGCGTTCCAAGATTGACAGCCTGCGCGGCTTCAAGGAAAACGTCATCATGGGCCACATCATTCCGGCCGGAACGGGTTTTGACATGCACCGCAAGGTGACGCTTAACCCGCTGGTGGAACTGCCGGAGGAACCGGCAATGGAAGAAACCAGCGCGGCCGAAGCGGAAAATCCGCTGCTCGCCTGAACTGAAAATTAATTACACCACGGCGTCCGATGCAAGTCGGACGCCGTTTTCATTTTATCCGCGTTGCTTAGGGACGCTTGCGGATCCTTACGAAAGGGCAGGGGATACAAGCGAAGTGTCACCGTAGCCGACTCCATTAATATTGATAGAGGCTTTGAATAGGCCGTGTTGATTGGCGACGGTGTAGTTGGCACCCAGCCAGCCATAATTAATAGACCACCTTGTTGAGCGGATACTCGATGATGCCTTCCGCGCCGGCAGCCTTGAGCTGCGGAATCAGTTCGCGCACGACCTTTTCATCAATGATCGTCTCTACAGCGACCCAGCCTTTGAGGCTTAGGCTTGAGATGGTCGGGTTGCGCAGTGCCGGCAGGTCCGCCAGCAGCTTGGCGAGGTTTTTCTCCGCGATGTTCATCTTCAGGCCGACTTTCGTCTCGGCGTCCAGCGCGCCCTTAAGCAGCAATGCCAGCGTCTCAATTTTCTTCCGTTTCCATGGGTTTTCCCATGCTTCCACGTTGGCGATCAACCGCGGCGTGGAGCTCAACAGCTCATCCACGATGCGCAGCTTGTTTGCCTTGAGCGAGGAGCCGGTCTCGGTGACTTCGACGATGGCGTCCACCAGTTCGTGCGCCTTTACTTCCGTCGCGCCCCAGGAGAATTCCACCTCGGCCTTCACGCCATTTTTCTTGAGGTATTTCTTTGTGAGGTTTACGACCTCGGTCGCGATGCGTTTGCCCTGCAAATCTTTCACCGACTTGATCGGCGAATTTTCCGGCACGCACAGCACCCAGCGCGCGGGCCGGCGCGAGACTTTGCTGAACAGAAATTCTCCGACCTCGTGGACCTGCGAGCCGTTCTCCATGATCCAGTCATGGCCGGTGATGCCGCAGTCAAGGTAGCCGTGCTCGACGTAACGGCTGATCTCCTGCGCGCGGATGAGCCGGATCTCCAACTCGTCGTCGTCCACGTAAGGCACATACGAACGGCTGCTGACCTGGATGTTGTAGCCGGCTTTGGCCAGCTTCTCGATGGTGGCGTCCTGCAAGCTGCCCTTGGGCAGGCCGAATTTAAGTTTCTTGCTCATTAAAAATAAATCACTTCCGCGCCTTAATTGTTTGGGGCTTCGGGTCATCGTCTCGCGGCGCTGGTTCGTTAATCTGCCAATTTCGCCGCAATAACGCCACCTTCTTCTGGGCCCGGTTTTACTTCATGCTATCGATGGTCCAATCGTCGCCGGACTTTTTCATCAAGAACGTCTTGGAACCTTGCACTACACCGCCTGCATACCAACGTCCGATCACGTCCACCGAGCCGTCCGGTTTCGGGTCGCTCATATCCACGCCGAGGATCATCACGGGCAGACCCGTGTCCTTGTCGAGCGGCGACTGGTTTGAGTGCAGGTCAATGTGATAGCTCTCCTTGATCGGCGGAATATGATTGGGGTATTTCGTGATCAACGCCTTGACCACCGAATCCTCCGCTTGCATAAATAAAGCCGAGTAATTGCCATCTTCCCAGAAATGGCGGTCGAGTAAATAACTGAGAATCAGCAGATCAATCTTCTCCTCGTCCGTCTTGGACAAACCCGGAACAACCGGCGACACGACTTCCTTCATGGCTGGTACCTTGACCTCGCTGGCAAAATAAATCGACTCATGGTTTGTGCTGCAACCGGCAGTCAGCAAAACTCCCAGCACGACCGTGGAAAAAACTAGTTTGGTTCTCATGCCTTCCTCCAAATCACGCGCCGCCCTTGCACCGAGATTTCCTTCTTCGCCAGCGCCGCGACGCAGCGCGGATACAGTTCATGTTCCGCCGCGTGGATACGCTGGTGCAGCGTTTCCGCTGTGTCGTGATCCAGCACTGGTACGGCCGACTGGCCGATGATAGCGCCGGAATCCACGCCCGCGTCCACGAAATGCACCGTGCAGCCTGCCACCTTCACGCCCTGCTCCAGCGCCTGTTTCCACGCTTGCAGGCCGGGAAAACAAGGCAGCAGCGACGGATGGATGTTGACGATGCGTCCCTCGAACGCGCGCAGGAAATCGCCCTTCAATACGCGCATGAAACCCGCCAGGACCACCAAATCCACCTGCGCTGCCGTCAACGCCGCCACGAAGGCGCGTTCCGCCGGTTCGTCCAGCTTGGTGCGGAACTGGCCCGGCGGGATGAACTGCGACGGAATCTGCCGCGCCCGCGCGTGCGCCAGGAGGCCCGATGCTTCGACATCGCTTAAGACAACGGCGATTTGCGCCGGGATCTTGCCTGCCGTCACCGCGTCCGCGATGGCCACGAAATTGGAGCCCTGGCCGGAGCCGAGTATGCCGATACGAAAAGGATTATTCACTGCGATTTGAATAACAGAGCGGCCCTTCAAAACAAGCGGAAAGGTGTGACCACATGGACAACCAATAAGCAGTCACAGTTGCGAGCGGCGAAACAATGCCAAGTTCATGCCGGTAATACATTTGTCCATGCGATTAATTCCGCCGCACACTCCCCGCATCGGCTTGCGTTGAACTTCACCGTCGTCTAGTTTTCGCACGTGAAGAAAACCGGCCGCCCCGTCATTCCTCGCAAGACGATTTATCGCCTCTCGATTTATCTGCGCTGTCTCGCGCGGCTGCGGGAGAACAGCATCGGCACGGTTTCCAGTGAGGCGCTGGCGAAGGCTGCCGGCGTCAAGCCGACGCAGCTCCGCAAAGATCTCGCCTACTTCGGCACGTTTGGCACGCGTGGGCTGGGCTACGACGTGACGGAGCTTTCCCAGAAGATCGCCAATGAACTCGGCACGTCCAGCCTCCAGCCGGTCATCCTAGTGGGGGTCGGCAACCTCGGCATGGCATTGCTTTCCTATCGTGGATTTGAGAAGGAGGGGTTTGAGATAATCGCCGCGTTTGATGCCGAGCCCGCACGGAAGCGTGACAAGGAAATCAAGCAACCAATTCTGGACATGGACAGATTGGCAGCCTTTATCCGCGAACACGGCGTGAAGATGGCGATCCTTTCTGTGCCCGCTGCTGGCGCGCAGACCGTGGCAAACCAGCTGATTGAGTCCGGGGTGATGGGCATCCTGAATTTTTCCCCGAGCGTCCTCGCCGTGCCGGAAGATGTCATGGTCAACAACGTCAACCTTGCCATCGAACTTGAAAACCTGAGCTATTTCATTCAGGACTGACGCCCCAGGAAAGTCGACGGGCTGACAAATACCAGGTTGGCAGTCGAACGGAATTAACCGAGGGCTTGCTCTGCTGCGCGCACGGTGTTTTGCAACAACATGGCAATAGTCATCGGGCCGACACCGCCGGGGTTGGGCGTGATTTTTCCGGCGATGGGCAGAAGATTTTTGTAATCCACGTCCCCAACCAGTTTGGTGCCGGTCTTCGAGGTGGCGTCCGGCACGCGGTTGACCCCCACATCCATCACCACCACGCCGGGCTTGACCATGTCGGCCTTCAGAAATTCCGCCACGCCCATCGCCGCGATGATGATGTCCGCCCGACGGCAATGCGCCTGAATGTCACGGGTTGCCGAGTGGCAAATGGTGACGGTGGCGTTCGCCGCCCGGCTTTTTTGGCAAAGCATCGCGGCCATCGGTTTGCCTACTATGTTTCCGCGGCCAAGAATCACAACTTCCGCCCCGGCGGTCGACACGCCCGATCGGGCCAGCAATTCCATCACGCCGGCGGGCGTGCAGGGTTTAAAGCCGGTATCATCTCCTAGCATGAGCTTGCCGACGTTCACGGGATGAAAGCCGTCCACGTCTTTCGTCGGGAGCACTGTGGAGAAAACTACCGATTCGCGGATTTGTTTTGGGAGCGGCGCTTGGACCAGAATGCCGTGTAGATGCGTGGCGGCATTCAATTTTCCAATGAGCGCCAGCAGTTCTGCCTCAGAGGTTTGCTGGGGCAGGACGTGGGTCTCGGATAGGATGCCAAGCTCGGCGCAGGCCTTTTCCTTGCGGCCGACATATACCTTGGAGGCCGCGTCTTCCCCGACCCGCACAAAGGCCAAGCCGGGAACCACGCCGCGCTGTTTTAGCACCGCTACGCGCGCGGCCAGCTCCTGCTGGATTTGCGCGGCGACGGCGCGGCCGTCAACGACGTTTGTTGCTGCTTGCACGAGGACTGGAAATACGTTTGTAATCCGTCGGCGGATTGGTGGAAACAACGTAAATTTTTTGAATCGTCATCACCGGCGTGTCGTTCCAACGCGCAGAGATGCCTTCTGCGCCGGTCACGATGACCTCATAGTTGTTGTAGCGCGACAGGTCCAGATTGGTGCTGGTGGTATAAAGATAGTTGATGGCGTTGCCGCTGGCGGTATCGTACAGCTCGTAATAGGTCGGCGCGACCAGGCTGACGGATGGGCGCACATAACCTTCATGTGTGGCCACGCGCGGCGGCGGGGGATTGGTGTCAACTTCCTGCATCGCAGCATTGGTGTCGGTGACGGCGGGCGTGGTCGTGGTGGCCTCGGGTTGCGTTACGATCGGCGGCGCTTCCATCACAGTATTGGTGGTGGCCGGTGGCGCGGTCGTGGTGGCCACCGAAGTTTCAACGGTTGTCGGGGCCGTATTGGTCGGCTCCTCAACTGGGACGGCTTCCTGCTTCAAATACATTGCGGCGGCAAACGCAAAGGCGTTGGCCGGCGTTTCAATCTGAGTCCAATCGCCCTTGGTGTTCAGTGCGCTGACGGTCGCGCCTTTTTCCAGCACACCCAGCACGCTGTAATTTTCTCCGGGCCCGGCTCGCAAATTTAGCTTCTTGGCGGAAACCGTCTTGGTTGCCGCGTCCACGAACTTGGTGAACACCCAAACCTTGGTGCCGGAGGGCAGCGCGAGCTTCGCCCATTGCGCCGGCTCATCGGCGGCATGCTTGTCGAGGTTGATCTGAGAAATCACGGTGACCGTATCACCGGCCTTCAAGTGACCGACTACTTCACCTTTCATGCCCGCCTGTCCGCGTAGGTTGAGATTGGCGGAAGCGACCACAGCCGGACCCGGCACAAGTGTGACGGTCGGTTCTTTGAGTTTCTTGACGAGCCGTTTTTTGTGTTTGACCGCGGCCGGCTTCTTCACGGCGGGCGCAACCACGTTGGTGGATGCCATGACGACGGGGGCAGCCGGGGCCGGCACGGCGTTGGCCGGCGGGGGGATTTCCGGCAGCGAGTTTGTGCTCACCTGGGCCACGGCGGTGGTGGCGAGCATGGTTCCTAAAATCAGCCAGCAGTTCATTTTCATAAATCAGTAGTCAAAGTTTTAATTTCCGTCGCGTTCAGCGTCCGCCACTTGCCCGGCTTCAATTCGCCGAGCTTGATCCGTCCAATCTGCGTTCGCTGTAATTTTTTTACCGTGATGGCCTGCGACTCGAACAGCCGCCGCACCTCGCGGTTTTTGCCTTCACCGAGTTCCAGTTCCACCACGCTTTTGGCGCGCGTGCCGGAAACGATGCGCGCCGACAGCGCTTTCAGCTTCTCACCTTCGTGAAAAATGCCGCGCTTGAACAGCTCCAGCATCGCCGGTGTCACCTCGCCCTCGACGGTCGCCAGATACTTCTTGCGGACGCCATATCGCGGATGGGTCAGGCGCAGGGAGAATTGTCCATCATTCGTCAAAAAAATCAATCCCTCGCTGTTGTAGTCCAATCGGCCGACCGATTGCACGGTCTCCCACTCGCGTGGCAGCAACTGGTAAATGGTCGGCCGGTTCAGCTCGTCTTTGCGCGAGCAGACGCAACCCGGCGGTTTGTTTAGCGCGACATAAACCAGCTTTCTCGGGCGAACCGGTTTGCCGTCCACCACCACTTGATCGTGGTCGGAATCAACCTTGGTTCCCAGCAGCCGAACCACGTGGCCGTTGACCGCCACGCGCCCTTCCAGAATAACCCGCTCGCCAGCCCGGCGGGAAGCCACGCCAGCATCAGCAAGAAATTTCTGCAAACGAACGCTCAAAGTGCGGAGTCCGGAACGCGTAGTGCAGAAAAGCCGTTCAACCCGCGGATTTCATTCCGCGCTCCGCACGCCGATTTCCGCGTTCGTCAGGCTTCCGGTTTCGTCTTGCGGAGGCCGGTGATCTTGTCACCGGTCTTCCGCTGGCCGCGCTTTTCGAGGAGCGCAGTGCGTTCAAAACGCTTGAGAACATTGCGCTTGCCGCCCAAGGTGGACGCCGCGCGGAGACTGCGATGCTGTGACATAAATATATTGTTAAATCTTTTGTTAAAACGAGCGATAAGAATACCAGAATCGCGCCGCGCCGCAATGGCAAACTACGGGGCCATCCTTGGTCACGGTCATATCTAGCATGAAAAGCATTCTTTTTGTGGAAGACAATGCAATGCTGCTGCAGCTTTACGGCCTCATGTTGGGGGACGAAAGCTGCGGCTGGCAGGTCACCACCGCGTCCGACGGTCTGGACGCGCTGGTGTTGCTCCGGCAAACAGCCTTCGATGTCGTCGCCTCCGACATGCACATGCCGGGCATGAACGGTGTGGAACTCCTTTCCGAAGTCCGCAAGCTGCATCCGCACACTTCGCGCATCATCATCTCCGGAATCACCGATCAGGCCGAAGCCGCCGGGTCGTTGAATTGCACGCACCTGTTCATCCCCAAGCCGTTCGATGCCAAAACGCTCAAGGCCACCCTCGCCCGCATCAGCAGCCTCGACGCCTATCTGAAAAGCGACTCCTTGCGTCGGCTGGCCGGCAAGCTGCGCTCGCTGCCGAGCTTTCCACAACTCTACTTGGAAATCGTCCGGGAAATCGAATCACCCAATTCGTCCCTGCAGCTGATTGCCCGGCTCGTCGCCCAAGACCCGGGCATCACCGCCAAGCTCTTGCAGGTCGCCAACTCCGCCGCCATCGGCCTGCCGGAAAAAGTGAACGACCCCGTCGAAGCTGTGAAGCAGCTGGGCTTGACCATGGTCCGTTCACTCGTGCTTTCCGCGCAGGTGTATTCCAGTTTCCAGGCCCGGCAGGTGCGGCATTTTTCCGCCGACGCGCTCTGGTCGCATCTGATGAGGTGCTCCGGTCTTGCCCGCGCCATCATGCGCCACGAACACGCCGACCCGGACGAGATCGAGGATGCCTTCACGGCTGGCCTGCTCGCCGATAGCCTGCCCGATGAATTTCAAAAAGCCCTGGTCTTCGCCGAGGTGGAAAACATTCCGCTGCCCGAAGCCGAATTGCAAATCTTCGGCGCCACGCACACGGGCCTGGCCGCATATCTCCTCGGGCTTTGGGGACTGCCGGCGGCGATTGTCGAGGCAGTCGCCTTCCATCACACGCCGGAAAAGAGTGGACACAAAAAATTCAGCGCCCTGACCGCCGTTCACGTTGCCAACGCGCTTTGCGACCCGGCCGATGCCGATAATTTGAAACTCAGCTACCTCGCCCAACTCGGCGTTGCTGACCGGCTTGAAACCTGGCGGCAAATCGCCGTGGCACAGGAATTGGAATCAGCGGTTGGCTGATCCTTACCATTTCATCTCCGGCAGCCGGTGCGCGACTTCCTCGGCGTTCGCGCGGCTGTTGAACGCGCTGATGCGAAAATAGCCCTCGCCCTTCGAACCGAAGCCGGAGCCGGGCGTGATGACCACGTTCGCCTCGTTCAAAATCTTGTCGAATGCTTGCCAGCTGGTGACGCTCTTCGGCGTGCGCACCCAGATGTACGGCGCGTTCACGCCGCCAAAAACCTTCAGCCCCGCCTTCCGCGCGCCCTTGCGGAGAATCGCGGCGTTCTCGAGATAATTTTTGATCAGCTCGGCCACCTCCATTTTGCCTTCGGGCGTGTACAACGCCTCGGCCGCGCGCTGGACGATGTAGCTGACGCCGTTGAATTTCGTCGTCGATCGCCGGTTCCATAGCGGATGCAGCGGCTTGAACTCGCCGGTCTTAGTCTGCGCGTTGAGCGATTTCGGCACCACGGTGAACGCGCAGCGCGTGCCCGTGAAGCCGCCGTTCTTGGAAAAACTGCGGAACTCGATGGCGCAGTCGCGAGCGCCAGGAATCTCGTAGATCGAATGCGGAATGCCCGGCTCGGTAATGTACGCTTCGTAAGCCGCGTCGAACAAAATCACGGCTTTGTGCTCCAGCGCATATTTCACCCATGCCTCCAATTGCTCCCGCGTGGCCGCCGCCCCAGTCGGGTTGTTCGGCGAGCAGAGGTAGATCACGTCCACGTGCTTCTTCGGGGGGACGGGCATAAATCCGTTGCTGGCTTTGCAGGGCAGATAGACCAGCTTGGCGTAGGCGCCGGCGCCGTTGGCCTCGCCGGTGTGGCCGGCCATGACGTTCGTGTCCACATAGACGGGATATACCGGATCGCTGATGGCGATCTTGTTTTTGCTGCCGAGGATGTCGAGGATGTTCCCGCAATCGCACTTCGAACCGTCACTGACAAAAATCTCGTCGTCGGCCACGTCGAGGCCTTTGTCGCGGAAATCATTTTGCGCGATGACGTGGCGCAGCCATTCGTAGCCCTGCTCGGGGCCGTAGCCCTTGAACGACTCGCGCGATGCCATTTCGTCCACGGCTTTGTGTAGCGCGGCGATGACGGCGGAGGGCAGCGGCTCGGTTACGTCGCCAATGCCGCAGCGGATGAGCCGCTTCGCCGCCTCGGGATGCGCGTCGCAAAACGCCTTCACGCGGCGGCCGATTTCAGGAAACAGATAACCCGCTTTGAGTTTGAGGTAATTGTCGTTGAGGAATGCCATAATAATGAAAACGTAAAATCGAAGACCGAGAAGCTAACGAAGTTTAGCCGCGCACGCAAGCCAATCGGATGCGCTGGCAAATCCTTCCTGCGGCTAGAAATTTTTTTGGCGCGGCCCGGACAATAAAAGTCCAATTATTGGCAAGATTGGTGGGGAATAATTCATTGACCCGCCGACGTTCCCCGCTAAAATCTCGCATCGGTCTAAGGAAAATTTACACCACCAAATACCAATAATAAATATGGCAGTAAAAGTAGCAATCAACGGATTCGGCCGCATCGGCCGGATGGTCTTCCAGGCGCTCTGTGATCAGGGCTTGCTGGGCAAATCAATTGACGTCGTCGCCGTCGTGGACGTGTCCACCGACGCCGATTATTTCGCCTACCAGATGAAGTATGACTCCATCCACGGCAAGTTCAAACACGCCGTGACGACGGAAAAAAGTGTCGCCACGCTCGAAGAACCCGACGTGCTCGTGGTCAACGGCCACAAGATCAAATGCGTCGGCGCGGTCAAAGATCTCGCGACTTTGCCCTGGAAAGCTCTGGGTGTGGACATTGTCATCGAATCCACCGGCCTCTTCACCGACAGCGAAAAGGCGAAAGCCCACCTCACCGCCGGCGCGAAGAAGGTGATTATTTCCGCCCCCGGCAAAGGTGAAGTTAAAACCATCGTCATGGGTGTCAATGAAGGCGAATATGATTCCGCCAAGCACAATATCGTTTCCAACGCCTCCTGCACCACGAATTGCCTCGCGCCCATCGTCCACGTCCTGCTCAAGGACGGTTTCGGCATTGAGACCGGCTTGATGACTACAATTCACGCGATGACGGCCACGCAGAAGACTGTGGACGGCCCTTCCAAGAAAGACTGGCGTGGCGGCCGCGCGGCCTCCATCAACATCATTCCCTCCACCACCGGCGCCGCCAAGGCCGTCGGCGAGGTGTTGCCCGCCACCAAGGGCAAACTCACCGGCATGGCTTTTCGCGTGCCGACGGCGGATGTCTCGGTCGTGGACCTCACCGTCCGCACCTTGAAGGACACGAGCATCGAGGAAATTGACGCCGCCCTGAAGAAAGCCAGCGAGACCTACCTCAAGGGCATTCTCGGCGTGACCGACGAGGAACTCGTCTCCACCGATTTCATCCACGACCATCGCAGCTCCATCTACGACAGCCTCGCGACCTTGCAGAACAACCTGAAGGGCGAAAAGCGCTTCTTCAAGATCGTTAGCTGGTATGACAACGAATGGGGTTACAGCAACCGCGTCGTTGACCTCGTGAAATACATCACGGCCAAGGGCATTTAAGTTGCCTAAATGATTCCAAGCGGCGGACTGACAACAGTCCGCCGTTTTCTTTATTCGCCCAGAAACGGATCAACCAGTCCCGCGCCTTGCTGGGCACCGGCTTGCCGGGCTTGAAGAGGTGTCGGCGTTGGCGAGTGTCTGTTCGGCCGAAAAAAAGAGCGCCCCGAAACCGGAGCGCTCTGATCAGGAAAAAAGCTGAATTACTTGGCGCCGAGGATGGCGTCCTTCGCGGCTTTGGCTACGCGGAATTTCACGACGCGCTTGGCCTTGATCTGGATCTGTTCGCCGGTCTTGGGATTGCGGCCGATGCGGGCGGCGCGGTTCTTCAAAACGAGCTTACCGATGCCGGGCAGCGTGAAGGTGTCCTTCGCATGCTTGTAGGCGAGCGCGGCGATGAAGTCGAGGATCTCGACCGCTTGTTTCTTGGAAAGTCCATTCTTCTCAGCGACGAGCGCCGCGATCTGGGCTTTGGAGAGTGCTTTTGCCATATTTGTTCTCTTGGTTATAGTTGTTGTTTGTTTGTTGTGTTGTCTTAAAAGTCACAAGACTTGCCTCGAATTAAAATCCAAAGGCTGCGCCGTGCAAGCGAAAAAGCAAAAAAAACGAAGTTTTTTTCCAGCTTCATGCGCGGGGGACTTGACATCGCGGGACAATTTCCGACCATGCGCGCGTGGCGCTTTTCACCATCCAGAACGAATTCCGCTATGAAATCACCCGGAAGATTTTCGAGGGTGGCATGGGCATCGTTTATGAAGCGGAGCAGCATGGCGCGCGCGATTTTGTCAAACGCGTTGCCATCAAGATCATCCGGCCCAATTTCGGCAGCCAGAAAATGTTCATTGAGAATTTCATCGGTGAGGCCAAGCTCGTCGCCGATTTAATCCACACGAACATCGTTCAGACCTATCATCTGGGTGAGGCCAACGGCCTTTGTTTTATTGCCATGGAGTTGATCCGCGGCGTGAACTTGGAACAGTTCACGCACCAGCTCACCGACAAGAAACGCGTGCTGCCACGGGAACTGGCCGTCTTCATCACCAGCCGGGTCGCGCGCGGGCTGGCCTACGCGCATAACAAGGCCGACAAGGACAACAAGCCGCTGGGCATTGTCCACCGCGACGTCAGCTTCAAGAACATCATGATCGCCTTTGAAGGCGACGTGAAACTGACGGATTTCGGCATCGCCAAGGCGCGTGGCTTTCTGACCGATCAGGAGGGTGAAGTGGTCGCCGGCAAGCCGGATTATATGAGTCCCGAGCAGGCGGATTTCCAGATCACCGACAAGCGCTCGGACATTTTCTCCACCGGCGTGGTCTTGGCGAACCTGCTGCTGGGACGGAATATTTTCAAAGGCACCAACGCCGATGAATCGCGGAATCGCATCATGCAGCAGCCGATTCCCGATTTCCGTTCGCTGGATCCGCGCATTGATGAGCAGTTGAACGACATTTTGCATCATTGTCTCGCGCGGGATTTGAGCCATCGTTACGCCACGGCCGACCAGTTGATGACGGATCTGGAATATTACATTTACCACGAGGGGTACGGTCCGACCAACGAGACGCTTGGTAAATTCATCCGCGAACTCTTTGGCCAGGAACCCGCCCGATCCGCGCCGGCCGTTTCCAGCGACACCCTGCGGGTGGCCCCGCCCGCGCGGCCGCTGCCCGCCAAGAAATAAGCCATGCCAACCCCCGCTTCCTCCCTGCTCTCGCTCGGTCTCATCCAGACGTCGGTTTCCGTTAATCCCGACGTGAACCTGAAAAAGACCGTGGCGTTGATTGAGCGCGCTGCCAAGGCCGGGGCGAAAATCATTTGCACCCAGGAATTGTTCCGTTCGCAGTATTTCTGCCAGAGCGAGGATCACGCCAATTTCCCGCTCGCCGAAAAAATTCCCGGCCCCAGTACCGACGCCTTTTGCCGGCTCGCGAAGAAACACAAGGTGGTCATCATCGCCTCGCTGTTTGAGAAGCGCGCGTCCGGCATCTATCACAACACCGCTGCGGTTATTGACGCCGACGGTTCGCTGCTCGGCATCTATCGCAAGATGCACATTCCCGACGATCCGCTGTACTACGAAAAATTTTATTTTACGCCCGGCGACCTGGGTTTCATATCCTGGCAGACCAAGTATGCCAAGATCGGCGTCCTGATTTGCTGGGATCAGTGGTATCCGGAGGCCGCGCGCCTGACGGCGATGCAGGGCGCCGAAATTCTTTTTTATCCGACTGCCATCGGCTGGCATCCCGGTGAAAAGAAGAAATATGGCGTCAAACAGCACGGTGCCTGGGAAACCATCCAGCGCGCGCATGCGGTCGCGAATGGCTGCTACGTCGCCGTGGCCAATCGCATCGGCCATGAAACCCTCGCGGGCGTGGGTGGAGCCGGGATCGAATTCTGGGGCCAAAGCTTTGTCGCCGGCACGTCCGGCGAACTTATCGCCAAGGCTAGTTCCGACCAGGAAGAGATTTTGATCGTGCCGGTGGATCTCGCCAGCGTGGATACCACGCGGACGCACTGGCCGTTTCTGCGCGACCGCCGAATTGACGCGTATGGCAATCTCACCAAGCGTTTCGTCGATTGAGGTCCTGGTTTGGATTACCGGCGCCAATGGGCTGATTGGCAACTATCTCGTCCAGACCGCGCCGAAATTCGCCGCCGGCTGGCGCGTGCGGGCGCTGACCCGTGCGGATTTTGACTTGCTCGACTCTGCCGCCGTCGAACGCGCGTTCGCCGAAGACCCGCCTCAGCTGGTCATTCATTGCGCGGCGATCACCGCCGTCAACGAAGCCCAGAAAAATGCGGCGCTCGCGCGGCGGGTGAATGTGGCGGCCACAAAACTATTGGCAGAATTATCGGCCGAAATTCCCTTCATTTTCTTTTCCACGGATTTGGTTTTCGATGGACGCAAAGGGAATTACACCGAGACGGACGCGGTCAATCCCTTGCATGTTTACGGCGAGACCAAAGTGGCGGCGGAAGCAATCGTCCTGAAAAATCCGCGTCACCTGGTCGTCCGTACCACCATCAACGGCGGTGTGTCGCCGTCCGGAAGCCGGGCGTTTAACGAGCAGTTGCGCCGGTCTTTGGCTTCGGCCGGGCAGGGGATGAAGCTTTTCACGGACGAATTCCGCTGTCCGATTCCCGCCGTGGAAACGGCGCGGGCGGTCTGGGAACTGGCGCAAAAAAACGGTGTGGGCATCTATCATGTTGCCGGCGCGGAAAAGCTGTCCCGGATGAAAATCGGCGAACTGCTGGTCAAACGCTGGCCGGAAGTGACGGCGAAAATCGAACCCGGCTCGGCCCGGGATTTTCCCGGTCCGCCGCGGCCATTGGACGCCTCGCTGGACATTTCCAAGATCCAACCAATCTTGTCCGCCCCGCTGCCGGGTTTGACCGAATGGCTGGCGGCTAATCCTGGCGCGGTTTTTTAATTCGTCGCCGCCAGCGTCAGCCAGATCAGTTACAATCAAGGCGGACTCGCGCCTGCTGCCGCCCTTTACTTCGCGTCGAATTCCAGCACCATGATAGAATAGGGCGGAAATGTCCGGGTGAAATCGGTGCCCAGTCCGGTGACCGCTTCCGCCACCGGAATAATTTTCTTTGGCTCCTGAAGCGTATTCGTGTCTTCGGGCGAGTCGGCTTGCATGACCATCGCCATTCCCTTGGCGGCGATGGCGGCAACTCCGCTGATTTGAATTTTAACCGGTTGTGGCCGGCCGAGGCAGTTTACCACTTTCACAATAATTTTCCCGGTCCGGCGGTCGCGTGTGGCGTCAAAAAATAATTTTTGGATCAGATCCGCAGGAAGGTCGCGTACATCTGTGGCCAGAATTTCGTCGCCGTGATGGGTGCTGAACATTTTCTGGGCGTAGTAGCTGGGGCTGCCGTAGCTGTTCAGCGCGTCATAGCCGATCAAGTCGGGTCGCCACTGGCGTCCGCCCGGGTTCACGTTCACCAGCAGCGGCGCGTAGCATTGCATCACGATCAAGTCGGAGTTGCGCTCTAGCGCGGTCATCCACGCGGCATCGCCCAGCGCGGCCTTGAAGCTGGGCGTCGGCGCGAGCTGCTCGGATTTTTTATTCCACGGCACTGTGTCCTCATAAGCCGCCCATTCGCCTACGAAAATTTTCGGTCCATTCCGGTCATAGTTATCAAACCGGGTGGACGCCTCTTTTTCAAAATTTTCCGCCGACCGATAATAATGTTCGTCCACCACCTCCGGTTTCCGGCTGTGCACCCGTTTGTTTTCGGGCTGCTCGTTGCCGACGGTTGAGATGCACTGCAGCCGCGGGTATTTCGCCTTGATGGCGTCGTAAAACTGGGTGAACCGGGCATCGTAGGAACCGGATTCGTCAAACCAGTCTTCATTGCCGATCTCGACATAGCGCAGGTTGAACGGCGCGGGATGGCCGTCGCGCGCGCGTTGCGCGCCCCAGGTCGTGTTTGTGTCGCCGGTGACATATTCAAGCTCGTCGAGCGCGTCTTGCACGTACGGTGCGAGGTCGGGGCCGGGATTGACATGCTGATGATTCAGCGCGTAGCCGGCGAAGACGGCCAGGACCGGTTCCATGTTCAAATCCTCGCACCAGCCGAGAAATTCCGGCAGGCCGAAACCGTCCGTGGACCAATAGCCCCACGGGCCGTGGTGGCCGGGCCGCTGCTCCAGCGGGCCGACGGTTTTCTTCCAGTCAAAGCGGTCCTTGAGATTACCGCCTTCCAGATAATTGCCGCCGGGAAAGCGCAAAAATTTAGGCTGCGCGTCCGCGAGGAGTTGCGAGAGATCCGCGCGGTCGCCGTTCACGCGGCCTTTGTAGGTCGGCGAAAACAGCGAGACTTGCTGCAGCCAAATTGTGCCGGGCGTGGTCGTGGTGAGGTTGAAAACATTGTCTTTCGACGGCTTCGCGTTTTTCGTTTTCAGCGTGACCTCAAATTTTTTCCAGTCACCGGCCAGTCCGGAAACTTCCGCGCTGGCAAATGTCTGCTGCCCGTCCGCGCTGGTGATGGCGACGGTCACCGGCCCGGCGAACGCTCCGTCCGCCTTCGCATAAAATGAGACGCGGTAATCCGTTTGCGGGCGGACCGGGATCCCCCAGTAGCCGCTGTTTGCGATGCCGGCCGGCGATTGTTTCGTCGCCAGGCTCGCGTCCAGTTTCAGACTCACTGCCAGCGCCGTGTTGAGCGGCTGGTTGGTGTCGAGTGCAATGGCCGCGCCGCCGATGGCCGTCCAGAAAATCGCCTGCGTCCGGTTGCCCTTGAAAGTGCGGTTGCGGATCAGCTCGCCATATAGTCCGCCTTCGTAGGCATAGTTGATTTCTTCCGTCATCAAACCGTAAAGCGTCGGGCTGACCAGGCCCGTGATTTGATCGGCCTTGATTTGCAGGAGTGGAATTGGATTCGTCGTCTGCGCCGGCAGTAAATTCACCGCGGCGGCGCTCAGGGCCAAACCGAGCAGGGTGGGTTTGAAAAGCCAAATCATCCGGGCCGGTAATTTGATCGGATTCATGAAATAATTATTGGATATGGCGGCCAGGAAAGTCCACCTCCATTCCGACGCTGAGTGAAAAGAAATCTTTGTTACCGGACCGCTTCGTAGTTTATTTTCCCGCCGTGAATCCGCCACCCGCCATCGCCCATCCGCCCTACCGCGGCCGGCTCGCACCGTCGCCAACGGGTTATTTGCACCTTGGCCATGCACGGACGTTTTGGGTGGCGCAGGAACGCGCCCGGGCGCAGGGCGGAAAACTGGTTTTACGCAACGAGGATTTGGATTCCACCCGCTTCCAGATGGGCTTTGTGGGGGCCATGCTTGAAGATCTGCGCTGGTTTGGCATTGAGTGGAGCGAAGGCCCGGACGTTGGCGGCCCGTATGCGCCCTACAATCAAAGCGAACGGATGGATTTTTATCGCGGGGCGCTGGAAACGCTGCGCGCCGGAAATTTCATTTATCCATGCACCTGCTCCCGCAAGGACATCCAGGCGGCCACGCGCGCGCCCCACGCGAACGACGATGGCGAACCGATTTATCCTGGAACTTGCCGGGAAAATCGGAATTCGGAAACCGGAATTCGGAAATGCAGTTGGCGCTTCCGCGTTCCCGATGAAAAAACTATTGCCTTCATCGACCAAAATGTGGGCGAGCGGAAATTTGTGGCTGGCAAAGATTTTGGCGATTTCATCGTTTGGCGGGGCGACGGCGTGCCGGCGTATCAGCTGGCTTGTGTGGTGGACGATGCGGCGATGGGCATCACCGAGGTCGTGCGGGGCGCCGATTTGCTGGTCAGCACCGCGCGGCAGATTTTGCTGTATCGGGCTTTGGGATTGCCGGTGCCGGATTTCTTTCACTGCGAATTGATGCTGGACGAAACCGGCGTACGCCTCGCGAAACGGCATGATGCCTTGAGCCTGCGCCAATTATCGGCCGCCGGCCGTTCGCCGGCGGAGTTGCGCCGAAGCTGGTCGCATTGCGGGTAGCTGGGACGCCCTCGTCGCAGAGGGTGCCGGCGACGCCTCATCGCCGCTCCAGCCTCCCCACCCAATGGTGTTTTTGGTTGAGCACGCGACGATGGCATCGCGCCTACTGCCTGCAACGGGGCGTCGCAGCTCTGGCGGGCACATTACAGCCGCTATTCCAGCAATCTCAAAGCCATCGATTATCCAACTAAATTTGATCGTGGCGCAACGGCGTAATAAGTTTTGGTATATTGGGCATTTGGCTTCAAGTGGCCGTCCCGCAAGGCCTTGTGCGAAAAGGCTGTGCCAAACGTCGGCTTTTAGGTTTTTTTCCGCCCTAAAAACTGGGAGAAGATGCGAAACAAACGAGACGTGACGCGAATATCGCGGCGTTTGTTTCGCAACAAACGCCACGAGACGCCCAACAAACGCCGTTTGTTTCGCCGTAAACGGCGTTTGTTGATTAAAAAATGCCGCAACATTACCAACAAACGTCACGACATTCGCATCTCACAGTCTCAAAATCTCCGTTCGCGGGAACCCTTTGCCTTGGTTTATCGCGCGACGGGGGCGTCGCAGATACGCTTGCGGGGCGTTGCGCGCGGGGAATTTCACCAACAAAACCGCGCACCGGACGAGGGCAGCCCGGATGACGTTTGTTGATGCAAAATAGTTTCAAAAAAAGCTTGTGAAAATTTTCACGACAAGGCAGATTCTGCGACTCTGACGTGCCCAATTTCCCCGGACGGGATTGGTGTTGTTAGGAATCAATTTTTGTGAACCGTTTTCGTAAAATTGCTCTGCTTCTGGTCCTGCTCGCCGCGGCTTTCGCGGGGGGCGCGCATGCCCAACCCGCGACCGGGGGGATGACCAATGCCGCACTGCCGGTGGTGGGGCTGCAGGCAGTGGAAACGGCTGAACCGCTCGTCTCGCAAATCGCCCCGAAGTTGTTTGACATCGGGCCCTTGCCGGTGACGAATTCGATGGTTTGCACCTGGATTGTGGCGGCGCTGATCATTCTCATCGTCCGGCTCACGACCTGGAAAATGAAAGAAATTCCGGGCACCGGCCAAAATGTGATGGAAGCCCTGATTGAGGGCTGGGAAAGCCTGATGGGAAATGTGCTGGAGCCAAAAGTTGTCAAATGGGTCTTTCCGTTCGCGATGTCGTTCTTTATTTTCATCGTCATCTCGAACTTGACGGATTTGCTGCCCGGCGTCGGCAGCATTGGCTACGGCCACAAGGATGAGGCCAGTTCGCTGCCGTTTGCGATTGAGCATGTGACGCGGCCGTTTTTCCGTCCGCCGACGACGGACGCGAACTTGACGGTGGCGATGGCCGGCATCTTTTTTGTGATGGGTCTGTTTTGGGCGGTGAAGTACAACGGCCCGTTCGGCCTGATCAAGCACGTTTTCGGCGTGAAGGTGGAAACGACCAAGTGGCTCTATCCGCTGCTGCTGCTGCTGTTCATTTTCATCGGCGTGATGGAATCGTTTTCCATCCTGTTCATTCGGCCGGTGGCGCTTGCCTTGCGCCTCTACGGAAATATTTTCGGCGGGGAAACGATGTTGACGATGGCGCTGTCCCAGAAGCCGTGGTGGTTCGCGGTGCTGGTGGCGGTGCCCGGATATTTTTTTGAAGTGGTCGTCTGCCTGTTGCAGGCGTTTGTGTTCACGATGCTGGTGGTCGCCTTTGTGGGCACGCTTTGCACGCACGCGGATGAGGAGCACAGCCATTAGCTTTTAACCATTTGCCACCGGGCGACCTTTCGGCGAACGGCGGCAAGCAACTGAAACCAACAACGAAAAACATATGCTCGCAGAATTGACAGGTAATATTCACATCGGTCTGGCCTTTGGTGGCGCGGCCATCGGCATCGGCATCGCCGCCGCCGGCGGTGTCATGGCCATCGGTCGCAACCCCGGCGCGTTCGGCAAAGTCTTCACGACGATGCTCATCGGCATGGCGCTCGCTGAAGGCTTGGCGATTCTCGCCTGGATCGTCATCAAGTAATCCTTGTTTATGATCGAGACCCTTGGCATCCGCTGGATCGAGCTGCTCGCGCAGACGATCAGCTTTTCCTTGGTGCTCGCGGTGTTGTGGAAGCTGGCTTACAAGCCGGTGTTCACGATGCTCGAAGCGCGCAAGGCAAAGATCGCGGAAGGCGTCGCCAACGCCGAGAAGATCAAGCAGCAGCTCACGCAGACCGAGGCCGCGCGCCAGAAAATTCTGGGCGAAGCCGGCGATCTGGCGAACAAGCTCATCGCGGACGCCCGGGCCGCCGCCGCCCGCATCAGCGAGGTGGAGACGCAGAAGGCGATCACTGCCGCCGAGCAGATCATCATCAAGGCCCGCGAAGCCACCGCGCAGGAACGCGCCGCGACGCTCGCCGCGCTCAAGCGTGAAGTCGGCCGCCTGGTCGTGCAGACCACGATGACGGTCACCGGCAAGGTGCTCTCGCCGGTGGATCAGGTCCGGTTGGCTGACGAAACGCAGCAGCAGATCAACTGAAGCCCCGGCGGATGAAAATTTCCAAATCAGCCCAGCGCGACGCCCGGCAACTGTTCCGCAGTTGCTCGGTCAATGGTTTGCTGGATGAAAACCGCGTCCGCCAGGCCGTGACCTTGTTGGTGGAAAAAAAACCGCGCGGCTACGTGGAAATTCTTTCGCGGCTGCACCGGCTCGTTAAGCTGGATGTTGCGAAGCACACGGCGACCATTGAAAGCGCCGTGGACACTTCGCCGGAACAGCGCGCCACGATCCAGGCCAAGCTGGAAAACCTTTACGGTCCCGGCCTGACCGTCGATTACGGGACCAACCCGGCGCTCCTCGGGGGCTTACGGATTCAGGTGGGTAGCGATCTTTACGACGGCAGCGTGAAAACGCGTTTGGAAAAATTGCAGCAGAGTTTTTAACCGGATTTTTAATCGGACTTTATGAGTAATTTGTTACAGGAAATCGAAGCCAAGATCGCGGGCGCCAAGAACGCGACGGCGAAACAAAACGTCGGCGTCGTCCGCGAAATCGGCGACGGCGTGGCCAAGATCGAAGGCCTCACCGACACGATGCTCAACGAGATGCTCGACTTCGGCAACGGCATCGTTGGCCTCGCTCTCAACCTTGAGGAGACCGAAGTCGGCGCGGTGATTCTCGGCGATTACACCAAGATCAAGGAAGGCGACGAAGTCCGCACCACCGGCAAACTGCTGCAGGTGCCCGTCGGCAAAGGCTTGCTCGGCCGCGTGGTCAACACGCTCGGCGAGCCGGTGGATGGCAAGGGGCCGATCAAGCAATCCGCGTTTTATCCCGTTGAAAAAATTGCGCCGGGCATCATCAAGCGCCGGCCCGTCAGCCAGCCCGTGCAGACCGGTATCATGGCGATTGACGCGATGGTGCCGATTGGTCGCGGCCAGCGCGAACTCATCATCGGTGACCGCGGTACGGGCAAAACCACGATCGGCGTGGACACGATGATCAATCAGGCCCGCATCAACAAGGCCGCCGAAGCCGCCGGTGACAAGGAAACCCGGCCGATTTACAACATTTACGTCGCCATCGGGCAGAAGCAGTCCAATATCGCGCGCGTCATCGGCGTTTTGGAAGAAGCCGGGGCGATGCCTTATACGATTGTCGTCGTGGCGTCCGCCTCCGATTCCGCGTCGAACCAGTATCTCGCACCGTTCGCCGGCGCGGCGATTGGCGAATGGTTCATGGACAACGGCATGGACGCGCTGATTATTTTTGACGATCTGTCGAAACACGCCGTCGCCTACCGCCAGGTGTCGCTCATCCTGAAGCGTCCGTCCGGCCGCGAGGCGTATCCCGGCGACGTGTTCTATCTCCACAGCCGCCTGCTCGAACGCAGCGCGCGCGTCGGCGAAAAATACGGCAACGGCTCGCTCACCGCGCTGCCGATCATTGAGACGCAGGCGGGTGACGTTTCGGCTTACATCCCGACGAATGTGATTTCTATCACGGACGGCCAGATTTATCTGGAAACAGATTTGTTCTATCAAGGCGTGCGTCCGGCCGTCTCCGTCGGCTTGTCCGTTTCCCGCGTGGGTTCCGCCGCGCAAATCAAGGGTATGAAGCAGGTCGCCGGCCGCATCAAGGGCGATTTGGCGCAGTTCCGCGAGCTGGCCGCCTTCGCGCAGTTCGGCTCCGACTTGGATGCCAAGACGCAGGCGCTGCTCGAACGCGGCAAGCGCATCATCGAAATTTTCAAGCAGCAACAGTACGACCCGGTCTCCGTCGAGGCGCAGGTGGTCGTGCTCTGGACGGCGCAGAACAATTATTTTGACGACGTGCCGGTGGCCAAGGTGAAGGATTTTCAGCAGAAGCTGTCCGAGTATTTCCACACGCGCAAACCGGAGCTGCTCAAGAAAATTCTCAAAGAGAAGGCCATCAGCGACGCCATCGGGGCGGAGTTGAAGGCGGCGGTCACGGAATTCAAGCAGAGCTACCGCTGATAACCTTTCATGCCCAGCACGCGCGACATACGCCGGCGGATCAAGTCGGTTAAGAACACCGCCCAGATCACCAAGGCGATGCAGATGGTGGCGGCCGCCAAGATGCGCAAGGCGCAGTCGGCGGCGCTCGTCGGCCGGCCCTACGCGCAGTTGTTGAACGAGATCATGGCCGAGGCGGCGACGCGCACCGTCGGTTTTGATCATCCGCTGCTGCAGGCGCGGCCGGTGGCGAAGCGCGCCGTGGTCATCGTCAGCACCGACCGCGGACTGTGCGGCGGCCTGAACAGCAACCTTTTTCGCGAGGCGCTGAAGCTGGACAAAGACACTACCGTTTTCATTTCGGCGGGAAAAAAAGCGGCGCAGTTTGTCGGGCGCACGAAACGCAATCTGGAGGCGGAGTTCACCTACAAGGACGCGCCGGATTTTGCCGAGGCGCGCGCCATTTCGAAATTCGTGCAGCAGCTATTTTTGAAGGGCGACGTGGATGCCGTGGACATTTTGTTCCCGCGCTTCGTCAACACGCTGACGCAGACGCCGACGACGGTGCCGTTTTTGCCGATCGGCAAGCTTTCCGCCGCGACGGCCGGCGTGAATGCCCCGGCGCGGGAACTGCCCGCCGGCGGCACGCCGGACGTTTTTGATTTTGAGCCGGACGAAGAGACGGTGCTGGGCGAGCTGCTGCCGCACAGCCTGAATTTCCAGATGCACCAGATTTTGCTGGAGACGAAGGCCAGCGAACAAAGCGCGCGCATGGTGGCCATGAAAAACGCCACGGACAACGCCAAGCAGATCATCAAGGAACTGACGCTGGAATACAACAAGCTGCGCCAGGCGAACATCACGAAGGAACTGTTGGAAATCACCACCGCCCAGATGGCGGTTGGTTGAAGAATTTGGAAACCATATTTTAAGCACATGAGCAAAGGCAAAATCGTTCAAATCATCGGCCCGGTCGTGGACGTCGAGTTCACCGGCGAGCTCCCCGCGATTTACAACGCGCTGACCCTCGAATATGACCTGCCCGGCCACGGCCAGACCAAGCTGACCCTCGAAGTGCAGCAGCACCTCGGCGACAACTGGGTGCGTGCCGTTGCCATGAGCACCACCGAAGGCCTCAAGCGCGGCTACGAAGTCACCGACACCGGCGCGCCGATCTCCATGCCCGTCGGCGAAGGCGTCATGGGCCGCGTTTTCAATGTCACCGGCGAAGCCGTGGATGAACAGGGTCCGGTGAAGGCCGACAAGTTTTGCCCCATTCATCGCGCCGCGCCGCTGCTCGTGGACCAGTCCACCACGCCGCAGATTTTGACGACCGGCATCAAGGTCATTGATTTGATCTGCCCCTTCCTCAAGGGCGGCAAGGTCGGCGCGTTCGGCGGGGCCGGCGTCGGCAAGACCGTCGTCATCATGGAGCTCATCAACAACATCGCGAAGCTGCACGGCGGCGTTTCGATGTTCGCGGGCGTCGGCGAACGCACCCGCGAAGGCAACGACCTTTACAACGAAATGATCGAGGCCGGCGTCATCAAGGTGGAGAAGGACGAGCAGGGTCATGCAAAAAAGAACGAGCTAGGTTTGCCGATCATCGCGCCGGGTTCCAAGATCGGCCTGGTTTACGGCCAGATGAACGAGCCGCCCGGCGCGCGTCTCCGCGTGGCGCTGTCGGCCCTCGCCGTCACCGAGTATTTCCGCGACGAAAAGAACCAGGACGTGCTCCTGTTCGTGGACAACATTTTCCGCTTCTCGCAGGCCGGCTCCGAAGTGTCCGCGCTGCTGGGCCGCACGCCGAGCGCCGTCGGTTACCAGCCGACGCTCGCCGCTGAAATGGGCGACTTGCAGGAACGCATCACCTCGACCAAGAAAGGTTCCATCACGTCCTTTCAGGCCGTGTATGTGCCGGCGGATGATTTGACCGACCCCGCGCCGGCCACGACCTTCGCGCATTTGGATGCGACCATCGTGCTGGAACGTTCCATCGCCGAATTGGGCATATTCCCCGCCGTGGACCCGCTGGCGTCCAGTTCCCGCGCGTTGGCGCCGGAATTTGTCGGTCAGGAACATTACGACACGGCGCGGGGCGTGCAGAAGGTGCTCCAGCGCTACAAGGATTTGCAGGACATCATCGCGATTCTCGGCATGGACGAACTGTCCCCGGAAGACAAGACCACCGTATTCCGCGCGCGCAAGATCCAGCGCTTCCTGAGCCAGCCGTTCACCGTCGCGCAGGTGTTCACCGGCCGCGAAGGCAAGCAGGTGCCCGTGGCCGAAACCGTCCGCGCATTCAAGGAGATTCTCGAAGGTAAGCACGACGACGTGCCCGAGCAGAATTTCTACATGAAGGGCGGTATCGACGAAATCAAAGAAGCATGAAAATTTGAACCGCCGCGGCGCCTTGGCGCAGAGGAAATGAATGCTCTGTGTCTCAACGTCTCGGTGGTGAATTAAAATGGCCGCCACCTTAAAACTCGAAATCGTCACGCCGGAAGCGAAGGTTTTCTCCGACGACGTGGAGCTGGTTTCGCTCACCGGCATTGACGGCGAAATGGGCATCTATCCGCAGCACATGCCGGTGATGACGCAGCTCGTCGCGGGCGAAGTCATCGCGCGCAAGGGCGGCGAAAACATTTACCTCGCGGTTGGCGACGGGTTTGTCCAGATCACCGGCGAACGCGTGGCCATCCTCACCGACATGGCCATCAAGGCCGACGATATTGACGAGGCGGCGGCTGAGGCGGCGCAGCGGAAGGCCGAGGCACGGCTGGCGCAGAAGCTGGACGCCGAGGAAACGGCGACCGTCCAGGCGTCGCTAGTCCACGCGGCCACGCAGCTCAACGTCAAGCGGCGGCACAAGCGTTAAGCTTTCAATAATAACCTCAACGGCGCGAAGCAGTCTCTTCGCGCCGTTTTGGTTGGAAGCGTTAAGGTCTATTACTTCGGGGCGTAATATTTGCTGGTGTATTCCTTGACCATGCGGTCCGTGGTGAACTGCGAGACTAGCGTGGCCATGGAACGCCGCATGCGCTTGATCCATTCGCGGGGGATGCCGTTGACGTCGCGGTTGTAGAATTCGGGCACGACTTGCTCGGTCAGCGTCTGGTACAGGTTGGCGCTGTCCACTCGGTCCTGCTCTTCGACCATGGGCGAATGACTGTCGTCGCCGATGGCGAAACCGTTCGTGCCGTCGTAGCCTTCACGCCACCAGCCGTCCATGATGCTGAAGCCCATGCAGCCGTGGCAGCTCGCCTTCATGCCGCTGGTGCCGGAGGCTTCGAGCGGACGTCGCGGGTTGTTCAGCCAGATGTCGCAGCCGGAAACCATCTGGCGCGCGACATGGATGTCGTAATTTTCCAGGAAGACGACGTGGCCGGCCAGCTCGCTGTGCTTGCTCAGGTGGATGATCTGCTGGATGAAGCGCTTGCCGTCGTCATCGCGCGGATGCGCCTTCCCGGCGAAAATGAACTGCACTGGGCGCTGCTTGTCGCGGACAAGCTTCACAATGTTGTCGAACTGCTGGAAGATGAGCGGGGCGCGTTTGTAGGTGGCGAACCGGCGCGCAAAACCGATGGTTAGCGCATCGGGGTTCAGCAGGCGGTCAAAGCGGATGTAGTCGCCCGGGGTGACGCGCTGGGTCTGGTATAGCAGTTTGCGGCGCGCGAACTCGATTAGTTCGCGCCGCAGCTTGTAGCGCAAGGCCCAGAGTTCCTCGTCGGTGACGAACGCCGGGTCGGTCATCTTCTGCCAGAACTCGTGGTTGTTGATGACGGCGGACCAGTCGGCGCCGAATTTTTCCCGGAACAACTGGGTCTCCGGGTTCTGACTGTCGGTCAATTTGCGGCGCCAGAAGTGGCGGACGGAACCTTTCATCCAGCCAAGGAGATGGATGCCGTTGGTGATGTGGCCGATCGGTACCTTGTCCTCCGGCAAATTATACAGATGCTGCCACATGTGGCGGCTCACCTGGCCGTGCAGCTCGCTGACGGCATTGGCGGCGCGGCACAGTTTTAGCGCGAGCACGGTCATGCAAAACGGCTCGTGCAGGTCCTCCGGCTTCACCCGGCCGAGGGCCAGAATATCGTTGAACGGCACTTTCTGGTTCGTCAGGTAGCGCTGTAGGGCGTAGTTCATCAGCTCGGGCGTGAACCGGTCGTGGCCGGCTTCCACCGGTGTGTGCGTGGTGAAAATGCATTCGGGCTTGGTCAGGGCCTGGGCTTCCTTGAAGCTTTTCCCGGCGGCCATCTTTTCGCGGATCAGCTCCAGCGTGAGAAACGCCGCGTGCCCCTCGTTCATGTGGAACGTGGACGGTGTCAGGCCGAGCTGCCGCAGCAGCCGCACGCCGCCAATGCCGAGGAGAATCTCCTGCATGATACGCGTAGTGCTGTCGCCGCCATACACCCGCGTGGTCAAGTCGCGGTAATGCTGCTCGTTCTGGGGCAGGTTGGTGTCTAGCAGATAGACCGGTACGCGGCCCACGTTCACGCGCCAAGTCTGGAAATCCACCACGTTCAGCCCGATCTCCACGCTGCACACCAGGCGTTCGCCGTCCGCGTCCAGCAGCGGTTCCAGCGGGGAATTGTGCGGGTCAACCGGATTGTAATATTCCGTCTGCCAGTTGTTGGAATCGATCGCTTGTTGAAAATAGCCTTCGCGATAAAACAGGCCGATGCCGACAAAACCCAGGCCGACGTCGCTGGCGGATTTCGTATGGTCGCCGGCCAGGATGCCTAGGCCGCCGGCGGCGATCGGCAGTGATTCATGGAAGCCAAACTCGGCGGAGAAGTACGCGACCGGATTCTGGTACAGCGCCGCCGCGTGGGTGTGGCCCCAGGTCTTGGCGTCCGTCATGTAGCTGTTGAACTCGCGCAGCACCGCTCGGGCGCGCGTCGCAAAAGCTTTGTCCTGCAGGCGGGCGTGGAGTTCCTGGTCCGACACCTCATGCAGCACCGCCACGGCATTGTGGAACATGTTCTGCCAGCCGCGCGGGGAAAGTTCGTAGAAGAAGTCCTGGGCTTCCTGGTTCCAGCACCACCAGAGGTTGCGGGACAGCTTTTTCAGGCCGGCCACGATTTCGTTGACTTCTGAGCTCGCAAGCGGTTTGTTCATGAGTAATAGAGTATTCCTTAAATTGCGCCGGTCTCTACGCGGCGCGTTGTTGAAAATAATTTGTTACCCCGGTCACCGCAAACATATTTTTCCCCGGCCGCGCTTTCGGTAATTTACGTCGCCGCGACGCCGGGCGGAACGGGTTGTCGTGGATTAGGCTTTACGCCCCCCGCTAAAACGGCGAAAAAGATGGCGTTAATGAAACCAACTTGTCCCTGGGTCGGTATTTTGCTGTCGCGGTTGCTGGCCTCCCCGGCCGGCGCGCCAAGCTATTCCACCGCCTCGAGCGCCCTTTCCAGCGGCGGCGTCTCTCCCGGCGGCTTTTTCGTTGCCATGCCGAACGGCCCCAGCGGCCTCACGATTTCGGCGCCGGTCGGGAACCTCTTTTACCGGTGGTCGCAGCCGTGAACGGGCTGGTCTTTTACCTGTCGTCCCGATGAAAAAGTATTTTCACGTCCTGCTCGTGGGCCTGCAAAACAACTTGCAGTATCGCTTCAATTATCTCACGCGCACGCTGTTCAGCTTCATTCCCCTGTTCGCGATGCTGTCGCTGTGGCGGACGATTTACGCCGGCAACGAGCGGGGCGGCGAGCATGGTGGGTTTACGCAGGCGCAGATGATCTTTTATTACCTCCTCGTCGCTGTGGTGGACGTGCTCACGGCCGTCAACGAGGACGACTGGCAGATTGCCGCCGACATCCGCGAAGGCAACATCAGCCAGTTTTTGCTCAAGCCGGTCGATTATCTTTGGTACCGCTTGAGCCTGTTTATTGCCGGGCGCCTGGCCTTTATCGCCATGGCGATCGTGCCGTTGGGCGGCTTCATTTTTTATTTCCGGCAATATTTTCTGCCGCCGCCGGACGCCCTGACCTTCGCGTTGTTTATGGTTTCGCTGGGGTTCACGGCGCTGCTGCAGTTTTTCATTTCCTACGCGATGGCCATGCTCGCGTTCTGGCTGCTCGAGATTTCCACCCTCATCTTCATCCTGTTCGCGTTTGAATATCTGGCCAGCGGCCATTTGTTCCCGCTCGACGTGCTGCCGGCGGGGGTGAAACAGCTCCTTTTCCTCACGCCGTTTCCCTATCAGCTCTATTTCCCTATCCAGATTTACCTGGGCAAGGTCGCCGGTGCCGGTCTGTGGCAGGGGCTGGCCATCCAATGCCTGTGGGTGCTGGCCGCCTACGCGTTCGCCCGTTTCATGTGGCGGCGCGGCATCCGCAAATACGCGGCCTTCGGCGGTTGATGGTCGGATTGATTTCCCCTGCTAGTTGTCCCCATCCGTGGTATATTGTCCAATCAAGCTTTGCCTTGCATCCGTTTGTTATGGAAATTTCATACTTGGACCAGTTGTTTGACCACCTTGGAAAACTTTTTTTCGCCCGCCAGCCGGACTGGGAGCGGCGACGCAACGCCAAAATCCTGACGACGACCGTGCTGGTCAGCGCCGCCGTTGGATCCCTGCTCATCTGGCTATTGAAATATCTTAGCGCCGTCCAAAAATGACCCGGCCCCGGGCCCAGTAGGAACAGAACTCCTCTTTCGCCTGACAAATATTGTTCGGTAAATGACAAAAAATGGTTGGTCAGGTTTGCCATCGCTGGCAGACTGGTTTCGTCCCTGTAAATCGGAAAACCGCGACCTTCACCACCAGAACCACTCTGTCATGTTGATTTGGACCGAAAAGTTTGCGACCGGATCGCCCGTCATTGACGGGCAGCATCGCCAATTGATCCACCACCTCAACCAGTTTGAGGGCCTGCTGCTGGAGACCAACCCCACCGCCGAAAACCTTGCCGCCATCATCCGGTTCCTCGATTTTGTCGAGGATTATGCGGACTCCCATTTTCGTTACGAGGAGCAGTGTATGGAAAGCTACCGCTGCCCGGTGCACGGTAAAAATCTTCAGGCCCACCAGCATTTCAAGGATTTGTTTACCCGGTTCAAAGCCCGGGTGCGGAAGGAGGGTTTTCGCATCGAAATGCTGGCCGAACTCAACCAGACCCTGAAAACCTGGATCCAGGACCACATCCTCCGCGTGGATCTGGAACTCAAGCCCTGCCTCGCCCGGTCCGGCCAGTGAATTTTCCGGCTCGCTTCCGCCCGCGGTCCCGACCATCATGCCCGCCGGCCGGCCGATGAATCTCAAGCGCTATCTCAGTCTTTATACCGTGCTCTGGAAAAATTCCGTGGCGCGCGAAATGTCCTTCAAGGGCAACTTCCTCCTGTGGATCGTCGTGGAACTTCTCTGGTTTGGACTGCAGTTGTGCTTTGTCTCCGTCCTCTATTCGCAGGCCACCACCATCGGCTCCTGGACCAAATGGCAGATGGTGCTGCTGGTCGGCGCCAGCAATTTTATCCAGCAGCTTTACCAGGCCTTTTTCCTGACCAACTGCACCAACCTCTCCGAGCTCGTCCGCACCGGCAAGCTGGATTTCTTCCTGCTCCTGCCCGTCAACACCCGCTTCCTCGTCTCCCTGCGCGTCGTGGACCTCGGCGCCTTCGTCAACGCCCTTTTTGCCTTGTGTGTGCTGGTCTTTGCCTCCGTCAAGCTGGGTTTGTATCCCACCCCCGGCCAGTTGGCCGGCTTTGCCGCGTTATGTGCCGTGGGCATCTTGATTCATTATTCGCTGATGTTCATCCTCGCCTCCATTTGTTTTTGGACTGTCCGTGCGCAGGGCATCGTCTGGGGCTATTACAATTTGTTCAACATCGCGCGGATGCCCGATGAGGCGTTTCGCGGCGCGTTCAAGGCCGTGTTCACCTTTGCCTTGCCCGTGCTGCTCGTCAGCAATGTTCCCGCGCGCGTGCTGGCGGATAAAATCTGCTCCCCGCAACTCTGGCTGTGGCTGCTGGCGCTGGGCGTTTTCTGGGCCGCCGCCTCCGAATGGTTCTGGCGCATCTCCGTCCGCCGTTACACCAGCGCCAGCTCCTAACCCTCCCTTCCGAAAAATCAACCGCCGGAACCATGACTCGTCCCCGCTGAGTAGATCCGCGTAGTGTGTTCGAATGCGGCCGCCTGCTGTGCTTTCGTGCCGGCTTGCTCAAGCAGCGCCAGTCTCCGAACTGGCGTAGTTTGGCGATGATGAAAACTTCTGGTTCGATTGAAACGCAATCTGACTTGCCTTGAACCTTGCCGCCGGCGTAGTATGTGCTTTCAACGACGTATGGCAGTAGGCTTGGAACTTTCGGAAACGATCTCCATTTGCCATCTGTGGACAAGTTGTCGCTGCGTTTTGTTTTCGGGGTGCTTGATGAAAACCGGGGCCTGAAGAACCTCGTAAAACGCAATGGTTTCAAGCTGATGGCAGGATAGCTCAGTTGGTAGAGCAGAGGACTGAAAATACTTACCGGACGCTTTCATTGCGTTTCTTACCGTTTCGTTAAAAACTACAAAGCCATTGATAACACTGACTGCAAATGGCTTTCAGA
>Ga0302274_10000465_pt1 | contig 41334 bp, 41 predicted proteins | sample III_Bog_N2_1_FD_198755 | JGI IMG/M metagenome (GOLD analysis project Ga0302274, IMG submission 198755) | Peat permafrost microbial communities from Stordalen Mire near Abisko, Sweden - III_Bog_N2_1 | ecosystem: Environmental > Terrestrial > Soil > Wetlands > Peat | place: Sweden: Abisko...
GTCGTGAATGCATGGCGCGCAAGCCCTCTACTTCACAGGGCGTACCCACCAGAGCAATACGAGGCTTCGCCGGCAACTTGTACTTGGTTAGATCGAGTTCCGCGAGCGCCATGGTTTGGTTGTAGAACGAACCTGCGGCCGCGCGCACTTCAGCGGGCGTCGTGGCGATTGTCGCTTCACCTTTCCAGGGCGTTAGTGGATTTGACGACGGCTTCGAAACCAGTGCACCGTCAATGGCACCGGTCGCGAGCAAGGCACTCAATAGCGCGGTGACAGCGCCTCCGTCTTGTGCACCGTCGTTTCGCTTAGCGCTCCGCACTGAGTGGCTTGACAAGACACGGCCGAGATCAGCAGCTGGGTCAACGCCCGTTAACTTCCAATAGGGATCACCGGCGTCGGGCTTGGTGATCAGCGACACCGGTTGGGCGTCAACAGGAGGCGTCGCTGGAGGCCAGGTGGCTTCATAACGAAGACCAGCTCGGGGACAGAAGTCCCAACACAGTGAACAACCCGTGCACATTTTTACGAGCTCGGGCAGGTTTGTTAGCTCATTGACGCCAATCGAATTGGAGGGGCATACGGCCACGCAGGTGCCACATTGGATACAGCGATCGGCATCGATGACACCGGCGGCGAGTTCCCAAAACCACGTCTTGCGCGGCGCTTCGGCGATGTCATTCATCTCTTCTCGAAGTGCGTTTCCCTTCATCGCACCCGTCCGTTCACAATGTGGCGAAGTTCGTTGACGTTGGTTCGACGAGTCCAGGCCGTAAAGGTCTCGCCGTCGCGGTGCTGAGCGTCATAAGCGAGAGCCGTATGCAAAATGACGTCTTCCAAATCGCGAGCCGGCACGGCTCCTTCGACCCAGTTGATAAAACCGGCTTCGGGGCCAAGAGCGCCACCCAATCCCACGTCGTATGCTTCTTCGAGCGAGGATTCGGCCTTGAACACGGCTCCGCGAAGGCCCACGTCGGCAATCTGCGGCTGCGCACAGGAGGCTGAACAACCCGACAAGTGGATACGTAGGGGCGTGTCTCGAAGGGGGCTCTCGGGTGAGAGTTCGCCCAGTCGTGCGTCGAGTTTCTTCGCGAGTTGTACGGCACGTTGCTTGGTTTCAGTGATGGCGTATCGACAGAATTCATTGCCGGTGCACGCAACGACGCCTCGGGTAAAGGGGCCGGCGTTCGGTGAATACTTCTCAATCAACTCTTCGGACAACAATGTGTCGACTTGATTGTTCGCGACGCCCGACAGAATGAAGTTCTGATCGACGCCCAAGCGAACCGTGCCATCGCCATAGGCTTCGGCGAGACGGGCGGCCTCAACGAGCTCGAGCCCGTTCATTCTTCCGGCTGGCACAACGCAGCCAACGTAGGAGAGACCTTCTTGGCGCTGGGCGTGTACGCCAACGTGATCACGGCGAAAACCCGTCGAAAGTGAGGTGGCACCACGCGGTGGTTCGAACTTCAAGCGCTGAATTAATTCTTCGCGGAACCCTTCGGGGCCGAGCTCCTGGACGAGATATCGCATGCGGGCAGTACCGCGGTGCTCGCGATTTCCCAACTCAGAAAAGAGTTGCGCAATAGCTCGTGCGAGTTCTACGGCTTGTTCGGGAAGGACAAAGAGGTCCAAGTCGGATCCGAGCCGTTCGCCGTCAGAGAGCCCTCCGCCCGCTAAGACGTTAAAACCGGTGACGCCATTGAGGGTGGCGGGCCAGAGTCCGACGTCGTTGATTTCAACGCGTGAGCAATTTTCCGCGCAACCGCTCACGGAAATCTTGAACTTTCGCGGGAGATTGGCGTACGTGCGATTACCAGTAAAGAAGTCGGAAATTTCGGTGGCCGCTCGCAAGGAATCGACGTGCTCGTGAGCGTCAACGCCACTTACTGGACAACTCGTGACATTTCGGGCACAGTCGCCACACGCTTGAACGCTCGTGAGGCCTACGCGAGCAAAGCGCTCCCAGATTTTTGGTATGTCGGCCATGTGCAACCAGTGCAATTGAATCGTTTGGCGCGTCGTGATGTCGCAGTAGTGATTGCCAAAAAGTGGGTGATCAATAGGTCCCGTCCCAAAGGCCTCGGCGGCCAGACCAATTTCGCGAGCTTGGGGTGCCGTAAGAACGCCGCCTGGCACCTTGACGCGCATCATGAAGGCGTCACCACCTTGGCGTTGTGGGTACACGCCCACCCACTTCAAGCGTTCAACTTCACCGGGCACGGCGTTTAGAGCGTCGACGCCATCGTTGGCGTACGTATTGATGATGGCGGCGGCGACTTCAAACGGGTGGCGTCGAAGTTTCATCAATTCGGTGTCGTTTAATTCGCCGATCGTGCGATACGGATTGATGAACGGATGTCCCTGTTTTTTCGGACTGTCCAGACCCAGCCCGTAAGGATCGTCATGAAGATCGCGGCGCGGGCTCATGAAGTCTCCTTGGGGACGGTCTCGCGGACGTGATCCGCCCCGAAAGTTCCGCACAGGCAATTGCCCGTACTTTCAAGGTAAAGACCGCGTTTCGGCATGAATTGCACTATACATGATTAAATAGGTCAGAATTACAGTTAGATTACGAAAAGACCATAAGCTCGGAGGAGCCCCCAATGGCCACGCTTCCCAACGTCTTGCCCGTCGCCCTCAAAATCGAAGGACGGCCTTGTCTGGTGGTCGGGGCTGGCAACGTCGGTGCTCGAAAATCCCGTGATCTTTTGGCGGCTGGCGGCGTCGTGACCATTGTTTCGCCCAACGTCTCTCACCTCGTACGACAAGTCCTTCGAGACGAGCCTCGAGTCACATTGATTGAGAGATGTTTTCAGCCCTCTGATCTTGATGGTGTGTTTCTCGTCATTACAACGACGGGTGACATTGCGGTGGACGAACTCGTGGCGAAAGAGTCGGAGCAACGAAACATTCTTTACAACAGCGCCGATGATCCGGAGCGTTGCAATTTCTACTTGACGGCCCTCGTGCGCCGTGACCCGGTGGTGGTCAGCATCTCGACGTCCGGTGCTTCACCAGCCATGGCGTCGTATCTTCGACGACGACTCGACGCCGCGTTAGAACCCGCCTTAGCCGAGACGGCATTGATCTTGCATTCCGTACGCGCGCAACTGCACAATGAAGGAGTGCAAACGGAATTTCTACCCTGGGCCAATGTCGTGAATGATGATCTCGTTGCTTTGGTTGCGAGTGGCGACCACGCAGGAGCACGCGACCTCGTGCTTCGAACGGTGCGACCCGCGTGAGCGTGTACCTCGTTGGAGCCGGTCCGGGTGATCCCGATCTACTGACGCGAAAGGGTGCGCGTCTACTCGCCGCGGCCGACGTCATTGTGGTTGATCGACTCGTTAATCCTCGACTCTTGGAAGAGGTCCGTGACGACGCCATTGTCGTGCACGTTGGTAAACACGCTCGCGACGGCAATCCTACGGTCGAACAAGCCACCATCAACGACCTGCTTATTCGCTACGGCGCATCGCACGATATCGTGGTTCGTTTAAAAGGCGGTGATCCGTATCTGTTTGGTCGAGGTGGCGAAGAGATGCTCGCTCTTCGCGACGCAGGCATCAACGTTGAGGTCGTTCCCGGTGTGAGTTCGGCGTTTTCAGTGCCGGCGCTGGCTGGTATCCCCGTGACATTTCGACAGATGTCGACGGCCGTGACGGTGGTGTCCGGCCACGACGTCGAAAGTGGCGCGCTCGATTGGCATGCGCTGGCCAAGTTTGGTGGCACGATCGTGGCGCTCATGGCCGTTGCCAATCGAAAGGCGCTTGCGACCGCGTTGCAAGAAGGCGGCATGAGCAGTGGGACTCCTGTTGCCACCATTGAATCGGGCTCGACGCCTCGAGAACGTCGTACGGCGACCACGCTTGGCGCACTGGGCGACATCGCGCTTGTGGCACCCGCAATAATTGTGATTGGTGACGTGGCGTTGTTTCTTGCGAATGCCCACAACGACGCGGAGTACGCCGGGGTCTATGACGCCCTGCATCTCAGCAAGCACGTCGTCGACTGAGCAAGCCTTAAACGGCCTTGTTATCGATTTACACTCTGTCGATGAGCGAAAACGAGAACCTATCTAGCGAGCGTGAAGGCACGGCGACCACAGAAGCAAACACCAAGGGCATTGGTCCGCATCGTCTCGAGGCATTCAGCGATGGGATTATGGCGGTCATCATTACCCTGATGGCTTTTGATTTGAAGCCACCATTGAGCGAACGATGGAGTGCTTTGCAACACCGTCTTCCCCTTTTGCTCGTTTATATCTTGAGTTTTGTCGTGATTGGCATCTATTGGAATAATCACCACCATCTCTTTCGAGCGACCAAGCGAATTTCGACGGCGGTGATGTGGTCCAATCTCGTCTTACTTTTCTGGCTTTCGCTCGTGCCCTTTGGTGCCGAGTGGGTGGGCCAAGCGCACGATTCGCTGTATCCGGCCGCCACCTACGGCATCATTTTCTTTGGGGCGGCAATCTCGTATTTCATTCTTGTTCGAGCAATATTGCGAGCTAATTATGACGATCCCCAACTCGTCGGCGCCATTGGCTACCAGGTCAAAGGCGTTCTTTCCGCCGTAATTACGATATTGGGCGTAGGCCTAGCCTTCGTGAGCCCGTATTTGGCCTACGCCTGTTACGCGTCCGTGTCGGCCATGTGGTTCATCCCCGGTCGTCGCTTGACGAGGCGGGTGAATTAGTCGCCCTTCGGCTCGTGAGAGAATAAGAGTCGAATCGAAGGGTTGTGTATGAGTACGCGAACGTCAATTGTGGTCTGTGAAGGTGACGAAACCGGTCAAGAGTTGCTGGAGGAATCGCTCCGGGTCCTTCACGACGACGTGATTGGACTTCCCCTCGAACTTCTGCGCTACGACCTTTCGTTGGCAAAGCGTCGAGCTACCAACAACGATATCGTTCGAGAGGCTGCCGCCAAGATGGTGGAAGTAGGACTCGGATTAAAGGCTGCCACGGTTACCCCGCCGGAAATTGGTGGCGTTGGATCACCGAATCGAATTCTCCGAGAAGGGATTGACGGCAAGGTCATTGTCCGCACCGGGCGACGAATTCCTGGTGTGACGCCGCTGGTTTCTGTCGTGCATCCGATTGTGGTTGTTCGCATGGCCGTGGGCGACGCCTACGGGGCCGAAGAAGGTCGAACCGGCGATCCTGGTTCATCGCCAGAAAAAGCGTGGCGAACGGAAGTGATTGACCGAGGAACGTGTCGCGCAGTGGCGGAGTATTCATTTCAGACGGCTGAACAGATGAACGGCTGCGTGTATGGAGGACCTAAGTGGACCGTGTCGCCGGTGTACGAAGGAATGCTGAAAGAAGAAATGGACGCGGCGAGCGCTCGCCATCCTGGGGTCAAATACCGACCGACGTTGATTGATGCTGCCTACGCGGGATTACTTACCGAAGCTGATGATGAGACACTGATTGTGCCGGCACTCAATCGTGACGGCGACTGTCTTTCCGACCTCGTACTTGCAATGTTTGGTTCGATTGCGGGTGCTGAATCAATGTTGCTCGGTCTTGACGATGATCTTAAGCCGACCGTTGCCATGGCCGAGGCGCCACACGGTACGGCTCCTTCGCTCGAGGGGAAGAATGTCGCCAACCCGATGGCGATGTTGCTGGCGTGTGCCGCATTGCTTGATCAAGCAGCGTTGTGGGGCGAAGCTGCGATAGGTACCGCCGCCAAGAAGATTCGATCGGCGACGCTTGGAGCAGCGGCCGACGGCATTCGAACATTTGACTTGGGTGGGGGATCGTCAACCTCGGAAGTAGTTGATGAGGTTATTGCTCGGATCAAGAACAATTGAACAAATGATGTTGATGTGAGGGTTCACGCTGGCTATTCATAAACAAGAACTTCGTAACAGAATTGCGGATTCAGGTTGCCAACAAGATTTTTCCGAGGTGTTCCACGACAAGCAGTGCGAAGTCAACCCAGCCAGCATTCTAGAAAGCTCCCCGAAAGCAAACGTAACTCTCGAGAACCAACTCAATTCAATTGACCCAGATGCTAATTCGTTGGACTCCTACGGTGCCACCTTTGCCATTTGTGTAACTGCTTGTCGTTTCTTTGAACCGAGAAAAATGCAAGCGACGCCCGAGGTCGCTGCCATTGCTGCGCCGAAGAACCAGAGGTGGTGGAAGTTACTTAGAGCATTGAGTGGTCCATCTGGTGTCCCCACGAAAACAACGAGCAACGCAATACCGATTGCTCCTCCAATTTGGCGCGATGTTTGATTAACCGCGCTACCGACCGCGTAACGCTCGGGATGCAAACTTGACACCGCCGAAGCGCCCAGGACCGGGAAGGTGAAGCCAATGCCCAAGCCGGTAATTAGCGTGGCGGGTAACCAACGTGTCCAATATTCAGGAGTCGTACCAATTCGAAGCGCGTACCACAAGAGTCCCGCACTAAAGAAGGTGGCCCCGACGAGGAGAACGGGTCGAAATCCCACGCGCTTGGCGAGCCGTCCCGCGAAGCTCGCCACTGACGCCACCACGAGCGGTCCGGGGGTAACGGCAAGTCCGGCATAAAGGATGCGGTAGTGCCAAACACTGGTGAGAAAGAGAATGTTGCCAAGCAACATGGCAAAAAAGCCCATGGCGTAGAGCAGCGTGGCAATGTTTGCGACGCTGAAGGTTCGAGCGCGAAAAAGTTTGAGATCAAGGACGGGTTCAGGATGGTGGCCGCATCGATAAAGAAACACCGCGCCCAGTAGCACCGTCGCCACGAAAATCCCAAGAATCTTGTTGTTGGACCAACCCCAACTGGGTCCTTCGGTGATGCCGAGCACCAGCGTGGCGAGCGCGGCGCTGATGAAGAGGGCGCCAAGGTAGTCAGGTGACGCGTGACGCGCGTTCTTCGAACCTTCTGGTAGGACTCTTCGACCCATTGCGTAAGCCACGACCCCAACGGGGAGATTAACGAGGAAAACCCACCTCCAACCTCCGACCGTAACGAGAAATGCGCCCAGCGTAGGTCCGGTCGCCACGGCGAGAGCTCCGATGCCACCCCACAGCGACACAATCTGCGTCCGTCGCTCGGGAGGATAGGCCGCGAGTAGAAGGCTGAGAGACGCGGGCAGCATCGCTGCCGCCCCTGAGCCTTGCACGACTCGCCCCGCAATGAGGAAGCCGACCGAGGGCGCGAGTGCGCAGAGGGCTGAGCCAACACAAAAGATGCCAAGTCCCAGATTGAATATGTGCCGACTCCCAAGGCGGTCGGCGGTGCGACCAGCGATGACTAAAAGGGAGCCGTACGTAATGGAATATGCGGTAATCACCCACGCCAAAATTGCGGTCGAATCGTGCGAAAACGACTTTTCAAGGGCTGGAAAGGCGACGTTCACTATCGACAAATCAAGTGAACCCATAAAGGCTCCGAGTGACGTTACGAAGAACACTTGCGCCGTGCGGCGAGACGACGCCAGAGAAGGCTGCTCGCTCGTTGAAAGTTTCTTCACAAGACTCACCCTAGTCTAGTCAGTTGCTTCATGCAACTGACTAGACTCTTGTTTGTGGAACGTAAGAGTTTTGATGATATGGACTGCTCAATTGCCCAATGCCTCGAGCTAGTGGGCGAATGGTGGTCGCTGCTCATACTTCGTGACGCTTTGATGGGCGTCACGAAGTTCGACGTTTTCCAAAGTCGACTGGGCATATCTCGCAACGTCCTTCAGCAGCGACTGCAACGACTGGTAGAAGAAGGTGTCCTCACTAAAAGCTCTTACAGTGAGCATCCACCGCGGTTTGATTATCGCTTGACCGATAAGGGGCGAGATCTCTGGCCGGTCATCAACGCAATGCGCCAGTGGGGAGACCACTATGCCGCTCCCAATGGTCCCCCGGTCGTGATGATGCATACAACCTGTGGCGAGCAAACTTCGGCTGTACTGGTCTGTGAACACTGTGGCGAACCAATGGACCTGCATACGGTACGGGTCAAAGCAGGAAAACATCATGACCCATCCGTGATTTACGAACGAAAACAGCCTTCGTCAGAGCGATAAGAATTTTGCCACTAATCAAATCCCATGTGGTTGAATGAATCGATTGCGACCAAGGGAGGAATTTGCCAACGTCTGAGAATTCTCCTCAAGGCACCCCAGTCTGGGTTCACCTCGAGACACCGGACCGAGACGCCAGTGCAAGGTTCTACTCGGGCCTTTTTGGATGGGATATTGGTGATCCCGAGCCAGCGTTGGACCACTACATCAATTTTTCGATTGAAGGTGATCTCGTCGCAGGACTCATTCAAGTGCCCACCGACGAGAGTGAGTGGCGCCTTTTCTTGTCGTCGTCAGATGTAGAGGCGATCTCGAACGAGGCGGCCAAGCTCGGGGCGCAGGTAATTGTTTCGAATGACGTCGTAGGAAATCTTGGTTCAATGGCCATTTACGTCGACCCGGCGGGAGCCATGATCGGGGCGTGGCAAGCCAAGGACCTCGTTGGTTTTGTGCAACGCAACGTTGGTGGGCCGGTGTGGCACGAACTGCACACCAATGACTATGACAACGAAGTCTTGTTTTACCGAAGTCTGTTTTCCTGGGTTCCCGCAGAGGTCATGGACAACGCTGGGTTTCGCTACACCTCGATTCGAGGAGTGAACGTTGGCATCTTTGATGCGACAGAACAATTGTCCGCTAACGAAGGTCCGCATTGGGTGACGTACTTTGGCGTGAGCGACAGTGACGTTGCTGTGCAAGCGGCGATCCAGTTAGGCGCGACGGTTCTTTCGGGAGCTCGCGACACGCCGTACGGTCGAATGGCGGTACTTCGCGACCCTTTCGGCGCGAAATTTGTTGCGATGTCAGATTCCTAATTCGAACTGCCTCCTTGAACTTTGTGACCATCGTTGCCCGACAACTATTAATTAGAAGTATCGTCGCCTGATCTTGAGTCCAGAAGGTCAAGTTTTTAGTTCCTTTGTCTCCGTTTAAGGTGCAAGAATCGACGAGTGGGCTCTTCTCTCGTCCGACGCGCCAACGTTGCCGACATTCCAGAACTGCTGCGACTTCGAGTTGTGATGTTCGATGCGATGGGAATTGATGCTGCAAACCCTGAATGGACAATCACTACGATTCGGATCCTCGAGAGAGACTTAGAGTCTTCCGCGATTGTTGGCGCTGTAGTGGATCGAGACGAAGGGCGAGGGCTTTGTGCCACAGGTTTGCTTCACGTTCAAGAAACCTTGGGCTCGCCACCATTCCCTAAAGGCCTCCGGGGTCACATAAGTTCCGTCGCGGTAGATCTCGAATGGCGCAAAAGGGGGCTGGGCGAATCCATTCTTCAATATCTGTTGGGGGAGGCACGACATCTTGGATTGGAGCGGGTTGACCTCAACGCAACGCCCGACGGCGAACGAATCTATCGACGCCTCGGATTTCATGAACCATTGAGTGGTGTTGATCTTCGACTTGATCTTTAGAACAACAAAGGCAGGCGGCGACTGCGTGTATTTCCGGCGGAGATTTAGAGCGCGGTGTCTTAAAGAGAGGATCATTCAAAAATTGCGTCCTTCATAGTTGGATTCGATTGAAGGCAACCGCAAGCATCTGAGTCGTCGGCTTACAATTGTTTCATCGGATACTGCCGAAACAGGCTGATTGATCAGGCATTGAAGCACTCAGTGGAAAGAGAGCATGGCTCGACTTCGAACGATTCCCATGAACGCTCGCACATCTATGCGGGCGGGCTTTTGTTTGATTGCCCCACTTATTGTTGGCATCATCGTTGACCAGCGTGTTCCAGCGACGCTCGTGGCGATTGGATCACTCTGGACCGTGAGTCAAGACGGTGTTGACCGATGGGGGGAGCGGTCACTTCGCCTCTTAAGCGTGGCGGCCTGCGCCGGAGGTGGATTTCTCGTTGGTGGTTTCGCTCGAGAATGGTTACTCTCAAATTGGTCGCTCTGGCTCTTCTTGGCCGCCATGGCTTTGATTGCTGGATTTGTTGAAACAACGTCACGCCCGGCCCCAGGGATGTACTTGCTCCTCGGGGCAATTGTTGGTAGTGCTCTCAAGGTGAAGACGTTGACCTGGCAACCTGGACTCTATGTAGCCCTAGGGGGAATCTGGGTATGGGGCGTGGCTCTTCTTATGGATCGGCGAAGTCGAAAACTGGATGAACGTCTCTGCGTGGCTGATGCGTACGTGGCGCTGGCGCAATTACTTCGCTTAGAGGATGGCAGTTCGGTCCTAGAGGCGCGTGCTCGAGCTCTGAACTCGCTTGATGTAGCACAAGATGTTCTGAGCAGTCCGCGCCATTCACGTGAAGCCTCTCGGGAAGAAGCGGACGCTCTCCAAGACTGTTTTGTCGTGGCGTTGCAAATCGGAGAGCTCTCGTCAGTTCTTCGTCGCCAATCGCTGCTCGTCGATGAAACAACGACGGCGGCTCTCGATAACGTTGGCCAAACGCTGCGCTATCAGTCAGCCGTGGTGGCGCGAGTCGAGCTCGAAGCTTTGGCCGTTAACTTGAATACCCGCGGCATTACCCTGGCCCAGCGGTATCTTTCGAAAGCTCTTTTCCCATATTTTCACAAAGTCACCATGATGCCGGTTCTTGGTTCGGTGAAAGAACGCCTACCGCTTCGCGATCGATTTCGATTTTCGGTGTTACTCGGCAGTGGTGTCGTAGCGGCCAGTCTCGTCACGTACCAACTGGATAGCCCGCACGCATTCTGGTTGCCGTTGAGTGTTGCGTTTATTCTTCGACCCGATCTCGGTCCGGTGATACCCAGAGCATTTCAACGAACGCTCGGAACGTTGGCCGGTGTTGCAATTGCCGCGGTCGTATCGTGGCTGGGTAACAACACGTATTCCCTGCTCGTTTTGTGTGCGGCGATGGCTGCGGTGATTCCGTGGGCGTCTCGGCGTTCGCATGCTCTCACCGTTATGGCGTTTACCCCGATTGTGTTTGTCTTCTTGGCAGTGATTGGACCAGATCAGTATTTGTTTGTTCCCCGAATCGTTGATACGACATTGGCGGCAGCCATTGTCCTGCTCATTGACATAGTTCTTTGGTCGAGGGCCCCGGCCCTTCGACCAGCCCAACAGATTCAGTACGCCGACTTCTTGACGAGGCGCTATGAGACGAGTGACACATCAAGCGACCCCCAGCGACGCCATCAACAGCGCCGTAATGCACTACGAGCAGTTGCGCGGGCTCGGTCGTCACTTCGCCAAGCAAGTGCCGAACCTCATCCCCTGCGGCGGCCCAATCATCAACTCGCCGAGCAACTCGACGCCGTGCAGCGACGCATCGATGAACGCACGGCCGCCATTGTGATAATGGCGTTTGAAAATTAGATCGTCGCTGGTGCGATGAAGTCGAAGTGCTGCACCGTATCGACGATGAGATAGCCCAGATCTCGATAGACGTGATTACTCGTTGGATTACCAGCGTCACTAAACAGCATTGCGCGGGCGCCAGTTTCCATAATGAGAGCGGTTACTGCGCCGGTGACGGCGCCGCCATAGCCGTGACGACGAAATTTTGGCGGTGTATAGACCGGACCGACTCTCGTAATGAACCCCGCGGGTGTACGTACCGTCGAAGCGAGTCCGGCCATTGAGACCAATTGGCCGTTGTAACGCCAAAGAAACAGATTTCTCCTTTTCACTCGCTCGACGTAATCGGGCGCATTGGAATCAGCGTCGTTCTCAACTTCTGCACTGAATGCTTTCGACCATTCGACGGCGGTCTCTAAGTTCGAATCTGACAACGGCTCCAAAGTTCCCTCGACGCTTGAGGGACGTAATTCATCAATTGTTTGTACGAGGTCTTCACGACCCAATTGACTCGTACGACGTGAACCCACAGATCCAGTGTGGGCGTATGAACGAAGAAAGGAACCGCAGACGGTGTCGGGTCCAACAATGCCGGGCAGTTCGTCGTCGTGAACGGCGACGGCCGTGGCGAGCTCAGCCGATGCTGCAAGTGGCATCGGTCCAAGCCAGAGGTAATGCGGCGCCGTTCGCATCGCCGCACCGACGACGGTTTCGCCGTTTCTTGCTACCCACCACCAATAAGCGTCATACAGTTTAGGAGTGGCGATCACGTTGATAGCAACCGAACCCATGACGTTCGTTGTAAGAGGCTCACTCGCCCGATAGGCCGTTGTTATATCGAGGAATTCTTGCGGGCCGTCACAACGGACTATCTCCATAGCGTCATCGTACGTCTCGGTGTGGCGAGTTGCTTAGCTTCGGCGAAACCCTTTGGCAGACGAACGAAGCGCACCAGACACCGCGTCTTCATCGGGTGACGCTCCAAGTTCCGTCGTTGTTGAGCGCTGAACCTTCAACCCATCAATCATGATATTTAGGTAGCGACGCCATAAGTCGGGTGAAGTCTGGTTTGTTACACAGCCCAGCGAACTAATCATCATGTCAATCATTGGAAAGTCCAACTCAACAACGTCGGCTCGTAAGTAACCGTCTAATTGAGCGCGCTCAATCAAGTTCGCTATTAGCGGCGCGATGCGCTCTTTCGCGGGCAAGATCCTCTCTTGAAAATATTCAGTGCCAGAGATCACGTCTCGAAGACCTCGGTTCTCACATTTACGTTGCAGGGTCTGTTCGAGAAACCAGACCAGGCCTTCCCACGAATTATCAAATGTCGTGGCGCTAAGAGCCAACTCTGTGATTTCATCAACGACATCTTCGAACAATGCCACTATCAGTGATTCTTTGTCGGGGAATCGTCGGTACACGGTACCCACACCTACGCCTGCTTCTGCCGCAATCTCATCAAGTGTGGCGTCAAGGCCCTGTCGTGCAAAGACAATGCTGGCGGCGGCCAAAATCTTTTCGCGATTGCGCGCGGCATCGGCGCGAAGCGGTCGTCCCTCAACGTCCTGCTGAACACTCATTTCCACACCCCCTCACGAGATGGTAGTGCATCTGCAACTAAGTGGAACGGTCAATTCCACTTATCGCTATAGTAGCAGTAAGTGGAATTGACCGTTCCGTTTGAGCACATCTAAGGAGATGACGATGGCAGCTATGAAAATCGAAGAACCGCCTGTTTTGAAGGGCGATGCAGAGACCGAAGAAGAACGGAGCCATCGTCGTAGGTGGTGGATTTTGGCCGTCTTGGGCATTGCCCAGTTGATGGTAATTCTCGATAGCACGGTAGTCAATATTGCTTTACCCACGGCCCAACACGCGCTGCACTTTTCGAGTGCGGATCGTCAATGGATTGTGACTGCCTATTCGCTCGCTTTTGGCAGTCTGTTGCTCCTCGGAGGGCGAATTTCTGACTACATCGGACGAAAAAACGCCCTCATTATTGGACTCGTCGGTTTCGCGTTAGCGTCGGCGCTCGGTGGATTCTCCGTGAACTTCACGATGTTGGTGATTGCTCGCTCCATCCAGGGTGTCTTTGGTGCGTTACTCGCTCCCGCTGTTCTCGCTCTTCTCACCACCACATTTAATGATCCCGCCGAGCGTGGCAAGGCCTTTGGTATCTACGGTGCCATTGCTGGTGCCGGTGGTGCGTTGGGACTTTTGCTCGGTGGTGCACTCACGTCGTACGCCTCGTGGCGCTGGACTCTTTTCATTAACCTGATTTTCGCCATCATTGGTACGACGGGCGCAGTGCTTCTCTTGCGTCGTGATCGTGGCACGGACAACGATCCGCTCAATTGGTCAGGTGTTTTGACGGCAACGGTCGGTCTCTTTGCCCTGGTGTACGGATTTTCACACGCCGAAACGACGACCTGGTCAAATCACTATACGCTCGGCAGTTTTGCCGTAGCCGCAGTGCTGCTGATCAGTTTTGTGAGGATACAGACTCGTACCAAGTACCCACTGCTTCCCATGCGCGTTATCGCTGACCGGAACCGCGGTGGTGCACTTTTTGCGATGCTCCTTGGTGGTTCTGGAATGTTTGGCGTGTTCCTTTTCCTCACGTACTACTTGCAAGAGACGTTGGGTTTTAGTCCAGTATTGACAGGTGTGGCCTTTTTGCCAATGGTGATTGCTCTTTCAATCTCCGCACAAATCTCGAACATTATTTTGCTGCCACGTGTGGGCCCACGTCCACTGATTCCTGCGGGCATGGTGGTTGCGGCCGGTGGTTTGTTCTGGTTGACCAAACTGACAATAACGAGTAGCTACATCAGCGACGTGTTTCCAGCTCTGATTGTGCTGGGCTTGGGCATTGGTTTCATGTTTGCCCCGGCAATTAATACGGCGACCTACGGTGTGGAGGCTCACGACGCCGGTGTGGCGTCCGCGTCGGTTAACACCGCACAGCAAGTCGGTGGCTCTATTGGCACAGCGCTCTTTAATACGCTGGCCGCCAGTGCCGCGACGTCGTTTCTCGTTGGTCGAACACTTACTCACCACAACGTTGAACTCTCCACGGTGCACAGTTACACCGCGGTCTTTGGTTACACCGCCATGCTGTTTCTCGGTGGTGCCGTTGTAACGGCTCTGTTGCTACGAAGTGGCGCTCCCCAAGTAGCAAAGGGTGACGTCGTCGCCGTTGGACACTAATTACGGTCAACACAATGGGCCCACGAAACGGATGTTTCGTGGGCCCATTGTGTTGTGAAACTCAGATTGATCGAAGAAAAAGTAACTACCTACGCGGCGTTGGCGGTGTGAACTGGTCGATGCTCACCGACGAAATGGTTCCGTTCGCTACGTAACGACACAAATCCGTGAGTCCCAGGTTGTGGTTTCGAGCGTGGTTGCGCAACAAGACGAACGCTTGGTCAAGATCTACCTTGGCGGATTCGGCAATCTTGCCCTTGGCCTGCTCAATAATGATTCGTGAATTGAGAGCCTGATTCAACTGATCGTTTAATTCGTACGCTTCGAGCGATGCCCGGTGCTGAATTATGGCGATCGTGGCCACGTCGGCCAAGCCCTGGGCGGCGAGCACATCATTCGCCGTCAACGAACCTTGGCTGATGCGAAAGAGATTGAGAGCACCAATGGTGCGACCACGTAGGCGCATGGGTAGCGCGTGTACAGAATGGAAACCGTCGTCGAGCGCCCGCTTCGTAAACCGTGGCCAACGTAGATCATTCTGCAAGAGTTCGTGATTGAGAATTGGCTCACCGCTGCGAAAGGCGTCGAGGCAGGGACCCTCGTTCGCCTGAATTTCAAAAAGCTCTAAAGAGCGCATGGCGTCACTGGAAGAAGCGACTACTTGCAAATCGCCGCTGGCCGATGCCAACATCACACCGGCGGAATCAACGTTCAGCGTTTCTACGCAGCGATCACTGAGATTGCACAGTACTTCAACGACGTCGTATTCCTCGACGAGATTGTCGGCGAGTTCCACCAAAGTCCGAATAATTGACGCTTCCCTAGGCATAAAGTCCATCTAAGCAGCATCCTCTTATTTCCATGCAGAAAATGAAGGGTCTTTAGTCCTTGTCCTCATTACTGAGGTCATTGTCAAAGAGGAGAACGTGATTCACAATATCGGTCGCCACGTCATCGATCGATCGATCATCAGTGAAAGCGCGAGCCCGAATACGTACCAGAGCATCCTGCACACTGATACCTAGTTGCTCCGAGAGAATTCCTGCCGCCTGATGCACAACGAAATGGAAGTTAGCGCCATTTTCGATTTCTTGGGAGAGCGTTCCGGGCGCAGCGTACGCTTGCAGGGAGACAATGGTTCGAGCAGCCACGTCGGAGAGCACCAAAGCGTCACTTCGTTGGTCGGTGGAGAGCGCTCCAGTTTCGGAACGATAGACGTTCAATGCCCCGAGGCGCACGGCGCCAATTCGAACAGGAAATGAAAATATGGCTTCGATTCCTTTGTCTAAGGCGAGCGGTGTGAATACTGGCCAATGGGGGACTGAAAGCGATCGAAGATTTTGGGCGAGTACGCTGCGGCCCGAAAGGTAGGCGTCTATAGAGGGTCCTTCACCCAACGCGTACTGGGTTTCTTCGATAAAAGCGGCGACGTCGTCCGTGCGACAGAGCGAACCCTTGGAATGATCGTCGGAGAGCAACATGATGGATGCTCCCGTACACCCAGTTACATGTGTGGCAACTTCGCAGACGGGCGTGCCACCGATGCCACTTCCTTGGCTAGTGGCGAGGAGCGAAAGAATCTTCGTTAGTCGATTGGTGTTATCGCTCATTTGGATTCCAAAGAGAGTCCACTGCTCATGAGGATTGGCTGAACGTGACCTGTGGCATGCAGCGTCTCCTAGCTCAAGGTATAAAACGCTCAACAAGGTCCAGATTCAGCGTCGCCGATTTGGATACAAACCAGCGCTTGTCCCAACAACCTACTGTCGCGTTCCGCCATCGCTGTCGGCCCCACTAGTGCCAAAGGTCAGTGGTGCCTGGGAAATGGCTTCCATTTACTTTTCGATAACACTACGAAAACAAACCCGCCGCCGGTTCTGTCTTTCTTGAACAGAACCGGCGGCGGATTGCTTACAGCAAAACTCCGCGTTGTACTTAGATCGCTATGTTCAACGTGAAGGTGAAGTTAGTCGTGCCAGCCGAGTTCGTGGCTTGCAACGTCACTTGGTAACTGCCAAAGACAAAGGGCGTACCAGAGATCGTGATTTGGCCGTTCGAGCCACCCGATGCCGAGACACCCAAGGGCAAGCCGGAAATTACCTTCACGCTTGTTGGGGTCGGAATTCCAAAGACCGAGAAGGTCTTAGAAAACGACTGCAACAAGGTTGCACTTACCGACGTCGGCGAACCCGCGAACGAGGGCGCAACCTGCGGGAAGACGGTAAAGCCCTGCACGATTGGTGTTGCCGAGGCGTAGGAGCTGTTGCCATTCTGGAAGGCCACAATGTTGCAAGTTCCAGAGCCTTGGAAACTCACCGTATTACCCGAAACCGAGCAAACGCCGGCGCTCGCGGAGCCATACGTCACGGGAAGACCCGACGTGGCTTTCGCGGTGATCGCGTAGGTCGGTCCACCAACGTACGGCACCGATGGTGGTGACGACGTAAAGCTCAGCGACTGCGAGTTGTACGTGTAGATGGTCTGCAACACAGGCGCTGCGGCCGAGTACAAGGCATTTCCGTTCTGGAAGGCCACGACGTTGCAAATACCAGCGGCGGTAATCGTGAGGACATTTCCCGAAACGGTGCAAGCACCACTGTAGGCAACGCTGTAGACAACCGGAAGACCCGAAGTAGCAGTCGCGTTCAACGTGAACGTCTGTCCAACCGTAGGTGTCGTCGGGTTTTCGACGAAGTGAATCGTCTGGCTCAACTGGTTCGCGACAAACTGCACTGCCGGGATGTACCAAGGCGGTGTGCTGTAGTCACCAACGTTGGTGGGGTCAGATCCCCAGCAAGGAGGGGTGCTCGGCGAGTCCAAACGGAACGTACCCGTACCAGCAGCGCCACCGTCACAATAGAACGGGCCGAAGCCAGTGTTCTGGAACACGTAACCAGGTAGTGGGTCGGTACCGACGGATGGACCGTTGGCCGTTGTAAGACCAATGTTCAACGAGTCATAGCCACAACCCGCCGACGTTGCGTGACACGCAGTGGCGTCACCGTAAGGGCTGTAACCATAGTCACTCGTGTTGTAGGCAACGCCGTAGATGACTGACGAGGGAAGCGTAACGCCCGTGAAGTGGAACGTCACACTCGTTAGCAGTCCGTTGTAGCACTGTCCATCAGTCGCGTCGTACCAGGTCGTCGGATACGCCGGGCACTGCGTCGGAGACGCGCTTGGACGATACGGAATGTTAAAGGTTTGGGTGACCGACGTGATGAGCGATCCCACTGTATTGCCTGGACCAACGTTGTAAATATTGAACGTGATGGGCTCGGAGAACGTAGCTCCCGGCGTCGTTACACATCCACCAGTCCAACTACCCGTTTGGCATCCCCATGAGCTGAGTTGCACAGTCGTGGAGTTGAGCGACGTTGAAGAACCAGGCGCAAATGTCACTTCGTTACCGAATTCAGACGTCTGCGTTGCTTCAAAAGCCTCGCTCACAATGTTGCCCGGCTGCGGTGACGTAGTCGAGTCGTAAATGACTGTGGTACCGGCCGGTGAAGTAGCGCCGGCCTGAACGGCGGGTGCAATAAGTACGCTGCCCCCGAGTAGGAGAATGCCCCCCACCAAACTGACTATTGACCTCTTTAACATCTGTACCGCTTTCTCTCGTTAAGTGCCCTTTGTTCCGTTTGGAACATAAGTAATCCTTACTACGGGAATAGTAGGGCGTCGGCTGATCAGGGAAAAGGGAATATTCCAAACTTTTTGTGACGAAACACACATGAAACCGAATATTCCGATAATTGGAAAATTGGTTGGCCACTTTTGACCTTTTATATAGGACGGATTTTGAGGACGACGCTGTGGGCGCTCAACAGGACAAAATTTTGTTGCAAATAAGGTTTATTCTTTCGAGTTCACGAAAAACCTATTGAATCCGGAGTTCTCCGAACTGCTTTGGCGCTTTAATCGCGGCTACTAAATACAAATCCCCACGTACCGCCGAGGCGACACGTGGGGATTGGGACAAACTGTGAAATCGAAGTTACGCGGTCACTGCCGGTTCTGCCGTGACGCGAGGACCCGTGTCTGATTGCATGGCCATGACGGGCACTTCTTGGTCACTCGAACTCTTTGTACTTTCATCGTTCTTCATCATCGTTGAAGGCATGGCGCTTGATCCCGACGAGTTATCGGAGCCACCAATATCATTGCTCTTTTGAAATGTACCGTAGTGACGCTGGCGGTAGCCAAGAATGAGGCCATCAACACCAATCCACGATGCGGTTCGCCAGAACGTCAGCAAGACAAGAGCGAAGAATGCGTAAAACGCACACACACTCGCTGTACCTGACATCACGTACGTAAAGAGAAGAGCCAAACTACCGAGTGCAGCTACTGGCGTTAAGAAGCCAACGGCCAGGGCGCAACCAATTGCGAATTCGGCAACGGCAACCAACACACCAATCCAACCGGCGTTCGGTACCACGAATCCGTGCAAGAAGTGACCCCACCAGCTGTACGCGGCGACACCGTGTGAAGCGAAACCTGCAACTCCGGCTCCTCCATTGTGCATGAAGCCTGGATTTTCTGATCCCCAGAGTTTTGCGACACCCGCTTGCAGCCACATAATGCCCAGCCAGACGCGCATCGCGGTCCAACCAATTGCTGCCAGTTTCGAAGTCTTTAGCCATTCCCAGACACGAGGTGTTGTGATCTTGGAAGGATTGCCAATAATTGCGAGGAGGTTTTCCACGGGAATACCTGCTTTCTGAAGTCTCTCCATTGAGTCTTCGATACATTGTCGCTCAGGTTTTGCAAAGGTCACTAGGGACCAAAGTCGGAATTTGTATGGGCTCTGGCGAAGACGAATTCCAATTGTCGGTACTACTTTGGAGTTGTCAATCGAGAGGACTTACAGTGCCAAAATCCATGGACGCTCATGAAGAAGGTCGCGGGCTTCTCGCTCCCGAACACGGCGCCGTCGCTCCAAGTATCGATGATCACGACCCACGACGAATCGAACTGCGCGAATGGCTGGCGAAACACCCCAAGCCAACCGGTGAGCAACTCGCGAAGGCAGGACTGGTTGTTCCTCACTGGCCGGCTCCCTGGGGCAAAAACGCGGACGTTGCTTTGCAACTCGTTATTGATGAGGAGTTGAGTCGAGCGCACGTTTCTCGGCCTATTAATCCCATTGGTATTGGATGGGCCGGCCCAACGATTTTGTACGCCGGCACTGAAGAGCAGCAACAGCGTTTATTGCCCAAACTCTTAAGTGGCGAGGAGTTCTGGTGTCAACTCTTTAGTGAGCCGAACGCCGGAAGCGATTTGGCCTCATTGTCGACGTCCGCGTATCTCGATGGCGATGAGTGGGTCATCAACGGTCAAAAAGTCTGGACGAGTTACGCCCACATCGCGACGTGGGGCATTCTTCTCGCTCGAACATCAACCGAGGGCAAACCTCAACACGGCATCAGTTACTTCGTCTGTCCGATGAAGACAAAAGGTATCGAGGTTCGTCCGCTCGTTGACATGACTGGAGACCACGCCTTCAATGAAGTTTTCTTTGACGATGTTCGATTGCCTAAAGACGCTCTCATTGGCCAGTTGAATGATGGCTGGCGACTTGCCAAGGTGACGCTCGGAAACGAGCGAGTGTCACTCTCGGGTGAGGGGGCTCTCTGGGGCAGAGGACCAACCGCCAAGGAATTGGTTCAACTTGCCATAGACGGGGGCGGGCTCCATGACCCCCTTGAAAGAGACGAACTTGTTCGATGTTGGTCACACGGCGAAATACTGCGACTCCTTCGATTGCGTCTCGTTTCGGCCGCACTAGCGGGACGCGAACCGGGTCCTGAAGCAAGTGTTCGAAAGGCTCTCGCCGACGACCATGGACAAGAAGTAATGGGACTCGGTAAGAAACTTGCGGCTACAAGCGGGATGTTGGTTGGAAGCGGACCAAGCTCATCGAGTGCCGCCAACGCCACATGGCATCACGGTTTCTTGTATTCGCAGGCTCTCACAATTGGCGGCGGCACCTCGGTCGTGCAGCGAAACATCATTGCTGAACGAGTGCTCGGGCTTCCAAGAGATATCGCCACTGCGTAACGTCCATGCTTTCTTGAATGCTGTTTGGTTGCATCGCCAACTGCGTGTGAGAAGATATCTTTAGTTCTTTCGAAGGGGTGTTCATTGCGGTTTTGTCCAAGTTGTGGGTCACAGCAAGAAGATGGTCAGAACTATTGCACCGTGTGTGGGACCAATCTTTCTGGTTCGGCTTCACTACCAACAGGTGTTGATGTTTCGGCCAACAGCGGTTCTTCACTTCCTCGCTATCCCGTAAGTCAAATGTCCACGAACGCGCAGTCCGGTCTTGCCAGTTACTGGTGGCGAGTGCTCGGCTTCATAATCGACTACATAATTTTGGGGGCACTTTCCGCCGTTGGATCTCGGGTGGCTCATCTCAGTTTTTACCCCGATTTGATCGTGATTTCCGTCGTTACCTTTTTTTATGGCGCACTCACGATTGCGTATTGGGATGGCCAAACAATTGGCATGAAGATTGTCCGTATCCGCTGTGTCAATGAGGCCGATGGCAACGCGGTGCAACTTCGACAGGCCTATGTTCGAGCCGCTGTCTACGTGGTGTTGGAGGTTATTGGAAGTCTGGTTGCCATCCATACGCACACGCACCCAACGACGCAACAAACGCGACAAGAAGCGAGAGACCTCGTGGTTGTTCTGGCGCTTTCTCTACCGCATCTTCTTGACTTGCTCTGGCCAATTTGGGACAAAGAAAATCAGACATTGCACGATAAGTTCGCAAAAACGGTAGTGATTCGCCCAACGACGACGTTGCTGTAGAGGGAAATCCTATTCGATTGACGCAGCAAGCAATGATGCGAATGAGTTTGTTACTCGCGCGTAACCCCGAACAGAACCCAATGAAATTTATTTGGCTCTTCACTAAAAGTATTTTTCCCGTAATACTTCATCGCCCATACTGGTGTCATGGCGGAACTGGCTCTATTCGATCTTGATAACACCTTGCTTGATCGTGCCGGCGCATTTCGTCGGTGGACGAATGATTTTGTGGAGAGAAATGGATATCCCGACGACGCTGTCGCCACGATTATTGAATTGGACGAAGAAGGCTACAAACGCCGGCCGCAATTTTTTGCAGATTTACGTGCTGCTTTTTCATTGACACCCAGCGTCGAGGAATTGCAAGCCAACTACGACGAGCGGTACCCCTCGTTTTTTCGCGTCGAGGAATCAACCGTGGAGAGTCTGCGTCGACTGCGTTCGTTGGGTTGGAAGATTGGCGTCGTTACAAACGGGGCGCCGACGCAGTGGAACAAACTAAACGCGACGAAACTGACGGGTGAAGTTGACGCCGTGTGCATTTCCGCGGAACTCGATATTTGGAAGCCGAATCCGGGAATCTTTGAAGAAGCGGCTCGCCGTTGTGGCGTCGCTCTCGACGGTTGGATGGTTGGCGATTCCGCAAGCGCCGACATCGTAGGCGGACACAATGTTGGCCTTCGAACAATTTGGATGCATCGAGGCCAGTCGTGGGATGAGGAACTTCCACCCCCGACGGCAACAGCGGCGAGCATTGCTGAGGCCGTTGATCACATTCTTTCGTTCTGACATTTGAGTCAAAAGGGCAAGGCCGACAAACGCCTCTTCGCTCTAAGGTGGCCCAATGAAGGTATATCCACTCGGTCGTACAGGAATAAAGGTGAGCCCGCTTTGTTTGGGCGCAATGATGTTTGGGGCGTGGGGCAATCCCGATCACGATGAGTCAATTCGGATAATCCATCGCGCCTTAGACGCGGGAATCAATTTCATTGACACCGCCGACGTCTATTCACAAGGCGAGTCCGAGGTGATCGTTGGGAAAGCTCTTTCAACCGTCGACCGATCCCGGGTGATTGTGGCAACGAAGGTGCACGGCAACATGGGCGATGATCCCAACGCGCAGGGTAATTCTCGTCGATGGATTATTGCCGAATGCGAAAATTCGCTTCGCCGACTTGGCGTTGATTACATCGATCTCTATCAAATTCACCGGCCCGATGAGTCGGTCGATATTGATGAGACCCTGGGTGCTTTAAGCGACTTGGTGCACGATGGAAAAATTCGTTTGTTTGGAAGTTCAACGTTTCCGGCGGAGCAGATAGTGGAGGCGCAGTGGGTTGCCGAAAAACGCGGTCGCGAGCGTTTTCGAACAGAGCAACCACCGTATTCAATACTGGTGCGAGGCATTGAGCGCGACATCCTCCCCGTTGCCCAAACGTACGGTCTGGGCATCATTCCGTGGAGCCCACTGGCGGGCGGATGGCTTTCTGGAAAATTTGGCAAAGGCAAGGACAACACGTCAAGTCGTGCGCAGCGTATTCCCGGGCGCTACGACTTGACGTTGCCGGCGAATCAGCGAAAGCTCGACATTGTGACGGAGCTGTCTTCGCTCGCTGATGAAGCAGGAATCAGTCTGATTGACATGGCCCTCGGTTTTGTTTTAGAACACCCAGCTGTCAGTTCCGCAATCATTGGGCCGCGCACTATGGAGCAACTCGAATCTCAGCTTTCGGCACCTGACGTGCGTTTGAGCAAGGACGTTCTGGACAAAATCGATCAGATTGTGCCACCGGGAACGAACGTCAACGTTGAAGATGCCGGATGGGCACCGTCGGTACTCACAAAGCCCCATCGCCGCCGTCGAAATCGATAGATATATTGACAGTCTGAATCCTGGATCTTCAGTGGGCCGCCGGGGTCTCGATCCCCGCACCTTAGGATTAAAAGTCCTCTGCTCTACCGGATGAGCTAGCGGCCCGTCGAGATGTTAGTTGAAGGGGCGTTATCCACCCGGTTCGAACCATCGAGAGCGGAGTAGTTTTGACGACGTGAGTGACTTGACCAACGAAACCGTAAAGAACATCGAGGTAACGCTCAATAGCGTTGATCGAGCCCTCGGTCGCCTTCGCGAGGGCACCTACCGATCGTGCATCGTTTGCGGTGGCGAAATCGAAGAGTCCATACTCGCTGGGAACCCATTTTCGACCACGTGCAAAACACACACGTAACCGTCGTTCGATAGCGCTAACTGGCGTAGCCAGGATTCAGTTGTTTGAAACGACGAAACAGCCGCTTCGTGGGGTTCTACTTTTTGGTCGCCCAGAAGATCTCGGCAATACCGTCAATTTCGGCGAGCAAACGATCACCAACGGCGACGTCATTGGTCTTCTTTGTCTCACCGGCAGTTTTGGTGGCCTTCCAGAACAAGTCGTGCAGGTCGGGGTGCGCAGCCAAGTGCTCGGGCTTGAAGTAGTCGGTCCAAAGAACCCAGAGGTGATGCTTCACTAGGTCAGCACGCTCTTCTTTAATGAACGTTGCACGTACCTTGAAATCGGGGTCGCTCGACGCGGCGTACTTTTCCATGCACGCTTTGACGGACTGCGCTTCGAGTTTGGCTTGCGCCGGGTCGTAGACACCGCAAGGCAAGTCACAGTGGGCAAAGACGGGGAGAGGTGCGGTGTTCCGGTCAAGGAACGAAGCAATGCGTGTTTCGAGACTCATGGTAAAGCCTTTCTTCGAACTAATCACGAACCTTCGTGATGTGGGCTAATCCCAAAAGGCAGGTTAGCGAGCGCGCTGGGGTAGCGTTCGCCTTGGTGCTCACGCTTTTTCTCTCTGTCGTGGTTCGTCGACTCGAGGTGGTGGGTCCTTCCATGATTCCCACCTACGCGCCCGGCGAACGCGTCAGCGCCGTACGAAAATGGCGCCGGGTTCGCGTAGGCGACGTTGTGGCGCTTGAGGATCCCGAGAATGCACAGCGTTTTCTGCTGAAGCGCTGTGTTGCTCGCCAAGGATCAAGACTCGACGTCCGAGGTGACAACGCTGCAATATCCGTGGATTCACGAGATTTTGGACTGATTGCGAGTTCGTCGATCAAGTGGATTGTTGTTCATCCACGACCTCCTTATTAGTGCCGCTCGCGCCCTACGATGGAGAAATGACGGACGAGCGACCCCCTCGGGTCAAGGATTTGGGGCCGTTCCTTCGCGAACAGCGCGCCAAAGCCCAAATTTCGCTTCGGAAATTAGGCGAACTCGCCGGCGTTTCCAATGTGTACTTGTCCCAGATTGAAGGTGGACTGAAACGTCCGAGCGCCGAAATTCTGCAAAAAATAGCCAAGGCCTTGGAAATCTCGGCCGAGTCGCTCTACGTGCAAGCAGGAATTTTGGACGAAGAGCGAGCAGAATCAACTGAGCACGCAATAATGACGGACCATCGCATCAGCGATTCCCAGCGTCAAGCGCTCTTGACGGTGTATCGCTCATTTCTCGCTGATAACGCTCAAAGTGAAGACGAAACACCAGACCGTTAGGCTTTTTGTATGGCCCGAATAGCCGTTCTCTCTTTTCACACGTCGCCCCTGGCGCAGCCAGGCACGGGCGACGGTGGCGGCATGAACGTCTACGTTCGCGAACTCTCATCGGGCCTCGCCCGGAGTGGTCATCACATCGATGTCTATACGCGAAAAGAAAACGACCATCAACCTGGTTCTGTACTCGTTGAGCCTGGATTTTGGGTGCACCACGTCAATGCCGGGCCCGTGCGCGAGCTCACCCGCGAAGAATTGCCACTGTTCGTCGACGAATTCGCCGACGCTGTCGCCACTTTGATACGCGCGAGTGACGTTCCCGACGCCATTCACGCGAACTATTGGCTCAGCGCAATCGCGGGACACCGATTGAAGCACGAACTAGGCGTACCGCTGATCACAACCTTTCACACACTTGAACGCATCAAGGCCGAAACCTACGAGGCGGAGTCCGATGAGCGAGCAATGGAGGAAGAACGGATTATTGGTTGTTCTGAAGCCGTGCTCGCGAGCTGCGACGTGGAAGCCGCACAAATTATTTCTCTCTATAAGGCTGACCCCGCTCGCGTGCACGTGGTTCCTCTAGGAGTGGATCACGCTTTTTTTGCGCCGGGCTATCGCCCCCAGGCTCGACGAGCCCTCGGCCACAACGTCGAAAGCGCGCTGCTGCTCTTCGTTGGCCGCCTCCAGAAACTAAAAGGCGTCGATTTAGCGCTCGAGACGCATATCGAACTTCGTCGACGTGGCGTGCCGACGAAGTTGGCCATCGTGGGTGGACCCAGTGGACCTGACGGCGTCAGCACGCTTCGAGCACTGCATGAGCGAGTGCAAGAGGCGGGCGTGATTAACGACGTCTACTTTGTGGCCCCACAGTCACACCAACTACTCTCCACGTGGTTTCGAGCGGCCGACGTTACGTTGGTGCCGTCCAGGGCAGAAAGTTTTGGTCTCGTTGCTCTGGAGTCGTCGGCTTGTGGAACACCTGTAGTGGCGAGCGAAGTAGGCGGACTAACCACGCTCGTTGAAAACAACGTGAATGGTGTTTTACTAAAAGATCGCGACGTTACTTCGTGGGCTGATGCCGTTGAAGGTCTCCTCAATGAACATCACGCCCGCAGTCTCGGCACCAGTGCGGTGCTTCGAGCTCGAGAGTACACGTGGCGCATTGCAGCGGAGCGACTAACTGACATTGTGGCGACCCTTATGTCTTCGCAACTCGTTCGTTGCTGAGGTGAGTTCCACTCCGATTGCTGCAGCGGGAAGCGCTGATCACATCGGCGACGTTCTTTCGTCGTGGTCAAAAGAATGGTTCGCTAATGGCGTTCTAAAAGCCATTGAAACAACCGGTGACGTCGACGAACGAGGTCACTATCGTTGGCTCCTTCGATTTTCTGGTGACGAGAAGGACTTTGTGACTATGTGGCTCACGTTGCGCCAACGCACCGTGCACATTGAGACGCAAGTCATGCCGGCGCCCGAAGAAAACATTGAAGCGGTCTATCGCTATTTGCTTGCAAAGAATGCCGATCTCTACGGCCTGCACTTGGCGTTGGGTCCCGAGTCCGCTATTTATTTGGTAGGTCGCGTTCCGGTTGGCGAACTTAGTGTTGAACGTCTCGACGAGCTCTGCGGAGCGGCGCTCCACTACGTTGATGAGATTTTCCCGACGGCAATGTCCATGGGACTGGCCTCTTTATATCGCCGTCGACCTCGGTCACGCACCTAGGAACTCAAACTTGTAGCGTTGTTGTATGGCGTACGAATTGGTAGTGGTCGGCGGTGGGCGCATGGGCAGTGCCCTCGTGAAGGGACTTCTCGATTCATCGTGGGCGAATTCCAGCGACTTGGCCATTATCGAACCCGTTAAAGCTCGTAGAGAAGAGCTCGAAAAGGAATTTCCGGGCGTTGGGGTATTCGCGGCGATGGAATTGGATCAGGTGTCACCCAGCACGGGCGTCGTGCTCGCCGTGAAACCTGATCAAGCCGAAGGCGCCGCGCGACTCGCGGGTACGTGCGGCGCACTTCGCATCTTGTCGGTGGTGGCCGGATTATCGTGCGCTCGCATCGAAGCCGTTTTCCCCGGTCCCGTGGCCGTCATTCGAGCGATGCCCAACACGCCGGTGCTCGTTGGAAAGGGCGTGAGTGCCATTTCTGGCGGCTCGCACGTGAAAAAAGACGATCTTGATTGGGCCGAGTCCATTCTTGGGTCGGTTGGTTCGGTGGTACGCCTCGCTGAAAAACATATGGATGCCGTGACCGGACTGTCCGGACCAATGCCGGCGTATCTTTATTTGGTTGTGGAAGCACTCATCGAAGCGGGCGTCCACCAAGGTTTGCCGCGTGATGTATCTCGAGCCATGGTCATTGATTCGTTTGAAGGTTCCGCCGCTCTTCTAAAGAGCACGGGATCATCACCCGAGGAATTACGTGCGCAAGTTACGTCGCCCGGTGGCACGACGGCCGCCGGTCTTCGCGTCCTCGAGAGTCGAGCGGTTCGCTCGGCGTTCTTAGAAGCCGTAGCCGCCGCCGCCGAACGCTCACGTCAACTGGGCCGGTAGTGAGTTAACCGGCCGTGGCCCGACTCCTACGACCGAAGCATTTGCCCGAGCCAACGCTGCATCGACTCCCGATCTACCAGCGGATCGCCGGTGAGTGGGCCAAACGTGGGGAACGACAAATCGACTCAACGAATTTGGGTGATTTGGCGGGAGCGAGTTCAACCACCGTTCGAAGAGATCTTTCGTATTTGGGGCCGCTCGGCACGAGGGGATCGGGTTATGACCCCAACACCCTCTTTCAAAAAATTAGCGAGGTTCTGGGCAGCCAACTGCACTACGACGTGGTGATGGTTGGTATGGGCAATCTAGGTCGGGCGCTGGTTAACTCCACGAGCTTTCTCGTGCACGGAGCGAGAATCGCTGGCATCTACGACATTGATCCTGAAGTGATTGGAACAAAGGTCGGTGACCACGAGGTGCAATCCGTTGATGGTGGATTAGAACAAGCGGCGGTGGGTGTTATCTGCGTTCCTCCCGAACAAGCGCAGGGCGTTGCCGAAAAACTCGTCGCGTCCAAGGTGTCCGCGATATTGAATTTTGCCCCGCAAGTACTCACGGTTCCTCTTGGTACGGTCGTTCGCTACGTGGATTTCTCGATCGAACTGCAAATAGTTATGTACCACCTGACGAACGGAACTGGCCCCTTGGGCGGAGGCATTTTGCACACCTTGGGCATCACTCCGCCGGTTGCTCTTCGCTCCACCTAGCATTAGGGCCGGAGGACTATGTCATTCATTTCAGTTGGAATTGATCACGAACACGCACCGCTTGATCTGTTGGAGCGCGCGACGGTCGTCGAAGATCAATGGGGCAAGGTTCTCGGTGCATTGCTCGCCAACGCGAATATTCACGAGGCGGTGTTTCTCTCAACGTGTCTTCGAACCGAGGTCTACGCGTCCATTGACCGTTTTCACGGCGCCGTCGAGGAAATTACCGAAACGCTCTCGAACGTCACTGGCGTTTCGACCCAAGAACTCACCGAGTTTTTAACCATTCATTTTGACCGCGGCGTAGCGAGTCACCTCTTTCAAGTTGCCGGAGGACTTCGCTCGGTCGTGCCTGGCGAGCACGAAGTTTTAGGACAGCTGCGGCGCTCTCTCGAACGAGCCGACGAAGAACACGCCGTTGGGCCCGAGTTAGCGGAACTGTTTCGAAGGTCGCTGGTGGCGGGGCGACGAGTTCGACACGAAACTACGATTGCGCGCGGTACGACGAGTTTTGCCCAGGCCACGGTGGCTATGGCGCAGCGCGAACTGGGAGAAGAACTCAACGGCGCGAACGTCGTTGTTTTTGGCGCAGGACAACTCGCGAGTGGCATTGTCCGAAATCTCGTGACCGGTTCGGCACCACTGGCGTCGATCACGATTGTGAATCGAACGCCTGAAAAAGCCAACGCTTTACGCGACGAACTGGCTGATCCAAGAATTGACGTGAAGGGCCTCGACGACTTCGCGGACGTCGTGAAAGCAGCACAACTTGTCATTACCGCCGTTGAGTCAATGAAGCCGCTATTGCTGGATGAACACGTAGCGGACCACAGGGGATCGCTGCTCGTCATTGATCTAGGTATGCCGCGCGTTGTTTCAACGAGCATTGACGCTCGTTCGAACGTACGACGGATTGATATTTCTGCTCTCCATGACACGGTGCAGGCAGCCCTGGTCGGTCGCTACGACGCGTTAGATCAAGCCAACGCAATACTGGACGAGGAAGTGGAAAAATTCCACGAAGACCGGCGAAGCCGCGGTGCCGCCGCGATTGTGTCGGAGCTGCGTGAGTATCTCGACACCCTTCGCCTTCATGAACTGGAACGTCGAGCAAATGATCTGAGTGACTTGACGGCTGAACAGTACGAGCGAGTCGATTCGTTGACGAGGTCTATCGTCGCCAAAATTGCGCACGATCCGACCATCGCGCTGAAAGAGGCCGCGGGAACTGATCGTGGACAACGTTTGGCAGACGCAACACGCACACTGTTTGATCTGTGAGCAGATTGCGGCTCGCCACTCGCTCGTCGCCGCTCGCGCTTGCTCAAGCCAATTTCGTCGGGTCGCTGCTTCGTGAAAAGGGCCACGAGGTTTCGCTTGTCCCCGTAACAACGTCGGGTGACACGAATGATGTCGCTCCGCTTTCGCAAATTGGCGGTCAAGGTATCTTCACGGTCGAAGTCCAACGGGCCGTGCTACGAGGTGACGCTGACGTCGCGGTGCATTCGGCGAAGGATCTGCCGAGCGTGACACCCGACGGCATACTGCTGGCCTGCGTGCCCGATAGGCGAGACCCGGCCGACGTCCTCGTTGGTCGATCACTCGCCGGACTCGGTCCCGGGGCCACGGTCGCTACCGGTTCGCCTCGACGACGCTCACTCCTACTGGAGCGTCGACCTGACCTCACCATTGTGGAACTTCGTGGCAACATGGCCACGAGACTCGCGAAAGCGGGACGTGACGGCATAGACGCTGTCGTGGCCGCCGCCGCTGCTCTCGAGCGGCTTGGTTTAACGAATCAAGTTGCCGAACGCCTCGAGCCATCGTGGTTTGTTCCCCAGGTCGGACAGGGCGCGCTCGCGCTCGAAGCAGGTGAGATGGACGTCGACACCTTGGAGGCGCTTCACTCGATCGACAATCACGAATGGTCCACGTGCGTTCGAGCCGAACGGGCATTTCTTCGTGAACTCGGTGTTGGTTGCAGCGTGCCGGTCGGTGCGTACGCCACCCTTCGAGGTGCACTCATTGAACTCTCCGGCATCATGGCCTCTCTTGATGGCTCGACGGTGCTTCGCGCAACACTGCAGGGCGAAAATGCGGAGGCCCTGGGCACGAAGTTGGCGATGACCTTGCGCGACGAAATGGGTGGCGCCGAACTCTCGGGTTGGCGTTAACGCATGACACTCGTGGTACTCACTCGTGAAGCTGGTCTCAACGGTGAACTTCGATCGCACGTACCACCTGACATGACAGTGCGCGAAGTTCCCATGACGACGACGACCATGACCGCGAGAGACGAAGTCCGAAGGTCAATCGCCGCTTCGACGTGGGCCGGCGACTACCAGACCATTGTGCTCTCGAGTGCTCGCGCGACGCCTTACGTTGACGTGGCCCTTGACTACGCGATTTCTTCTCCCGTGATTGGAGCGGTGGGTGTCGTTACGAAGAAAACTCTCGAAGGCCTCGGCTACGTCGTGGCGTTGGCGCCCGAAGTACCGAACGCCCGAGCTCTCGGTGCGATGGTGACCAAAGGACCGGTACTTTTTGTCGGAGCCAAGGATCCGCGACCCGAACTCGAAGAAAGCGTGCGAGCGAGGGATTTCGAGTTTTTTGCCGCGACGTGTTACGAGACGACACCGCTCAATCTGAGTCCAGCTGGAAAAGCCACACTGAAAGAAGCGGACGTCGTCGTAATCGGCGCGCCGTCCGCGTGGCACGTCGCGAAGCCGTTCGTCTCGGCGTCGACATGGGTAGTCGTTCCGGGCGAAACCACCGCTGACGAGATTCGTCATGAACATGAGCGCGTACGTGTGGCGTGGGGAAATGACCTGCGATTGTTTCTTGAAACTCAACATTCCTAGACCCGAGGGCCTACTCGCGGTCGGGCAATAGGCTAGATGCGTGTTTCCCCACAATCGCCCTCGTCGTTTGCGACGCACGCCGGCCCTTCGCCGACTGCTCGCTGAAACCACGCTTTCGCCCGATGATCTCGTGGCGCCACTCTTCGTAGCAGAAGGGCGTACAGAGAAACAAGCCATTTCTTCCTTGCCGGGCCAGTATCAGCACACCGTTGCTTCGTTGGTTGAAGAAGTCGGCGCGCTGCAACGCGTTGGCGTTGGTGGTGTCATTCTTTTTGGCGTTCCCGAGGCAAAAGACGAATGGGGAAGTGGCGCCTACGATCCAAACGGGATCGCACAGGTAGCGCTTCGAGCCCTGCGAGATGAATTTGGTGACGACATCGTGCTCGCGGCGGATCTTTGTCTTGATGAGTACACCACGCACGGACACTGCGGCATTGTTCGTTCCGACGGCACCGTTGACAACGACCGGACTATTGAGTTGTACGCACGAACCGCCGTGGTGCAGGCGGACGCCGGTGCATCCATCGTTGCGCCGAGCGGCATGATGGATGGTCAAGTCGGCGCCATTCGACAAGAGCTCGACAACGCTGGATTTCTTGACACAATCATTCTGGCGTATTCCGCGAAGTACGCGAGCGGGCTGTACGGTCCTTTTCGTGAAGCCGTGGGTGTTGAAATCGCCGATGGTGGCGATCGGCGTTCCTACCAACAGGATTACCGCAACGCTCGGGAATCTTTGCTCGAAGCGCGCGCGGACCTTGAACAAGGTGCGGATATTTTGATGGTGAAGCCCGCAATGACCTACCTCGATATCTTGAGCGCCTTTCGAGAAGAATTCGATGTGCCGTTATGCGCGTACCACGTGAGTGGCGAATACGCCATGGTGAAAGCAGCCGGCGCGAATGGATGGCTTGACGCTGACGCGGTGGCGCTCGAACAATTGATGGCCATTCGCCGAGCCGGAGCCGATTTCATTTTGACCTACTTCGCTCGAGAGATTGCTGAAGGGCTTCAGGGGTGAGTGAAACCAACCAGGCGTGGTTCGACCGCGCCGTTCGTGTCATTCCCGGTGGTGTTGATTCACCGGTGCGCTCTTTTCGAAGTGTCGGAGGCACGCCCTACACCGTGGCGTCAGGAAGCGGTGCCTACGTCACCGACGTGGAGGGACAGGAGTATCTCGATTTTGTCCAGTCCTACGGCGCTTCACTGCTCGGGCACGCTCATCCGTTAGTTATTGAGCGCATTCGAGAGGCGGCGCTTCGCGGCACCACGTTCGGTGCTCCAACGCCGGGCGAGGTGTTGCTTGCTGAGGCCATCACGAGTCGTGTTGCCGGGCTCGAACAAGTTCGACTTGTTTCGTCAGGTACCGAAGCGGTGATGTCGGCGGTGCGCTTGGCGCGTGGCGCGACAGGACGCTCAAAGATTTTGAAGTTTGATGGTTGTTACCACGGACATTCGGACGCGTTGTTGGTGGCCGGGGGCAGTGGCGTCGCTCAACTAGGTCTGCCGGGATCGGCCGGCGTGACCGAGGGCGCGGTAGCGGACACGATCGTGTCGCCCTATAACGAAGTGCCGACGCTCGACGAAACGGTCGCTGCGGTACTCGTTGAGCCCGTCGCGGCGAATATGAATTTGGTTCGTCCCGTACCGGGGTTTCTCGACGCGCTTCGTACCGAATGCGACCGGGTTGGTGCGCTTTTAATTTTCGATGAGGTCATCACGGGCTTTCGGCTCGCTCCAGGCGGCGCACAGGAATACTTTGGCGTGACGCCGGATATTTGGTGCTTTGGAAAAGTCATCGGGGGAGGACTTCCCGTGGGTGCTTTTGGCGCCAGCGCGAAACTTCTCCAAAATCTCGCTCCAACGGGACCCGTGTATCAAGCCGGCACGTTGTCGGGAAATCCTTTGGCGACGGCCGCAGGTCTCACGGTGCTCAACAACGTCACGCGGGCCGATTATGAACTGCTCACGAAACGCGCCCAGACGTTTGCGACCGAATTGGTCGACGCCATTTCGGCCTCGGGACTTTACGCCTGCGCGCCGGTGGAGGGGCCGTTGGTGGGACTGTTTCTTTCGGGTGAGCCCATCGTCGAACCAAAAAATTTCAGCGAAGCAAAGGTGTACTGCGAGAACGGTTTGTACCCGAAGTTTTTTCACGAAATGCTGCAACGTCACGTCGCGCTGGCTCCCGGTGCTTACGAAATCCTGTTTGTCTCAATGGCCCATTCGCAAGCTGACCTCGAGCGCGCACTCTTCGCCGCTGCTGATGCCGCGAAGGAAGTCGCAAAGTCATGAGTGACGCACTTCGCATTGAGGGATGGAAGGTGCAGCCGAGTTTTGCCCCGCACGCGCCTACGTCGCCCGTGACGCTGCTGCTCGACGACGCGCACTTGACACAACTTGCCGGTGAGCCCAACGTGGCCTGGCAGACGCCGTGGGACGAAGTGCGCCAGTTAGAACTGCGCACGCAGCGACGTCGCACGGTCCTAAGTGCCACGATTGGTGCCGTCACGTACCGTTGGACGGCTTCGAACGTGTTGCAGATTGACGATCTTGACGCCTTCGTCGCCGCTCACGGCGGTCGACGTGTGCGGTCCCGCCGCCGCATTGGTGCTGTGTTATTGGTGTTGGCCGTTCTTCTTGCGTCACTCGGTGGACTTATTGGATCCATTGTCAATACGTCGTCGTCGGCACCATCGTCAGAACTCGCGACGGTGCGCGCAATCAATTTGACGCTGAAAGATTTCCCTGCGGGCTACAGCGCCCAGTCGGCCGCGGTGCTTTCGAACTTAGTGGCGCCAAGCAACGTAGTTTTAACGTCAACGACGACCACTTCACAACCTCCGACCACGGCGACAAAGCTTTTCAAAAAAGTGGTTGCTGAATTTGAATCCTGCATTGGCATCCCGTACGCCAAGGATCGTGCTTACGGCAGCGCAGGACAAGCGCCGGATTACCAGGTGTCGTCGCCGGTGTATGGATCGACAGATTTCGGTGGCGTCGAAGTAGTTTCGACGACGCAGTACTACGCGACGACGACCATGGTGAAAAAAGACACCAAGGAATTTGAGAATCCAAAGTACGCGTCGTGTTTCACGGCGAACCTCGCCGATGAACTGTACGCATCGTTCAAGCCCTCCAATGTGGATAAAAGAGTGGACACGACGCCGTGGGTGCCCGTTACGTTCGCGAAAGGTTTTCGAAGGGCGGCCGTGGCAACGTTGACCTTGTCAGTTAATTCGTCACCATTGCATCTCGTTGCGGTGCAAGCTTCTGCGGGACACGTGGAAGAGACGTTGTTGGCGATTGTCGTGCAATGGCCAAAGTCCGAAGCATTCCTAGACGGCGTGGTGAACACGGTCTTAGCACGCATGACCTCTAGCGGATCGGTTCGAGCCGTTTAGACAACGAGGCAATACGAGCTCGCTTCGACACGCATTTTGTTGGTTAGGCCGATACCTTTTCGTTACCCAGCAACAGGTCAAACGCGCGGTCGGGAATGACGTCCGCGAGGCGAACGAGTGCGCGGTAGCCAATCTCGGAAGGTCCTTGACGGTCGTTCTGCATGAGATTTGCCATGATGTTCAACAGTTCACGCATGAGTGGCTCAACGCGCATTCCCAGCCCCACGCACGCGGCGAGAATTTTCGGTTCTGAAATTAATCGAACGAAGGCGCGAGCAACTTTGTAGTAGTCGCCGTAGGCGAGTTCGAGTTGCTCCTCGTAGTGGTGCAAGATTTTTGGATCATTCTCGAGCAAGGCTTCACCAATGACACTCGCGGCGAAGCGCCCGGTTTCGTAACCGTAGGCAATCCCTTCACCATTAAAGGGATTCACGGTGCCCGCGGCGTCACCAATCGTGATGGAATTTGGTCCGACGTGCGGACCAACCGAAAGTCCCATAGGCAGGCGTCCGCCCGTGGCGGGTCCACAACAACTTTCGTCGTTGAGTCCCCACGCGTCGGCAGTTTGGGCGACGAAATATTCCTGCAATTTGGTCGTATTAACGCCCTTCCAGGCACCACCCGTGGAGAGGAGGCCAACGCCGACGTTCACTCGACCATCGCCCAAAGGGAAAATCCATCCGTAGCCCGGCACAACGGCGCCGTTCGAGTCACGAATGTCGAGGTGTGAGTCAATCCAGGGTTCGTCGTGACGATTACTCGTGTAATAGCCACGAAGTGCCATGCCCATTGGCCAGTCGCGACGTCGAGTCGCACCTAGTTCACGACCAATTCGAGAATTTTGCCCGTCGGCGACAATCAAGTAACGACCTCGAATCTCGCGAATCTCGCCAGTGGATTTTTCTTTGGCCAGTATTCCCGAAGCACCTCGAAGGGCACCGTCGTGCGGCGTTGTTGGCTCCAAAAGATCGAGGGCCTCGAGGCCCGTGAGAACCACTGCTCCGTTGTCGGCGGCATTTTGAGCCACCAGTTCGTCAAGGTTGAAACGCGTAATTGTGTAGCCGTAATTGGGAAAAACGGGGTGCTCGGGCCAGTGAAGCTCCAGTGAGGCACCAAACCCGAAGGCTCGAAGACCGCTGTACCGGTGCCCTTTCGCGGCGAGCACCGAGGTGAGGCCCATCTCTTGGAGTTGGTGGACTGACCGCGGTGTGAGCCCATCCCCACAAGTCTTCTCCCTTGGGAAGGTCTTTTTCTCGACGAGACAGACGGACCAGCCGGCTTTGGCGAGCCAATACGCGGCGCTCGATCCGCTCGGACCGCCCCCGACAATGACGACGTCAAAAATTTTCGATTTTGCCACGAGCACACCCTAGGTGGACTGGCGAGAGGTGGCGTCAATTAAAAACTGGTCGAAAATCTCTGATAGAACTTACGGAGTGGACCAGTACCTCCCCATACTGGGACTCCTCATTGTTGGAGCGTTGTTTGCTTCGGGGTCGTTCGTGGCGTCGGCTTTGCTGGCGCCAAGAAAGCGACCATCGGACGCGAAATTAGCGCCCTACGAGTGCGGAATTGTCCCCGAAGAAGAGCCACCATTGCGGTTTCCAGTCCGCTTTTACCTGGTGGCCATGATTTTTGTCATCTTCGACATCGAAATCGTTTTCATGTACCCCTTCGCCGTGGTGTTTCACCAACTAGGCGTCTTTGGACTCGTGGAAGTCCTGACATTTTCCGTCGTAGTTTTTGCAGCTCTGTTGTTCCTCGTTTCCGAAGGCGCCCTTTCGTGGGGACCCGTCAAGCGGCTCACCAAGGGTGTACCCGAACGCACGACGAACTCAACCATTACGCGAATTACGGGCGACAAAGAGAAGGCTGCGTAGTCGTGGCACTCGAAGACCTCCAGCACAACTTTCTTACTGGTCGTCTCGAGGATCTCGTCAAATGGGCACGACGGGCATCGGTGTGGCCGGCCTCGTTTGGTCTGGCGTGCTGCGCGATTGAAATGATGGCGGCGGGCGGCGCGGACTTTGACCTCGCGCGTTACGGCATGGAAGTGTTTCGTAACTCACCTCGTCAGGCCGATCTCATGATTGTGGCCGGCCGCGTTTCACAAAAGATGGCGCCGGTTCTTCGTCAGGTTTACGACCAGATGATGGAGCCCAAGTGGGTCATCTCCATGGGCGTATGTGCCTCAAGTGGCGGCATGTTCAACAACTACGCAATTGTGCAAGGTGTTGATCAGATCGTGCCGGTCGACGTGTACGCGCCGGGTTGTCCTCCGAGCCCAGAAACATTGATGCACTCAATCTTGACGTTGCACGAACAGATTCGTACCGGAGAACTCACCAAGCGTCGCGGTGCGGGACTACGCATTAACGACGACAACGCGCAAAGCCCCTGGACACCCGAAGTGCCCGTATCGGTCCGACTCGGAACACCTAAATGACGCAATTGCCTCCAGGTGCTCCGACTGGCGTGTTGACCGAGGCCGGACTTAATGCGGACTTGGCCTGTTTTCCCGAGCGCGCGCAGTACCTCGACTTGGTGCGTTCGTTTCGCGACGATGGTTTTGAGTTGTGCGCCGACCTTTGCGCGGTTGATTACTTGACGCACCCAGGACGGGTATTGCCCGAGGGCGTAAAGCCCGAACGATTTGAAGTCGTGGTGAATCTGCTCAGTCTCTCCAAGCGAGAGCGAGTTCGCATACGCGTGCAAGCTGACGACCAGCACCCTGAAGTTGATTCGTTGTTCAGCATCTATCCGGGTACGGAAGCCTTGGAGCGAGAGGTTTTTGACCTCTTTGGAATTTTGTTTACGGGACACCCTGATCTCACACGGATTTTGATGCCCGAGGACTGGGAAGGTCACCCTCTTCGAAAGGACTACGGCGTTGGTCGAGTCCCCGTGCAATTTAAAGAAGCGCCGGGCCCACGATGAGCGACTTAACAATTCGCGAAACGGAACGTCCGGATTTGTTGGTGGGTGAAACGTCTGAAGGAGCCCAAGAACTTAAACGACGAGCACTGACGCCACCCACGGAGCTTCGGCGCGAGGTCGGCGCCATTTTGGAGGTCGACGGTCGCGTTCTTGATCCCTCGTCAATCGACATTGAGCGCAGTGACGACGAAACAATGATTATCAACATGGGTCCGGCGCATCCGTCAACCCATGGAGTGCTGCGTCTCATGCTCGAACTCGACGGTGAGATAGTCCTGCGCGTGAAGCCCGTCGTCGGTTATTTGCACACGGGCATGGAAAAAACCGGTGAGGAACTCAGCTACGTACAAGGCGCGACGAACGTGACGCGCATGGACTATCTCTCGCCGGTGATTAACGAACTCAATTATTCGCTGGCCGTTGAGAAATTGCTCGGCATCGAAATTCCGGCTCGAGCCACGTGGATACGCATGATGATGTCCGAACTCAATCGCATTTCTTCGCACCTCGTGTGGATGGCCACCAACGGCATGGACCTCGGCTCCACGTCGATGATGATTTACGGCCTTCGTGAACGAGAACTAATTCTCGCGTTTTTTGAAAAGACGGCGGGCCTTCGACTCAACCTCAATTACGTCCGTCCCGGCGGGGTCGCGGCAGACCTACCCGACGGCTGGGAAGACGACGTTCTCGTTATCTGCGACACAATTCTTGAGCGCACGTACGAGTACGACCAATTACTGACTGGTCAGCCGATTTTTCGAGACCGCATGGTGGGTGTCGGAGCGATTCTCGCCGAAGAAGCGCTGGCTCTTGGCGTCACGGGACCCGTTCTTCGTTCGACGGGCGTGCCCTGGGACCTTCGTCGAACGATGCCGTATCTCGCGTACGACGACGTTGAGTTTGACGTGATCGTTGGTACGTACGGGGACAACTTTGATCGTTTTGCTATTCGCCTCAATGAGATACGTGAATCGATTCGCATTATTCGCCAGTGCATCGAGCGAATGCCTCGTGGCGATTACCGATCACAAGATCCTAAAGTGACGCCGCCGCCGCGAGCTCGCATTGATGAATCAATGGAAGCCTTGATTCATCACTTCAAACTCTTCACGGAAGGTTTTCACGTACCAACGGGCGAGGTGTACTCGGCGGTGGAGTCACCCCGCGGTGAACTGGGTTGCTACCTCGTTTCTGACGGGGGACCCAAGCCCTACCGAATTCACGTGCGCGCTCCGAGTTTCGTGAACTTGCAGGCCATCCCTCTGTTGATGCGTGGCGGCTTTCTTTCCGACGCCGTACCTATCATTTCGACCATTGACCCCGTACTTGGTGAGGTTGACCGTTGAGTTATTTTCGATCAGATATTCGGCAACGAGCCGAAGAAGTTGTGACGCTGTATCCAAAGAAACGTTCGGCCATGCTCGCGTTGCTACACCTCGCGCAAGAACAAGACGGTTATTTAAGCGATGAAGGAATGGCGGAGGTCGCCGAATTGACCGATACGTCGCCGGCCGAGGTCCGCGGTACCGCTTCGTTCTATGACATGTACCACCTTGAGCCCGTTGGCAAATACGTTGTCGGCGTTTGCACCAACGTTGCGTGCCTTTTGGCGGGCGGACTCGAAATGTTGGAGCACGCATCGAACACGCTTGGCTGCGCCGTTGGATCCACGAGTCCCGACGGTCTATTCACGCTCGAAGAAACGGAGTGTTTAGCGGACTGCGACATCGCACCTTGCGTGCAGGTAAATCACCGTTTCGTGCGAACAACGACGCCGGAAACGTTCGATGCCTTTGTGACAGATCTGCGAAGTGGGCGACGCGAAAGTGAAGTCCCGCCTCACGGCACTCTTATTCGCGTGCGACGTTCAGGGGGACTTCGCGTCAGTGAACAAGAGTTAGTTTCCGAGCGCGCCGCTGCCCGAGAAGCGCGCGAAGCTCGAACGCCGAAAGAAGACAAGTAGTGGCAACGCTGGATGCAACCCCCATCGTTTCGTCACGTCGTGAATTCGTCGATTCGTACACGCTCGAGCGCTATCTCGCGACCGGTGGTTATGAGGGACTGAAAAAGGCCCTCACCATGTACCCCGAAGACGTGGCGGCCCAGGTCGACGCCGCGTCGTTGCTGGGTCGCGGTGGCGCTGGTTTCCCGGCTGGTCGCAAATGGTCGATGCTTCGGAAGGCTCCTGTTAGTTACTTGGTCATCAACGGTGACGAATCGGAGCCCGCGACGTTCAAGGATCACTACCTCGTAGAGCGAGAGCCCCACCAATTGGTGGAAGGTGTGACCATCGCGGCGTACGCGTTGCAAGTTTCACAAGTTTTCATTTTCTTGCGCGGCGAATTTGCACTCGGACTTGAGCACGTTCAACAAGCCATCAACGACGCGTACGACCAAGGAGCGCTTGGAAAAAACATCTTCGGTTCCGGTTTCTCGATCGATATCGTTCTCCAGCCCGGAGCAGGTGCCTACATCTGCGGTGAAGAAACAGCACTTATTGAGGCTCTTGAAGGCAAGCGGGGATTTCCGCGTATTAAGCCGCCGTTTTTTCCCGCGGCAATTGGTCTTTACGGTGCGCCCACCGTGGTCAACAACGTTGAAACCATGTCCAATTTGCCGTGGATTGTTTTGAACGGCGGCGCGGCCTTTGCCGCTCTCGGAGGGGGGCGCTCTACAGGCACCCGACTCTTTGCTCTTTCGGGTCGCGTCAATAACCCGAATATGTTCGAGCTCGAAATGGTGAAGAACACGTTCCGTGACCTTATTTATGATCCACGCTTAGGTAACGGCATCATTGACGGGAAACAATTGAAGGCGTTTATACCGGGTGGCGTTTCGGCCCCGTGGTTTGGACCCGATCTTTTGGATCTCCCACTGGGACAAGACGAAGTGGGAGAAAAGGGTTCAATGCTCGGATCCGGTTCCATTGTTGTTTTTGATGAAACGACGTGTCCTGTTCGGGCCGCGTGGCGGATTACGAAGTTTTTCTCGCGCGAATCGTGTGGTCAATGCACACCGTGTCGTGAAGGTTCTGGATGGTTGGAGCGAGTGATGTCGCGCCTCGAATTCGGAGGAGGCAGGACCCAGGATTTGGATCTTCTTTTGGATCTCTGCGACAACATCGCGCCGGGGCTTGGTTGGCCACCCCAGCAAACAACAATCTGTGTGCTGGGTTCTTCTATTCCGAGTTCGATTCATTCCAGTGTTGTGATGTTTCGCGACGAGTACCTAGCCCACGTACACAATGATGGATGCACGTATGACTGACCTCGCGCCAACTCGAACAACGGTTTCACTGACGCTTAATGGCCGAACGGTCGAAGCACAAAAGGGTGAACTCATCATCACCGCCGCCGAAAATGCTGGCACCTACATTCCTCGCTTTTGTTATCACCCCCGTATGGAGCCCGTGGCGTTTTGTCGCATGTGCTTGGTGGAAGTAGAAGGTCCCCGCGGAGCGACGTTGCAGCCTTCGTGTTTTGTAGCCGTGGCTGAGGGCATGGTGGTGAACACTGAATCAGAAAAAGTGAAGAAGGCACAAGACGGTGTCCTCGAGTTCCTCCTCGCCAATCACCCCTTGGACTGTCCCGTGTGCGACAAGGGTGGCGAATGTCCTCTGCAAGATCAAACGTTGACGCACGGATCGGGTGAGACTCGATTTGTTGAGGAAAAACGACACTTCGCTAAGCCCATAGGTATTGGTGAGTTGGTGCTGTTAGACCGTGAGCGCTGTATCCAGTGCGCACGGTGCACGAGATTCGCCGCCGAGGTTGCCGGTGATCCCCAAATTGACTTCGCAGGCCGCGGTGACGAGATTGAAGTTGCCCCGTTTCCCACGGAACCTTTCGATTCGGTTTTTTCGGGCAACACGGTACAGATTTGTCCCGTGGGAGCACTCACCGCCAAGCCCTACCGATTTAGCGCACGGCCCTGGGACCTTGAACAAGTGGAAAGTACGTGTACCACGTGCGCCGTCGGTTGTCGCGAGGCCGTGCAGTCGGC
>Ga0302274_10000468_pt1 | contig 41249 bp, 31 predicted proteins | sample III_Bog_N2_1_FD_198755 | JGI IMG/M metagenome (GOLD analysis project Ga0302274, IMG submission 198755) | Peat permafrost microbial communities from Stordalen Mire near Abisko, Sweden - III_Bog_N2_1 | ecosystem: Environmental > Terrestrial > Soil > Wetlands > Peat | place: Sweden: Abisko...
GCGATCCGAAAAATCTTGCGCTCCTACACTGGCGGTTTTGCCTCGACCTCCGGTTCGGCCGGTTCGCCTTTGTAGACCCGTCCAATCCCTCGGACCAGTCTCCGCATGGGCAACTCTCCTTTGGCATCGGCAAAGAAAATCTCGCCGGCTCGCGAACCGCGATAACACCAGCGCTTCAGGATCGCGAGGTGCTCCATGCGCTCGAGTGCGCTCGTCGCGTCGCGACACGGAAACGCCGCCAACGCCGCCGTAATACGACCTTCCATGGATTGCGACTTCGTATGCTCCGGCCCAGATATGGGAAATTCGAGCGGACCGGCAATGACCCCGGCGTCGACTCTGAAAAGCGCGACACTCTCCGCCTGCCCCGATCGTTGAACCGATCGTTGAACCGATCGTTGAACAACTACGGCGTGCGCTCGATCGATGCGCTGGACATACTCCGGCAATTGCTGCAGCACGGGATGAAGTTTTTCGAGCCGAGCGTGAATTGTCGCAGCGATCTCGAACTCCATCCGTGCTGACGCGTCATCGCGTTCCGCAGCCATTTGCCGCGTGAGCGACTCACCGCCGGAATCCAGGAAGTTTTCGACCCGTACGACCTCCGCGCGGTATTCGTCATCGCTGCACCCGCGAAAACAGGGCGCCAGGCACATTTTCATCTCGGAATAAACACAGCCAGGAAATTTCGGATCGGGATGCAGATCGTCCACGCAGCGCCGCATTTTGAAAAAGTCGAGTGCGTCGTTCATGAACTTTTCGGCAACCGTTCGCGAGGGAAAAGGCCCGTAATAAACATTCTTGCCGGCGAGCCGCCCCATCCGCATCGTGATTGAAGCGCGTGGGAACTCATTTTCCAAATGTAACTTGACTAGCGGAGCGAAACGGAAACGCAACCGATTCGAATACGTCTGCGGAAAAACCGACCGCAGAACTTGATAGAGAACAAATCCCGATTCGAAGTCGGAGCCGGTCAGCGTGTACTCAATCCAGCGCACGCGATCGCGCAGGTTGAGCCGCTTCGTCCGTTCCTCCGGAACGGAAAGCAGCCGCTGCAGCCGCCTTCGAAGGTTCGCTGTCTTGCTGACATAGGGCTCTGCGCCGGCGTCTGTGCCCCGCAAAAGAAAAACTGCCGGCGCGGCCGCGACAGCCGAGAAGATTTCACCATCCGCTTCGGGACGAAACTCGATGCGCTCAGTCAGCACTTGCCGATTGTAGAGGAGGTCAGAGGTAAGAGGTCAGATCGCAGAGATCAGGTGTCTTGCTCGGTAACAGAACCAGGCTGAATCACAGATCGCTCGAAACCTCAGACTGGACGCGCCAAGTGCTGCGCATCTTTCCCATAACGGAGAGGCGACCGTACCAAAAGCAGCAACTGGCACGTGTTTCCCATTGACATTCTATTTACATGCGCGAGAATGGCCATCGCCGGTGCTCGCGCTTTGAACTTTCTTCCCCGGTTAGACGCGCGGGAACCGCAACCACTAAGTGTCAGGAGAAAGCATGAATAAAGCTGATCTGGTTGACCGGATCGCCGGAGCCTGCAATATTTCCAAGGCGCAGGCGACGACCGCGATCGATACCACTGTGGACAGCGTTACTGCTGCCCTTCGCAAAGGGGACCGGGTAGCTTTGATCGGATTCGGCACGTTTTCCGTCTCGCAGCGCAAGGCCCGTAACGGCCGAAACCCGCAGACGGGTGCCACCATCAAGATAGCTGCTCGTAAAGTCGCCAAATTCACTCCCGGAAACGAACTCAAGAAAGTGGTTAATAAAGGTAAGTAAAGGGCCCCGTTTTTTTGGATACGAGCGAGACGGCAGGGGGTCGGCCCTGCCGTTTTGTTGTCTGTAATCGTCCATCAGCCGTCAGCTCTAAGCGGAAGGAACTCATTCATCGTCTACATTCACGTTGCCAGCTTGGCTTGCTGAATCTTTCCTCATTCCTATACAATCAAATGTCTGAATCGAGGATTAGGAACCGCCATGAAAGCAGCCATTCATCCCCATTACAGCGAGATCCGCGTGCATTGCGCCTGCGGAAACGCATTCGTTACCCGTTCCACACACAAAGGCGACATCAGCGTTGAAATTTGCGCGGCGTGTCATCCCTTTTTCACCGGCAAGCAGAAGCTTATGGATACGGCTGGCCGCGTTGAGCGCTTCCGCCGCAAATACGCCAAGAGCGATGCCGGCAAAGCCGAAGCCGCAAAGGTCGAAGCTGCGAAGAAGTAAGTTGCGTGAAATCACGCAGTCTGAGAAGCCTCCCCAGGGTGGGAGGCTTTCTTTTTCGTCCAACGCAATCGCTTAGAAAACGTAAAATAACCCCGTGGGCAAGTTCTGGGACAATCCGGCAACACTTTCGCCCCGGAAGGGCGACTCGCCTGTCCCCACACCCGGCGCCACCGCGTTCCCTACCTCGCTGGCGATTGGCAACGTCCGCATCACCCCGGCCACCGTCCTCGCGCCCATGGCGGGCGTCACCGACACCGTCTTTCGCCGCTTCATCAAGAATCTCGGCGGATGCGGGCTCATCATGACCGAGTTCACCTCGGCCGACGGACTCCTTCGCGACCAGCGCGTCCGCGGACGCTACCTGCATTTCTACGAAGACGAACATCCCATTTCCGCTCAGCTTTTTGGCAGCAGTCCGGCCGTACTGGCGGAAGCCGCGCGCCTCGTTGAGGACGTAGGCTTCGACCTGGTCGACCTGAACCTCGGCTGCCCCGCGAAGAAGGTCGTGAAATGTAATGGCGGTTCCGGATTGTTGAGGGACCTGCCCCTGATCCAGCAGATTTTCGAAGCAGTGCGCGCCGCAGTAAAAATTCCCTTCACCGTAAAGTTTCGCGCCGGATGGAGTGACGACGAAATCGTCTGCGTCGAACTCGCTCGCATGGCCGAAAGCTGCGGCCTGGGAGCCGTTGCCCTCCACGCCCGTACTCGCGAGCAAGGCTATAGCGGCAACGCGCGCTGGGAATGGATCGCCTCGGTGAAGCAAGCGGTCAAGATTCCCGTAATCGGCAACGGAGACATCCGCTCCCCCGAAGACGCCTGCGCCATGGTCGCCCAAACCGGCTGCGACGCTGTGATGATTGGCCGCATGGCTCCCGCGAATCCATGGATCTTCCGCCAGATCGAGCAGTATGTGAGTCGCGACACAGCCCACGTAGGCGCGGGCGCATTCGTCCGCCCAGCGGTGCGGAGCGACGCCGACGGGGAAAGGCATCGGGAAGGGCACGACTTGAGTTCTGCCGAAACCCGCGCACTCTCGGACGGGGCTCTAGCCACTGCGGGCAAGCTCTACGACGAACCCACCGAAGTCGACCGTTACCAGATGATTCGCACCTACTTTCAAATGCTGCTGGAAGAAGAAATGCCCGGAGCCGAGGGCAAGATGAAGCAATTCGCCTCCTGGTTCACCCACGGCATTCCCGGAGGCGCAGCCCTCAGGAAAGCGATTTACGAGGCAAAGAGCGGGGCGGAAATTCTGACCAAAGTAGAAGAGTTTTTCGAAGCCAAGCTTCCATCCCTGACCGCGTAGTTTGCGGAGCCGCAGAGTCGCAACTCCGCATAAGAGAAGACAAAGAAAACCTAAGCAACGGGTGCGAGTCTCAGTCGTTCGCGCTCGCCGCGCTCCACGTATCCCCATGGCACAGCATCGTCATGCGTGAAGACGGTCAGCCACTTACCCGGAATCGCGGTCGCGTAGTATTCCTTGCGGCTCTCGATGGTTTGCAGAGGAAAGAGATCAAAGGCCATCGCCCATGTGATGTCAAGGTGGTTAGAGGTTGGAATCAGGTCGGAGATGTAGCAAGCTGTCTTCTTCTCGCTGCTGCGACCTCCGCTCTCAATGATCACCGCCTGCATACTTGCCGTGTGCCCTGGAAAGACCTTCACTGAGATTCCTGGAAATATCTCGTGATCGCCATTCAGTAGCACCATCTGCCCGTTCTCGATCAGCGGATCGTAATTTGGACTCATATAACTCACCGCGTCCCGCTCCAGTTGCAGCCGCCCATGCTCCCACTCGCCGCGCTGCGCGTAATATTTCGCCTTCGGAAAAGTTGCCACGAACTGGTCGCCGCGCCGCACCGTGTTCCATCCGCAATGGTCAAAATGCAGGTGCGTGTTGATGACGATGTCGATGTCTTCGGGAGCAACACCCAGAGCGTGCAGATTATCGAGCAGCTTTGCGGGTTGTTTATAAATCTGAACGAGCTTTTCGGACAGTTTGTTGCCGATGCCCGTCTCAATCAGAATATTTTTGTCGCCGGTGCGCACGAGCAGCGAATTCAATCCCGCGTCGATCCGGTTTTTCTCATCCGCCGTAACCTTCTTCGACCACATCGTCTTCGGAACAACGCCGAAGAAAGCTCCGCCGTCGAGAAAGTACGTGCCATCCGACACGATCGTCAGTTCGAAATCGGCGAGATTTGTCCGATGCATAAAAAAATATCAACCATCAGCTTTTTTCGCCTAGCCAACGCGCACCCTATAGTCGTCGTAGCAAAAAGCGAAGAGCTAACAGCCAAGAGCGATTTCCTACTTCAATTCCTTATTCCAAAAATCTTCCATCATGTGAAAGAGTTGCGTGCGTGTGCCGGAACCCGCGATGCCATGCGTTTTATCCGGATAGACCATTAAGCGAAACTGCTTTCCGGCTTTGATCAACGCGTCCGTCATCTGAATCGTATTCTGAAAATGGACATTGTCGTCGCTCGTCCCATGCACCAGCAGCAGAGATCCGTGAAGACTGCTGGCGGCGCTGACAATCGAATCGTCGTAGGCGCTCCCGTTGTCCTTCAATAGGCCCATGTAACGTTCGGTGTAAATCGAATCGTAGTCGTGCCAATTGGTCACGGGGGCAACGGAGATTCCAGCCTTGAAGCGGTCGGAGTGCGTCAACGAATACAGCGTCATAGAACCACCGTTCGACCATCCCCAGATCGCGGTACGAGAGCGGTCCAGCTGCGGAAACTTGGCGTACAACTGATCAAGCGCGCTAAGCTGATCTTTCAATTCAACCGGGCCGGATTGTCCGCGAATCGCCGCCGAGAATTTCTTTCCACGATTCGGCGTGCCGCGATTGTCGACCGAGAAAATGGCAAACCCTTCATTCGCCAGAATTTGATGGAAGAGCGCATTGCTTCCGCCCCAGGCATCTTGCACCGTTTGCCCCGCCGGGCCGCCGTAGACGTAATCGATGACAGGGATTTTCTGGTTCGCATCCGCGTTGCGTGGAAGAATCACGTAGCCGTACAAAACTGTGCCGTCCTCCCCTTTGAAATCGAGCGGTGTTGGCGGGATGGGATCAAAGTCGGCGATGCCGCGGCCTTCCCAGACTTTGTAACAGTCGCCGCCCGGGACGCACACTCCAATCCGCGGCGGCCGCAAGGTTGCGGAATAGGTTTCCACATAATGCTTCGCGTCATCGGCGAAGGACGCGGTGTAGTTGCCGGAATCCGCTGATAGATCGCGCATTCCCGAGCCGTCGAGCTTCACGGAAAAAATCTTTTCTTGCCGAGGATCGCCTTTATTAGTGGTCAGAAAAACGGTCGAGGACGATTCGTCCACGCCATCAACCGCAATGACTTCATAGTCCCCACTTTCGAGTTGGCGCTCAAGCTTGGCATCGGCGGAAAGCGGATCCGCCCCACTGAAACTGTAGACGTAGATATGAGTATGGCCGTCGCGCCAGCTACTCCATAGAAAACGGTCGCCGGATTTCAGAATGCGAAAGTCGTCGTTGACGTTCACCCATGCCTCCGGAGACGACTCGGTCAATACTTTCCGTGTTCTGCCCGATTTCGTATCGATGAAGTACAGATCCATCGTGTCCTGCTTGCGGTTCAGGACCTCAGCCCAAGCCCAGTTTTCGCGTATCCAGCCGAAGCGCGGCACGTAGGTGTCATCGTCGTCGGTAAGCTTGATCCAATGCGGCTTGCCCCCGTTGCTGCCCACCACTCCCAGGCGCACGGCCGGATTCGGATCGCCCGCCTTGGGATATTTTTCCTGCTCAACGCGGGGATGCGTCGGCAGCCAGTCGGTGATGGGGTAGGTCGGGACGCGGCTTTCGTCCATCTGCAGAAAGAGAATGTCGCGGCCTTCGGGCGACCAGAAAAAATTGCTGCGGACGGCCAATTCTTCGGCGTAAACCCAGTCAACTTCACCGTTCAGAATATTGCTTTCTTTCTCTGCGTCCCGATCTTTGTCTTTGTCCTTTTCTTTTTCCTCGCGAGTCAGTGGGCGCTCACCCTCCTCGCCGGATACCGGGTGTACGTACAGATTGTGCTTGCGAACGTAGGCCAGTCGCTTGCCGTCAGGAGAGAATTTTGGATCTTCACTCGCATCCGGAGAGGACGTGAGCTGCACCGCGGTTCCCGTATCCAGGCTGTAGTACCAGAGTTGTCCCTGCGAATCGAAGAGCAGGTGCTTGGAGTCCGGCGACCAGGTGTAGGCGGCCACGTGGTAGCGGGTCACGCGTTCCTTCTCGCGCTCGTCCTGAATCCTGCTCGCCGGCGGAGCAAGCTGCGAGAGTTTCGTTTCGCTGACCAGAACCTGCTTTTGTCCGGTCGTCACGTCGACATACCAGAGTTCGCCATGTTCGCCGGCTTGATCGCGCTGCACAAAAGAAACCTTGGTTCCGTCGGGACTCCACTTGATCGTCTCGGGGGCTCGGCCCGTAACGCCACCCTCGGCGAAAATCTGTTCGATGGTCAGCTTCTTTGCGGCAGTGGACGGATTCTGCGACGTTGCCGCGGGAAAAATAAATAGCAGATTGATGGTGAAGATCGGAATCAGTTTTGTAAGAAAGCGGCGGCGATTGACCATAGGACGACCATGCGCTGCACAGGCAGCGAAACTCACAAAGTGTACAACCTCGAAGGAATCCGCGTCAGTGGCTTCCGGCCGAGACTCGTCGTATCCCCGGTCTTACGCGCTGACGTCGACTCAGGTCGTCACGCGAGGGTCGCTTTCATCTCCGCGCGCACAGGGTGTTTCGTCTCATACGCGGTGATGTCCGCTTCGTGCTGGAGTGTGAGTCCGATATCGTCCAATCCGTTCAGCAGACAGTGGCGGGAGAACTCATCCATGACGAAATGTGCCGCAAAATCTTTTCCATCTTCAACCCGCATTTTTTCCAAATCGACGGTCAGTGCATAGTCCGTTGTTTCTTTCGAACGGCGGGTAATTTCCGCGACTTCTTGGTCGGTCAGGCGCACGGTAAGCAGTCCGTTCTTCAAGGAGTTGTTGGCGAAGATGTCGGCGAACGAGGACGCGATCACGACGCGAAATCCAAAATCCATCAACGCCCAGACCGCGTGTTCGCGGGACGAGCCGCAGCCGAAATTCTTGCCCGCCACCAGAATCGAGGCCTTAAGGTAGCGTGGCTGGTGTAAGACAAAATCGCGGATCTCCTTTCCGTCCGCGGCAAAGCGCCAGTCGTTGAAGAGGAATTCACCGAATCCCGTGCGCTCAATGCGCTTCAGAAACTGCTTGGGAATAATCTGGTCCGTATCCACGTTCACTTTGTCGAGTGGAACGACCACGCCTGTGTGCCTGCGAAACGATTGCATGATGAAAGCCTCAGTTAGAAAGCGCCGCGTGTCGCCGATCGCTCTTAAATTCGCGCCGAACTTTGAGTGCGCACGACCACCCTCTCGCATTGACTTGCGAAGGACGACTTGCGAACGGCGACTTGCGAACGACGAACGACGAACGACTTATTGATATTTCCAATTTCGTATATCGGTAAAGTGCCCGGCAATCGCCGCCGCCGCCGCCATCATCGGACTGACAAGGTGCGTTCGTCCACCACGGCCTTGCCGTCCTTCGAAATTGCGATTGCTGGTCGAGGCGCAGCGTTCTCCCGGCTCAAGAATATCGGGATTCATCCCCAAACACATCGAGCATCCCGACTCTCGCCATTCGAATCCCGCATCCAAGAAAATCTGATCCAACCCTTCCAGTTCGGCGGCATGTTTGATCGCTTGCGATCCGGGCACGACCATCGCGCGAACCTTCGGGTTGACGTGCTGTCCTTTTGCCACACGCGCGGCCGCGCGCAAATCCTCAATGCGCGAGTTCGTGCAAGATCCGATGAACACGCGATCGATTGCAATCGCCTCGATTGGAGTTCCGGGAGCGAGACCCATATAAGCCAGCGCCTGCTCTACCGCGCGCCGGTCCGATTCCTGGGCAAAGGTCTTGATCTCAGGCACACTCGCGGTAACCGCTGCCACCATTCCGGGATTTGTTCCCCAGGTCACAAATGGTGCGAGCGCGGCCGCGTCAATCTCGATCACGCGATCAAACTGCGCTGCAGGATCGCTGGCCAAAGTCCGCCAATACGCAACGGCCGCTTCCCAGTCTTTTCCTTTCGGAGCGAAGCGCCGTCCCTTGACGTATGCGAAAGTCGTTTCGTCGGGCGCAATCAGGCCGGCGCGGGCTCCCGCCTCAATACTCATGTTGCAAAGTGTCATGCGGGCTTCCATCGATAATTTCCGAACTGCGTCCCCCGCATACTCAATCACATAGCCAGTGGCGCCGTCTGTGCCGATTTGTCCGATGATCCCCAGAGCGAGATCTTTCGCGGTGACGCCCTCCGCCAAAGCTCCGGTTACGTGAATCCGCATCGTCTGGGGCTTTTTCTGCGGCAGACATTGTGTCGCCAGAACGTGCTCAACTTCAGACGTGCCAATGCCAAAGGCGAGTGATCCGAATGCGCCGTGGGTCGAAGTGTGGCTGTCACCGCAGACAATCGTCATTCCCGGAAGCGTGATGCCCAGTTCGGGGCCGATGACATGAACAATTCCCTGATCGACGGAATCCATGTCGAACAATGGAACTCCGAACTCGCGGCAATTTTTCTGCAGCGCTTCGATCTGCTTGGCCGCGATCGGGTCAGTGATGGGCAGTCCGCGAGGCGTGGTCGGAATGTTGTGATCCACGGTAGCGACGGTACGCCGAGGCTGGCGGACTTGTCGTCCGTTGGCGCGCAAGCCGTCGAAGGCCTGCGGCGATGTCACTTCATGAACGAGATGCAAATCGATATACAACAGGGGCGACTGGCCCTCCGGAACCGCGACGACATGGGCGTCCCAGATCTTCTCAAACAAAGTACGAGGAGGCATGTTTTTAGTTTCGCCCATAGCAGGCACGAAGTTCAAGGGCCGAGGCGTCGCGTCCTTCACAGGGAGAGCAGCAAACGCCTGCAATTCCGGTTATGATGACAACAGTCCACTCGAGGAAAAACACTGCATGATCAACGGCAAACGCATTGCCGTCGTTTTGCCCGCTTACAACGCGGAAAAGACCTTGGAAGTAACCGTGCGCGAATTACCGGAAATGGTCGACATCCGCATTCTGGTGGACGACCATAGCTCGGACCGCACTCTCGAAGTGGCCCACCAGCTTGGTCTGCTGACCTTCGCTCACAACCGCAATTACGGCTACGGGCGCAATCAGCAGACCTGTTATCGGGAAGCTCTTGCCGCTGGAGCGGACGTCGTGATCATGGTGCATCCCGATTATCAGTACACGCCGCTTCTCGTAACCGCGATGGCCAGCATGATTGCTTACGGCGTCTACGACGTCGTTCTCGGCTCCCGTATTTTGGGCGGTACGGCGCTCGGCGGAGGCATGCCGGTTTACAAATACATCGCGAACCGGTTGCTCACTGCGTTCGAAAATTTGTTTCTGCGGGTGAAGCTTTCCGAGTATCACACTGGATACCGCGCCTTCAGCCGCGACGTCCTGACCCGGTTGCCCTTACGCGAGAATAGCGACGACTTCGTATTCGACAACCAGATGCTGGCGCAATGCGTCTATTTCGGTTTCCGAATCGGCGAAGTGTCCTGCCCCACAAAATATTTCGAAGAGGCGTCCTCGATCAACTTTCGACGCAGCGTCCGGTATGGCCTCGAAGTCGTCCAGACTACATTGCAGTTCGCGCTACAGCGGGCCGGGATCATCCACAATCCCATCTTCAACAACCAAGGCAAGACACTTGAAATGGATGCCGAGAATTACTACGAAGGCACCGTGCCAACCACCCCAGAGCGGCACTGAGACTCCAAGGGTGGCTAAAAACTGCGGCATTAAAACTAAAACTCAGAACTAAAGAGCGGCACTGACTATCCCCGTCTACCGCTTGCGCGACAGAAATCCTAGAATCTTGCTGGCCAGTTCATCCGAGAAGCCGAACCGTGCCTTAGCTCGCGAGTAGAGATCGACCGCCTCTTTGTCGAGCCAGATCAAGCTGGATTTTAGAAGTCCGTCTGCCGGGCGCGGCCGATAGTTCGTGGACCTTGCTTTGACATCGGGACCTGATTCGACGGTGTAGTAATACAAAGCCAGGCTCTTTCGCGACTCGCCCTCGGGACAACGCAGTGGATCCGGAAAGCCGTGGAAGGAGATTTCGTCCGTCCGGAAAATTAGCGCCTCGTTGAAGAGTGGAGGAACTTTCGCGACGCACTGTCGAACGTCCCGGTCCCACAACTCGATCGCACCGCCCCATTCTTCCCGCCAACTGGGATTGAGATAGAGAATCAAATTTACCTGGCGACGCCAATTCTTGTGGTAGTGGTGATTGCTGAAGTCGGTATGTACGTTCAAAAATCCACCCGTGCCCGATTGATGAAGCCCGCCGCCCTCCAGCATGTCGTCCGCCACCAGGCCCGGAATTCCCGTCAGTTGCGACAGCCACTCGACGAACGCTGCTGAGTTCAGTTCATCTACAACCTCGCCCAATAGCGCTGGAAAGAGTTCGCGCTTCGCCAGCCCGAGTTTATTTTCGTTCTGATGTTTGTAGCGCGTCCAAGCGTCCGTCGCCATGTCGGGGAACTCGCCAGCAGCCTCTCTTGCGACCTCGGGGTCAAGAAGTTGCTTGAGGTGAACGTGCGGATAGGGCTGAGCTCCTCGAAACTGACGTCGCAAGCTAGGCAGTCTGGAAGACCATTTTTCGTAGGGAAAGACTGATCGAATTGCAGGGGTTACGATCGGATTCGCCATCGGTCTGGGATTGTAAATGTTATGTGTAGGCTACCACACCGTTTAACCGCAACGCTCGGGCGGCATTGCCAATTCAACTGACGATATTAGAACCCTGAACACAGCGGTCTAACGGCTTCGTTAACGTGGACTGGCCGCGCGTTTCAGTCGATCCGGCATACGCGTACTGCGGAGTTCTCGTACCGGCAATCGAGCCCATCCGAACCGTTTTTGAGCGCTGCACTTTGCTTGATCACGACCCAACTTACACCGTATTTCCGCCGCAGCCGTTCGAAATCCTCTTTGCGGAAATCCTGAAAATTCTTCTCGTCCCCCACCTGCTCGGCCCACTTAACGGAGAGCGGAGGAAACATCGACGCCGCCCCTTTGTCTTTGGTAAGGTCAGCCAACATACTGCGCTCGGCGCGCGCGCGAAATCCATTTTCATCTTCGCCAGGCAGTTGCATGTGCCGGGGGTCGAGCGCAAAGAGCGCGTCGACCGGTGTATTCGCGCGGGTCCACTCAAAAGCTTGCGCCCACGGATTGCGTGGTTGCGCCCAGGGCCATTCGATGGATGCGCTGGCCGGAAAGATTTGACGCTGCGCATAATGCATTCCGAGAGCGAAGGGAACAAACAATACCAACCAACGCCAAACATGCCGTTGCAGCACATATTGCCCGACCAATCCGCCGCCGGCAACGATCAGCACCATGTAGCAAAGCGCGAGACACCGCAAGGGCTGAAGCCGAGTTAGGGCTTCCAAGCGCGCCGGGATTCCGAGCCCAATCGCCGCCAGCATTGCGACCAGTACAAACGGCGCCATCGCTCGGGATATCAGCTCCAGGTTTTGAAAGCCGCGCCGCCGCGCCCAACTCGCCATCCACCAGAACACCACAATGGGACCAATGACTCCCACCCATTCGTACCACTCCCACCTCAGGATAAAGTGCGAGGGCTGGCGTAAAGCGACTTCGTGATATTGCGGCGGAGGAGGCTCAAATGTGATCCCGAAAGGCAGGGCGAACCCGAACGCAACGGAAGCTACAAGATCCTTCCGCCCCTCGCCGGCAAAGCCTAAAATTCGCGGACGAAATTGTTCCAGCAATCCCATCCATACGCAGAACATGATTGCAAAGATCGCCATGAAGGGATGCATCGCGGCCGCAAACGCCAACCACAATGCCACGCGCACATGTTTTCGGTTGAGCATTTCTGCGATCGCGAAAAGCGCGGCGAATGCCGCGAGGTTTCGCGGATTTAAATACTGGTCGAGAATGTAAAGCGCCGACCCGGCAAGCGGCAACGTGAGCGTCACCGTCATCAAAGCGACAGCGCCCCATCGCGCCCGGCCGTCCTCAAACAAAGCGGCAGCCAGTCGCCAACTGGCGGCCAGCAGCAAAAAAATGGACAACAGATGCCACAGAAAAGCGCCCCAGGGCATGGGGAGATGCGTCACGCGCACCGAAAAGGCAATCAAATTCGGATAGAGCGTGTGCCCCGCGTGCTCGCCAAAAAATTCCGTGTTGGCCGGAAACAAGGCCGGATTCAGAATCTTCAGCACGCCCGGAAGGTAAATTTCCGAGTCTTCTGCGTAGGGATGATAACCGTGAATCAGCAGGGCGACGGTGGTCAGTAAAAGCAATCCGGCAATTCGGCGAACAGTCGCGATGGGACTTTTATCTAAAAGTTCGTAATTCATTGGTCGTGGCTAAAGACGGTCGAACCGAAAGATGTTCGAGGCGAAAGGGAATTACATCAGAAAAAAGCCACGACAGGAAGCCGCTATGGCGCTTGCGGGTCCGAGCGTTGGCCCGTAGCATCTAACTACAAGCATGGCTACTGCCGTTACCAGCGACCCGCGAACCCAAAACGAACGATCCCAATTGGCGATCGGCGAGATCTTCACCTTTGCCTTCGAAACGTTCATGAGCAATAAGATTCGCTTTGCTCTGACGGCGCTGGGTATGGTAATTGGAACGGCATCTTTGATCCTGGTCACCACCATCGGCCTTACCGGCAAGCAATACCTTCTGAATCAAATTCAGTCCATCGGATCGAACTGGATCTACGCGGAATATGAAAGCGGCGGTGGCCGCATCAGCGACACCGGCAACGACTCCCTGACCATTCAAGATATGGAGGCCGTCCAGCGCGAAGTGAGTGGCATCGTTGCCGCTTCGCCCGTGCTTCCTCTCAACGAGCGGGTTGCCGTCGGCGATGGCAAAGAGCGCGATCTCCAAATCATGGGCGTCTACCCCGAGTACGAACAGGTCCGCAACCTGGTCATTCTCGAGGGCCGCTTTTTCGATCATCAGGATTCGCAAGCCCACAACAAAGTTGGAGTGATTACCCCGAAGCTCGCGATTGAGCTGTATGGCTCCGAGTTGGGATCACTGGGAAAAACAATCAAGTTGAGCGGCTTGCCCTTCACAATTATTGGGACGTTTCGCGAGCGCGTGGACACGCTCGGGCAATCGGAAGTGACCGACAATACGATGCTGATTCCGTACACCGTGATCCGCTACTTCCAGGAAACGCCGACGGTAAAGCAGATTTTCTTTTCCGCGGCCGACGCGTCGCTGGTTGTTCCGGTGACGGCTCAAGTGGCGCGGGTGATCCAGTCGCGGCACCGTCCGGAGTCCGTGTACAGCGTTCGAAATCTGACTCAACTCGTTTCCATGGCCGACAAAATTACCACTTCCATGACCATGGTTCTGCTCGCCGTGTCGCTGGTTGTCCTGCTGGTCAGCGGCATCGGCATTATGAACATCATGCTGGCCACAGTCAGCGCGCGTATTCGCGAGATTGGGATCCGAAAAGCCATGGGAGCGACTAATCGCGAGATCCGTTTCCAGTTTCTCTCCGAGGCTATCCTCATTTCGCTGATCGGAGGCGTGCTCGGCATCATCCTCGGACTCGCCATTCCTTTCTCGGTCCGTTATTTCACCGAATATCGCATCCCGATCTCTGGCCTCTCCGCCATTATTGCGATCGTCGTCTCCTCGCTGGTCGGGATTCTGTTCGGCACAGTTCCCGCCATCCGCGCCGCCCAACTCGATCCGGTGGAAAGCCTCAGGTACGAGTAGCACCCCGCCCGAAACGCCCGCAACTATCATAAAATCGAAAGAAATAAAGCCCGGTTCAATTCGCAGGCAGGTCATGGCAGAAGAGGCACTCTCGAACCCGGTTGACCGCGGAACCCTCGCCGTCGTTTTGCTCAGCGGTGGCATGGATTCCTGTGTCTGTGCTGCACTTGCCGCGCGTGACCACCGTGTGGCTGCGGTTCACGTCAGCTATGGGCAACGCACCGAACAGCGCGAGCGCCGCTCTTTCGAAAGTATCTGCGACCGGCTAGCTATCCGTGACCGGCTCTTGGTTCGAAACGAAGCCCTGCGCGCCATTGGAGGCTCCGCCCTCACCGACGAGCGAATCGCGGTGCCACAAACGCACGCCATCGACGCAACCCTGTCGCTCGGAGTTCCTGTCACCTATGTTCCCTTCCGCAACGCTCATTTTCTGTCCGTGGCCGTCAGTTGGGCGGAAGTGCTGGGAGCGGAAAAGATCTATATCGGAGCCGTGGAGCCCGATAGTTCCGGATATCCTGACTGCCGGCCGGAGTATTATCGAGCGTTCAACCAAGTGGTGAAGGCCGGTACCAGGGATGGAACAATTCAGATTGTGACTCCCCTGATTGCAATGCATAAACGTGAGATTGTGACGCTTGGCCTTGAACTGAACGCCCCGTTCGATTTAACGTGGTCGTGCTATCAGCGCGAAGATCGCGCCTGTGGTATCTGCGACAGTTGCGTGCTCCGCTTACGCGCGTTTCGCGATGCGGGAGCGGAAGATCCGATTCCGTATGCCGAAGCCGCCAGCGCACAGAGTTCAGTAAATTAGATGTAACGCCGGGAGGCTAAATCATGACGAAATATTTCATCCTTCCCCTGCTCCTCGTTCTCGCTGTCGGTCTCTGCACTCCTTTTGCAGCCGCGCAGACGACGGGTACTGTAAAGGGAGTCTGCAAAGACTCCGATGGGAAGCCGATTGCGCAAGCCGAGGTCGAGTGGGTTGGAGTGGAATCGGGACACTCCTACAAGCTCAAGACGAACAATAAGGGCGAATATTTTTCGCTGGGCATCGTCCCCGGCAAGTACAACGTGAAACTCAGCAAAGACGGCAAGGAACTGTTTCACATCAACAGCGTGTCGGTGGGATTGGACGAAACGGAACTCCCCTTCGACTTGAAAAAGGAACAGGCTGTCGCCGCTCAGGGTCAAGGACTCACGCCCGAACAAGCGAAGGCGAGGGCCGACGCTGCCGCCAAAGCTGCCAATGAAAATAAAACGGTCGGTACTCTGAACGAAAAACTCAAAGCGGCCGCGGCGGCAACCGACGCCAAGGATTACGAAACCGCCATCTCCACCCTGAACGAAGCGAATCAGATCGATGCCACGCGCGATCTGATTTGGTTCAAACTCGGCGACGCCTACCGTATGTCGGCGGCCACCCAGACCGATCCTGCCGAAAAACAGAAGCGCTACGAGTCCGCAGGCGCGGCTTATCAGAAAGCCATTGAACTCCGCACGTCTTCGGATGCTGCGGCGAAAGATCCCGACAACAACGCAAAGATGGCCGCGTACTACAACAACCTGGCGGAAGTCTATGCCAAGTCCAACAAGACGGACGATGCCATCAGCAACTACAACAAAGCGGCCCAACTCGACCCGACCCACGCCGCCACGTATTACTTCAACGAGGGCGCAATTCTCACAAACACCGGCAAAGTCGATGATGCAATCACTGCCTTCGATAAGGTAATCGCCGCCGATCCGACGAAAGCCGCCGCCTATTACTGGAAGGGCGTCAACCTCATCGGGAAAGCTACCCTCAAGGGCGACAAGATGGTTGCGCCGGACGGCACCGCCGAGGCGTTCCAAAAGTACCTCGAGCTGGAACCTGACGGAAAGCTCGCTCAGCCGGCTAAAGACATGCTCGCCAGCATCGGAGCCACCATCGAAACCGGCTTTGGCAAGAAGAAACCGGCCAAGAAATAGGTTAACCCCCGCTTTTCAGTTCCGGCTCTCAGTCTTTCGGACGACCTCGACGAGGTTCTTCTGCGAACTGAGAGCCTGGATCTGAGAACAATCCCTTTAGTTACCTAAGTCGTTGTCCTACTTGAACTTCGTGCTTTCGCCCGTCCGCGCTACATTCAATACATAGGTTTTTCTTGGCTTTGCGGCGGTTCTCCCCTGTGGTGTCAATACTGATAACTGGGAGTGTATGGAATGGCTGCTCCGGGGAATTCCCCGATTGCGATCGCGTTTGAAGGCCTCAGTGGAACCGGGTCCATCCCGACGTCCGTGCTGCTCGCCGGCATGTTGCGTGCCTCTGACAAAGTCAGCGACCTGATTTTCTCTCCGGGGCGTCCACCACAAGTTGAGATTCATGGGCAGCTCACTGCGGTCGAGATAGCGGGCGCCAGCAACCTTACTGCAGATGACACGCGTCGCATCGCAGCCGACCTGATCGGCACCAATAAACAAGCCATCAATACGCTGCGTGAGCAGGGCTCCTGCGACGTATCTTACGGATTGCCTGGAATGGCCCGTTTTCGCGTCAATGTTTTTATCCAGCGCGGAAGTTGCGCCATCGTGATGCGCGTGATTCCAACCGCCATTCCAACCTTCCGCTCGCTCCACCTGCCGGGCCAGCTCGAAGAGGCCGCAAAGGTTCGCAACGGCATTATTTTCGTAACCGGTGGCACGGGATCAGGCAAGTCCTCAACTCTGGCCGCGTTGATCGACCGCATCAACAGCGAATTTTGCTATCACGTCCTTACGGTGGAAGATCCCATTGAGTTTCTGCACAAACACAAGAAGTCCACCGTGCATCAACGGGAACTGCACAGCGATGCCCCGAACTTCGCGCTCGCCTTGCGGGCGGCTCTCCGCCAGGCGCCGCGCGTGATTATGGTTGGCGAAGTTCGCGACCGGGAAACTCTCGAAATTCTTCTCGAGGCTGCCGAAAACGGACACCTCGTGCTTTCCAGCCTGCACACCGTCGACGCCTCCAAGACTGTAGATCGCATCATCAATCAGTTCTCCGTCACGGAGCAGCAATCCGTGCGCGAGCGCCTCGCGAAAACCTTTCGCTACATCATTGCGCAAAGGCTGATTCCTCGCACCGACGGCGGCGACCGCGTTCCCGTAGTCGAAATTCTGAAATCCAATACCCGCACCCGCGATTGTGTCGAACAAGGCGAACGTCCCGGACGCACGCTCCTGGACGCCATTAAAGCCAGCGAGAATGAAGGTATGCAGCACTTCGACGGCGAGATCGCCAAGTTGGTGCGCACCGGGCTCGTCGATCTCGAAACCGGCTTATGCTTCGCCAGCAACGCCACAGTGCTAGGCCAGGAATTGGCACGGTAATCAGCGATCCCCCGTTCCGGGGCTCCTTCTTCAAGTTCTCGGTTCCCGGACAACAAAATTAAGTACCCTGCGACGTGAGTTTCACCGCTCCAGATCGGGTTATGATTCGTGGTATGTCTGTGGCCGCTGACTCCGCCTCTTTGCCGGTTGTGCTGAGTTTCGAAGAGGCGCGGCATCTGGTCGAGCAGCACGCCAGTCAACTGTCTTCGGGCCAGCCGGAGACTCTCGATCTACTAGCTGCGTCCGGTCGGATCCTGGCGCAGGAGATTCTGGCGGATCGTGACTTTCCCCCGTTTAACCGAGCGACGCGGGACGGATATGCGGTGCGGGCGGCCGACCTTGCGGCGCTTCCGGCGCGCCTCGAAGTGATTGGAGAAATCAAAGCTGGCGACTGGCCCGATCCGGCTTCCTCCTCCGTTCGACCTGGAGAAGCGATCGCGATCATGACCGGGGCGCCGCTGCCCGCAGAGGCCGATGCTGTGGTGATGGTGGAGCACACCGCATTCGTAAATTCACCTGTCAATTCAGCCCTGGCCGGTATGCTAGCCAATACGTTGTCCAATACTTCCTCAAAGACAGTGGAAATGCGGCGCAGTGTCAGCGCCGGCGAAAATTTCGTCCCGCGCGGCGCGGAGGCGCGGGCAGGGCAAATACTTCTCGGTCGCGGACGCCGTCTCGATCACGCCGCCATCGCCATCGCCGCGTCGACCGGCAACCACCGCGTGCAGGTCTATCGCAAGCCGCGCGTGGCCGTGCTTTCGACGGGCGACGAGGTTGTGGAGATCGCAACCGTCCCCGGTCCGGCGCAGATTCGTAATTCGAATTCTTACTCCCTGGCAGCCCAGATTCAAGAAGCGGGCGGAGAAGCGGTGCGGCTGGCGATCGCTCCGGATGAGCCAGTGCGGTTGCGAGCTCTGATCGAAGAAGGCTTGCAGTGCGATTTGTTGTTGCTGACCGGCGGCGTCTCGATGGGAAAGTATGATCTCGTCGAACAGGTCTTGACCGAACTTGCGGCAGAGTTCTACTTCACGGGTGCCGAAATTCAGCCCGGGCGTCCTGTTGTTTTTGGTTCTTGCGCCGCGCCCGCGCAACACAAAACTTATTTTTTTGGACTGCCCGGCAATCCCGTCTCGACCATGGTCACGTTCGAACTCTTCGCCAGGCCAATTCTCGAAGGGCTGGCCGGGATGCCGTCGCAGCCACTGGTTTTTCTGCGGGCCCGGCTGAAATCTGAAATCAAGACGAAGACTGGGCTAAAGAGATTTCTACCGGCTATCCTTTCCGGCGAGTTCGAGAATGCGGAAGTCGAACTGGCGCGCTGGCAGGGTTCGGGCGACATCGCCGCGCTGGCTCGTACGAACTGCTACGTGGTCATTCCTCCCGATCGCGAGCGCATCGAGGCTGGAGAATGGGTGCCGTTGCTGCTGGCCCGTAATCGCAATTGAGAAACTTGCCTCGCCAAGAGATTGTTTCGCCGCAATCAACCCCAACCAAGCGGCGTTCCTATCCAAACTGATACTTTCGCCCGCTTCGCAGCCCCATTGTTCAGGCCGTCTTCGGTAGGCGAATCACCAGCGCGTACGGGTCTCGAACTTATTCATTCAAACGGAATTCCGCGTCCGGCGCAACATACGCCGAGGTTCAGGGTTTATATGGCCGAAACGTAACGAGACCCGATTACCGGTTTCGAGCCAAAATGGCGACAGATTTCTTACGGAATGAACTACAGACCAGAAAGCCGGAAAGGTTGATCAGAATGAAACGCTCCCTGCGATGGTTACTATTAGGAGTCGTAATGGCGTCGGTTTCGGTGTTATCGCTATCGACGACATCCGCCGCGCAAATCGGTATCGGCATTGGAATCTCGGTCCGCATCGGTCCTCCCGCGCTGCCTGTTTATGCGCAGCCGATGTGCCCCGGTCCTGGCTATCTTTGGACGCCGGGCTATTGGGCATGGAATGACGTCGGCGGCTATTACTGGGTTCCAGGAACCTGGGTAGTTGGCCCCGTCGGTATGCTCTGGACCCCTGGTTATTGGGGCTTTGCCGGTGGAGTGTATGGCTGGCATGGTGGCTATTGGGGACCGCACGTTGGCTTCTACGGCGGAGTTAACTACGGCTTCGGTTACGGCGGCGTCGGCTTTGGCGGCGGCGAATGGAGAGGCGGCGCATTTTTCTATAACCGCGCGGTCATGAACGTGAACGTCACCAGCATCCACAACGTCTACAACCGCACCGTGATCGTCAACAACGTGCACACGAGCTTTAACGGCCCCGGTGGTGTCGAAGCGCGTCCTACACCGCAGGAGGAACAGTATTCGCACGAGCAACACACCCCCGCACTGGCGGCGCAGACCGAGCATGAACATGCGGCCAGCCAGAACAAGCAGTTGTTCGCGTCAGAAAATCATGGTCGTCCGGCAATTGCAGCGACGGGCCGGCCCGGTGAATTTTCGGGTCGCGATGTCGTGAAAGCCAAAGCTGCCGGAGAGCCCTACCACGCGCCAAAGATGTCTCCGCAGGAAGCCCGAGCCTCCTCCGCCGGTAATCGGGACGAAAGTCGTAACGCCGGCGAATCGGCAAAGAACACGGAGTCCCGTAACAACGAGGCCCGAAGCACCGAATCACGCAACAACAATGAGGCTCGCAACAACGAGTCGCACAACAACGAGTCGCACAACAGCAACCGTGATCAGATGTCTCATAACAACTCGAAGCCAAACAAGCAGGATAAGGCCGCGCAAAAGCAACAGCAGAAGCAGCAGAAACAGCAACAGAAACAGGCCAAGGCCGAACAGAAGCGCGCCGCTAAACAGCAGCGCTAACGCAGCAGCGTGAACTTGATCTGAAATAGGCCATTTCCAGATGAGGTCTTTCACTCTCCCGTCTTTCATTCTTTCGAAAGACGGGAGCTTTCTTTTTGATCCCAACTCCGTCTCACCGTTTGTGCCATCATTCCAGCACGAGCGGAGACCCGATGCCCGGCCCGAAACACTTCACCCTCGCAGCCGTTGTTCTAGTTCTCGTCTGCGCCCTGCCCAGCGCAGCTCAGCAAACTTCCAGTCCTTCGCCGACCCCTGTAAATCTCGACCAGCTCTATGGCGGTTTTCTCGGGGATTGGGTTGGCCAATTGGAATATCGCGACTTTGGCGACAACTCCCGAGTTTTTCTTCCGACATGGCTCCATATAACCCGGAGTAATGACGGGCGCTCACTGCGCTTCGCCTATGTGTACGACGATGGCCCCAGCAAGACCGTACAGGAGCTTTCCGTCGTCACCATCGATCGCGTCGCGGCAGCAATCACTTTCACCTCTGACCGCGATCACAGTAGCGACACTTACAAGCTGTCCGGCTTGAGCGAGTTCGCCGCCAAAGGTCGGGGCGCACTCGCTCTGGCTGGCACTGGTGAAGAAAACGGCAAGAAAGTGGACGTGAAGATCACCATCACCCTGCGCCGAAACCTCTATACCTACCAAAAAGAAACCCGCCTGCCCGGGCAAGACTTCCAGTTTCGCGACGGCTACACTTTCACCCGCAAAGAGCCGCCAGAGTAGCTGAAAGACGGCGCTGCCAGCCCATCAGGCATCGCGATCTGAGCGGGTCATTCAAGTTCAATATCAAGTTCAATATTTGCAGGTGCGGAAATTGACACAACCTTTGCTATGATGTTGTGTCGTTGACCGAGTCCATTGCCTAGCCAAAAACAGCTGAAATGGTCGCAGCTCCGTGTGGGACTCACCGTCCTGTTCGCCAGCATCACGTTGGCCGTTCTCATTTTCGTCATGAGCGGTACCGGCGGATGGTTCACCCGCAAGATCACCCTCCGATCGTTTTTCGATAATGCCGGCGGTTTGCGTGAAGGTGCGCCCGTGCGCCTCGCGGGCGTCGACATCGGCAACGTCACGAAGGTGCAGGTCGTCAATGGACAGCCCGCAACTCCCGTCGAAGTCACAATGAAGGTCAATACCAAATTCTCCTTTAACTTGCGCAAGGACTCCGTAACGGTATTGAGCACGGCCGGAATTCTCGGCGAAACCTACGTCGACATCGACAGCTCAGTCGCGAAAGGGCCCGAGGCCGGAGACGGCGACACGCTCCCCGCCCGCGGCCAGCCCGATATTCAGGATGTGGTTCGCGCCAGTCAGGGCACTCTGCAAAATATGGACGCGCTGCTCAAGCGCCTCGACCGTATTTTGGCCTTCGTCGAAAGCGGCCAGGGATCCATCGGCAAAGTCATCTATAGCCCCGCGTTGTACGACCAACTCAACGCTACCGTTACTGAGTTCAAGGGACTGGTCGACGACATTCAGAGTGGCAAAGGTTCCCTGGGCCCCTTGTTCACCAGCGACGAGGCATACAAAAAAGTCATGGTCGCCATCGACAAGATCAATGTGATGGTTGACGACCTGCAAGCCGGCAAGGGCACGGCGGGCAAACTGCTCAAGGATCCGGCGCTCTTTGACAATGCCAATAAAGCCATTGCGAATGTTCGCCAGCTAACCGACGACATCAATGCCGGTAAGGGCACGATTGGCAAGTTGTCGTACGACCAGGAGTTCGCGAACAAACTGCAGGTCACAATCAACAATTTGGCCGCTCTCTCCGAGAGCCTGCAAAAAGGCGAGGGCACGGCCGGGATGCTCTTCAAAGATCCCAAACTCTACAACAACAGCAACGAAATGCTGGTCGAGACGCGGGAACTGGTCAAGTCGATTCGAGAAGATCCCAAGAAATATCTGACCTTCCACGTCAAAGTATTCTGATCGTTACTTGGAACGCCGGTGTTCGAAAGGCCAGAGCGAAGCTCGGTCAACGACTCAGTTTGAATTGCCTTGAAGGGGCGCAGCTTTAGCTGCGCCGTAAAATCAGCAAAATCGATAGGGCTTAGCCCCTGAGGGATCCGCAAATCGCAGCTCGATTCTTTCTGCAATGCTGCGAATCCCAGTTGACAATCGGCAGTGAGTTTCGTCTAACAATTTGTCTTCGCGTGTTCATTGACCGCCTGCTGGGCGGCCCACATCTCGATCCGAGGATTTTAATGCGCCATCTAGTGATGCTTTCAGCTTTTTGCGCTCTGCTCGTGTCCACCCTGTTCGCGCAGGAAAAATCGTCCACTGCCCCCGCCAAGCCGAACGTGACCTTTTCGGCGGACCTGCTCGACAAGAGCATCGATCCCTGCAACGATTTTTACGCTTACGCCTGCAGCAAGTGGATGGCGCAGAACCCGGTTCCCGCCGATCGTCCGGGATGGGGACGGTTCGACGAACTGCAGCAGCGCGGCGAGTACATCGTTCGCGACATTTTAGAGAAAGCAGCGACCGGTGGCTCGAGTCGCAGCGCCAACGAGCAGAAGATCGGCGACTACTACGCCACCTGCATGGACGAAAGCGCGATCGAAAAGGCCGGCATAAAACCGTTGCAGCCCGACTTCGAAAGTGTTGCGGCGCTCAAGTCCAAAAAGGATCTGCCGCAAGAAATTGTCCGTCTGCATCGCGAAGGCAACGATGTCCTCTTCGGTTTTGATTCCGGCTCCGACTTCAAGAACGCGAGCCAGATCATCGCCGAGGTTGATCAGGGCGGCCTCGGCCTGCCCGACCGTGACTACTACTTTAAGGACGATCCGAAATCTGCTGACATACGCAAGAAATATGTCGAGCACGTCGCCAAGATGTTCGTTTTGCTCGGCGACGACGAGGCCAAAGCCGCCGCCGAAGCGAAGGTTGTAATGGACATCGAAACCGGCCTCGCCAAGGCCGCCCTTGATCAGACCAGCCGCCGCGATCCCCAAAAGATCTATCACAAACTCACTGACAAAGAACTTGCCGCATTGAGTCCCGCGTTCGATTGGACAGTCTACTTTGCCGGAGTGGGCGCTCCACGATTTGATTCGCTGAATGTTGTCGAGCCGGAATTTATCAAGAATATGCAGCTTGTGATCGACGCGCATTCGCTCGACGAGTGGAAGACCTATCTGCGCTGGCACATCGTTCACACCAGCGCGCCGGTGCTGCCAACGACTTTCGTGAACGAGAACTTTGAGTTCTTCAGTAAGACCATGCGTGGTACGAAGGAACTGCGTCCCCGCTGGAAGCGTTGCGTGGGCTACACCGACGGCGATCTCGGTGACCTGGTAGGCCAAATCTACGTGCAGCAGACCTTCGGCGCGCAAGGCAAAGAGCGCACCCTCGCCATGGTAGACGCACTCGAAAAATCCCTGGGCGACGACATCCAGAGCGTTTCGTGGATGGGCGCGGACACCAAGGCGCAGGCGTTGGTGAAATTGAAAGCGATCACGAATCGCATCGGCTACACCGACAAATGGCGTGACTATTCAGCCCTCCAGATAGTGCGCGGAGACGCCTTGGGTAACTCCCAACGCTCCAATCAAAACGATCTCCAGCGCCGACTAAGTAAGATCGGCAAGCCGCTCGATAAGAGGGATTGGCCCTATCCTCCGATGACGGTGAACGCGAGTTACAACCCGCTGGAAAATAACATCACGTTTCCTGCCGGAATTCTGCAGCCTCCGTTCTATGACAACAAGGCGGACGACGCGATGAACTTCGGCGGCATCGGCGCCGTCATTGGTCACGAGCTGACGCATGGCTTCGATGACCAGGGCAGCCAGTTCGACGCCGACGGCAATCTCCGCGACTGGTGGACCGCCAGCGATAAGAAACAGTTCGAAGAGCGCACCGGATGTATTAAAGATCAATACGCGAACTTCGTCGCGGTGGATGATCTGAAACTGAATGGCAAGCTGACTCTGGGCGAGAACGTCGCCGACAATGGCGGCCTTCGCATCGCTTTCATGGCCATGCTGAACACGTTTGCCGGCAAGGAACCCGAACAGGTCGACGGCCTTTCCGCCAGGCAGCGCTTCTTTTTAGGATGGGCCAACGTGTGGTGCCAGAATCGTACGGACGCCTACGCGAGAATGCTGGCAACCATCGACCCGCATTCACCTGGAAAAGATCGCGTGAACGGAACTGTTTCTAACATGCCGGAATTCAAGGAAGCCTATCACTGCGCCGCGACCGCGCCAATGGTGAAGCAGAACGCTTGTCGGGTGTGGTAGGAACGAGGTCGGCGGTCTTTACCAGCGGTCTCTAGCGGAATAACCCCCGGGAAATCGTCGTTCGCTGTTCGTCGTTCGCAAATCACAACCTGGAATTGCAAATCACAATTTAGAACTGTCACCCCGAGCGCAGCGAGGGATCTGCATCTTGCCAACCGCGTCTAGCGAACGACAAGTCATCCTGCCGCCACATCCGCCTGCTCATGCGCGTGATAGCTTGACCGAACCAGCGGCCCTGATTCGACGTGCTTGAATCCAAACTTTAGAGCTTCTTCTTTCAGCGACATGAATTCTTCCGGCCTGTAGTAGCGCGTCATTGGCAGATGATCTTTCGAAGGCCGCAGATATTGCCCAACTGTAAGGATGTCGACTCCACAGCCGCCTAAGTCGCGGAACACCTCAATCAGTTCGGAAGTCTCTTCGCCGATCCCGACCATCACGCCACTTTTCGTAACCGTCGCGGGGTCCCACTTCTTGGCATTCTCCAGCAGATCAAGTGTGCGCTGGTAGCGGGCGCCGGAGCGTACCGCGCGATACAGTCGCGGAACCGTTTCGGTGTTGTGATTGAGCACATTCGGTTTGGCATCAAGTACGATCCGCAACGGCTTTTCCAGTCCTTGAAAGTCGGGAATCAGTACTTCGACCCGGCACTCGGGCACGGCTTCGCGGATCAATCGAATCGTCTCCGCAAAAATCTGAGCCCCGCCGACGTTGTCGTCATCGCGGTTTACGCTGGTCACAACGGCATGGCGCAAGCCCAGTGTCGCAACCGCCTCAGCCACCCGCCGCGGTTCGTCCCAATCAATCGCTGCAGGACGGCCCTTCGGCACCGCGCAGAATCCGCAGCGCCTCGTACAGATATCGCCGAGTAGCATGAAAGTCGCGGTGTGGTGATGCCAGCATTCGCCAATGTTCGGACATTGCGCCGACTCGCACACGGTGTGCAGGCCCAATCCGCGAGCGAGTTTCTTCAGATTATGAAAATTCTCGCCCATGGGAGCCTTCGCCTTGAGCCATGCAGGCTTAGGGGCGAAAACCTTAGGGCCGACATCAATCTGGATGAGCTGAGAAGAGGCAGACATATGCAAACTTGATTTTAACAGCCTCACTGAAACGCCGCTCCATTGCCCGTCGCGAAGCGCGGCCTCGCATCAGCGATGAGGAGACCCATCCCATCCTCGAAGTTGACATGCCTTCGACCCCATGCTATACCCTCTTGTTTGACTAAAGCGATTTAGTTGGCGAATTCGTTATAATTGAACCGTTCCGCCCGCCCCCTTAATTAGGGAAGCGCCCGACAAGGATCGTAATTCATGCAAACCAAGACGTTCATGAAGATTAGGACCCGCGCCGTTTTATTCGCCGTCCTTTTACTCGCCAGCGCCGCCGCACACGTTCCGGCACAAACGCGAGATGCCGCGGCGGAGCGCGAAGGTCAAGTTGTGATCGACGCCGCCGCTCCCACACAACCTTTTCCGCATTTTTGGGAACAAATGTTTGGTTCCGGCCGAGCCGTACTTGCCCTACGTGCCAGCTATCGTCAGGATCTTCGCGATGTAAGGCAGATTACAGGATTTCAGTATGTACGTTTCCACGCCATCTTTCACGACGAGGTCGGGGTTTACGATGAGGATGCCGCGGGTCATCCCGTGTACAACTTCTCCTACGTCGATCAGATTTACGACGGGTTGCTCGCCAACGGCGTGCGTCCCTTTGTCGAACTGAGTTTCATGCCGAAGAAACTGGCCGCTAGCGAAACGCTTCAGTCGTTCTGGTACAAGCCCAATGTTTCGCCTCCAAAAGACTGGGCTAAGTGGGACGACTTGATTGCTCAATTTACTCAGCACTTGGTCGATCGATACGGAATCGATGAAGTCTCGCAATGGTATTTCGAAGTCTGGAATGAGCCCAACCTGGACTTCTGGGCGGGTGACCCAAGGCAGGCCACTTATTGGGATCTTTACGATCACACCGCGCGCGCTGTAAAAAAGACAAACCCTCGCCTTCGCGTGGGCGGCCCGGCCACAGCCCAAGCCGCATGGGCCGATGCTTTTATTCGACACGTTTCGAATAACAAGGTGCCAGCGGATTTCGTTTCGTCGCACGTCTACGGCAATGACAAAGCGCAAGATATTTTCGCCACGGACGAAAAAATCCCTCGCGATCAGATGGTCTGCCGCGCGGTGAAGAAAGTTCACGATCAGATTCAGGCGTCGCCGCTGCCCAACCTCCCTCTGATCTGGACCGAATACAATGCCAGTTACTTCAACGAGCCGGCGATTACCGATTCCGTTTACATGGGCCCATGGATGGCCGACACGATTCGTCAATGTGACGGTCTGACGCAAATGATGTCCTACTGGACGTTTTCCGATGTCTTTGAAGAAGGCGGAATCGTGAAAGAGCCTTTCTATGGCGGATTTGGGCTAATTGCGGCGGGCAATATTCCCAAGCCCGCGTACAACGCCTTCAAGTTACTGCACGATCTGGGCGACAAACGGATACCGGTCGACTCGTCTTACGCGCTCGCGACACGAAGAAAAGACGGCACCCTGGTCGTTGCTGCCTGGAATCTGATCGATCCAGATGGCGCACTCGACGCCCATGCGATCCCAGGTGAAACCGGCCCCAGCAGGACAATGCATTTTCGCTTCGAACATCTTTCAGGCAAACATACGGCTCGCATTTCTCGGCTTGACCGTGATCACGGTGATATTCACCCGGCCTACCAAAAGATGGGCCAGCCGCGGTATCCGACCCCCGAGCAGCTCAAGTCACTGCGGAATGCCGCACAAATGCCGGCGCCTGAGATCCGTAAAATCGTCGGCGGCGAATTGACGCTAGACCTCCCCCCCGATGGCTTGGCGATCATAGAAGTCAAGTAGGCTAACTCAGGTAACCGGCGAGAGCGGAACCCCAGTAATACGTATTAGTTGCGGCACGACGCTATAATCGCCGAAGTCTGTATCCGGCTTGCCGGGTCAGTGTTCATGAATCGTTTTATCCAAACTAACTCGCCAAGCCGTCGTCAATTTCTCGCGCGCCTTGGCGGGACGATGTTGCTGGTCCCCGCGCTTCAGGTTGCCACCCTCACCTCGTGTGGTGGGTCGCAACCCGGCAGCCCTCAGCCCGGCAGCCAGCAACCCCCATCGTCTTCAGACGATCAATTCCTCGACGAATTGGAACGCGCAATTTTCCTCTTTTTCTGGGAACAGGCCAGCCCTACGACAGGTCTAATCAAAGATCGCGCCTATGCCGCCGGAAACGATGCCCGCACGGTATCCAGCATTTCATCGACTGGGTTTGGATTAACTGCTCTTTGCATCGCCGACCAGCGCGGCTATCTGCCGACGGCCAATATTCTCGCTCGGGTTCAGACAACCTTGAGTTTTCTTCTCAACCATATGCCCAATCAAAACGGGTTCTTCTACCACTTTGTGAACATGAACACCGGGCAGCGTGTGAGTAAGTCGGAACTCTCATCCATCGACACCGCGATTCTACTATGCGGCATACTGACTTGCCGTCAACATTTTCGCGATCCGCAAGTTACGAAGTTAGCGACGCAACTGTATCAACGAATCAACTGGACTTGGATGTTGAACGGTGGCACGACGTTTTCCATGGGGTGGACGCCAGAAAACGGATTCTTGAATGCCCGCTGGGACAGTTATTGCGAATTGACGATGCTTTATCTCTTGGCGATTGGGGCGACTTCAAATCCCGTTCCGGCAAGTTCATGGGAGGCTTTTTCACGTCCGACGCTGACGTACGAAAACCTGACTTACATTACTAATCTAAGCGCCCCGCTGTTTATTCATCAATACTCGCATGCGTGGATTGATTTTCGTAACAAACAAGACGCTTTCGCGAACTACTTCGATAACTCGATCACCGCGACCCAGGCGCATAAACTCTTCTGTTCGACGTCGCTTGCTACTCAGTTCTCCGATTACTCCGATAGTCTATGGGGAATAACGGCGTCCGATTCGGCGAATGGATACGTGATATGGGGAGGACCATCCCCGATTGGCCCCATCGATGGCACCATCGTCCCTTGCGCCACCGGAGGGTCCATTCCTTTCATGTCCACGGACTGTATTTCCGTGTTACGGAACATACAGAGTTGGTTCCCGAGGTCTTATCAAAGATATGGCTTTGTCGACGCCTTCAATCCAATCTCGGGATGGTACGACACGGATGTGATCGGGATCGATCTCGGAGTCATGATGTTAATGGCGGAGAACCAGCGCTCCAATTTTGTCTGGAACACCTTCATGAAAAACTCCGAAATCACGACGGCCATGACCGCCGTGGGCTTCCACTAACAGGTTGGCCTTCACCAACATCAGCCATAACACTCGCCAATCAGTCTCTACTGCACTACTGCACCTTGCCTTCCGCGTTCATCAAGCGAAATTCTCCTAAGTTGAGCTCTCGAACGCCCGCTTCGATCTTCGCCCGATCCCCCACTACGATCCACGTCAGATTGTCGGGACGCACCACTTCCTTCGCCGCGTCATTCACATCACTGGTCGTGAGTGCGTGAACTTTTCCGGCATAAGTCTCGTAGTAATCGTCAGGCAGCCCGAATTGCACGAGATCTACGATTGCCTGCCCCAAAGAGTCCAGAGTCTCACGAGAGCCTGGCAGCTTCAGTGTTTCGTTGGCCTGAATCTTTGTCAGTTCTTCGGCAGTTACCGGGTGATCCCCCGTTATTCCGCGAAATTCCTTGTTCATCTCAACCATGGATTCTTTGGTTTTGTCGGTTTGCACCGGGGCGACCGCATAGAACGGTCGTTGCGAGCGCGCGTCGCGCAACACCGTGCGGGCTCCGTACGACCAATGCTTGTCCTCCCGCAGATTCATATTCAGTCTTGCGCCAAAAATGCCGCCGAGGCTGTCATTCATGGCTTCAATCGCGATCTCCTGCGGATTCGCACGCGGAGGCGCGACCACTCCCGCAATGATCACCGACTGCAAAGCGCCGGGCTTGTCGATGAGATATACCGTCGATTTCGACGCTACGTCTACGGTCTTCAAATCCTTAGCAGGAACCTTACCAGTCTTCCATCCCGCGAAAAGTTTCTCCAATTTAGGAGTAACTTCCGTCAATGTCGTGTCACCTACAACGATCAAAGTTGAGTTATTCGGACGCAGCCACGTCTCATGAAACTTCACGAGGTCACTCCGCGTGAGTTTGCCCACACTATCCTTAGTGCCTGAACCTGTCAGTGGATTTCCATAAGGATGTCCCGGTCCGTATAAGAGCCCGGGCAATATTCGAAGCGCGAGCGTCGCCGGAGTATTTTCCTCCCGATCGATTCCCGCCAGAACCAGCTTCTGCTCCCGCTGCACTTCATTTTCGGGATAAGAAGGGTGTAAGACGACATCCGCAAAGAGATCAAGCGACGGATCAAGCTTTGCAGCCAGCGCGGAAAGTGAAACGAACGACAAATCGAGATTAGACGAGCCCCGCAACGTGGCTCCCAAAGTCTCAAGTTCATCGCTGATCTGCAGCGCGTCGCGGGTGCGCGTCCCGTCGGTCAGCACCTGCATCGCGAGGTTCGCCGTGCCCGGTGTTGAACTCGCATCCGAGGCATAGCCGGCGTCCGAGGCCAGTATGAAATTCACCACTGGAACTTCATGGCGTTCCGCCAATATTATTTTCAATCCGTTCGATAGAGTGGCCCGCTGCAACTTGGGCAACTTCAGCTCCGGAGGAGTGCCGGTTTCCGGTGCCTTGCTGCGATCTAGCGCAGCGGCTGTCTTATATTCCGGGAACGGATCTACTTCGAGGATGTAGACACCATCCGAGAGCCACTTCTGCGCCGCAGCCCGCAAATCCTCGGCAGTCGCCAGTTGTACACGCTTGAGAGAAGTCTTGTAGGCGTCAGGACTTCCGCGAAAAACCTGGCTCTCCGCCAGCCGGTCTGACTTTCCCCCGAACCCCCCAATTCGTTCGGCCCCGCGAATCAGCTCTGCCTCATACTGCGCCTTCACGCGCTGTAGCTCAGCTGCGGATGGACCGCCCTTGATGAAGCGTGCCAGTTCCTCATCCAATTGTTTTTCTACATGCGCAACACTTTGTCCTTGCCGTACGGTCGCACGCACATAAAACTGGCCGCCTATTTCGCGCAAGTCGGTGTAAGCCAGGGCTTCGGTGGCCGTCTGATCTTCGTACACCAACCGCTTGTAGAATCGCGACGACTTCCCGGAACTCAGGCAGTCGCTGACCAGATCAAGATAGTCGGCTTCGGCGCTGCCATATTCCGGAATATTCCAGACCTTATAGATTCGCGCCTGCGGCACTCGGTCTTCCACCACTTGCCGGTGCGTTCCCATCATCTTGGCGATCCAGACCTGTTGGTGGGCCACCGGCGGCCCGGAAGGGATGTCGCCGAAATACTTCGTGACCTTTTCGCGGGCAGTCTTCGCGTCGATATCGCCGGCGAGCACGAGCACCACATTCGAAGGACCGTAATAAGTCTTAAACCACTCCTGGACATCCTTCATCGAAGCCGCGTCAAGATCGGCCATGTCGCCAATCGTCGTCCACGAATAGGGGTGCCCAGCCGGATAAGTATTCTGCACAAGTAACTGCCGAGTTACTCCGTAGGGCTGATTCTCTCCCTGCCGCTTTTCGTTCTGCACCACACCGCGCTGCAAATCGAGCGTTTTCTGATCGAGCGCGCCCAACAGGTGTCCCATGCGATCCGATTCCATCCACAACGTGAAATCGAGCGCCGAGGTCGGAACATTCTGAAAATAATTTGTGCGATCAGGATTCGTGGTGCCATTCAGATCGGTCGCGCCAATCCTCTCCATCGCGTCGAGGTAACGTCCCGAGGAGTGCTCCGAGCCGCCAAACATAAGGTGTTCGAAGAGATGCGCAAAGCCAGTTTTTCCCGGTTTTTCGTTTTTCGATCCCACGTGATACCAAATGTTCACCGCGACAATTGGTGCCTTATGATCCTCATGGACAATCACCGTCAGGCCATTGTCGAGAACGAATCGCTCATAGGGAATGTCAATCTCTTTGTTCCCCGTGCTTCCGGTTTGCGCAAAAGTATTCATCATGAACGCAAGTATAAAAACCAGAATGGCAGATTTCTTTTGCATGCTCAAATCTCCGATCACATTTTTTGGGAAACGCCCGATGCTGAATCTTCTTTGACTTGACCAACGAAAAATAGTCTACACTCCACTCTCGGATTATTTCCTCTCTCGTCCCTCGCGCTTCAGATCAGGTTCGGTCGGTGTTATCCTAAGCGGGATCACGCCGCAGGGCTCTAACTTTTTCCATGTCCAATCCAGAAACGTCCAATCCAGAAACGATCAATCCCGGGACGTCCGATCCCACAACGCACGAGACTGCTTACTCCGAACCCAACCCATCTGCCCCGAATTCGGCTGACGCGCCGACTCCGATCGAGACGATCGAGTCGTTTAAAGATATTTTCAAGGAGTATGAGCAGACTCATTCTCGCAAGAGCGAGTCTGGCACCCCGCGGCGCGAGGGGACGGTCATTACCCTGACTGCGGATTCCGTTGTTCTCGACATCGGATTCAAGACCGAAGGCGTGCTTCCGTTAACCGCCTTTCCTGCCGATAAGCCGCCGAAGCCCGGCGACAAAATTCAAGTCACGGTGAAGGGCCGCGATCCCGAGGGATATTACGAACTGACTCGCGGTAAAGTGGAGCGTCCCACCGACTGGGCCGCACTTGAGAAAGCGTTCGCAGAGAAGTCGACCATCATCGGCACAGTCACCGGTGTCGTCAAAGGCGGCGTCAGCGTTGACGTTGGAGTACGCGCCTTCATGCCCGCCTCGCGCAGCGGAACTCATGATGCTACGGAACTGGCGAAACTCGTCGAGCAGGAGATTCGCTGTCGCATTATCAAACTCGACGTCGAGGATGAAGACGTGGTCGTCGACCGCCGCGCCATCGCGGAAGACGAAGAGCGCGCTGGCAAAGAGCGTCGCTATTCCGAACTCAGGGAAGGTGACATCGTGCAAGGCGAAGTCCGCAGCCTCACTGACTACGGCGCGTTTGTGGATATTGGCGGCGCCGACGCCTTGCTGCACGTTGGCGAGATTTCGTGGCACCGCGTGAACAAGCCGTCCGACGTGCTCTCTGCTGGGCAGCAGATCGAAGCCAGGATCATCAAGATTGACGCCGACAAAAAGCGTATCGCGATTAGCATGAAGCAACTGCAGCCGCATCCCTGGGATGCCGTTGCGGACAAATACAAACCGGGAGAGCGCGTGCGTGGTACGGTGAGCCGCCTCGCCGAATTTGGCGCCTTCGTTGAACTCGAGCCCGGCATCGAAGGCCTGATTCATATTTCCGAGATGTCCTGGGCCAAGCGAGTGCGAACGCCTTCCGACGTGGTCAAGACGGGCGACACGGTCGAAGCCGTGATTCTGAATGTCAACGCGCCCGAGCGTCGTCTATCACTTGGCTTGAAGCAGGCTCTGGGTGATCCTTGGGCCGTGGCACCCGAGAAGTTCGCGCCGGGCACGGTCATTGAGGGGCCGGTCACCAACATCATGAAGTTCGGAGCCTTCGTACAGTTGATCGAAGGTGTCGAGGGCATGATCCACGTAAGCGAGATCAGCGCAGAAAAGCGAATCAATCACCCGCAAGAAGTCCTGAGAGTCGGCCAAGTAGTGAAGGCGCAGGTTCTCGCTTTGGATGCAGAGAAGCGCCTCATCCGCCTCAGCATGAAGCAACTCGTGCCCACCGGGTTGGATGAATACCTTGCCGATCACAAAGCGGGCGATGTAGTGACCGGACGTATCACCGAAATCGCAGCCGGCAACGCCCGCGTGGAACTCGGAGAGGGTGTGATCGCAACGTGCCGCATTCCGGTTGAAGCTGCGGCGAAAAAAGAAAATCAAAATGCCGATACTGCATCGTCGCCCAAGCCCGACTTATCGTCGCTGGGCTCGATGCTTCAAGCCCGCTGGAAGAGTGGCCCTCCAGCCAGCGAAAACAAGCCCAATGCGTTGGCTGTCGGCCAGACTCACAAGTTTCGCATCGTGTCGCTCGACCTGGAAAAAAAGAAAGTTGAACTGGAACTTGCTTAGCCCTGTCGCGGGCGCTAATCATTCACCCCGGTTGCCCAGAGGCGGAATTTGAAAGTGGCAGGGTTGTCTCTTGGAGACACTCCTAGGTCCTCTCGATGGCTAATATCAATTCGTTAAGACTCCGGTCATGCGCCTCAGATGATGGATTTGGGTTGCTCCTCGCAATGGCGTCCTGGAATCGCCACAAAGCTATAAGCACAGAAGCGGACTGACGGATACCGCAATGGGTGCATCCATTTATGAAGCTCTTCGAACCACACTTACAATCTATCGGACCAGTGAGTTAGCCATCATCAACGCGAAGAGCGCTGGTAAGTAAATGATAGTGGCTCGCAACAGCTTCCGGGCCGGCGCCTTCGAGGCAGCGGCGGTCGCGGGCAACTGCGGATAGGCCATTCCCATCGAGACACGGAAAAGCGCTGCACCCATCAAAACTGCTCCGACCAGATAGAAGCGTCCGGCCATGCCCAACGCGACCGGCATTACACTGACCGGAATCAGCACCGCGGAATAGGCCAAAATCCTCCACACGGTCGACTTTCCATCGGAATCGACCACCGGCAACATCCGAATATCTCCCTGCGCGTAGTCCTCTCGATAAAGCCACGCGATAGAGAGGAAATGCGGAAACTGCCATATAAACATGATGGCAAAAAGAATCAGCGTCTCGATTTCCAATTTCCCGCGCACAGCCGTCCAGCCCAGGACGACCGGCATGGCTCCCGGAAACGCTCCTACAAATGTGCACACCGGCGAAACTTTTTTCAGTGGAGTATAAGCCCCGAGATACACGGCTGCAGTCAGGAAAACTAATAGGCCAGTTAGTGGGTTGGCGTAGACCGCAAGGTAAACGGACCCCCCGATCGTCAGGGCAAGCCCAACCGCGGCAGCATGGAAGCGAGTCATTCGTCCAGAGGGCAAAGGCCGCAAAGCAGTCCGTCGCATCCGAGCATCAACCTTGGATTCCAAGACTTCATTGAGCGCAGCGGTGCCACTCGAAACCAAAGCCACGCCTAGCAGCGCCTGGAAAAGTCCCAGCGACCACGAAGAGACGCCCTCACGGTGCGCGCCAAAAAAGTATCCGCACCATGCTGTGAGCACGATCAACGTCGTGATGCGGGCTTTAGTCAGTTCGGCGTAGTCGCGTGACTGAGAGACGATTTTTTGTAACATGGACCCCACACTCGCCTGATTGCCCCTCCCGCCCTCATCCGGCGGTTAAGTTCAAACTGGCACTTACTGGACGACCCAAGAAGTAGGAAACCAGTGCCCTGAAACGAGTCTCCACAAAAGAGAGCATTCGTATCCCGCCACCGGGTTCCCTGTCAAGCCAAATATAAAAGCCGCATCTCCGCCGGAACCTGCAGCGCTTTCAGATGCTCGCATTCAACTCGTCCGTTGGCAACGATCAAGTTTAAGTCTAACCCCAAACTCTATCTCAATGTCCCGGCGCCGCGGTCTGCACCGTAAATGTCTCCGGCGGATCAAAATAGCACTGGTGCCACAAAGCGGCATCCGTCAACGTTCCAGCTTTCCATTGTTGAACGGTTGGAAGGGTCGCTGCAATCATGCCGCCATCTACCGCGTCGAAAATCATAACTATGCCTGACAACTCTTGTTTCTTCGCGGCCAGATCGGCATAGTTCTTTTCCAGCAGAGACTTGGCGAATTCCAGCTTTGCTTCCGCGCCACTGTCCTTCTCATTCTCCTGAATCTTTTGTACGGAAATTATTTTTACATTCTTTCCCCGCAGCGGCGCCCAATCGCCGGGGAAGGGCGCTGTTTCCTCGCGTGTTACCTGAAACAGATCCGCCGCCACTGGCACAGCGTTCGTGTTGTTAGTCGGAATGTCCGAGATACCCGGCGGCATCTCCAGGCTGGTGCGCCAGATCCATCCGCGCGACAATCCTGAGATGCGCACATGCACCCAATCCTGGTTGTAGTCCAGCATCTCGAACTCATCTTCGGCACTGGCGAGAAACAGCGTCTTCGCCGTTAAACTTGGACCCGAAACCACTGGCGTTCCCGTTTTTTTGATGGCAACGAGATTCTTAGGATGCACCTGATTCTTCAGCACCTCCTCTAAACTAGCCGCCTCCGCCTGCAACCCGGTGGGCGAGGGTTTGGCAGGCTCTTTCGGCGCGTTTCTGGTTTCCGCCAATTGCTGCCCCGTCAAGCCCGGCTCTCGAGGTGACGAGAATGTCCTGCCACTCTCCGGCGCGCTTGGCATCGGAGCCGATAGCACTGGCTCCGACTTCTCATTCGCTTTCGCATTGCGACCGCCTGAGTCCGGCTGTTTGCCACTCGTCGCCTTCCGGGTAGCGTTCGGGAAAGTCTCAATTGACGCTTCCTCCGAAGTTCCATCCGAGCGCTGATTCAAAACCTCATTCGACTTACTCGCGTTGCTAGTCAGCAGATCGGTCAACTGGTCCAGCAAGTCGGCCTCGAGGCGCCCATTCGAACTCAGGAGTTGGTATCCCGATCGACCTGCCGTGGGATCCGCATACCACGCCGTCACTTTTGTGCTGACACTGACCACTGTGGCGCCCGTTGCCGAAGATTTCACCTGCACATCACATTGGTAAAATGCATGCTGATAGCGGTTCAGCGGATGGCTGGACGCCGTTGCAAAGCCTTCGAGAACTGGAAGCCGTCCACTCATTGACGGCTGCAACTGTTTGAGCGCGCGTTCGACCGCGCTCTTAGATTGGCGGTACGTGCGCTCATATCCAGTCACGCTGCCAGCCGCGCCAGCAAAATTACCTCCCGCGTTCGCGCCACCGTCTTGGGCGACTGTTCGCGGAACCAACGCGACCACAATCGTTGTCAACAAAACAGCAATACTCACTAAAGCATTTCCTAGCCTGCGACGAGTTCCACCTTTGCCCTGAATCACGGGAGAGGCTCCAACTGGTCGCGGCGCAGCCAGCCGTGATCTCCATCGTGCGTCTCAACTCCATACCAGTACGGCGTCGTGATCAGGATCAGCACTTCGGCATTGGCATCCAGCGATTTCATGGTGCTGGCTGAATGATAAGGCGCGGATTTTAACGCGGCTCCCGGCGCTTTCACTCTGCGACCAACCTGCCGCCGAAGATACGCCACCCGTTGTTCTAACGTTCCCCCCGCGAAGTCGTCATAGGCAGACGATGAATCTCCACTAGCTGGCGCGTTCTCGGAAAATGTCTCTGGAACTGTCGCCGTCGCAGCCGTCTCCGTCGAGGGCGGAGTGCCGAGCGTTTCCTGATCCGGATCTTGCTGCTCACGGCTGCTGCTGAAGCGCTCTTTTACTTGACGATCTTTCTTCGCCTCAAGAGCCTCTTCCGTTTCCCGCTTCACCAGTTCGACCGAGGCCAGACGATCTTGTATGTCTTTGTACTCGGCACTCTCCACCGAGCCATCCGACTTGTGCACGGAATGTCGAAAGTCTTCAACGAATAACGCGTCGATCCGAAGCACCGTATTTTTGTCGCCCTGCGGCTGCACCACATATCGCACCGCTAATGTTCCGACATCGGCGCTGTCCTTAAAGCCCAGAGGATTCAGTGCCGCTTTCCGCACTTTGTAGAAAACTCTTCCCCCTTCGGTCCACTTCGCGAAAAGTGGCGTCGATGAGGCCGCTGCGGCTCCGGCAATATATTCGTCTTTGTTGTATTCCTTGGTTCCCCGGATGATCGTGTTATCGGCGGCATCTTCCACCGCTTGCTCGACTTCGGGCTCTGGTATGGGGATGTTGACGATTAGCCCCTCGCCGTATTGCAAGACTTTCTTGTCCCGCGCCTGTCCAGGAGTCGCAAACGCAAGCGCCAGCAAAAGTAGTGCGGTCAAGTTGGAATAAACTCGATGAGAAAAGCCGGGATAAAGCGGAAATATACGCCCCGCCGCTCGGCCCCCGGCTGGCGTACCACGAAAAATCCTCTCCCAAATCACAACCCGCTCCGCTGTTCCTGTTGCAAGAGTCTCATACGCAGGATGAGTTGCTGTCAACTTGTGCCAATTTGCTAAGCAGCACCCCATCTCCCGGTCACAATCAAACACCGGATGTAAACATTTTGTAAAAAAAAATCATTAGGACCCTATTGCACTCCGAGATTGCCGGTAGTAGTATCCGTCCGCTGGTGAGTGGTTGGACCACTTAACCAGGGAAAACTTTTTCGTGGGGTTGGGGCGCAGTCAACCCATTGCTGATTTTGCGAATCACCGTGGGCTCTGGCGTCGCGACGAATGTGGTCGTGGGTTTTTAAATTTGTCAGTCCGATCTGAGGAGTGCAGCATGCGTATGTGGGCGCAGTCTCATCTCTGTCAGAAAGCGCAGCGGGTGCCTTCTTTCCTCGCCGCTGCTTTCGTTTTGCTTTTCCTAGTCGTCAGTTCGAGCCAGTCGGCCAATGCATTGCCTGCATTTGCCCGGAAATATGGCCTGCGCTGTTCCGCGTGTCACGAAAGCTGGCCGATGTTAAATTTCTTTGGGCAGAAATTTAAAGACAACGGCTATCAGCTCATGAACGATCGCGATTCGCCCATTTGGCAAAATCCCGGATATTGGCCGGTCACTTTCCGCATCACCCCAATCTGGCACCGCGTCAGCACCAACAAAGTACAGGTCGACACGGTTCCCGGTAATGGCGACGGCCTCGGCGAGGCGAAGATCACTTCTTCCGGATTCGATCTCAGCGGCCTCGACTTCCACACCGGTGGAACTCTTGAGAAAAACTTCTCTTTCTACGTTCTTCCTTCATCCGACCCCACCGCTTCCTTCCACTTCGAGACGGTGATGGCTCGCATCGACAACGTCGGCGGCAGCCCCTGGTTCAACGTGAAACTCGGCAAGTTCGAACTGGACAACCTGCTCTCCGAGAAGCGCATCTTGACCCTCACCGGAAACGGCGGCATTTACCAGCTCTATCATTTCATCCCCGCAGGCGATGGCAACGTCTTTGGTCAGATGGGTGACAACCAGCTCGGCTTAGAAGTGATGGGACACTCGTTAAATGATCGCACCCGTTACTCCGTGGCGCTGCTGAGTTCTAACGACGGACAAGTTGGTTTGCCCTACGGATCCGAGTCTTACTCCACCTTCATCACCGGCAGTCAGGCATTCGATACTGGCAAACTAGGCGTTGATCGCGTCGGCTTCTATGTTATGGCCGGCCAGGCTCCAACCAGTTACCTGACCAACTTCGGAGCTCCTATCGGCGGATCGGGTACCCAAAACAAAGGCTTTAGTCGCGAAGGCTTCGTCGGACAATTTTATTTCGGCCCCCATGCGGATGTTACCGTGGTTACGCAACATGGCGAGGATAGCGCATGGTTCGGCCAAGGCTATGGCGATTACATCGACAATCCCACCGGCATCTGTCTCAACTCCACAGGCTCCGGCCCCTGTAACAACACTCCGGGAACGCAACTCATCGCCGGCGCGCGCAACCCAACTTGGAACGGCGTCCTCGTCGAGCCGCACTACGTAGTCAGTCCGCAGATGATCGTCCTGGCCCGCTACGAGACCATTCGTATGTCACAACAGTCGACACCGGGCACGCCTTCGAATCTCGGCAACATTACGACTTACACTGCCGGTTTCCGCTACAACCCGTTTATGACAAGCCGCGCCGGATGGGCTTATCACGCCGAATATAACTGGTGGCACCAGGATGGTACTTCTCCTGTAACCGCTACGAACCTCACCAGCAGCGAAGTGTTGCTTGGAATTGACTTCGACTTCTAAGGAGCAGATGCCATGTACGCAAAAAAACTAACTCGGTTGTCAATTTTTGCGGGCCTCCTGGCGATGCTCGCTTTGCCCTCTCTGGGTTTTGCTCAGCTGACCTCTTATCAGGAGAAAGAGTGGCTCGGCGTGGAGAGTCATATCGGTAACATTACTGGCCACGCCACCGCTGGAGTCGCGCCTTACCGCCGTTATTGTGTGGGATGTCACGGCGAACTTGGAGACGGCAACGGCGAGAACGCCCAGTGGATTGACCCCAAGCCACGCAACTTTCAACTGGGAATCTACAAGTGCCGCTCCACCCCGACCGGCACCTTGCCCACCGATGAAGATCTGTTTGATACGCTCGCGCGCGGCTTGGATCGATCGAATATGCCCGCTTGGAGCACCTTTTCCAAGCAGGAGCGCGCCGACCTAGTCGCTTTCGTGAAACACTTCTCGCCCAGATTTCAGTCGGACAAGGCCGGACCGCCAATCGATATTCCTGCCGAACCGGAAGTTACAGATGACCGAATTAAAGCTGGGCAAGCGGTTTTTCTGCGTGCGGAATGCTGGAAATGCCATGGCGTTACCGGACAGGCCAACGGCCCTTCCGCTGCCACTCTGACCGACGATCTGGGCAAACCCATTTTGCCTTTTAACTTCACCGAAGGCGCGCGTCCAAAATGTGGCAGCACCGATCGCGATATCTATCGTATATTCATGACCGGTCTAGATGGCACTCCTATGCCTTCCTATGCCGATAACATCAAGCCGGACGAAGCCTGGGACTTAGTCTTCTATCTACGAACCCTGATGTCCCAGAACAGCAAAGAGAAGATGATGGCCAAGAAACTCGGCCTGAAACCGATCACACCCCCGAACGGGCCGTAAAGAGAAGCCCGTGCGAATTGCAACTACGAGCCAACATAGCTCAAGGAGAATGAGATGAAGTACAGATTGATGGCGACAGCATTCGCTCTGATCGCCGCCGTATTTACCTTCATGTATTCCAACACCAGCGCCCATGCGGCCGGGTCGGGAAAGATCACAGGTACGGTTAAGTTGGACGGCACCGCTCCTCACATGAAGGGGATCGATATGTCGAAAGATCCCTACTGCGCCAAACTCCACGCCAGTGATCCAGCCCATCTCGAAGTGGTTGAGGTCGGTGCCAATGGAGGACTCGAGAACGTCGTCCTCTGGATATCCGACGGGCTCAGTGGCGCCGCGAAGGCGACGACCCTTCCCGTATTCGACCAAAAGGGGTGTATGTACACTCCGCATGTCCTGGCGATGAATGTAGGCCAGGATTTCAAGGTTACGACCAGCGACCAGACAACTCACAACATCCATCCCGAGCCCAATCCAATGAATGGAAATATCCCTTGGAATCGCTCGCAGCCGCCCGGAGCCGCTCCTATCATCCAAAGCTGGAAGGCCGAAGAGGTCATTCCGGTACAGTGCAATATCCATCCTTGGATGCACGGCTATTTCGTCGTTGTCAAAGGGCCGTACGCAACTACCGACGCCAGTGGAAATTATACGATTGAAAATTTGCCCGCCGGAAGCTATACAGTTACAGCTTGGCAGGAAACTTACGGCAAGCAGACTCAAAAAGTAACTGTTGCGGAAGGCAAGCCCTCAACGGCGGACTTCACCTTCAAAGCTAAATAATCGATCGTGGATGCAATGGGATCGATGAGTAGATGGATACTGGCTGGAGACAAAAGCACGAGGGAGGACTGACACCCATGCGTCAGGTGGCGCTCGTCCTCCTCGTGTTTCTTGTTGTTTCGATTCAGATGGTTGCGGGAACCGTTACTGGCAAGATCACTTACACCGGCACGCCCCCAAAGCCGAGAATCATCGACATGTCGAAGGATCCGAATTGCACGAAACAACACGCCGTCCCAGTAACTACGCAGTTAGTTGTAACCGGTCCGAACAACGCGC
>Ga0302274_10000470_pt1 | contig 41224 bp, 32 predicted proteins | sample III_Bog_N2_1_FD_198755 | JGI IMG/M metagenome (GOLD analysis project Ga0302274, IMG submission 198755) | Peat permafrost microbial communities from Stordalen Mire near Abisko, Sweden - III_Bog_N2_1 | ecosystem: Environmental > Terrestrial > Soil > Wetlands > Peat | place: Sweden: Abisko...
GATGGGTTTGAGGATGTATTCTTTCATTGATTTAAGCGTTAATGGTTTGAACTACGTTCACAGCGTGGCACTGAGTGGTGCTGCGTTCAACCCATCATGGCATCTAACCGCCGTTGGCGCTGGAGCCTGCCCCGTTCTACGGGGTTCCGCTGTCGCGGGCGTAAAGCCCCGTGGGGCCACGCCCCTTTACGGGGTTCACGCCGCGAGTCGGCGGTGGCTCAGCTTTTTTCGTTAGGCATCATCGCGCACACCATGAAAAAAATCGTCACCATCGGATTTATCGCCGGTTTATTGGTTCTCGTCGCATTGCTGGCTTGGCAGCACTTTATGCCTTCCCGAGATGCGAAGATGCGCAAGAATCTGACAGGGACATGGGTTGTGAACTTTGGTTCATTCACCGTTCGTCCCGATGGCAGCTACGTCTTATGTTATACGAACGCCACCAGCGGTATTGTCACAAACGAAGGAACATTTCAGATAAGAGACGGATACATGATCAACACGATGACAAAGACCAGCCGCACCAATGCGCAGCATATGCCGCATGTCTCACATGAGCGTATTATCCGGGCGGATTCCCGCGAGATGGTTATTGATGACGGTGGAGTTGAGCTTGTTCTCCGAAAGGATACGAAATGATGTTTAGTTTCACATTTGTAGTGCGACAAAAGGGAGATCTTTAGTAATAGACTTCGTTGGGTGTTTGGAAGCCTAGTCTTAGCCGGGGACAATTGTTTAATTGTATGGCATTGCGCTTCCCTTTAAACGTAGCAGCGGATGTGAGTCCGCTCATATTGGTTACGGGGCGAGGAAATTTATCGGAGCTGACTGTCGTCTGGCTGCTAGGAGGAAATTGACGCTCGCCCTCATCCTGGCCTTCTCCCCCAAGGCGAAGGAACCGCCTTGTTATGCTTTCAAATACTCGACGACCGTTCGGCCAATCCCGCCGCTGGAGCCCGTTGGTCAGCGCCAGAGATGCCGGGGATACTTCCGCGACAGCTCGGATTTGATGCGGGGATAATGTTCGCGCCAGAAGCTCGCGAGATCCTGCGTCACCTGGATGGGCTTCATGCCGGGCGTGAGGATGTGCACCGTCACAGGCACGCGGCCGAGGGCGATCTTCGGGGTCTGGTTCACGTCATACAGTTCCTGGATGCGCAGGGAAATATAGGGCGGTTTGCCAGGCTCGTAGTTCACCTTGGGCGTGCGGCCGTTCGGCAGCGTGAGGCGTTCAGGCGCGTGCCGGTCCAACAGTTCGCGCTGCGCGGTGGAGAGCCAGGACATGACAATCGGTTTTACTTCACGCTCCTTGATGTCCTTGTAGCTCACGGCCCCGTGGCAGAGCTGCTCGATGATGGCCTTTTTGTCGTCCCCGGTGATGGCGGGCAGTTGGAGATCCGCGCATTCCTTGCAGAGCAGGTTCAGCCGCGCCAGCCATTGTTCGACGTGATGATCCCAGTTGGGCAGGAGCAGCCGGCCGGCCAGGATTTCTTCGGCCAGCAGACGCGCGGCGGCCTCGGCGGGAGGCGGATCAAGGCGTTTGGCGGTCAGCGCGAGATCGCGGAAGCGCAGAAGTTCGGCGGCGAGAACCCGTTTCTGCTGGGCATCGTACTGGACGTGGACGACGCTTTGGAGGTCGTCGGGAAAAAGTTCTTTCAGCCAGTCCACTTCAATGGCGGTGGCGAGGGAAAGGATGGTGTTCACCTCGCCGTCCCGGCCCTCGACCTCGCGGATCTCGGCGGCGACGAACAGCGGGCTTTGTTGCACGCGGCTTTCCCGCGCGAGCACGCCGCGGCGGCCGTGGACGAGTTCGCAGCGCAGCGTGCCTTGGTCCAACCGCCGCGCGACGCGGTCGCTGAACCCGATGAGAATGCACTTCTGCAAGGCAACGTCCGGTACTTCCTGCGGCCGGGTATCGAGGCCTTCGTCCTTGGCGAGGCGGAGGAATTGATCGAACAAGGGGCCGACTTGTTTGGCCGTGACGGAGTGAATGCCTAGGCGACGGCAGGCGTCGAGGCGGAATTGGTGGTTGAAGGCAAAGCTCCAGGCCCGCATGACGATCCAGAAATCCGACGACGTCTTCTCGCCCAACAAATCTTCGCGCGCAGATTCCACGTCCTTGCCGGTATTGCGCATCAGAAGGTCGCGGCCCTGGGTCAACGCGGCCACGAGGCAGGCTTGATGAACGCAGCCGTACTGCTGCGCCGCCAGGAGCATTCGCGCGTATCGCGGATGGAGCGGGAACGCGAGCATCTTGCGGCCGATGGCGGTGATGTTTCCCTCATGAATCGCGCCGAGGTCCGCGAGCAACTGCTCGGCGTGGGTAAGGGAGATTTCATCGGGCTTTTCGAGCCAGCGAAACTGCCGCAGGTCGCCGACCCCGGAGGCTTTCAGCGTCAACACCACCTCGGACAGGTCCAGCCGGCGGATTTCGGGCATTTCATGCGGCACGCGTTCGTCGTGCTCGCTGCGCGACCATAACCGGATGCAGGTGCCGGGGGCGGTACGACCGGCGCGGCCCGTGCGTTGGTCGGCGTTGGCCTGCGAAATCTTTTCGATGAGCAAGGTATTTAGCCCGCGGTTGGCATCATAACGCGCGATGCGCGCGAGACCGGAGTCGATGACGAGGCGCACGCCGTCGATGGTGATGCTGGTCTCGGCGACGTTGGTGGCGACGACCACTTTGCGCTGGGCATGGCGCGCGACGGCGGCGTCCTGGTCTTTCGGCGGCAATTCACCGTGCAATGGGAGGACGATAAAACCTTTGGCCGCGCGGGAATTGCGGATGGCGTCGATGGTCTGGGAGATTTCGAAGCCGCCGGGCATGAAGACGAGCACATCCCCTTCCCCGCCGCCGTCCACATAGCGGGAAAACTCGTCGGCCGCGAGTTCCCAGACCGGCGGACCGTTAACGCCGGTGCGATGCGGCAGATATTCCACCGTCACTGGGTAGGTGCGGCCCTCGGAGGAGAGCGTGGCGCAGGAAAAACCCTTGGTGGTCGCGCCTTCACTGGGGCGGCCGCTCGAGTTCAGATACCGTTCCAGTTCACCGGCGTTCAGCGTGGCGGACATGACGGCCAGCAGGAGGTCAGGCCGGTGTTTTTCCTGCTGGTCCAAGGCTTGGGCGAGCGTGATATCGCCATAAAGATGCCGCTCGTGAAACTCGTCGAAGAGAATGGCGGAGACGCCGCGCAAGCCGGGGTCGTCGATCATCTGCCGCAACAAGACGCCTTCGGTCACGAAACGGATTTTCGTCCGGGCCGAAGTCACGTTCTCAAAGCGGATCTGGTAGCCGACCTCCTCGCCCAATTTCACGCCCAATTCAGCCGCGACACGCGCGGCCAGCAGGCGCGTGGCGAGCCGGCGGGGCTGGAGGACGACGACGTGGCCATTCCCGAGCAGGCCGTGTTTGAGGAGCATCTGGGGCACCTGGGTGGATTTGCCCGAGCCGGTGGGCGCGGAGAGGATGAGCCGTTTGTCCGCACGCAGGCGCGCGATGAGTTCGGACTCGATGTCATAGATGGGCAGTCGTTCGGCCATGAACACGCAGGTTAACGGATTGCCCAAGCCGAGAAAAACAAAACCGGTAGCCAACGGCAAAGCGCGGCGCGGCGTGAAAATTTGGTTTTAATGCGACCGGGAATTGCCAGATTTCCGGATTCGCGCTTGAAAGTTGAATCCTGAATCTTGAAACTCCCCCGAATGTTGTTGCCCGCTGACTTGCACATGCATACGCCGCTTTGCCGCCATGCGGTGGGCGAACCGGTGGATTATGCGAGGCAGGCGCTGGCGGCCGGGCTGACGGAGATTGGTTTTTCCGACCATTCACCCATGCCGCGCGACGATTTCGACAACTGGCGCATGTTCGACCGGCAATTGGACGAATACGTCGCCAAAGTCCGGCTCGCGCAAAAGGAATGTCCCGAGCTCACCATCCGCCTGGCGCTGGAAGTGGATTACCTGCCCGGCCACGAGGACTGGATCCGGAAGCTCGCGGCCCGGCATCCCTGGGATTATTTCATCGGCAGCGTCCATTACGTTTCGGACACGTGGGACATCGACAATCCCGCGAAGCTTTCGGAATGGAAACGGCGCGACCCCTTTGAAGTATGGCATATATATTTTGACCGGCTCGCGCTGGCGGCATCCTCGGGGCTGTTTGAAATCATCGGGCACGCAGATCTGCCAAAGAAATTCGGCATCCGCCCCGTGCAGGACTGCACGCCATTATACGAAAAGTTCCTGGATGCGGTGGTCCAGGCAGGTTGTGCGATTGAATTGAACACGGCCGGCCTGCGGAAGGAGTGCCAAGAGATTTATCCCAGTCGCGAACTGCTGGAGCTGGCCTTCAACCGGCATGTGCCCATCACGTTCGGTTCGGACGCGCACGCGCCGGTAGAAGTGGGGCTGAATTTAAGCGACGCGGTCGCGCTCGCCCGCAGCGTGGGCTATACGGAAACGCTGCGGTTCAAGCAGCGGCAACCGGAATCGGCCTGGCTTTGACCCATGAACGCTGCGCGAACGGATAAACGGTTCGTTTGGTTAGCCAGCTTCATCCTCGCGGCCGGCACGCTCGCGCTTTACTGGCCAGTCACGGGCTTTCCGTTCATCAATTTCGATGACAACGAGTACATCACGGACAATCCCGTCACCACGGCCGGCCTGACCTGGCACGGGCTCGTCTGGGCCTTCAATGGGATTCACGTAGGCAACTGGCATCCGCTGAGCTGGCTGTCGCACATGTTGGATTGCCAACTGTTCGGGACGTTCGCCGGGGGACATCACCTCGTAAATGTGCTGTACCACACCGCCAACACGCTTTTGCTGTTCGCGTTCTTGCGGTCCACCACCGGCATGGCCTGGCGCAGCGCGCTGGTTGCCGCGCTCTTCGCCTGGCATCCGTTGCATGTGGAATCTGTGGCGTGGGTGGCGGAACGCAAGGATGTGTTGAGCACCTTTTCCTGGCTCCTCACGATGATCTGCTATGCGCACTACGCGCAAGCCGTGCCGAACGATCCAAAGCCGGCAACCGGCGACGCGCCGAGAATGCCAAGTAAGACGAGTCACGCATTCCGGTTCTATGGACTGGCTTTGGTGTGCGCCGCCCTGGCATTGCTTTCCAAACCGATGGCCGTGACGCTGCCGTTCACGCTGTTGCTTCTCGACTGGTGGCCGCTGGGAAGAATGCGCGGCGCGGCGGGCGGCGGACGGAAATTCGTGCGTCTGATCGTTGAGAAGATTCCGTTCTTCGCCCTATCTCTGGCGCTGTGCACCGTGACCTTTCTGGTGCAGCGCACGGCCGGCGCGGTCAGCCCGGTCGAATGGTCGAGCCGGCTCGGCAACGTGCCGGTCGCCTACCTGCGCTATCTTTCAAAAACCCTGTGGCCCACGGACCTCGCCATCGTTTATCCGTACGTCTATCACTGGCCGGTGTCGGCCATCGCGGGATCGGTGGTGTTCCTGTTGGTGTTCTCCGGGCTGGCACTGGGATTATACCGCCGGCAGCCATGGCTGGCTTCGGGCTGGTTCTGGTTTCTCGGCACGCTGGTGCCGGTCATCGGCTTTGTGCAGGTCGGCGCGCAATCCATGGCGGACCGCTACAGCTACATCCCCAGCATCGGGCTGTTCATCGTATTGGTCTGGGGCGCGGCCGAGCTGTGCGCCGCCCGTCCGCAAGGGCCGTTGGTGCTCGCAATCCTGGGTGGCGGCGCCTTGCTTGGATGCGTACTCGTAACCGCCCTGCAAATCTCCTACTGGCAAAGCAGCGAAGATCTGTTCCTTCATGCGCTGGGCGTCACGCAAAATAATTACGTGGCCGACAACGCCCTCGGCAAGGTATTTGAAAGGCGAGGCGACAATCGCCGGGCACTCGTGCTCTACCGGGAAGCCGTCCGGATCGAGCCGCGCTTTCCGGTCAGCCAGTATAATCTGGGCCTCTGTCTGATTGCGGTGGGCTTGAAGGATCAGGCGTTTGCCCCGCTCGTCGCTGCCGCAAAGCTGGATCCCGGTAACGCCGACGCCCAGTTCAACCTGGGGGTGTTTTTTCTGCAAAACCAGCGCTGGCCGGACGCCGGACAATGTTTTCAGGCCGCCTTGAAACTGCGACCGGCATTTGTCCCGGCCCACACCCATCTTGCCCAGGCGCTCGTCAAACAAAACAAGTTTGCCGAGGCGGCGGCACAATACCGCGAGGCACTGCGGCTGGATCCACATTTCGCGGACGCTACCAACGGACTGGCAACGCTGCTCGCCACCCATACGGAATTGCGTTGAAAAATGTCCTCAAGCATTTTGAAAAACAATCTGCGCCTGCCCGCTATCTACCTCGTGCTGGCGCTAGGAACCCTGGCTTTATATTGGCCGGTCGTCCATCACGAGTTTATCCAGCTGGATGATAATTTATATGTGACGGCCAATCCGCAGGTGCAGGCGGGGCTTACGTGGGCGGGTGTGAAGTGGGCGTTTCAAAATACCATGGCCAGCAACTGGCACCCGCTGACCTGGCTTTCTCACATGCTGGACTGTCAGTTGTATGGCCTGAATCCCATCGGCCATCACCTGACGAATGTCTTTTTTCACATTGCCAACGTGCTGCTGCTGTTTGGCTGGCTGAACGGCGCGACGGGTGCGATGTGGCGCAGCGCGGTGGTGGCGGCCCTGTTCGCCTGGCATCCTTTGCACGTCGAGTCGGTGGCGTGGGTGGCGGAGCGTAAAGATGTGTTGAGCGCGTTTTTCTGGCTGCTGATCTTGCTGGCCTATACGCGCTATGTAAAACGGCCGGATACTACCGCCTACCTGCTGGTGTTGTTGCTCTTCCTCTGCAGCCTGCTGGCCAAACCGATGGTGGTGACCTTGCCATTTGTTTTGCTGCTCGTGGATTTCTGGCCACTGAACCGCCTGTGGCTAGTAAATTTTTCTAAAAGGATCGCCGGGCGGCTGGTGTTGGAAAAACTGCCGATGCTGGCAATGGCGCTGGCGGCGTGTAGCGTGACTTACTTCGCCCAAAGAGCGGGCGGCGCCACCTGGGCGCCGGACGCACTGCCACTTCCGGTGCGCCTCGCCAACGTGTTGGTATCTTATGTGCGTTATATGTCCAAGACCTTCTGGCCTGCAGATCTGGCAGTGATCTATCCTTACCAAAAGCACTGGCCGGTTTGGTTCGTGCTCGCGGCGGCAGTCCTGCTGCTGTTTTGGTCGGGCCTGATGCTTTTTAGTCAGCGCCAAAGTCCCCAGCTGTTTTTTGGCTGGTTCTATTTTTTAGGGACGCTGGTTCCGGACATCGGGTTCGTGCAGGTCGGCCCCCAGGCGATGGCCGACCGCTATATGTATCTTCCAAGCATCGGGCTGTTCGTTCTGATTGTTTGGGGCCTGAACGAACTCCTGGCCGCGCAAACGCGCCGGAAAGAAATCGCCGCTTTGCTAGGGACGGCGGCTCTGAGCGCCTGCATCGTCGGTACTTCGCTTCAGTTACGCTACTGGCAAAATAATATACGTCTGCTTTGGCATACCGTCGCCGTCACCACCGACAATTACGCCGCCGACGCCTACCTCGGCGGCGCGCTGGAAAGCGTCGGCCAGGTCGATTTGGCAATGTCGCTATATGCCGAATCCGTCCGCATCGCGCCAACTTTCAACATTGCCCAGTGGAATCTTGGCATGGCGCTCCTCCGCAAGGGACAGGCGGCCGAGGCTAGCGAACATCTCGCCGTCGCCGCCCGGCTGACCCCCGGCGATCCGGTGATCCGGTGTAATTATGCAAGAGCTCTGGCCGATGCGGGAAATCCGGCCGCAGCGGACGCGCAATATACCGAGACCCTGCGGCTCAAGCCCGACTACGCCGAAGCCCACCTGTTTTTTGCCGTGGATCTGGCCCGGCAAAATAAATTGGCCGCGGCCATCCCCCATTTTGCCGCCGCCGCCCGATTGGATCCAGCTAACTCGGACACCCACTTCAACTATGGCTTCGCCTTGCTCGAGAATCATCAATTGGCGGAAGCGGCGGCCCAATTTACCGAGGGTCTCCGGCTGAAACCGGATAACGCCGCAGCACATTACCGGATCGCACTGGCGTTGCAGGGACAGAACCAGCTTGCCGAAGCCGTCGCGCAATTCCGGCAGGCCTTAAAATTGGCACCTGCATTGGCCGAGGCGCAGGCGGCGCTCGACACCATTTTTTCCGCCCATCCGGAACTGAAATAGTTGGCTCAAGCTGGACAGCCCCACCGCGTTTTGAAAAACTCCGCGACGATGAAACAAGCCATTGTTACCCTGGACATGGAAGGCGTGCTGACGCCGGAAATCTGGATCGCCGTTGCCGAGAAAACCAAAATCCCGGAGCTGCGCCGCACCACGCGTGATGAACCGGATTACGACAAGCTGATGAACTATCGCATCGGCATTCTCGACCAGCACGGCATCAAGCTCTCGCACATCCAGGAAGTCATCGGCACGCTCAAGCCCCTGCCCGGCGGCAAAGAATTTTTGGATGAACTGCGCTCCATCGTGCAGGTCATCATCTTGTCCGACACCTTTGAGCAGTTCGCCCAGCCCCTGATGAAGCAGCTCAATTGGCCGACGCTCTTCTGCCATCGCCTCATCGTCGAGAACGACCGCATCGCCGGCTATCAATTGCGCCAGCCGAACCAGAAACAAAAATCCGTCGCCGCCCTGAAGTCGCTGAATTACCGTGTCGTCTCCGCCGGCGATTCCTACAACGACACCGCGATGCTTGGCGAAGCGAACGTGGGCTTCCTTATCCACGCACCGGAAAAGGTGAAGTCGGAATTTCCGCAGTTTAAGGCCGTGGACTCCCACGCGGAATTGTTGAAGCTCATCAAAGGGGCGCTCTGATGCCTACGCACCGAGGCTCAATCCGGTTGTTCCGGCTCGCGGGAATTGATGTCTATGTCCACTGGTCCTGGTTTCTGGCGTTTCTTTATTTCACCAGCCGGCCGCATGCCTATTCCAACTACGGCTGGAACGCGGTGGAAATTCTCGCGCTCTTCGCCATCGTCTTGACCCACGAATTCGGCCATCAACTGGCCTGCCGTTCCGTCGGCGGAAAGACGCATGACATCGTACTCTGGCCGCTCGGCGGCGTGGCCTACGTCAACCCGCCGCAACGCCCGGGCGCGCAATTGTGGAGCATCGCCGCCGGGCCTCTGGTCAACGTCGTGCTAATTCCCCTGCTATCCGGGCTCGTCTCAGCAAGCTCGCACCTCGACTGGTATGACTCAAATCCGAATGCGTATCAACTGTTTCACAATATCTGGGTCATCAACCTCGTCCTGCTGATCTTCAATATGATGCCGGTCTATCCGCTGGACGGCGGCCAAATCCTGCGCTCGCTGCTGTGGTTTGTTTTCGGCCGTGCCAATAGTTTGATGGCAGCCAGTGTCATTGGCTTCATCGGCGTGGCGGCACTAATCGGCCTGGCGATTTATTTGCAATCCCTCTGGCTCGGCATCATGGCGGTGTTCATACTCATGAACTGCTGGGGCGGCTTGAAACAGGCGCGAGCGCTGGCGAAGATTGCCAAGATTCCGCGCCGCGAAGGTTTCGCCTGTCCGTCCTGCAAAACTGCGCCGCCGCTGGGCGCGCTCTGGCGCTGCGGCAAATGCGGTCAGGCGTTCGATACGTTTCTCACCCTGGGAACCTGTCCGCATTGCGGAGCCCAATTTAATGTGACGCAATGCCTCGACTGCGGCGCGTCGAATTCATTGTCGGCTTGGAGCGTTGGAACGACGATCGACATTTGACCCCGGAGCACGAGGCGCGCTTAATCCTCGGCTTTAAACGCGCGCGAGATCAAATCGTACACGGCTTTTTTCGGTTCCTTGCCTTCGTAAAGCATCGCGTACACTTCGTCAATGATCGGCGTTGCCACCTGTTTTTCATTTGCCAACCGGTGCGCCGAGCGGGCCGTGGGATAACCTTCCGCCAGCTTTGGATGCGACGCTTGGATCGCCGCCATCGTCTCGCCTCGCCCCAGCCGTTCGCCGAGGTCGCGATTGCGGCTTTGCTTGGAGAAACACGTCAGCATCAAATCGCCGAGCCCGCTCAAGCCGGCGAACGTCTCCGGCTGCGCGCCACACGCCACGCCGAGCCGCCGCAACTCCGACAATGCGCGCGTGACCAGCCCCGCCTTCGTATTATCACCATAGCCGAGCCCGTCGCTCACGCCCGCGCCGACGGCGATGACGTTCTTTAGCGCGCCGCCATATTCCACGCCGAGAATGTCCGTGCTGCGGTAAATGCGAAATTCCGGGCGATGAAATAATCCCTGCACTGTCTTGGCCGTGCCATCGCTTTTGCAGGCGCACACGACGGTCGTCGGAATGCCCAAAGCCACTTCCCGCGCGAAGCTCGGGCCGGACAGCGCCGCCACCCGATCTGCCGGGGCCAGCTCGCGCAAGATGCGGCTCATAGTTACGCCGGTTTCAAATTCAATTCCTTTCGTGACGCTGACGAAAATGCCGGGATGACCTTTCAATTTTCCTGAAACTTCGCGGAACGCCTGTGACGGTATCGCCAGCAGCACGCACTCGGCTCCGCCGATGGCTTTCGTAAAATCCGTCTGCGTCTTCCAATCCGTAGGCAGTGCCACGCCCGACAGATAACGCTCATTGCGCCCGCGCTGAATCTCTTCCAGCAACACGGCGTTTTTATCCCACAGCGTCACGACGTTGCCGTTTTCCTGGAGAATTTTGGCGAGCGCCGTTCCCCACGCGCCCGCGCCGAGTACGGTGATTCTCATTGGTTGACCTCCGCTTTTTTGCCGAACCTGTTTTCTGTTCCAGCCCTGAGCCGTTGGAGATTGGCTTTGTGTTTGTAAATCGCCAGCACTCCGAGCGCCGTCGTGACCACACCCAAAAATAAATTATGCGGCGTCATGATCCAAACCGTCGTCGGCAACGCAATCGCACCGGCAATTGAACCCACGGAAATATACCGAGTCAAGAACACCGCCAGAATGAAAACCACCAGCGCCACCAGCAACGCCCACGGCGCGAGCGCCAGATAAACGCCCGCGGTGGTCGCAATGCCTTTGCCGCCTTTGAATTTCAGCCAGCAGGTGTAGTTGTGGCCGAGCACCGCTCCAATGCCGGCAATGATACGGAGCGATTCTGTGTCGGCGCTGGTCACGTTGAACATTTTCAACACCGCTAAGCAAAGCCATGCGACGGCGGCGTAGCCCTTTAGTGCATCCAGCAACAGCACGGCAATCCCCGCCGGCTTGCCCAGCACGCGCATCGCATTTGTTGCGCCGATGTTCCCGCTGCCCACGCTGCGGATGTCAATGCCCTTAACTTTCGCCACGAGAAAGCCGAACGGGATCGAGCCGAGCAGATACGCGGCAAGCGCGGTCAGAATGTAAGCAAGAACTGGCACGCAGCGAGTGTAGGAGACGACGTGAGGAGTCTCAAATTTCTTTTTTGAGTTTAGAGACTCGTTACCTCGTCTCCTACTATTTTTATTTTCCGCCATCCGTTTCACTGGCAAACTCCGCGCATGGCATCTAAAGTAAAAGTCGCCGTACTCGGCACCGGTTCGCTCGGCCAACATCACGCCCGCATTTATGCCGAACTCCAGGCCTCCGGCGTGGTCGAACTCACCGGCATTTACGATGCGCATCCGGAAACCGCCCGTAGCATCGCCGCCAAACACAAGCTGCACATCTTCGCCTCCGTCGCCGAGGCCGCCGCCGCCAGCGACGCGCTGAACATCGTCACGCCCACCACCACGCATTTCGACCTCGCAAAATCGTTGCTTGCCCATGGCAAACACGTCCTTGTTGAAAAACCGATGACCGACAGCTCCGAGCAGGCCGCCGAACTGTGCGAACTCGCCCAGCAGAAAAATTGCGTCCTGCAAGTCGGCCACGTCGAACGGTTCAATCCCGTCTTCACTTTTCTTCAAACCGTCGCCACCGAACCCAAGTTCATCGAATGCCATCGCCTCTCGCCCTTCCCGGCCCGCTCCACGGACATCGGCGTCGTCCTTGATCTGATGATCCACGATCTCGACGTGATTCTTGCCTTCGTGAAATCGCCCGTCACGAGCGTGGATGGCGTGGGCATTCCCGTGTTGAGCAAGAGCGAGGACATCGCCAACGTGCGCCTGCGCTTCGCCAACGGTTGCGTGGCCAACCTCACCGCCAGCCGCGTCAGCCCGGAGCGGATGCGCAAGATCCGCGTCTTCAGCGGCCCGACCCATCCCTGCTATATCTCCCTCGATTACCGCGTGCAGGAGGGATACATTTACCGCGTCGCCCGCGACGGCGAGGAAGAAAGTTCGCTGCTGAAAAAAGTGCTCGCCGCCAAGCTTGGCATCGGCAAGGACTCCACCATCGTCAGCCAGTTTGCCGGCAAGAAGATCGTGCGCGAGCCGGTGCCGATTGCGAAAGACGAACCGCTCAAGCTGGAACTGCAAAGTTTCATCAACTGCGTCCGCGAGAAACAGACCCCCGTCGTCAGCGGCGAATCCGCCAAACGCGCCCTGGACCTGGCCTTTGAAATCACCCGGCAGATTCAGCAATTAAAATAGCCACAGAGGCAAAGAGACGCTGAGATTTACCTGGGGTATAGTTGGCTGGATTCGAAAAATTGGTTTGGCCTTTATGTCAAAGCCTGATTTGTGGGTTTCCATCCGCCATGGACTTTGAGACGCAATTCGAGTAAAATATCTATCATGCGTCACCCCTGCGCGGTCCACCAAATAACGGTAAGGCCACGTCGAAGATCCATTCTAACCAGAATCTCCGCTGGATATAAAAATCTTCGGCCCGGCTTGATCGCCCTGTTTACGGTTGGCTGCGTTCAAACCAGTCAGGCTTTTATCGAAAGTTTCGATCGCGGCAACACGCCAGCACAGACGCCCTCCAGCAGCCCGGATTTAATCGGCCCGCAATGGACGATTGGGAACGGGACGTGGGCCATCCAAAACGATCAGTTGGTGCAGGATGGCGGGCCGAACGTCGGCAGCCAGTTCATCCTCCTGAACCCGCTCCCGACCCTGAATTCCGGCGGCACAAATTTTGTCGTGCAGGCGACGATGCAGATAAACACAACCGCGAGCTCGGCCTATGGCGGGGTGCTGTTTAATTATCAAAACAGTTCGAATTATTACGCCTTGCGCTATTCCGGCAGCGGGAATGTGCAGTTGTATTACCTCGTCAACGGGAGCGAGGGCGCCGCCAGTTGGAACCCCGCCTTTCCCGTGGTGACGAACCGGCCCTTTATCCTTACGGTGTCTTCGCTAAACGCCGGCATGTTTTCCGCCAGTATTTATGACACCGTAGGGGGGACCAATGTTTGGGCTGTTACCAACCAAAGCCTGAGCAATGGAAATTTTGCGAACGGATGGGGTGGACTTTACACCGATGGAAATTTTGGGATGGCTTATGATAATTTTTCCCTCACGGTCACGCCGTCGCCGCCCGCATTGGAGCCGGTGGTGACGAGCAATATTTTATGGGGGGCGCTCAGCGGCATCCCGTCAACGCTGAAACTCATCGGCGGCAAGTATGCCCCAACGGATGCCAATGGCTATTCCCTCACGGTGGCGGCGGTGACCCAAGGGGCGAACGGCGCGGTGACCACGGACGGGACGAACGTGACCTATACGTCCGGCAGCGGCTTTTCGGGGATCGACCATTTTAATTATACGGTCAGTGATGGCCAGGGTGACTCAGCCAACGGAATGGTGACGGTGTCAGTAGTGACCAACGGGCCAGGATTCAACCGGATGAGCAATCCGCTGGCGGTCGGCACCGGGATTTACCAGTTGAACTACCAGGGGTTGCCCGGCCATGACTATGTGCTGGATTGGACGGGCGATTTGCGGCCGCCGGTGATCTGGGCGCCCCAGATGACCAATACGCTGGATGCCAGCGGGGAATTTTTTTTAACCAATGGGCAGCCTTGGAATCCCGGTTTTTGGCGGGTGCGCCCCGCTGGCGGGTGCAACGACAACCGCACGCTCATTCCCCCCCTCCAGCCAGACGCAGCGGTGACGCTGGAGGGGCTGGAGCCGGATTGGGTGAAAACGCTGATCATCGCGGAATTCCGCATCGAAACGGCCACGTCGGCCGGAACGTTCGCCGCGGCCACGAATATTTTGGATCATTATGCACAAATGGGGGTGAACGGACTGTGGATTGATCCGATCTGGGAGCGGGGCTCGACCGACAACGGTTATGTCAATTTCGGGCCCAACGTGGTGGAGCCACTATTGACCGGCACGGCGGACACCAACTTGACGGCGGTCGCGGCGTTTGTGCAGGCGGCGCACCAGAGAAACATTCGCGTCTTCTTCGACATCATTGTCTGGGGCACCATGACGAACTCCCCGCTGGCAACCCAACACCCGGAGTTTTATCAAACGAATTCCGACGGAACTTTCTGGCAAGTCTGGGGTGGTTATGGCTTCGATTGGAACCAGACCTCATTGCAACAGTGGTATGCGAATGCCGCCGAAAACTTCATCCTGCAAAGCGGAGCCGATGGTTTTCGCGTTGATCTGGCACCCTGCACGTCGGGCTATTTTTTCCATACGATCCGCACCAACCTCCTGGCCCAAGGCCGGAAGATCTTCATCATGGGGGAATGCCCGAACGACCGGCTCGGCACGTTTGATACGGAGCAACGGAGCTTCGGGGGCTTCGGCAGTGACGATTACTTATTGACAAATAACATCGTCGATGTGGTCCAATCCGGAGCTGGCATCGGCACGGCCACCGGAGCGGGTCAGTATCGCTACTACACCGCGAATTTTTGCAATCATGATGATCGTGCGCCGGTTTGCGTCGGGAACCGGGTGCGCTTCGCCTACGGCAGCATATTTGCCCCGTTCATTCCCATGTGGTGGATCGGGGAGGAGTGGAACAACCCCGAGAACTGGCTGCCTGTTCCAATCACCGGCGCGATGTATTTTAACACGATTGACTGGTCGCAATTGAGCCTGCCAGCAAACCGGACATTCTTTGAGGATGTGAAGCGGTATATCTGGATCAACCGGACTTTCCCGGAGATGTTCGACAATTTCGCGACCAACCATCTGGCGGCGAACATCGCAAAAGTGGACACCCGAATCAACGGCCTGACCAACAATCTTCAGGCCTACGCGCGGTTTGCCACAGGCGAAGCCGTGCTGGTGGTGCCGAATTATGGAACCACCAACGGCACCACGGTTCAAATCATTCCAAATTACAGCGCGGTGGGATTCGGTTCAATCACCTCATGCCGGGTTATCGATTTAATGACCGGGAACGAAATTGCTTCGGGTCCCGTCGCGCAACTGTCTAGTTTTACCACTCAAATCGCGGCCAATTATCTCGGAATATATTTATTGAAAGGGAGCCCGTAATTGATCCGCAGCATAATTGAGAAATGAACGTGCCGATATGAAATCCGTGATGAGATATGTTGCCACTGTCTTCATGGCTATCGGCTTAGGTACACTGGGTTTATTTTCAGCCGAAGTTTTTAAGGCGAGTGCCGCTGTGGTATTTCAGGCCGATTACAGCGGCCCAGGTGGATCAGAAGGTGGCACCACCAACATCGTATCCTTCGGCGGTGGATGCACCGGACTTTTCAGCAATGCCAATCAAGTGGTCCAGATCAACGGAACGAACCCGTTCAACTTGACCAGCAGTAACTATTTGAATGTCCACTGGAATCAAAATACCGGTGGCACTTTTCTTATTTACACACCGGGCAGTGCCAGTAATTCCTTTGCCAGCTTGGTTGGTCCAAACATCACCAACAATGGCCACTTTTACCTTAATCTGAACGGAGGTTTTGACCTATTTATCCGGTTGAATGTGGCGGATACGAACGATTCCGGCGCCGGCGCGGGCCGCTCCGCCGCTTGGCTTGGGGCGGAAAACTGCGATGGCAACCTCATCAATGGGACATCCGGTTTGGGGGTGTATCTAAGCGGTCTGGGCTATGGAGCACTCCGCCTTCAGCTCACGGCGGGCAATCCCAATGCCATCACCAACTTCACCAGAATCTTTGGCGCGAGTGGTTCCACCAGCCCGGCGGTGGGAACCACGGCGACCATCTATGGTGACAGTGCCGCGAACCTGTTCACCATACCGAACGTCTGGCACATTGGTTATACTTTCAGCACGGATACCAACGGGTTGATCACCATGAAATCTTTCGGAGTGGCGGGGACTGGGCCGATCGACCCGACCTCCATCCCGAATGAATTGTTTGGGGCGACGTTTAACTTTGACGCGACGTATGCCGGATCCAATCCGCTGGGCGGCAATTGGTATCAAAGCGGCTATGCCTCGGCCGGGGTGGATTGTGATTACGACCAGATGCGTTTGTATAACACTGCGCCGACCAATTTCATCGGGTTGTCCACCAACGCCAGCGCGCTCCCGGGACCGAGCGTGAACATTGCGCCAATGACGTGGATTCAGCGGTCGGACTGGATCAATGTCCTGACCGATCCGGGCATCGCCCATCATGCCGTGGGGGACGGAACGAATGACGACACGCAGGCCATCCAAGACGCCTTGAATCTGGCGTCGCAAGTGGGGCTTACTCTCAATGGCTACCCGTTGACGATCAACCAGACCACGGTGTATTTGCCGCCCGGCACCTATAAAATCACTTCGACCTTGACGTGGAACACCGGCGGTTACGGTAACATTGGCTCGGCGCTGGTGGGCTGCGGGAGCAACACGACGATTGCCTGGTATGGGCCGACGGGCGGCACCATGTTCTTTTCGACGGGGGTCAACCATGCCCGTTACGCGGGCATTCGTTGGGACGGCCGGAATCTCGCGGCTAGCGGCGTGGCGCATCAAGTTCAGAATGTACCCGGCGGCGGCTTGCCGGAAGATCCGGTGCGGCACTGGAACGAGGCGTTCCTGAATTTCACCGGCGTGGCGCTGAATTTCACCAACCGTTCCGGCAATGAATGGACCGGCGGGTGCGAGATTTGGAACTGCCTGTTTTACAATTGCGCTTTGGGCTCCCAGATCGGGCTGAACTATCCGAACGATTACGAATATATGTTTGAAGGTTGCGAGTTTGAATCGTGCGGGACGGGCATTGACTCACACGGCAACGTGGCCCAGATGACGTATGACACACATTTCGACCATTCCAGCGTGGCGGACATGACGAGTGCCGCCCCCATTCGCGCGCGCCATTGCACTTCCACTGGTTCGCAGGCGTTTATCACCATGCCGCCCTATACCGGCTATGCCGGGCAGATGCATGTCATCCAGGATTGCTGGGTGGATTCGTGGAAGAATCTTGGCGCGGGCCTGAACAGCGGGGCGATCACGATCGGTGACGTTTTGCTAGCCATGATTTTTGACTGCAAGTTCAGCAATCCGCCCAACAACAACCCGCCCATCAATTTGAATTGTTACAGCGGTGGAACGCTTAGTGGCGCGGCCAATTTGGTCGTTGCCAACAACTCGTTTCCGGGGATCAGCAATCAAACGAATCTGGTGCAGACTTCCGGCAAGGGAATATCCTTTAACGTGACCGCCATCAACGTTGCGCCCGCCAATTCAAATGTCGGCATCACGACGACGCTCAGTTCGCCGAGCCAGGTATTTCTAAATTCCGGAGCAATCAGCGATGGGGCGGCCGTATTGGATGTGACCGCGCCGCCTTACAATGCCAAACGCGATGCCAGCGCGGATGCCGCCCCGGCCATCCAGCAGGCGATTAATGATGCCAAGGCGGCCAATAATCGGACCATCGTTTATATACCGACGGGCTATTACCTGATCGGCTCAACCCTCAACGTCACGGGAGCTAACTATACGATTCAAGGAGCAGGGTATTGGACCCAGCTTTGCTGGACAGGACCGGATGGCAGTGCCGTGTTTTCCGTGAACACGCCCGCAAACATACGGCTAGAACAGTTCATGACCAAGATTCCCTTCATCACCGCCCCGCACACTGCGAGTATCATGGGGACCTCGACGGGTGCCAGTCAGTTGTTGATCGATAATGTCCTTTATTTCCGCTATGGCCCCGGCGGTGTGATCGGCAGTTCTCCCCCAAACGGTTTCTTTCCATACCGTTCGAATCCTTACCAGAACTTCACTGCCTACACCACGGGGCAAGGATTGGTGCTGACCAACCTGGCCAGCGGCTCCCAAGTTTATTTGGGATATTCAGAGGGACCGTTGACGATTCATGATTGTGGTCCGGCGGAGATTTTGGGCAATCATGTCACCGGTGGCCGCGTTTGGGTGGACGGGGCCACCCAGCCGAAAACCGGATTTCTGGGCATTCTTTATGCAAACATGGGAATTGGCTATACGGACCTCGCGACCAATCTTTACGACTTGAATATCCGGGACAACCAGGATTACGTGAACGCCGATTACTACGACGAACAGACTTTTAACAATCTGGACCTGGACGGCGGCGCGGCAACGTGGCCGGGGCGGGTCACGCTGCAGGCATTCCGACAGCAGGACTGGTCCAATTCGGTGGCGGTGACGGTGAACAATTACCATGGCTCGTGTTTTTACGGTCCGCAGAATTTTGCCAATAACGTCAATTTTCTCGGTGCGCCCACTTACTCCAATGCCCCGGTTCAGATCACCCAGACGGGGACCAACGCGTTCACGCTCATCCTGCCGGTGGACAATTTCTTTGCTGGTGCGCCCGCCATCACCACGAACGCTTCCTGCCACCTGGTTCAAATATTAAACCAGACCACTTACACCGATTACACTACCTTCACCGTGTTGCCGGATATGCCCAACCCACTGACCGGCGCTGATTATTCAGCAATTAGCGGCGGACTGGATCACTTGCGGCAACTGGGTTTGGAGGACTTGAAGTTGATTCGCGGTCTTTTGCCGGCAACGCTTTCAGTCGGGCCAATGAATCAGGCGTTGTCGGTGACCTGGAATTCGGCACCGGGTGCGACGTATCAGTTGCAAAGTTCAACCAATTTATTGAGTCACAACTGGAGCAATTTATTGCTGCCGGTGACGGCCAACGGCCTGACAACCAGCCAAACAATTCCCCTGGGCGGCGGTTTACAGCAATTTTATCGCGTCACGTTAATAAATCCTTAAATAAAACCATTTGCTTTAAGTTTGTAGTTGCCCTCTTGAGCCCAAAGTAGTTTGGTATGGTCATCATCAATTCAAAAGCCGGCATGTCTTGCGGCCTATAAAGCTATGGCTGAATATAAATTTTTCTGCCCGCATTGCGGCCAGCACATTTTGTGCGACACCGGGTATTCGGGGCAGCAAATCAACTGTCCCGTCTGCCAGAAGTCAATCACCGTACCGCAAGCACCGGCAGCAGCGCCGGTTCAACCGCAGCCGGCCCCGGTTTATTCCCTGCATCAAAGCACACCTCCGCCAACGGGACATCAGTACATAGGATCACCAATTGCCAAGCCGGCCGTTTTAGCCCAGTCCAATGTCGCGAAGAATTTACTGATCATCCTCGCTTCGTTAATCATTATGACGCTGATCGGCGTCGGTTGCTGGTTCGGTTACTCAAGAATCATTATACATGGGCAGCGCGAACCGTTACCTGCTGGTCTGGTCGCCTTGTGGTCAGGCGAAGGCAACGGCAAAGACAGTGTGGCCGGCCATGACGCCGACCTATCCGGCGGGGTGACCTACGCTCCGGGAAAAATCGGATCCGGCTTCAAGGTGGACGGCCATACGGGTATGATCAGCGTGGCCGCCTCGCCGGCGCTGGATGTGGGGACGGGACCGGGCCTGACCCTGGCCGGATGGATCGCGCCAGAGTCCGCAACCGAACAGGAACCATTGATGGAATGGCGGGGTAGCCGGGGCATAAACCAAGGCCTGCAATTTTGGATCTCGGTGAACTTTGCCGGCGTGGGCGGCCCGGGCTGTCTTTATGCGAATATGGTTAATGCCGATGGGGGAAGCCATGTGTTTGCGTCGCCCGTCGGAATCATCCAACCGGGCGTGTTTCAATTTGTGGCGCTGACGTATGACAAGACCGGCGGAGTGGCCAAAATGTATTGCAACGGCGCATTGGTCGCCACAGTGAACCTGGGTAGTTTCACCCCGAAGACCGACACCGCCCTGCTCCTCGGCAACCGGGCTGACTCCGGCGAATTCCATTATCAAGGCGTGCTCGATGAAATCTCGCTCTACAACCGCGCACTTTCGGCAGGGGAAATTCAGGCGATTTACACAGCACAAAAATAGCGGAGGCTTTGTTCCAGAGGAAAAAGATGCGGATGTGGAAAAACCCTAGCAAACCGGTGTGGCCACAAGAATATTATTATAGAAGAGGTTATACAAATATGGATTTTGAAGCGGCTATCTGGTTATGAAACGCATATTTATATTTGTGTCCATAATCGCTCTACCACTGATTGCGCTTATCTATACGCGGACAGTTTCGCCGCCATCGCCCGTTGTTTTTGTTCGCTACTTAAACTTTACAAATTACGCGGACGGAAGCCACGATGCTCTATTCGTGATCATAAACACCAAAGCACAGTGGCTAGATACTTCGCCAGATCTGGCGCAAATCCAGATTAAATCCACATTCGGGTGGACGGATTTTACGTCTAACTCGCCGGATGATTTTGTATTAAAGACTGGCGCAATTGGTGCCGGCCCTCATGAGATTTATGCAATTGATCGTCATGTCCATCAAATTCAACGCCCATGGCGACTCCATGTTACCTATACGATTCGCGGGCAAGGCACATATGATGTTTATAGCAAGAAAATGCCGGGTGAACCTGCCCGTTGAACACTTCTCTAACCTGTGGTGTGGCTACAAGTTTTAAGTGCGACAAATTAGTTAATCAAGCCGTGGTCGCGCGCCAGTCAAGCACCTTTAACTGCACCGTCGTCCGGCCGTTGAACTCATTCACGGCCGGGGCAAAGGCCAGGTCGAATTTTCCTTCCGGCAGCGAACCCGGCCCGGCGTTCCACCAGACCGCCTCGTGCGTCACCACTCCGTCCGTCACCCAGAGTTTGACGTGCTGTTTGGTGGCGCCCATGCGCAGCGGTGGTTTTTTCTGCGTTAGATTGCGGGCGCAGAATTGCACGGCGGGATTGCCCATGCCGGTTGGCTTGAGCTGCTCCAGCTCCTTCAGGGAATCGAGCGTAATTTCCGCCAGGCTGACTTCCGCATCCAGTCGCATCGGCGCTTGCAGATCCTCCGGTTTCAAGGTGCGCCGGGCAATTTCGTTCAGACGCTGACGGAACAAATCCACTTTGTCCGGCGCAATGGTCAGGCCGGCCGCCATGGCGTGGCCGCCGTGTTTCACCAGCAGGTCGTCGCACTCGCGCAAAGCCGCGGCCAAGTCAAAACCCAATATGCTCCGGCCCGAACCGCGCCAGGTCTCGGCGTCGCCGCCCAGAATGATTGTCGGCCGGTAAAACTCCGCCAACACGCGCGACGCCACGATACCCACCACGCCGATGTGCCAAAGCAACTGGCCCTCGACGATGACGTAATCTGTCCCGGGATTGAACTTCGACCTAACCATGCCGGCCGCCTCGTCCGTGATGGCGCGTTCGATCTGCTGGCGTTCGCGGTTGCGGGCATCGAGGTTCTGCGCCAGCGGCATCGCCGCGGCCAACGTCTCGGCCAGCAGGAGTTGCAAGGAGGCCTCCGCCGTTTCCAACCGGCCGGAAGCATTCAGTCGCGGGGCAAGTTGGAAACCGACATCGTGGGTGCCGAGCTTTTCCGGCGATTGCGCCACCTGTTTCAATGCGAGCAGTCCCGGCCGTTGCGTCGTGTTCAATTTTTCCAGACCGGCGGTGACTAAAATCCGGTTTTCACCGGTGAGCGTAACAAGATCCGCAATGGTGCCGAGCGAGACCAGGTCCAGGAATGGTTTCAGATCGAACTCCGCCGCGCCGGGCAGGCCGATTTCACGTCCGCGCTTGAGCAACGCGTGCGCAAGCTTGAAGGCCAGGCCGACGGAGCATAATTCAATAAAGCTTTGAGTATTTGATTTTGAATTCTGCGATAGCTGCGGATTAACCAGCGCCACGGCGGCGGGCGGAGGCTGGGAAACCTGATGATGATCGAGGACAATGACATCCACGTTTTGCTCGCGAAGCCAGGCAATGGTTTCCACCGCGGTCGAGCCGCAGTCCACCGCCAGTAACAACTTTACCGGAAATTTCTTCAGGCAATTTTCCAAGCCGTCGCGGCTCAGGCCGTAGCCTTCATCCATGCGGTGCGGCAGATAGGCGTCCACCCGCCAGCCCAACCGGCGCAACACCTCCAGCAGCAGCGTGGTCGAAGTCACGCCGTCCACATCGTAATCGCCAAAGATGACGAGCGTCTCGTTTTCCGTGTGCGCCCGCAATAGTCGCGCGACCGCCTCGTCCATGTTTGGCAGCAGGAACGGGTCAGCGAGCTGTTTCAGGCGCGGGGCGAGAAACTTTTCGATGGCCGGAAGTTCGCTCAAGCCACGGTTGAGCAGGCATTGCGCGAGTAGCGGGGAGATATTCAGCCGGGCCACCAATGGTTCCACGAGCAGCGGCTGCGGCGGAGCGATCGTCCAGCGAAATTTCATTTTGGTTCAACCTCGGATGCACACGGATAAACACCAATGCCGCTGGGGCAAGACCCCCGGTGAGCCACAAAAATAGGACGGCAAACAGCCCGCGGGGACGCTCGCCCCACCGCCAAGAATTGTTCGAGAATTTCTCTGTTCTTGTTCATCGGGGTTTATCCATGGTTGATGTCCTTTTCCCGCTTCGCAGCGATGATGGACAATACGATGGCAATGGCCAGAATCGCGGCAACGACCAGGAGCGAAGCGACAGTGGAAATTTTGACCTGAAACCATAGCGGCACGGACTTGTGCGGGTCGAGCAGCATCTTTGCACCGATAAACACCAGCACGAGCGACAGGCCGGCGGTGAGAAAGCGGAACATCCCCAGGGCGCTGGCGAGCAGGAAATACAGCGAACGCAGGCCAAGGATGGCAAAAACGTTGGAGGTGAAAACGATGAAAGCCTTTTGCGTAACGGCGAAAACGGCGGGCACGGAATCTACGGCAAAGATCAGGTCGGTGGCTTCGACCAGGATCAACACCAGCGCGAGGGGCGTGAGCGCGAAACGGCCGTTCAGACGGGCCGTAAAGTGCTGGCCTTCCATCGTTGGTGAAATCGGAAATATTTTTCGGGCGAAGCGGATGACGGGATTTTTTTCCGGCTCGACGGCGGTTCTTTTTGAGAAAAACATTTTCACGCCGGTGACGACGAGAAACCCGCCAAAGAGATAAAGCACCCAGCTGAAGTTCTGCACCAGCACCGCGCCGACGCCGATCATGGCACCGCGCATGATGAGTGCGCCGAGGATGCCCCAGACGAGCACCCGGCGCTGGAATTCCGGGGGCACCTGAAACGCGGTAAAAATGAGGGCGATGACCAGGAGGTTGTCGAGCGAGAGCGAGAGTTCGATCAGGTAGCCGGTGACAAATTCCGTGGCTTCCTCGTGTCCGCGAAATCGGACCAGCAGGGCGGCGAACAACATCGCCAGCGTGAACCACACTGCGCTCCACGCCAGGGCCATCCTGAAGGTCACCGTGCGGGCGCGGCGGTTGAACGCACCCATGTCCACCGCGATACAGGCGAGGACGAACAGGATGAAACCCGCCCAGTGCCAAGGGGTGATGACGATCATTTCGGATTTACGATTTACGATTTGCGTACTGACTGCAAATTCTTTCGTCAACCGCCAATCGCAAACCGTAGATGTTTCAGACCTTCGCGGCCGCTTGAGGGTTTTGCTGCACGGTCACCTGGGACGCGCCGATGTGCGGGCGATTGCCCTTGTGCCACCACAAAACAATGACGCTCGCGATGTAGATGGACGAGTAGGTACCGACGATGATGCCGACCAGAAAGGTGAAGGCGAAGTCGTTGATGACGCCGCCGCCGAACACGAACAGCGAGAGCGTGGCGAGGAACACCGTGCCGCTGGTGATGATGGTTCGGCTCAGGGTCTGGTTGAGCGACATGTTGATGATGTCCTTGAAGGAGCCGCGCACGCCAAGCTTCAGCTGCTCGCGGATGCGGTCGAAGATAACGATCTTGTCATTGATGGAGAAGCCGATGATGGTCAGCACGGCGGCGACCACCGTAGCATTGAACTGGCGGCCGGACACGGCGTTGGCAACGCAATAGGCGCCGATCGTGAACAGCACGTCGTGCAACACGGCGGCGACGGCGGCGACGGCAAATGAAAATTCATAGCGGAACGCGACATAAACTAAGATGCCGAACAACGACAGCAGCGACGCGATGATGGCCGACTGCCGGATTTCGTCGCCAATCGTTGCGCCAACTTCCTGCCGGTTGACCACGCTGTATTTCGCCTGCGGGAAAGCGGTTTCCAACGCCGCCTCAACCTTGCTGGCCGAACCGCCGGACGTGGTGATGCAAAGGGTCTCGAAATTGTCGCCCTTTTGATACTGGATCTGCGCGTCCTTCTCACCGATGGGTGTAAGTACACCGCGGATATCTTTCTCATCCAGTTTCTGAGCGAAGCTGAAAGTGGTGCTATCCCCGCCGAGGAAATCTACGCCAAACAGTTTACTGCCCTGGCTGACGCCGAAGCCCAGGGAGCCTACGACAAACAGCGTGGTGGCCAGCGCAAGCGGTTTGCCAATCTTCATGAAGTCCACCTTGGAACTTTTGATGATGTGCATCATCCACAGCGTTTTAATGAGGTTCCGATCCACCATGAAGTTGAAGATCAGGCGCGTCACGACGAGTGCAGTGAACAAACTCGCCGCGACACCGATGGTGAGCGTGACGCCGAAGCCCTTGATTTCACCGGTGCCCATGAAAATCAAAATGATCGACGAAATGAGCGTCGTGACGTGCGAGTCGAAAATGGTGCCGAAGGCGCGGGCGTAGCCAGCGTCGATTGCGCCGCGCAGGGATTTGCCCTTCGCGAGCTCTTCACGAATGCGTTCGTAAATCAGCACGTTCGCGTCCACCGCCATGCCGACGGTGAGCACGCCGCCCGCGATGCCGGGCAGGGTGAAAGTGGTGCCGACGGAACACATCACGCCGAGCAGGATGACGATGTTGGTGAAGAGCGCGACATTGGCCGCGATCCCCGCGATCCAATAGTAGCAAAGCATGAACACGGAGACGAAGATGACGCCGTAAATGGAAGCCCGGATGCCGCTCTTGATGGAGTCCGCGCCCAACGTGGCCGACACGTCCCGGGTGTAAACCGGCTTCAACGGGGCCTTTAGCGGGTTCTGCAACACATTCGCAAGTTCCATCGCCTGCTCAATGGTATAGCTGCCCGTGATCTGGCCGTTGCCGGTCTCGATCGGGCTTTGGATGTTCGGCGCGGAATACAATTCGCCATCCAGCACGATGGCGAGGCGGTGGCCAACATTGTCACGCGTCGTATCAGCAAATCGCTTGGCGCCTTCGTCCGTAAGCGTGAAGTCGATCTGCGGTTCACCCAAATTGCCGCGCACCACCATCGCGTTCTTGATGATGTCGCCTTTCAGCCCGTTTTCCGGCGTCTTTTTGACGATGAATTGCTCCAGCGTCGTCTTGCCACCCGCCTGCTGGTCCACGTGCTTGAGCAGCACGTAGCCGTACGGAACCGGCTCGCCATTCCGAATGATCTCGTCGCTGTCCTCCTTCACCATGCGGAATTCCAAAAATGCCGTCTTCTCGATCTGCTGCCGGGCGCTGTCCTTGTCGGCCTGCGACAGGCCGGGAAGCTGGATGCGAATGCGGTTGCCGCCGGCAGACTGGATGATCGGCTCGGCCACGCCGAAGCGGTCAATGCGCTTGCGCAAGACTTCGATGGCCTGCGATAACGCGGCGCTCGTGAGATCGGAACGCTGCTGCGACAGTCCATTGGTGTCGGACGCGAAGAGGACATTCGTGTCCATCTCAACGAGAAACTCGGTGCCGCCCTGCAAATCCAGGCCAAGCTTGATCTTGCCCGCCGCGTCGCGCTGGAGCCGATTCAGGATGAAAAGATTGGGGTGAATCTGGGTGCTGGCGCCGAGGAAGGGAAAATATTTTTGCAGGTCGTTCGTGCCGGTGCCCTGCTGGAGGGCGGCGAATTCATTAGTGCCAGCCTGCTGCAGGGCCGCCGTCTGGATGAGGATGTTGGTAAAGACGGCGTCCGAGCTCACGGCGCGCGCGGAAAACTGCTGAACCAGGTCCCGCGACGTCGGCGGGTAGATCTCAACCAGCGCCCAAACAATGATGGCAAGGACGAGGAGGAACCGCCCCAAGTTGTTGTTTTTATTCATGGCTGATTACGCTTTGGCCGGCGTGCCGGCATCCGTGATTTCCGTGATGGAGGCCTTCGTGATTTCAAATTTCGCGTCCCCGGAGCGGAGCGTGGCGGTCTTATCTTTCACCGTTATGACCGTGCCGACGATGCCGGCGGCGGTGACCACCTCGTCGCCGGATTTGAGGGCTTCGAGCATTTTCCGCTGCTCCTTGGCGCGCTTCTGCTGCGGGCGGATGAGAATGAAATAAAAAACCACCACCAGCAAAATCATCGGCAGGAACGCCATGATGGGATTTTGGGTCTGACCAGTCTGGCCATTGGTGGGCGGCGCGGCCAAAGCCAGAAACGCGGGGAACGAGTTGAGTTGCATAATTAAAAAACGGTCGGACAATTTATGGAATCAGCCGCCAAAGGCAAGATTTATCAACGTACGAATCGATGTGGTCTGACGGGAAAATGAAAAAGCCACGGAAGCGGGTTCCGTGGCTTGGCTGGGTATAAAGGTTTATTCCGCCTTGGCCTTCTTCTCGACTTTCGGCTTCTTGTCCGTCTTGGGCTTGGCCTCGGCCGGCGCGGCGGCGGCTTCCACGCGTTTGCCGCGTTTTTCGGAATGGGGCTTTTCCTCGACCGTCGCGGCCGCCGGGGCGACAATGGGCGTAGTGCTCTCGACGCGCACCTTCAGCGTGCCTTTGACTTCGGCGTGCAGGTTCAGTTGCGCTTCAAATTCGCCGACGGCGCGGATGGCGTGTTCCAGATGAATCTTTTTCTTGTCGAGCGTGATGTCGAACTGGTGCTTAAGTTCGTCGGCGATGGTGCCGCTGGTAACGGAACCGAATAGCTTGCCGTCCTCGCCGGTCTTGACCTTGACGACACAGACGAGCTTCTGGAGCGCCTTGGCGAGATCGGTCATGTGGTTGAACTCGTGGGCCTCGCGTTCGGCGCGCTTCTGCTTGAGCGCCTCGATCTGGCGCTTGTTCGCGGACGTGACAGGCACGGCGAGGCGCTGCGGGAAGAGGAAGTTGCGCGCGTAGCCGGCGGCGACGCGGACGTTGTCGGATTCACCACCGAGGCCGACAATGTTGTGCGTGAGAATGACTTCAGTTTTTGCCATACAAAAAATAGGTTGGTTGCGGGGGTTAAAAAATCAGAACGGAACGTCGTCGCTTTCGGGCGGGCCGTCGCCTTCGACGGATTCAGCGGTCGGGGCGCTAGGCGCGGCAGCGGGGCGGCCGGCTCGCGGCGCGACAGGCGCACCGCCTTCACCGGCGCCGGGGGCGCTGCCGAGAAATTGCACGGTTTCGGCGACGACGCCGAGTCGGCTGCGCTTCTGGCCAGTCTGCTTATCGTCCCATTGGTCGAGCTTCAGGCGGCCCTCCACCAGGATCGGCCGACCCTTACGCATGTACTGGCCGACGTTTTCGGCGGTGCGGCCAAAGATGTCCACGTCCACGAAGGTGACTTCTTCCTTTTTCTCGCCAGCCTCATTCGTCCAGACGCGGTTCACGGCGAGACCGACCTTGGCGATGGCCGTGCCCTTGGGCGTGTAGCGCAATTCGGGATCGCGCGTCAGGTTGCCCATCAGGATGACTTTGTTGAAGCTGGCCATGGTTGCCTCCTTAGCTGGATTACTTCGCGGCCTTCGGCGCGGGCGCGAGCGTGAACAGGACGCGGAACACTTCCTCGTTCAGGGAGAACTTACTTTGGAGCTTGGCGACGACATCGGGCGTGGCGTCAAAAATGACATTCGCGTAATAGCCTGCGGTGTGGCGCTTGTCGGCGACGCGCGCGAACGCCTTGCGTTCCATTTTCTGAACCGTTTCAATCTTGCCGCCCGTGGCGGTGATATCGTTTGAAATCTTGTCGAGGGCGTCTTTCACGCCTTCTTCACGTCCCGCCAGATTCAAGATAAACAGACCTTCGTATTTTTTCATTTTTCTTCGTTCGTGGGGCTGATCGCCCCGTTAAATTGATTCATTGCCTTCGCCAATCCGGCGTCCAGCCAGCATTCCAATTGGTCCGCTGCCCGGGCCAAAACTTTTTCAAGCAGCGCATGCTCGTCGGCACTGAACTTTCCGAGCACATAGCCAGATATTTCCCGCGCTTCGGGTTTGCGCCCAATCCCGATCCGCAGCCGCGCATACGCTTTTGCACCGAGATGCTGCGCCACGGAATCCAGCCCATGATGACCGCCGCTTCCGCCGCTGGGCCGCAGCCGGATTTCGCCCAACGGCAAATCTGCATCGTCGACCACCACCAAAATATTCGCCAGCGGCAGCTGGTAAAACTTCACCAGCGCTCCGACCGCTTCGCCGCTCAGGTTCATGAACGTCTGCGGCTCGGCCAGCAACACCGTCTTCCCGTGCCGTTCGGCTTTGGCCACGCGCGCGCTAAACTTGGGTTCTTTTAACCAGCCAACCTGCCACTGCGCCGCCAACCGCTCAACCAGCAGAAAACCGGCGTTGTGCCGGGTCTTCGCGTATTCCGCGCCGGGATTGCCCAGCCCCACAATGAGGTGCAGCGGCTCCATGCGCGGGGGCGGCTTGCGCCGCGTAAATTACTTCTTCTTGGCCTCCGGCTTGGCCTCGGCCTTCTTGTCGCCGGCCGGAGCTGCCGCTTTCGCGTCGCCCTTGGCTGGAGCTTTTTCGCCGGCCTTTCCGGCAGGAGCGGCACCCTCGGCACCTTCCTCCTTCTTCTCCTTGGTCATCTCGACGTCGCCGGCGGCGGTGGCAGCACCAGCCACCACTTCCTCTTCCGCGCGCGGCGCGGCCACGGCCACCACGGTACGGGTCTTTTCACCCATGATTTCCACGCCCGCCGGCGGGACAATGTCGGCGATGTGCAGCGACTTGCCGATTTCCAAGGCGGTCACGTCCAGCGTGATCTGCTCCGGCAAATCCTTGGGCAGGCAGCGGACTTTGAGCTTGTGCAAAATGTGTTCCAGCGTGCCGCCACCGTTCTTGACGCCGGCCGCTTCGCCGGTCGTTTCCACCGGCACAAAGATGGTTACTTTCTCGGTCTCGGCCACTTCGTGGAAATCCACGTGGACCACCTTGCCGCTCAGCGGATGATGCTGTACGTCCTGCACGAGCGCGAGGCGCTTGGCGCGGGCGTCATTGTCCACGGACAAGTCCACCAGCAGGTTTTCCGAAACGGAATGGTTCAACAGGTCGGCAATTTCCTTCGAGTTGACCTCGAGGTTTTGCGGCTTGGCCTGACGACCATAAATGGTTGCGGGCACCCGGCCGGCGGCTCGGAGTTTCTTGACTTCGGCGCGTTGCACCTGCGAACGCGGATAGGCTTTCAATGCTACGGATTTCATGTTGTAAAATTTATGTTCCGGCGACGCTCAACTGGTGCGCCCGCCTTTGAATTCAAACAGGGAGTTCACCGACGAATTACTATGAATCCGTTTGATGGCTTCACCTAAAAGCCCCGCCACGGACAGAGTGGTTATCTTCACACCGTCAATCGCAGGGCGTTGGACTGTATCAGTAGTTATCAATTCGTCAATAGCAGATTTGCGCAATCTTTCGATGCCCGTGTCGTTGAGCAGGGCGTGGGAAACGCAGGCCATGATGTTTTTGGCGCCTTTTTTCTTCAACACCGCCGCCGCCGAGGTGAGCGTGCCAGCTGTCTCCGTCAGGTCGTCCACCAGCAGCACATTTTTGCCGTCAATCTCGCCGATGACGGCCATGCTCTCCACTTCCGTCGCACTTTTGCGGCTCTTGGCGACAATGGCCAGTTCCGACTCCAGCGTCTGTGAATAGGCGTGCGCCATCTTGATACCGCCGGCGTCCGGGCTGACCACCACGAGGTTGGTGAGGTTCTTTTTCTTTAAGTAATCGTACATCACCGGCGCGGCGTAGAGATGATCCACCGGGATGTCAAAGAAACCCTGGATCTGCTGCGCGTGGAGATCCATCGCCAGCACGCGGTTCGCCCCGGCGGCCACCAGCAGGTTGGCCACGAGCTTGGCCGTGATCGGCACCCGCGGCTGGTCCTTGCGGTCCTGACGCGCGTAGCCATAGAACGGCATCACCGCCGTGATACGCTTGGCGCTTGCCCGGCGAAGCGCATCCATGATGATGAACAGCTCCATCAAATTGTGGTTCGTCGGCGGCGAGGTCGGCTGAATGACGAAAATGTCCTCGCCGCGTACATTCTCCTCGATCTTGACGAACGTCTCGCCGTCGGGAAACGGCGTGATCGTGCATTTGCCGAGTTCGACGTCGATGGATTTGCAGATGGCGCGGGCCAGGGGTTCGTTTGCAGTGCCGCTGAAAATTTTCACAGGTTAAAATGGATTGCCGCCGGTTATAAAAAAGAAAACCCGCCGAACGGGGCGGATGAACGTTACAAAATCGTAACAACCAACCCGCCCCGCGCAAGCGGAATCTTCGCGACAATCACTATCTAATTTTCCAGACTGAATTCATGCACTATCGCACCCTTGGCAAAACTGGTTTACGCCCGTCCGTCATCGGCGTCGGCACCTGGCAGTTCGGCGGCGAATGGGGCGTCCGCTTTTCGCAGGCCGAGGCGGACGCCATCCTCGACGCCGCGGCGGAGTGCGGGCTCAATTTCATCGACACCGCCGAATGTTACGGTCCGGACCAGCTTTCAGAGCAACTCATCGGCGATTACCTGGTCCGTCGCGACCGGTCGATATGGATCGTCGCCACCAAGTTCGGCCACCACTTCAAAAGTTTCCTGAACCGCACGGACGATTTTTCCGTCGCGGGGGTACAGGCCCAGTTGGACGCCTCGCTCCGGGCGTTACGCGTCGAGACAATTGATCTGTACCAATTTCATTCCGGCTCCGATAAATTTTTCCAGAATGAGAAACTCTGGGCGATGCTCGCCGAACAAAAGCGCGCCGGCAAAATTCGCCATCTCGGCATCTCCATATTGCAGAAAGGCAGCGAACTGCAGGCGCGGAGCGCCGCGAAATTTGGCGCCGAGTCGCTGCAGGTGTTTTACAACCGGCTGGACCGGCGGCCGGAAACGATTTACTTCCCGTCCGCGCGGGAACACCAGCTGGGCATCATCGGTCGCGTGCCGCTCGCCAGCGGGCTGCTCACCGGCAAATATCAAACGGGCGCCATTTTTGCAGTCAACGATGTCCGCTCCCGGCTGGACGCGGATAAATTAAAGCGCGATCTCGTCGAAGTCGCCCGCCTGCAAGCCGAGGAAGTGCCCGTCGGCATCCCGATGGCGAACTGGGCGCTGGCATGGTGTCTGCGCGACCCGCTGGTGGCCACCGTGGTGTGCGGCTGCAAGAATCCGGAACAGGTTAAAACCAACGCCCGGGCCGCCGCATTGCTGCCGGGATAATTATCCAGTCCTCGCCCTGCTTCATTTCACCGCAAGCGCGGCTTCGACCGCCTTGGTCAATTCGTCTGAATCTGGTTTTACCCCGGAATCGAACCGGGCCACAATCTTACCATCGCGGCCAATCAGAAACTTTGTAAAATTCCATTTGATGTCGCCCGGAAACGGCGAATCCGGGCCGGCCAGCGCCACGTAGAGCGGATGCCGGTTCGCGCCGTTGACCTCCAGCTTGTGGAACATCGGAAACGTCACGGCGTATTTGGCGGTGCAAAATTCCTTGATGTCGGCATCCGTGCCCGGTTCCTGTCCGCCGAACTGGTTGCACGGAAAACCGCACACCACAAGCCCCTGCGCGTCATATTTTTTATAAAGCGCTTCCAGCGCCGCATATTGTGGCGTGTAGCCACAATGCGACGCCACGTTGACGAGGAGCAGCACCTTCCCCGCATGCGGCTTGAGCGTGGCGTCCCGGCCGTCGATGTCCTTGAGCGGAATATCGTACAGCGAACCGGCGGCGCGGGCGGACAGTATGGTCGTCATGATCAGGGCCAGCGGAAGTGATATAAATTTCATGGCGCCACCATGCGCCGGCGCCCGCAATCTGTCAAATGTTCAATCTCCCGGCCGGGCGGAGATGGTATTCGTACCCGGAAAATCCGGTGGCACCGGGATCGTCACTGGCCGTTTCGCAAGCCATTGCACGGCGCGGGGAATAATCGTCTGCACCGCCGCGCAGCGTAGGCTGGCGGGCTGCACGTCGCCGGGCCAGACGTGGCCGTAGGTGGCGACATAGACGCGGCCTGCGCCATAATCCACTGTCCATTCCACCGGCCACAGCATCCCCTGCCCCGGCTTGGAATCCCGGGCGTACGCCAGAACATGAACCTGCTGCGCCGGGCCGCGCGCATAATAATATACCTCCAGCTCCGGCGTGAGCCACGCGCGCGGCATCCCGGTGTGGATGGGATCCTCGCCCAAGCGCGTCACCAGCACGTCACCCCGCGGACCATGACCGGTGCTCTCGCCCACGCCCGGCGGAATCCGCACCAACGTGCCGCCGCCGTTAACACAGATCGCCGTGCCGTAATTCGCCGGGCGCCAGCACAAACCGACCATCCGCTCGTATTCCTTCCAGCCGGTGAAGGCATTTTCTGACGAATGAAAAATGTAAACACCCCCACCGTTACGGACAAAGTTTTCAAAATCCCGCTTCACCAGCTCCGGCCAGGGCTTCGGATGAAATATGTCGTTGCAGTTTTGAATCACCACGTCGTAGTCGGAAAAATGCGGATGCCACGCGGAGGCCGCCGGGTCGTTGGTCAGGTTCGGCGCGGTGCTGACGACGACGTCAAAGTTTCCGCTGGTGGCGAGGAGATTGCTGACGAGCAGCGTCGTCTGCCGCCAGTCGTGATTGCTGTAGCCGTCCACGATAAGCACCCGGATTTTGCGGTCGTCTGTTCCGGCGAAAAGAGCGGAGCCGGCCAGGAGCAGGATTGCGACGAACAAGTACAAACGTGATTTCATACCGCAAGCGTAGGCAATGCCAACGGGTTTGTGAACCCTTTTGCGCGCCAGGCGGCTAACCGACTTTACGATCGGGTGAAAAACATTTTTTCACGGATTGATTTATGCGGACTCAACGCGCAAGCTTTCCGAAACACCGATCTCATCATGAAAACACATTTGCATCAACTGACCACCCTCTGCACTTTCCTGGCCGCCACAACTCTGGTTGCGGCCGACCCCGTGGATCCGCGCGGGCCGATTGACAATCCCGGCATGAGCGTGACCGCCGATGCGCAGGGCGTGCAAACGCATGGCTACCAATATGTCAAAGAAAGCACCAAGCCGACGCCGTGGCAGGCGCATTGGATCTGGCTGGGCGGCGGGCAGACCGCGCCGGTCGGCATGTTCCGCAAGGAAGTGGTGCTCGCCGATGCCCCGCAGGCTGTGAAAGCGTGGCTGACGGCGGATATCCGATATCGCCTCTACATCAACGGCCGACTGGTCGCGCGCGGCCCAGTGGACCAGGGCCGGGATTATTTTGGTGGTAACACGCACCGCTGGTTTTATGATTACCGCGACCTGACCTCCTATTTCGCCCCGGGCACAAACGTCATTGCCGCGGAGGTGTTCCGCGACTGGCCAATCAATTTCACCGTATCGGACGGCCAGCCCGGGCTGTTGTTTGAGGCGGAAGTCACCGATGCGGGCGGTGCCAAAACCACCGTCATGACGGACACCAACTGGCATTCGCAGGTCGCAACGCAGTTTCCGGATCCGAGTGTTTACATCGCGGCCAATGAGCCGGCCGGCTGGCGTCAGGCCGGATTCGACGATTCGGGGTGGCCAGCCAGCCGTGAATTGAACAACCCCAAGGAGAAGCTCATGCCCAGCGAGATTCCCCCGCTGATGGAGGCGCGCTATCCGGTGCTGCGCTATGAAGGCATGCCGGCGGACAATGTGTTCACGAATAACGGCTCGTTCACCGTCATGTTTGACCGCGTGTTAAGCGCGTATCCCACAATCAAGGTCAAGGGCGGGAAAGGCGCCTTGCTCACCATCACGGCGAACCACACGGCCAAGATGGTTCCCGGCGGCGGGGAAACCGACTTTGAATTTCCGTTCATGACGGAAGTGGTGCCTTCCTACACAGTTCAACTTTCCTCCGTCACCGAGCCGGTCACCATCGTGGATGCCGGCGCGACCTTCACGTCGCAGCCGCTCGCATACAAGGGTGCTTTTGAATGCAGCGACCCGTTCCTCAACCAGATCTGGCCGGTGGCGCGTTGGGCCGTGCAGATTTGCCTCCAGACCCATCATCTGGATTCGCCTAACCATCAGGAGCCAATCAGTGACCCGGGCGATTACGTCATCGAATCCATGGTCAATGACTATGCCTTCGCCCAGCCGTGGCTGACGCGGCAGGACGTCCGGAAGTTCGCCTGGGTCCTCAAGGACGAGCATTACCACAACTTCCACACCAGCTATTCCATCGGCTGGCTCCAGATGCTCATGGATTACTACAAATTCACCGGCGACAAGTCGCTGGTGGTGGAGATGGCCCCCTACGTGAATGATCTGATGGACACCTACGCCTCGTGGCGCGGGGCGGATGGCATTCTTTCCCAGGCGCCGAATTATATGTTCATGGACTGGGTCACCATCGGCGGGTTTGCCTGCCATCATCCCCCGGCGGTGATTGGCATGGGCTACCTCACGGCCTTTTATTATCACGGGCTAGAGATGGCCTCACAGGTCGCGGAGCTGACCGGCGACTCGGCTCGCGTGGCGAAATACACGCAATTGCGCAGCGATCTGGCGACGGCGTTCAACCGCGAATTGTGGGTGGCGGACAAGGGGCTTTATCGCGACGGCAAACCCTTCGTGACCACGGTTCAACCTTACACGTGGCTGCCGGGGGACAAGGACATCGAGACCTTCAGCCCGCACGTCAACATGCTGGCCGTGCTCTTTGATCTCGCCCCGAAAACCAACCAGGCCGCCATCGTGGACAAGGTCATGGCGGAAACGCCGCTCAACACCCAACCCTGGTTCATGTACTGGGTGTTTCAGGCGATTGACCACGCCGGCCGCTTCGACCAATACGCCATCGACCAGATGCACCGCTGGCACATTGAGCCGGCCACGCAATCCTTCCTCGAAATGTGGGGCACTGGCGACCTGAGTCACGGCTGGTGTTCGTCTCCGCTCATCCAGATGTCGGCCCGGGTGCTGGGCGTCACGCCGGCTTCGTCCGGCTTCGACACCATCGCCGTCCGGCCGGAACTTGGTAACCTCACTTGGGCCAAAGGCAGCGTCCCCACGCCGCATGGCGATGTCGTCGTGTCCTGGGCCGCCGGCGCGGGGAAATTCACGCTGGATGTGACCGTGCCTGCCGGGGCCGAAGCGGACGTCACCCTGCCCGTCTCCCGCTTTGATCTGCAGCCCACCGCGCATATCATGGTATTTGGGGACACTGTGCGGGGCGTGACGGCGGATTGGAAACCGGCGGGTAAGATTACTCACGTGACTGCCGGCCAACATCACTTCGAAATCGCGGGTAAACTGAAGCCGCTCGCAGTTGCCCAATAAAAACGGGGCAAACGCCGTTTACCGCCGAATCCACCCGCCGCCCATCACCAGGTCGTCCTGGTAGAAAACCGCCGCCTGGCCGGGTGTGATGGCTCGCTGCGGCGTGTGCAGCTTCACGCGCACGGCATTATTCTCCAGCGGCGTCACCGTCGCCGGCGTGCCGGGATGATTGTAGCGAATCTTCGCCGTCACCTCGATCGGTTCGGTGAGTTTGTCGAACGGATGCCAGTTGCAGCGGTCGGCCACAAACTCATCCCGGTCCAGCGCCGAGTCATCGCCCACCACCACGCGATTATTTTCCGCATCCAGCTCCACCACATAGACCGGCTTGGCTGTGGTGATGCCCAGCCCCTTGCGCTGGCCGATGGTGTAAAACTCAATGCCGTCATGCTGGCCAAGGACGTGGCCGTGCAAATCCACAATCTCGCCGCGATGCTTCTGCACGAGGTTGGCCGCCTGGAGAAAGCCGCCGTAATTATTATCCGGCACAAAGCAGATTTCCATGCTCTCCTCCTTGTCCGCGGTCTTGAGCTGGCAATGCCGCGCCACTTCCCGCGTGTCGCTCTTGGTTTTTTCGCCGAGCGGAAAAATCGCACGCGCCAACTGGTCCTGCCGCAATGAGAATAGAAAATAACTCTGATCCTTCCGCAAATCCCGCCCGCGCTTGAGAAGATAGCGCCCCACACCCATCACCCCGTCCCTCGCCCCATCGGATGGGGCGAGGGACGGGGTGATGGGTCGTTCAATCCGCGCAAAATGCCCCGTCGCGATAAAGTCCGCGCCGAGCTGATCCGCGCGATCAATCAGCCGGCCGAACTTCAAATTCTGGTTGCACATCACGCACGGATTCGGCGTGCGGCCGGCCTTGTATTCATCCGCAAAATACTGGATGACGTGTTTCTGAAACTCCGCCGCCTCGTCAATCAGGTAATACGGGATGTCCAGCTTGTGGCAGACGGCGCGGGCGTCGGTGACGGCCTGTGGCCCGCAGCACTTGTCCTCCGCGCGGTTCACGCAATCCTGCGGCCAGAGTTTGAGCGTGATGCCCACCACCTCGTAGCCCTGTTCCAGCAAAAGCGCGGCCGTCGCGGAGGAATCGACTCCTCCGCTCATGCCGCAGACCACGCGCTGCCGCTTGGGCGAATTCATAGTGGGACATTATACAATGCGCACGCGACGTGTAAAATGGTTTGCGTGGAGCCTTGAAGAAATCTCGCCCCCCCAAATGTTTCGCCGCCAATACGCCGTACGACGCATTGATTGTTTATCTTCAAAACTTCAGCCGGTAATAGCCCGGGCCGTTGGTTAGAGTGACCGTGTTCGCCGGCGGTGTGGACAAGAGATTGGACTGGATGACGCTCGTAAAACCAGCCGCCAGATTGGTGGTGTATTCGATGGCAAAATATTCGCCGGTGGCGGTGTCCCACTTCAGCGTCAGATTGTCGCCGCCAGGCTGCCAGTTCAAAATCCGGCCGACCCGCGCGCCCAGCCCCACCACCGGCGTGGGCTGCCAGTCGTCATTGGTGGTGCCGTCACCGCACTGGCCTTGGTCGTTCGCGCCCCACATCCAGACCGAGCCATCCGCTTTGACGGCGAGGTTGTGATAGTCGCGCGCCGCGGTCATGACGATGTTGCTGAAACCGGCTCCGAATTTATCCACCAAGATCGGAGCGGACACGGGATTGGCAACGGTGAGGGCGTTGGTCGTGCCATTGCCCAATTCGCCGACATCGTTCTGCCCCCATTTCCAAACGTAACCATCCGCGCTCAAAGCGGAGGAATGATAATCGCCGCCGGAAACCGAAATGATATTGGTCAGGTTCAAAGCCTGCACGGGACTGGAACGGTTCAGCGCGGTGCCGTCGCCCAATTCGCCGTGCGTATTTTGCCCCCAACCCCAGACCGTGCCATCGGCGCGGCGGGCGAGCGTATGTTTCCAACCGGACGAAATGCTCGTGATATTGGTCAGGCCGACGACTTGCACGGGAGTGTAGCTGAACCCGGTCGTGCCATTGCCCAACTCGCCATGACTGCCGGTGCCCCAAGTCCAAACCGTCCCGTTCGTTGCCAGGGCCACGCCATAAGTGTAACCGCAGGAAACTTGAATGGGATTATTGATAACGCCGCCAGCTCGCGAATTGGTCAGTTGCACGGGGGTAGTATTCTGGTTGGGGTCGAGCGTGGATATTGTGGTTCCATTCCCGAGTTGGCCACCTTGGTTCATGCCCCAAGCCCAGACCGTTCCGTCGGTTTTCACCGCCAGATTCCAATAAGTCCGCCCGCCCAGCTTCGTGACCGAACCGAGCGGCGGCACACATCCCAGACCGACCTGCACCGGCGCCGATTCATCGTTGGTCGTGCCATCGCCCAATTGACCGAATTCGTTTTGACCCCAGCCCCAAACGGTCCCATCCGATTTCACCGCGATGCTATGGACTTCGCCGCCCATGATGTTGGTGATTGAATTGAGGTAGCTGACATTCCCCGGACCATGCACTTCAATGGGAACATTGGTTCGGACCAAGCTTACGGCATCCAGGCCGACGCCGAGTTTGCCGGCAAAATTTGCGCCCCACGTCCAGACGGTGCCATCCGACTTGAGTACAATCGTGCCGCGCGCGCCACCCCAGATGGAAACCACGTCGGCGGCGTCCGCCAAGGTTCCCCATGCCAGCACCAACAGCACCGTGAGCGAACGCATCAGAATAGTTCTCATCACGGTTAATCAGCGGGGTAAGCTCATCAAATCCTATTTATCAATTGGGTTCATGGGTTCAGGGACGGTTCCCTAAATCATCGATAAACGAAGGAAGTCGCCACTTTTGGGAGAAGGTGATTAATTTTGGTGGCCACGACCAAAGTCTAGTAATTTTGCGCGCGGATGCAGCAACAAAAGATGTTTATCTGGTAGAATTTCAAAACCGCGGTAGGCGTTTCGGCTCGGTGCGGCCACATCCGTCGGCTCCGCTTGAGCAAGCGAAGCGTAGTGGAAATCGCGCTGGACGTGGGCAACGCCAATCCCAGCCATTTCGCGCGCCCATCCACCCACAACGGGGTCAGCGGATTAACAGGAGGAAACAAAGCAAACCGAGATTTTAATTCCCAAATCGGTTTCCTCAGTTTTCTCCTGTTAAAATTGTTTCGGCTCTTCCGCCGCCCGGTTGTGTTATGTAGGGTTGGCCTGCCAGCCCCCATCCTAGAAAACGGCGATCAATCGTGCGCGGTCCAATCTTTTCGCTCTGGACTCAATCGGCCAAGAGTTTATCTTAAATTCGTGTTAAAATCACGGTGTCGAAAGCCGGTAAAAACCAGTGCTGTTGGTTGGCGAGATTGAGAGTTCGTTGTTCAGATTGGTGAGATTGAGCGTGGGCGTATCCGTAATGCTTGACCACGAAATTAAATCACTGCTTTGTTGCAGAACGAAATTTGTCGATGGAATTAGCCAAGAAATGGCGATGTTTGTTGGCGAAGGCGTGAGGTTTAATTGTGGGGCGGGCGTAGTTTGATATGTCCAAATACCGCCGCCATATGCTACCGCCACGAATTGGTTTCCGTCCGCCGAAGAAGCGACAGCTTTCCAATTAAAATTGGGGGCATCGGTTTGGGTCCAATTGATTCCCGAGTTTGTTGAAATGTAAATTCCGCCACCATAAACCGCCGCCACAGATCGGCTCCCGTCCGCCGAAGAAGCAACTGCTTGCCAACCAGTATTGGGGGCATCGGTTTGGGTCCAATCAATTCCCGAGTTTGTTGAAATATAAATTCCGCCGCCATAAACCGCCGCCAGAAATCGGTTTCCGTCCGCTGAAGAAGCAACTGCTTTCCAGTTTTGAATGGTAACGTTACTTGATACCCAAGTAGTTCCTGAATTGGTTGAAGTATAAATGGTACTACCCACCGCAATCAGTTTATGGCCGTCAGCTGAGGAAGCGACGGCTTCCCAAATGCTTTTCGGCACGATAGCCTGTGTCCACGATGTTCCTGTATTTGTAGAGAGGCAAATGAGGCTCCACCATACCCTTGGATCTTTAAACAAGGCGACCAGACTCATTCCATCCGCCGAAGAAACTATCGAAGCTATGGGGCCTGGGGTGGTGGTGGTATTGGTGCTCCAACTTGCCCCCGAATCAAATGAAATATAAATCTGAAAGACGCCCCCCGCAGCCACTAATTTGTTTCCATCCGCCGAAGACGCAACCGCAGTCCAATTCGTAATTGGTGCGCCGGTCAGTGACCAAGATAATCCCGAGTTTGTTGAAGCATAAATTCCCTGATATACCGGCTGAGCGTTTACTACGGATTCGGCTGCGGCTGCCACCACTTTTGTTCCATCTGCCGAAGACGCAATTCCAATCCAATTATTTATTGGCGCATTGGTCTGCTGTATCCACGTTTGACCAAACGCAGAATTGAACATGCTCACAACCGACATAACCACAACCAAGATTTTGAGTTTATTCATACCCAGCCTATGAAAAGAAAATAGGACTTTTTAATGGTTTAACAACTCATTTTTTAAATTTCGACTCCTCAACTCGCCCCTCTGGCTCTTTCGACCTATCAAGACTTCTGTTTGGCTGCGCGACAATTCATGAATATCTGTGTTTCATCTGTGTGAATCTGTGGCCAAATCTATTTCGCCCGGGCGTTGACTGGCTGGCTCCAGGGGTCCTGACCGTGCGCGTTGGTGGCGGAGACACGGAACCAGCATTTCCTTCCACTTTTTAAGCCGGTCACGGTAACAGATTGCCGGATGCTGATGGCCACCTGTTTCCAACCGCGCGTCGCCGCCGGGGTGGTGGTCATCTGGATGAGAAAAGCGCAGCGACGCACGGGCCGTTTCCAGCGCAAACTCACCGCGCCTTCGGATTCGGTGCTGACGACACGCAGCAAAGTGGGCGCACCCGGGGTGCCCACCGGCTGTTTCGGCTTTTTGACGCCCACGCCCGCCGCCAGCAGCGCCGCCGGATTGCCCTCCGTCTGCATGTTGATGAGCTGGGCGGCGGCGGTGGTAAGCACGCGCATGGCGGCCGTTTTTTCGTCCCGTTTGGCCAGGGCCGTCCGCAAGTTGGCCTTCAATAACTCCACTTCGGTCACGGCATCCGCCGCCGCCGTCACGCTGCCCGCAACCGGAAGGCGGGCGAATTTCTGGCGTTGTTCGGTCGGAAGCTTGCCGATGCCATGGGCCACGCGCCGACAAATGTTAATTTGCTCGCTGATCGGACGATTACCAAAGGCCAAGTTTGAAGCGTTTCATGCTTGCTGACAGTGTTAGTGGATAAATTTAGCCATTTTTGGCGGCCAAACGGCATAAACCATAAAAAACCAGCACCGCTGTCCGCCAAAATTCGTCAAATTGAGCAAAAATCGGGCAATTTCCCTTTAAAAACTGGTTAAATGGCTCGGATATAGGTTCAGATTAGCCGGCGACATTATCAATAATCAATTTGCTTTGTAGAAACCATTTAATTTCTGGTGCGTCTGTGAGGGGATGAACGAAAAAGTGGCGAAGAAAGCAACGGTGGAACGAGTGGCCGAACTGGCGA
>Ga0302274_10000475_pt1 | contig 40870 bp, 30 predicted proteins | sample III_Bog_N2_1_FD_198755 | JGI IMG/M metagenome (GOLD analysis project Ga0302274, IMG submission 198755) | Peat permafrost microbial communities from Stordalen Mire near Abisko, Sweden - III_Bog_N2_1 | ecosystem: Environmental > Terrestrial > Soil > Wetlands > Peat | place: Sweden: Abisko...
CATGCGGGACAGCATTCCGTTCCAAACCAAAATGCGGACCGCTTCCCAACGGAATCATGTCCCGCTTCAAACGGAATCGCGTCCCGCTTCCAGTGGAATCACTGGCCCACTTCGACCGGAATACGCAGCACTCGCTAAAGCATTCCAGAAATCGCTATATACCGACTATTTGTCATTCCACAGCACCTTTGTTTGTCATTCCGTAGCGAAGCGAAGGAATCTGCTGTTGATCGCTACACAACGGTCTCCCCATTACAGAAATGCTTTTTAAACAGAGAGACCCGCTCAACATCGAGCGGGCCTCTCCATAGTAAATCTTCCAGAACAGCGCAAAGATTATGCGATGCGTTCAATGGTCACGGTCTCCAAAACCACTGGGGTCTTGGGGCGATCCATCGCGCCGGTCGAAACCTTCGAGATCTTCTCCACGATCTCATAGCCCTCGACGACCTCGCCGAAGATGGTGTGCTTGCCCGTCAGCCAGCTCGTGTCGGTGACGGTGATGAAGAATTGGCTGCCATTGGTGTTGGGACCGGCATTGGCCATCGCCAGCTTGCCCGGCTCCTTGAAGCCGTGCGTCGATCCCTTGGTCTCGTCTGCAAACTGGTAGCCGGGGCCGCCCATTCCGGTACCCTCAGGGTCTCCGGCCTGAATCATGAAGTTAGGAATGACGCGATGGAAGACGGTTCCGTCGTACAGCTTCGGCCCCTTCTTGGAGCGGCTCTTCCACTCCTTGGTTCCTTCGGCTAGACCGATGAAGTTGGCTACCGTCTCTGGGGCATCTTTTTCAAAGAGTTGGCAGACGATCGTACCTTCGCTGGTCTTGAAGGTGGCGTAAGTTCCGGGCTTGGTTGGCATTAGTAGACTCCAGTTGTAAATGGTTTGGGATAAGAAAAGTCCGAGTTACCGATTATTTTGGATTCGGAAAGAGATTGGGAACCGGCGTTGGCGCTGGCTGTGTCGGCGCAGTCGCAACGTCCGGCGCAGGAGGCATCGCCTGCCCCTCGCGCACAACGGTGACGTGTTGGATGACGACCGGAACCAGTGGTTTGTCTTTGCCGTCGCGGGCAACTCGCGCGATCGAGGCCGCCAGCAATGTCGAGTGCGCGTCGCACTGCCCGAAGATGGTGTACTTTCCATTCAACTCATCAACGGCGTCCTCGGTGATAAAGAACTGGCTTCCGTTGGTGTCCGGCCCGGAGTTGGCCATCGCCAGCCGTCCCCCCACCGTGAACTTCAGCGCAGGATCAATCTCATCGTCGAAGTAGTAACCGGCGTCGCCCGTGCCATCGCCCACCGGATCGCCGCCCTGAATCATGAAGCCGGGGATCACGCGATGGAAGGTCAGCCCGTCATAGAAGCGCTTGCCGTGCTGCTTGGCGTGCGTGGCGTTGATCGTCCAGTCCTTCGTCCCCTCAACCAGACCGATGAAGTTAACCACCGCATTGGGAGCCTGCTTGTCAAAGGTCTTGCAAGTCAGCCGCCCCATAGTCGTGTCAAAGACGATGGTCGGTCCGGTTGGGATCGGCTCCGACTTCGGCGCGGCGGTAGTTCCGGGCGCGTCGGGCAGGTCGGGCAGACTACTCGGGGCAGCGGCTTGCGGCGCAGACTGCGCACTCGCCTGCCCGAAGCCGGCAAACACCAGCAGGGCAAAGGCCAGCGAAAGAGACAGAACCCAACGATGGCTGTAACCAGTCCGAGAAGAGAGCGATATTTCTAGAGAATGCACAGCAAATAGCTTAGCCCAGAACCATCCACGCGGCAACTTGAGCAGACGGTCAGTCCTGGAATATCCCGTTTTTAGGATTCTGAAAATATTTAAATACATTTTGCAGAATATTTGGCAACTTTTTCCAACCCCATACGTCTTATTGACTGTAGCAAGTAATTTGTCGGGCCAGCAGTTCCCACGGTTCCGGCTTCCCCCATCCGCACAACCACTCCTACCCCTATGAAAGGCCCCCAGAACACCGGGGGTCTTCACTCCTTAAAGCATTACAGGAATTGCTATAACCCAATCTGTTTGTCATTCCGCAGCGAAGCGGAGGAATCTGCTTTTTCTCGTTGCAGCATGGTATACAGGATTGCCTAACTGCTCTAAGGCCCGAATCAACCTTATATGTACCAAACAAGGAACTGATTTTTATCTTTCTCGAAACTTTTATCCAAAAGTCGCGTCTGAACGAGTTAAGCTAATACAACTTCCAGACCGCCCGGAGGAATGAGCGGATGGGTCATGAAGGGGTCTTAAATAATGAAGATGTTCCGCAATCTTGCACTCGCGCTCTTTGCATTCACCGTTTTGGCTGGATCGGTAGCAACCGCAAACGCCGCTGGTCATCACCACCACCATCACCATCATCATCACAGCGCACGATAGTCTTGAGCGCAAGCAAAAAAATACCCGGACGTGTTCCGGGTATTTTTGCGTCTGCGAAGCGATCGATGCGCCCCGGGCAGGGATAACGAAACGCTCTACAGGGGAAAGCTCTTCAGCCATCTGCGGAAGTCCGGCCCCAGATCCTCGCGCTTCAATCCCAGTTCGACGGTCGCCTTCAGGAATCCCAGCTTGTCTCCTGCGTCGAACCGCTTGCCCTCATAGCTGAACCCGTAGACCTTCTCGTACTGTAGCAGTGCGCGGATCGCATCGGTCAATTGAAGTTCTCCGCCTGCGCCTGGCTTTACTGCCTCGATCATCTCGAAGATGCGCGGCGTCAATATATATCGCCCGATGATTGCGTTGGCCGAAGGCGCCTCCTCGAACTTTGGCTTCTCGACCATTCCCTTCACATCCAGCAGGCGCGGATTGCTCGCGTCCGGGGTGCAGTCCAGGCATCCATAGTTGGAGATCGCCGGCCCCTCGACCACCTCCGACGCCAGAATGCTGGCCCGCGTATCGTAGAACGCCTCCACCATCTGCTTCATGCAGGGAACCTGCGCGTCCACAATGTCATCCGGCAGCAGCACGCAGAAGGGCTCATCGCCCACAATCTGCTTGGCCATCAGGATGGCGTGGCCCAGTCCCAGCGGCTCGGCCTGTCGCGTGTAGACAATCCGCGCCAGCTTCGAGACCGACCGCACCGCATCAAGCAGATCCTGTTTTCCCTTGGCCACCAGCACCGACTCCAACTCCGGGCTGGAGTCGAAGTGATCCTCCATCGCAGCCTTGTCTCGCCCGGTAATGATGATGATCTCGGTGCATCCAGCCGCTACGGCCTCTTCCACTCCATACTGGATCAGCGGCTTGTCCACCAGACACAGCATCTCCTTGGGGATTGCCTTGGTCGCGGGGAGAAAACGAGTCCCCATGCCGGCTGCGGGAAAGACTGCCTTGCGAATCTTCTGATAAGCCATAGCGATGTAAAACCTCTCTGCAACATTCAGCAATCTATCCTAGCAAAACTGCGCAGTCACATGAATCAACCCAATTAATTTCACGGTATCTGATGCTTTTTACAGAATTACTATAGACCAATTTGTTTGTCATTCCGTAGCAATTTGTTTGTCATTCCGCAGCAATTTGTTTGTCATTCCGTAGCGAAGCGAAGGAATCTGCTGTTGCTCACTCCACGACGGTCTACACCATTACCCATAACGCTCTAGCTGTGAAGTTTCAGGAGCTTGCCCCTTCGATCCAAATCTACCACCAGACAAAATAATCCCCAGAGCGAGATACACGCTTCCGGGGATCGGGGAACAATAACTAAAAGGAGCAGGCTGAGGAATCCCCAACCTGCTCCGATAAAACCTTATGCGGTAACTTCGATACCCATCGAGCGAGCGGTTCCGCGGATGCTCTTCGCGGCTGCCTCGACCGTGTTGGAGTTCAGATCAGGCATCTTCTGAGTGGCGATCTCGAGAATCTGCTTCTCGGTGACCTTACCCTTCTTCTCCTTGTTCGGAGTGCCCGAGCCCTTGGGAATCCCAGCGGCCTTCAGCAGAAGAACGGCCGCAGGCGGCGTCTTGGTGATGAAGGTGAAGCTACGATCGGCGTAGACCGTGATGACGACCGGAATGGTCATGCCGGTCATCTCCGGCGTGGAGGTGCGAGCGTTGAACTGCTTGCAGAACTCCATGATGTTGACCTGCGCCTGGCCGAGCGCGGGGCCGACGGGAGGCGCAGGAGTGGCCTTGCCGCCGGTGATCTGTAGTTTGACGTATCCAGAAATCTTCTTCGGTGCCATGATTCAATCCTCTATCTTGTTCTAGCGGCGGGCATTTGGCCGGCTGCCGATTGGTCGTACAAAACTTTCTTTCGCATCCCTACCCAGTCTTCATCCCGACCAGCACAACGTCCTGGTTCGATCGGCAGACCGCGCAATTACTCTTCGATCTTGTCGACCTTCGAGAACTCAATCTCCACCGGAGTCGATCGACCGAAGATCGAGACCATCACCTTCAGCGTCTGGCGATCTTCGTTGACATCGTCCACCGTGCCATTGAAGTTGGCAAACGGTCCCTCGTTGATGCGAACCTGCTCGCCCTTCTCGAACTTGACCTTGCTTGCTGGCTTGTCCTTGGTCGAATCGGAGCGGAAGATAATCGAGCTGACCTCGGCCTCGGTAAGAGCAACAGGATTGTCGCCCGTACCCAGAAAGCCCGTAACCCGCGGCGTGTTCTTGATGACATGCCAAAGGTCGTTGTCCAGATCCATCTCCACCAGAACATAGCCCGGCAGAAAGACGCGCTCGATGACGTACTTCTTACCATTGCGCAGCTCGGCGACCGGCTCGGTCGGAATCATGATCCGCCCAATGCGGTTTTGCAGGCCGAAGGCCTGAATCCGACTCTCCAGCGACTCGCGCACCTTGCGCTCGAAGCCAGAGTAGGCGTGGATAATGTACCACTTGAAGTTCTCGTTAACCGGCGGGGCAAGCTGCTCGGTCGGCTGTTCGCCGCCTGGCTCCTGCGACTCCGGAATTTGCTCGTCTACCGACATGGTGAGTGTGCCTTCTTGGTGCGTCAAACTTGTGTATCTCCGCTGTGCGACGATTCGTCGCTAGCAAAGAATCTTACTGCTAGTGCTTGGTGAGAAACTGAATAAGATGCGTAATGCCCTGACCAAACACATAGTCCGTCACGGTAAAATAGGCGGCGAAGAGAAAGACCGTGCCAATGACGACCGTGGTCGTAGCCCTTACCTCGGGACGTGTCGGCGTAACCACTTTGCGCATCTCGCTGCGTACGTCCTGAAGAAACTCCTTCAATTCGCGCGGTCGCGACTTCAACCGATCGATCCCGGTGACCTGCTCGTCCACTGCTGCAATCGCCTTCGCCATACTGACTCAAACCTTCCTGCTGAAAATCTCTCGCAGTTGCATCTGCCTGTCACACTCCGCCCTGGTCGCTGAAGACAAGAGCCGGAAAACTGGCGGGGGAGCTCGGATTCGAACCGAGAAGTTCGGTTTTGGAGACCGACAGTTTAACCGTTGAGCTTACTCCCCCTAAAGCCGCTGACTGCTGGCATCACTCCTGCGCCAAAAGCCAACAACTGCGGGCTGGCTTACTTCGTCTCTTTGTGATCCGTGTGCTTGCGGCAGGTATTGCAAAACTTCGAGAACTCCAGACGGCCGGTGGTCGTCTTCTTGTTCTTCGTGGTTGAGTAGTTCCTGTTCTTGCACGCCGGGCACTGCAATGTAATAATTTCGCGCATCTATCTATCCTAACCGATTTCGGAGATTTCTTCCCCGTAATTCTTCTACTGCAATATTTTCAAACTCCCTGCGTGGCGGACGGCGAGTTCCACGCGCCAAGCGCGTTACCCGCCGTCCGCGCAGGATTACTTGATGATCTCGCTGATGGTCCCGGCTCCGACGGTTCGTCCGCCCTCGCGGATGGCGAAGCGCAGGCCCTTTTCCATGGCGACCGGGGTATGCAGCGTCACTTCCAGCTGGATGTTGTCACCCGGCATCACCATCTCGGTGCCCGCCGGCAGCTTCGCCGATCCGGTCACGTCCGTGGTGCGGAAGTAGAACTGAGGACGGTAGCCGTCGAAGAACGGGGTGTGACGTCCGCCTTCTTCCTTGCTCAGAACGTAGACCTCGCCCTTGAACTGGGTGTGCGGGGTGATCGATCCCGGCTTCGCCAGAACCATGCCGCGCTCCACATCTTCCTTCGCAATACCGCGCAGAAGAAGTCCAGCATTGTCTCCCGCCAAACCTTCATCGAGCTGCTTCTTGAACATCTCAACGCCAGTGCAGACCGTCGCGCGTGTATCGCGGAAACCCACAATCTCGCACGGCTCGCCAACCTTGATCTTGCCGCGCTCGATGCGCCCGGTAACCACCGTGCCGCGTCCCGAGATCGAGAAGATGTCTTCAATCGGCATCAGGAACGGAAGCTCAATCGCGCGTGTCGGCTGCGGAATATACTTGTCGACCGCCTCCATCAACTCGTCGATCTTGGCCTCCCACTTGGCTTCGCCGTTCAGCGCGCCCAGGGCAGAACCACGGATGATCGGAGTGTCGTCGCCAGGATAGTCGTACTTCGACAGAAGCTCGCGAACCTCCATCTCCACCAGCTCGATCAGCTCTTCGTCCTCAACCGCGTCGCACTTATTCAGAAACACGACGATGTACGGAACGCCAACCTGGCGCGCCAACAACACGTGCTCCTTGGTCTGCGGCATCGGGCCGTCGGTCGCTGCAACCACCAGAATCGCGCCGTCCATCTGCGCCGCTCCGGTAATCATGTTCTTGATGTAGTCGGCGTGGCCGGGGCAATCGACGTGCGCATAGTGACGATTGGCCGTCTCATACTCAACGTGAGAGGTCGCAATCGTGATACCGCGCTCGCGCTCTTCAGGAGCGTTGTCGATGGTGTCAAACGAGCGAAACGTGTTCGACGGGTTGTGCTTGGAGAGCACCTTGGTGATCGCCGCAGTCAGCGTCGTTTTGCCATGATCAATATGCCCGATCGTTCCAACGTTTACATGAGGCTTCGACCGATCAAACTTTTCCTTGCCCATTGCTCTTCTCCGTATCGTTCTAAATTCGTTATCTACTAAATCGTTTCAAATTCGATGCGCCGGTTCTACAGGCCAGCGCGACTCAAAATACCGTCCGCTTACTTATCCTTCGCGTCCTTGCCCTGCACCTTCGCAATAATCTCTTCAGAAACCGACCGTGGCGCCTCTTCGTACTGCTTGAACTGCATCGAGTAGTTCGCACGTCCCTGAGTTGCTCCGCGCATGTGAGTCGCATATCCGAACATCGTCGATAGTGGCACCGTGGCGCGAATCGCCTGCGTGTTGCCGACCATCTCCATACCTTCGATGCGTCCACGCCGAGAGTTCAGGTCTCCGATGATCGTTCCCATGTAGTCCTCGGGAACAGTCACTTCGACCGCCATCACAGGCTCCAACAGAACCGGCTTGGCCTTGCGAGCGGCTTCCTTGAACGCCATCGAACCGGCAATTTTGAAGGCCATTTCGTTCGAATCGACATCGTGATAGCTTCCGTCGTACAGCGAGACCTTGACGTCAACCATCTCGTAACCCGCAAGAACGCCGCCCTGCATCGCCTCTTGGATACCCTGGTCGATCGGCTTGATGTACTCCTTGGGAATCGTTCCGCCCTTGATGTCGTTCGAGAACTCATAGCCCTTGCCCGACTCATTGGGCGAGATGCGAATCTTGCAATGTCCGTAGTTACCCGAACCACCGGTCTGGCGAATGTACTTGCCTTCGGCATCCGAATTAGAACGGATCGTCTCACGATAATTGACCTGCGGCTTGCCGACGTTGGCCTCGACCTTGTACTCGCGCATCATACGATCGACGATGATCTCAAGGTGAAGCTCGCCCATTCCGGCGATGATCGTCTGACCCGAATCGATGTCCGTGCGAACGTTGAAGGTAGGATCTTCCTGCGCCAGCTTGGCCAGCGCCATGCCCATCTTCTCCTGATCGACCTTAGTCTTCGGCTCGACCGCAACCTCGATAACAGGCTTCGGGAAGTCGATCGACTCCAGCACTACAGGATTGCGCTCACTACAGATCGTGTCGCCGGTAATCAGATTCTTCAATCCAACGGCGGCGCAGATATCGCCCGCCAGAATCTCGGTAATCTCTTCGCGCTTGTTGGCATGCATCTTCAGCAAACGGCCAATGCGCTCTGTCTTACGAGTGCGTGGGTTCAGCACCGAATCGCCAGTCTTCAACGTTCCCGAGTAGACGCGAATGAAGATCAACTGACCGACGAACGGGTCAGTCATAATCTTGAATCCCAACGCAGCGAAAGGCTCCGCGTCGTCCGGCTTGCGCACGATCTCCACTTCCATGTTCTCGGGATCATGGCCGACCATGGGAGGAATATCCAGCGGGCTGGGCAGGTAGTCAACCACAGCATCCAGCAGCGTCTGAACGCCCTTGTTCTTGAAGGCCGTACCGCAGAGCACCGGGAAGATGTTCATCGCGATAGTTGCCTTGCGAATTCCAGCCTTGAGCTGCGCCTCGGTCGGCTCTTCGCCTTCGAGGAAGAGATTCAGAATCTCATCGTCCGAATCGGCAACTGCCTCAATCAGGAAGTGACGCGCCGTCTTCGCCGTCTCAAGCAGCTCGGCGGGAATCTCTTCCACGACATACTCGGCGCCCATCGTCTCGTCATGCCAGTAGATGGCCTTCATCGTGACCAGGTCTACGACGCCAAGAAATTTTGCCTCGGCACCAATCTGAATATTGATTGGCACAGCGCGCGCGCCCAGACGATCCACAATGGTCGACGTGGCATAAACTGCATCCGCGCCAGCCTTGTCCATCTTATTGATGAAGCAGATCCGTGGAACCTTGTACTTATCAGCCTGACGCCATACCGTCTCCGACTGCGGCTGCACACCGGCGACCGCATCGAAGCAAGCCACCGCGCCATCGAGAACGCGCAGACTGCGCTCTACCTCAGCGGTGAAGTCCACGTGACCAGGCGTATCAATAATGTTGATGCGAGTGTTCTTCCAGGTGCAGGTCGTCGCAGCGGAGGTAATCGTAATACCGCGCTCCTGCTCCTGCTCCATCCAGTCCATGGTCGCCGTACCCTCATGCACCTCTCCGATACGGTGCGTGATGCCCGTATAGAACAGGATGCGTTCGGTAGTCGTCGTCTTGCCGGCGTCAATGTGCGCCATGATTCCGATATTCCGGCAATGATTCAGAGATATATTGCGTGCCACGGTCTCGATCTCTCACTCTGCAGGGTAAAACCCTGCGGGTAATTCAAACTCGTTGAGCAGGTAGGGACAGCCCCTATTCCCGCCGCCTAATGCCAACCTACCAGCGGTAGTGGGCGAATGCCTTGTTAGCCTCGGCCATACGATGAACGTCTTCCTTCTTCTTCATCGCAGCGCCACGGCCATTCGCAGCGTCCAGAAGCTCGGCGGTCAACTTCTCCACCATGCCCTTTTCGCCGCGCGCGCGACCATAGGTCACAATCCAGCGAATCGCCAGCGAAGTGCGACGCTCGGGAAGAACCTCGATCGGCACCTGATAGTTTGCACCGCCAACGCGACGGCTCTTGACTTCGAGCAGCGGCTTGCAGTTCTCAATCGCCTTCTTGAAGAGCTTGAGAGCCTCGTCGCCACCCTTTTGCTCCAGATTCGTCATGGCCGTATAGAAGATGCCCTGCGCGGTCGACTTCTTACCGCCCCACATCATGGAGTTGACAAACTTCGTCACCAGTGTCGATCCGTAAACTGGATCCGGTGCAACTTCACGCTTCGCGATGTAACCTTTTCTCGGCATCTTTGCTAATCCCTTTTACCCTCTCGGGCTCGTCTTCCTTCAGGGCCGTAGACCTCTCAAGCACCTGAACCTAGAACTTCATTCGACCCGGCCAATCGACAGCCGCCGAGCCACAAAAACTATTTACCCGCAGCAGCCTTGGGACGCTTCGCCCCGTACTTCGAGCGGCTCTGCTTGCGATTGGCAACGCCAACCGAATCGAGCGATCCACGCACAACGTGGTAGCGAACACCCGGCAGATCCTTCACGCGACCGCCGCGAATCAGCACAATCGAATGCTCCTGCAAATTGTGTCCGATGCCCGGAATGTAGGTCGTAACTTCGATCCCGTTGGTCAGACGAACACGCGCAACCTTACGCAACGCCGAGTTCGGCTTCTTGGGGGTCTGGGTGTAGACGCGGGTGCAGACGCCGCGGCGCTGGGGCGAACCCTGTAGTGCCGGGCTGCCGGTCTTGTAACGTGTGGGCGTGCGGCCCTGCTTGACGAGCTGATGAAACGTAGGCACTCGAACTCCTTGTATTACGACTCAAAGCACTCCGGCCTTATCGCCGTTGCTGCTATACCAAAACTCATGCAGACAGAGAAGTGTAGGGTTCGTCGCGAATTTTTCTTATCGATGCGCTATACGCACAAATAAGTGAGGACACTGACGTGCCTCGCGCGAAGATTTTCCCTGGCTTCCCGTCTGTAACACTCAGATCAGACGAACAACAGTCGACGGTGGCCGAGCGTCCATTGCTTCCCGCCCCCTACTGGCGACTGTTTGCCCCATGCAGGCGGCCCCTATCGGAAGGTGGAGTTGACTCCGTTTCGCTGTTCCGTTCCCACATAGCCCATCCACTTTGGATCCCGGTATAAACTCCGCCGGGGTGGAGGGTGTCGCAGGTACGATTGCGAGGATACTGCACCGCGTACGATCCGATCTACGCTTAATAACCACACGCAGATACTGCGGATTAACTTCTTTTCCAGTGTACCGCAAACCGTGGATTTATCCCAATCAGCCTGCAAATCGCACCAGCCGCCCGCACAACCTGCACTCTAAACACATGCAAACTGCACGACAACGGGCTACCGCTTCAAGCGGAACCTTCTAACAATAGCAAGAGGAGAGCCTGCGGTCAAGACTAATTGACCGTTTTTCGCAATTAATCCTCACCGCGACCTGCAATCCCCCTACTCTTCGGCCTCGCGCAGTTGGGCCAGTACGCCAAAATCCTCTAATGTAGTGATGTCTCCCGTAACCATGCCGTTGGTCGCCAACTCGCGCAGCAGCCGCCGCATGATCTTTCCCGAGCGCGTCTTGGGCAGCATCTGGGCGAAGCGCAGATCTTCGGGCCGAGCCAGCGCACCGATCTCCTTGGCCACCCATGCGCGCAGCTCCTGACGCATATTCTCGCTCGGTTCTTCTCCCTCTTCCAGCGTGACAAAGGCGACGATTACCTGCCCCTTCAACTCGTCCGGCCTGCCCACCACAGCGGCCTCGGCCACCTTGGGATGCGCCACCAGAGCCGACTCGACCTCCATCGTCCCCAGCCTGTGTCCGCTCACATTGATTACATCATCGACCCGCCCCATCAGCCAGTAGTAGCCATCGGCGTCGCAGCGCGCTCCATCTCCGGTAAAGTAGCTTCCGGGAATATCCTTGAAGTAGGCCTCCTGATAGCGCTCCGCGTCGCCCCAGATCGACCGCGCCATTCCCGGCCAGGGCTTGCGAATCACCAGCAACCCGCCCTGCCCAGCCGGAACCGGCTTGCCCTCTTTGGTCACCACCTCCGGCACAATCCCGAAGAACGGCCGCGTAGCCGAACCCGGCTTGGTCGCCACCGCCCCCGGAATCGGAGCAATCATGATCGCCCCCGTCTCGGTCTGCCACCAGGTATCGACGATCGGGCAGCGCTCCTTGCCAATCTCGCGGTGGTACCACATCCACGCCTCAGGATTGATTGGCTCGCCCACCGTCCCCAGCAGCCGCAGCGAATCCAGCGAGTGGCGATGCACCCACTCATCACCCCACTTGATAAACGCGCGAATCGCCGTCGGAGCAGTATAGAAGACCGTAACCTTATGCTTGTCGATAATCTTCCAGAAACGATCATCTTCGGGGTAGTTCGGCGCGCCCTCGTACATCAGCACCGTAGCCCCATTCTGTAGCGGCCCGTAGACGACATACGAATGCCCGGTCACCCAGCCGCAATCCGCGGTACACCAGTACACATCGTCCTCGCGCAGGTCGAAGACATACTTCGCCGTCAGGTAGCTCTGCACCGAGTAGCCCCCAGTAGTATGCACCAGACCCTTCGGCTTCCCCGTCGTTCCTGAGGTATACAGAATGTACAGCGGATCCTCGGCGTCCATCCACTCCGCCTCACACTCGACTCCCGCCGCAGCCATTAGCTCGTGCCACCACAGGTCGCGCACCGGATGCATCACCACGCCAGCCCCATCCGCAGAGCGCTTGTAGACCACAACATGCTTTACCGTGGGACATCGTCCAATCGCCTCATCGACAATCGCCTTCAGCCTCACCGCACTGCCACGGCGATAGCTTACATCCTGAGTCAGAATCGCCACGCACTGCGAGTCGTTCACTCGATCCACAATCGCCTGCGCGGCAAATCCTCCAAAGATCACCGAGTGGACCGCGCCGATGCGCGCACAAGCCAGCATCGCGATTGCCAGCTCGGGAACCATCCCCATATAGATCGCGACGCGATCCCCGCGCTGCACACCCAGCCTCTTCAGCACGTTTGCAAAGCGCTGCACCTGCTCGCACAACTCGCCGTAAGTAATGCGCCGCACCTCGCCCGGCTCGCCCTCCCACAGCAACGCAATTTTGTCGCGCAACTCCCCCGCAGCATGACGATCCACGCAGTTGTGGCTCAGGTTCAGCTTGCCGCCGACAAACCACTGCGCCGATCCCATTGCGCCGGACAGCACCTTCTTCCAGGGAGAAAACCACTCCAACTCGCGCGCCGCCTCGGCCCAGAAGGCCTCTGGATCCTCCACGCTACGCCGATAGAGAGCCTCATACTCTTCCAGACTGCCCACGCGCGCCTTGGCCGCAAACTCAGCCGGAGGAGGAAAGACCCGATTCTCCCGCAGCAGAGATTCCACATTCGTTCCGTCAGACGTTTGCATGAGCATCCCCCGTCGCCGCATCTACTCCAACTTCGACAAGCCCCAACGATCCACAGAAAGAAGCTACGCTAACCCAACATAACGGGCAACACAAACTTTGCCCACCACTCTAAAAACATTCCTGAATAGTGGGTGAGCTATAAGCCTGTATTGATTCCGAGAACAGGGCGGAGATGGTGGCCGGTGTGGGAGAGTGGGTTGTCGGCGATTTGTTCTGGGGTGCCTGCGGCTACGATCTCGCCGCCAGCGCTGCCGCCCTCCGGGCCTAGGTCTATGACCCAATCGGCGGACTTGATTACGTCTAAGTTGTGTTCGATGACCAGCAGCGATCCGCCGCCTTCGATTAGTTTATGGAAGGCCGCGAGGAGTTTTTGTACGTCGTCGAAGTGCAGGCCGGTGGTCGGCTCGTCGAGGATGTAGAGAGTGCGCGAACGGGCGCGGGCGGCTAGTTGCGCGGGGGTGGGGGGAGCGGTCTGCGAATAGCTTTCGCTGGCTCCGCTGCGGTTGGCGATGGAGCGGGCGGTGGCCAGATGGCTGGCCAGTTTGACGCGCTGCGCCTCGCCGCCAGAGAGCGTGGTGGCGGATTGGCCGAGGCGGACGTAGCCCAAGCCGACCTCGTCCAAAACGTATAGCTTATCGACGATGCGTGGGATTCCGGCAAAGTACGAGAGAGCCTCCTTGACGGTCATATTGAGAACGTCGTGGATGTTCTTGCCCTTGTACTTGATCTCTAGGATGGAGGACTTGTAGCGGGTGCCGTTGCAGTCTTCGCAGGGTAGCTCGATGTCGGCGAGGAACTGCATCTCGACGGTGACGGTGCCGTCTCCCTCGCAGGTGTCGCAGCGTCCGCCGGGGACGTTGAAGGAGAAGGCTCCGGGGCCGAAGCCGCGCCGTTTGGCGTCGGGCTGCGAGGCGAAGAGGGTGCGGATCTCGTCGAAGGCCTTGATGTAGGTGATGGGATTCGAGCGCGGGGTGCGACCGATGGGCGACTGGTCTACGAGGATGACTTCATTGAGATGCTGCGTTCCGGTGAGCGAGCGGTAGAGATTGGTCGGCTCGGGCGCGGAGATGCCGGGCTCGCGGTTCAGCTGCTGCTGGAGAGCGCGGTAGAGAACTTGGTGGATGAGCGTCGACTTGCCGCTGCCGCTGACGCCGGTGACGCAGCAGAGCAGGTTAAGCGGAATCTCTACGTCGATGCCGCGCAGGTTGTGAATGCGCGCTCCGGTGAGGTGAAGGCTCTCGCGTCCGAGTTCGCGGCGATAGCGCGGAATGGGGATCGTCATGCGACCGGAGAGGTACTTGCCGGTGATGGAGCGCGGGTTGGCGGTGACCTCGGCTACGGTTCCCGCAGCCAGAAGCTGGCCGCCGAGTTCTCCTGCGCCGGGGCCTAGATCGAGGAGATAATCAGCCGAGCGGATTACGTCGGGATCGTGTTCGACGACCAGGATGGTGTTGCCCAGATCGCGCAAGGCGTACAGGATGCGGATCAGCTTGGCGGTGTCGCGCGGGTGCAGGCCGATGGATGGCTCATCCAGAACATAGAGCGCGCCGACCAAGCGGCTGCCCAGCGACGTGGCTAGCTGGATGCGCTGCGATTCGCCGCCGGAGAGCGTGGAGCTGAGCCGGTCGAGGGTGAGGTATTCGAGGCCGACTTCGATGAGGAAGTGGATGCGCTGGCGAACCTCTTCGAGAATCTTTCCGGCAATCTCGGCCTGCGCAGGCGAGAGTTTGAGGCTGTCGAAGAAGTCCTCGGCGGCGGTGATGGTGAGGGCGGAGACGGCGCAGATGTTCTGGCCGTTGAGCAGAACGGCGCGAGCTTCGGCGCGCAGACGCTGGCCGCCGCAGTCCGGGCAGAGAGCATAGCCGCGATAGCGGGAGAGGAAGACGCGGACGTGCAGCTTATATTTCTTGCGCTCCAGAGCCGCAAAGAAGCCACGAATGCCCGGATAGATGCCGCCGCCGTTCCAGATGAGGTCTTGCTGCGGCTGGTCGAGATCGTAGAAGGGAACGTCGGTGGGGATCCGGGCCTGCTTGGCAAAGCGGATCATCTCGCTATGGTAGGGGCGATACTTCGGCGTCGTCCATGGTGCAATCGCGCTCTGCGCGAGGGTGCGGCTGCGATCGGGAATGATTAGGTTGGGATCGAAGTCGACCGTGTTGCCGAAGCCCTGGCAGCGCGGGCAGGCACCGTAGGGATTATTGAAGGAAAAAAGTCGCGGCTCTGGCTCGCGATAGGCGCGGTGGCAGGCGGAGCACTCAAAGGCGGCGCTGTATCTCAGATGCGCGGCTGGAGTGGAATCGTCCTCACGCGGCACGGTGTGGAACTGAACTTCGCCGGACTCGCGGTAGCCGGTCTCGATGGCGTCTACGATGCGGGCGCGCGTGTCAGGGGAAAGCGAGAGGCGGTCGATGAGGACGAAGATTGGCTGGTCGAAGTTGAGTTCGAGAAGAGACTCGGGGGTGGAGAACTCGACGATCTTGCCGGGCTGAGCAGGTTGGCCGGGTTGAGGCTCAATCTGCTGGTAGAGGCGGTTGTAGCCACGGCGGCGGAGTTCGGCGAGGCGATCTTTCAGCGTGTCGGTGACCGAGGACAAGCCAAGTACGGAGGAGACGGCCTTCGCGGATTTCTTTGACGCGGATTTCTTGACGGGCTTGGGCGGTTCGGGTGCGGCCTCTACGGTGGAGGGCTGTAGCGGCTCGAACTTAATCTCTGCGCGGTTGATGGGGAAGAGTGCGTAGGCGCGGGTTCCCTCCGGCAGAGCGAGAACGGCGGTGACGATCTCGTCGACCGTGTCGTGACGGACGATGCCGCCGCAGTGCAGGCAGGTGACGGTTCCGCAGCGCGCGTAGAGCAGGCGGAGGTAGTCGTAGATCTCGGTGGCCGTGGCGACGGTGGAGCGCGGATTGCGGGTGGAGTTCTTCTGCTTGATGGCGATGGCCGGGGCCAGACCGTCCATGAAGTCCACGTCGGGCTTCTCAATGCGCTCCAGAAACTGGCGCGCGTAGGCGGAGAGCGACTCGACGTAGCGACGCTGGCCCTCGGCGTAGATGGTGTCGAAGGCCAGAGAGGACTTGCCCGAGCCGCTGACGCCGGTAACGACGGTGAGCGCATTGTGCGGAATATCGACGTCGATGGACTTGAGGTTGTGGGTGCGCGCGCCACGCAGAATGATGTGGTCGTTGGCGCTGACGGCGTTCGCCTTGATGACGTTGGGCTTAACGACGAGGGGCGCGACCTGCTCGTCCGGCCTGGCGTTGTTCGCGTCGATAATTTGCGGGATCATGGCCACTCTCTATTGTCGAACAAATAGGGCCGCTCGTCCATCGCAAGCATTTTCAGCAATTTATAAACTAGAAAGAAGGTGATCTTGCCCCTGCAAAACGTAGCCCTTAGCGAGCTGTTCTAATGCGAAGAGTATCCACAAGGAAGAAGTTCGCCCTGGAGTTCAAACAGAAAGCGGTTCGGTTGGTCGAGTCAGGGAAAAGTCTGGCCTCGGCGGCACACACTTTGGGCGCGAGGGAGCCTAGGTCCGCTCGTCCATCGCAAGCATTTTCAGCAATTTATAAAACTATCGTGCCGAGTATCTGCTTCATTGCAAGATAGGTTGATTTTCAATATGAGAGAGGCTCGAATGCTTGTTGGCATTCGAGCCTCTCTTGTTGTTCGGCGAATGGAGTCCATGGATTCTGCTACGCTCTGCGAAGAAAACAGATCGCTAGAGGCTAGGAGAAGCTGGGGTCGTGGGAGCGGGCGCTGGGGTTGCGACTGCCGGGATCGCAACCGCTGGAGCCGCTGCCGGTGGGATTACACGGAGAGCCATGCGGGGGAAGCTGAAGCTGCCGGCTGCGTCGTCGATGACGTTGATCTGGCAGACGTAGGTTCCCGGCTTCAGTCCGGCAAGAGGAACGTCGAACTGAAAGGCTACGGCGTCGCGCTCTGGAATGTTGATGGCGGTGGCGACGACCTGCGGCGTCTCGTAGACCTTGACGCCGCCCAGCAGGAACTCGATACTGGTGAGCACACGCACCGGCGTTCCCTCCTTCTTCGGCTGAGCGGGTTGCGCGGCAACGTCCTTATCCTTGGTCGGGCTGTAAACCTCGTAGAGGAAGTTCAGGTGCTGATCCTGCCGGAAGACGTGGGGGACGTTCGGAACCCACTCCTGCCCGTCGCGCACCAGCGGGTCGATCACCTTCTTTGCGGTGTTCGGCTTGCTCTGGCTGGACATGACGATGGAGCTGAGCTTGAGCGGAGTCTTCTTCATGTCTGGAACCTGAATGTCGGCCTCGAAGCTGCCCATGTTGCCGGACTGATTCTCGCGCACGACGAACTTCAGGTGATACTTGCCCGGAGCCAGCGTGAATCCAGTGGAGTACTGCACGTTCTTCTTCTGCACCTGTAGATTGGCATCGACAGCGAGGTTGACGGTCTGACGGACCTGACCCACGGCGATTCCGGCAGAGTTCTTGACCTCGCCCAGAATGTCGATAGTGGCCTTGTCCTTGTCCTTGACTGTGACGGCGTTGATCTGCGATCCGGGGATGACCAGCGAGACAGGGATGTAGAACTTGCCGTCGGCCAGACGGAAGTAGAGCGCCTGCAGGTAGACGGAGACGTCGGTGGCGGGAATCTGGCTGCGCATCTGCTCGGTCAGGGCCAGTTCGCGATCTTCGGTCTTGGCATGCTGGAAGTCTGCCGGGGCGTAGTAGCCGGGGCGATACTCCAGCGTGGCGTCGGGGTGGTTGAGCAGCTTGACGGTGAGATGGCGGAAAGTTCCGTCGTGCTTCGCATTGGTGGAGTGGTAGCCGAGGATGTAGTACGCCTCGGAGTCTCGCTGCACCTGAGTGAAGGCTGGGCCAAAGTCGTTGGAGTCGACGAAGAGCTTGCCTCCAGTGTCGCTGGCGAGAGTGCCCAGCGTCTCCTGCGAGCTGAAGTTGGAGTCCAACTGGCTCTGCATGGCGGCGCCGCTGTAGGCTCCGGTGCCGCGCTTGCTGCCCTGGTTGGCATCGCCGACGACGTTCAGAGCCTGCAGCCCGCGCGTGTCTACGGCATAGAGGGCGGTGTCGGACTTGACGCACTCATTGGTGGCGGCGCGCAGGCTGGCCTGATTCTCAATGCCCTGCTTGGTGAGACCGCCGGAGAAGTACAACATGCTCTTCTTCTGCTCCACCTTCTCGATGGACTTGCAGATGGTGCGAATGGCGTAGAGCTGGCGATCGGTGTTCAGTGCGTTGAACTCGCTGTCGTCGGCGACGAAGCTGGTGGAGTCGTCGGAGGTGCTGTCGGTTCCGCCGCCTTCGCTGCCAGCGGCGTAACCATTGCTGGCCGTGGGATCGAGTTGGCTGATGGCGTTCAGCAGCGTGGACTTATCCGTGGTGAAGTCCTGATTCATGCTGAGGCTGGAGACCAGACTGACGACGGAGACCATGTCGGCTGGAGCCATCTGCTTGTTGACGTAGTCCTTGGCCGAGTCAACGGCGCGGGTGATGTCCTCCGGCTGCATGCTGCTGAGGTCGAAGAAGAGGACGATCAGGCGGCGATCCTTCAACTCCTCTGGCTTGGCGGCGAAGTCGTTGCTGATGAGGTCGGCGATGGACTTCTTCTTCGTAGTGCTGACGCCGGAGACGGTGTTTCTCTCGGCCAACTGCACGGCCTCGTCGACATTCTGGTAGTCGAAGCTGATGAGGTGCTGCGGCTTCTTGTCCTCGAAGATCGTGAAGTCGGATTCCTTGAGACCCTTGATGACCGCGCCAGTCTTCTTGTCGCGTACGACGACGTTGGTCAGCACCGTATCGGAGCTAATTTTGAACGTCGCCACCTGCGGCTGCTGGGCTACGGCTGCCACTGGTGTGCCCACAGGGGAAGCCATCATGGCTGCTACTAAGATCGCCGCTGTAAATTGACGCATTTGTTGCTCCTTCGAAAGCTGAGTAAATCAAATTGATATTCTTCCGATTGATTCGGCGACTTATTGGCCGCAGAAATTAGAAGCGGAAGTTTGCGTTGTAAGTGAAGGAACGCATTCCTGCGGCGCCAGTCACCTGACCAAAACCCGCCTGATTGATCTGGGTATTTACCGAAGAGTAGCGCGCAGTATTCAGAGGATTGTTCATATTGATGCGGGCCTCGAAGCTGCGTGTTCCGCCGAAGGAGACGTTACGCGAGAGAGAAGTGTTGAGCGATATGCTTTCCGGCAGCACGATGGAGTTGCGCGATGCGTTGCCGTAGGTTCCAGCGGCTGGGGCGGAGAAAGCGGCGGTATTGAACCACTCGGTGAGGGTGCGCGGCCCCTTGATCGACTGGCCCGCAACGCGATTCGGACGCAGAGAGCTGCCCGCCCCCGTAGCCGTCTCAGCCGGGGTTCCCGAGTACTGCGGAGTCGCAAAGGCTCCCGAAGCGAAGGTGAAGCTACCCGAGATGGAGTAGCCATCGAAGATCTGCGCCAGAGCGCCGCCCTTGTTCAGGAAGGCGCGGTTGGGGCCGAAGGGTGGTTCGAGAATGAAGTTGCCTCGTAGCGTATTGCGGACGACGAAGCTGGAATTGCTCTCCTCGGCTCCCAGATTCTGATCGTCCTGCGCGATGGAGCTGCCGCTGCCGCCGACCGAGGTCGCGTCATCTATAGAATGAGCCAACGTATAGGTTGCGCCCAGCGAGACGCCCTTGTGCATGCGCTCGCGCAGGTTGACCGAGAAGATGTTGGCGCGCTGGTAGCCGAGCGAGTCTTCATACTGGAACTGACCCGCCGTTGGAGTGAGAACGCCGGAGGCATTGCGGTTGGGCGCACGGATAATGTCCTGATTGATGGCGTAGCTTCCGGTGTAGTCGAGGTTCAGAACGATACCCTGCGGCAGGGTTCGCTGGACGCCCATATTGTAGGCCTGCACCATGCCGAGGCGATACTTCGGATTAACTCCAAAGTTGCTCTGCGTACTCTGTGTGGAGCAGCCAAAGCCATTCGTCAGCGTCATCGCCGTTCCCGTTTGCGAGGACGTCTGCGACGGCAACAAGCAGGTCGTCGCGCTGTTAGGCGTAGTGAGGGTATTGGTCTGCGTGACGGCGAAGGGCTGCTGGAAACTCATCAGTGAGGCGAAGCGCGAGTACTGCCCGGTGTTGTAGTTGATGCCGTAGCTGGAGCGGACAACCGTATTCTTCGTCCACTTGAACTTGGGCGACCAGGCCACGGCCACGCGCGGAGAGTACATCGACCGATCCGGCTTCACCAGCGTGGGGGGGGATCCTGCCTGTTGGCAGCCAGCGAACAGAGCCGGGCAGACATTGTTGATCGCGAGCGTCGAGCCGCTTCCGGTCATGTTGAGATTGACCAGGTGATAGTTGTTCTCCGAGTAGGGTGAGAAGTACTCCCAGCGCAGACCGTAGTTGAAGGTGAGGTTGGCCCGCGCGCGCCAATCGTCCTGCGCGTACCAGTCCCACGAGTTGCCGCGCAGGTAGATCTTGCTGAGGCCGGCGGTGATTTTGGTCTGCTGCGGCTGCCCGAGAAGGAAGTCGGCGACGGCCGATCCACTGGCTGTAGCAAAGTTGCAGGTTGGATTCGTTGGATCGCTATTCAGTACACACGTCTGCTGCTTCGGATCCTCGGTGGCATAGCCGGTGAAGCTGAACGATCCAAGCGGGGAGGCTCCCCCGATGGAGTCGCTGTGGATACGATGGAAGTCGAAGCCATAGCGCATGTTGTGCTTCTTGTGGCTATAGCTGACGAAGTCGGAGAAGGTGATGGTCTGGTTGATCGAGTCGCTGGGAGTTTTGCTTTCGCTCAGACCGCTGAGGCCAGTCATGCCGACCGACGGAACGCCAAAGTAGAAGGGATTGGAATAGATGGCGGAGTCGCCGACGTTGATGCCTGCGGTCTGCGCAGGATTGACAGATCCATTGGTGAAGTAGTTCGAGTTCAGGCCGCGCGAGCGGTTCCAGCCCAGCGTGGCGGAGTTGTTGATGCGTCCGTAGCCCACGGTGTAGGAGCTGGTGAGATTGTAGCCGTTGCTCACGGCCGTTCCGCCAAGCTCGGGAGAGAAGCTGGAGCTGGAGCTTGCGTTGTGCGAGTAGGAGAAGCTCTCAGCAATGCTCTGGCGCAAAGTTGGGGCGACGTTACGATTCTGTCCACCGCCCTGACCTCGTCCTCCAGAGCCGCGCTGGCCACGCGTCTGCGCCGCGCCAAAGCTGCGGTTGTAGCGCAGCGAGGCCTGCGCAGAGTGTGAGCTACCGGGGAAGTTTGCCTGATAGTTATCCTGCAAGGCGTTCGGTGTGATGTTCGGCAGTGGGTAGAACGCAAGCAGTTGTTGCGCCGCAAGCGCGCTGGCGGAGGCGGTCGTTCCGCTTAGTTCGGAGTAGGGAATGCATGCCGTCGGGTTGGGATCGATAGCGGAGAGAGCTGGATTGCAACCGGTCGCGGTGTAGGCCTGCCCCGTATTTGGATCGTAGACCGTACCGTTGACCACCGTTCCAATCTGGTAAGCGGGAGTGAGGTCGCCCAGTCGCTGCGCCAGAGTCGGCACGGTGTACTGAGCCGTGGAGGGCGAGGAGCTACGCGACTCCGAGACACTGAGGAAGACGAACTGCTTGGTGTTGGCCTTGAGCAAGCCGGGGATGTACGGCGTGCCGGAGAAGCTGGCGGTCAGCGAGTTCTGCTGCGAGTTGGCCTTCGGAGCGTCCGTTCCGGTGTATGAACGACGGTTTGCATTGAGCGCACTGTTGTTTCCCGAGTAGCCAAAAGAACCATGCCATGCGTTGGGGTTCTGCCCGCGGAATCCTCCGCCAAAGCCGTTGAAACCGCCCCCGCCGCGTCCTCCGCCACCACCAAATCCTCCGCCCGGACCTCCACCACCCGGGCCGCCACCGCCGGGTCCACCTCCGCCCGGACCACCGGGGCCGAAGCTTCCGGTCTGCATAACGCCGCTCAGTGAACTGGCGATGTCTCCATTGGTGAATCCGTTGCGCTGCATGTCCTGAATGCGTCCACGCAGATCGTCCTCGCTGAATCCGGCGAGTCCGTTGGTCTGGCCCTGCTGCCCAGTCACGGCGATCGACTCGGTCGCGGTGGTATCGCTGGAGGTTGTGGCAAGCGAGGGAAGCTGCGCCCCGGTATTGCCCTCTCCCGCGCTGGCGTCGGTCACATCCGTACTCTCATTGCTCTGCACGGTCAGCGACTGGGTTCCGCGCCCAACCCGGGCGACTGAGTTGGAGGTGGTCCTGCCTGCGACCTGCGTGGTCGCACCCGCCGTCGTCGTAGTTGTTTCCGTCGCGGTGGTGGTGACTCGCGAGGCCAGATCCATTTTGAATTCGGCGGTCTGCATTGGCAGGCCCCCGTTCTCGCTGGAGGCGTTGATGAGAAGCTCCTGCGTGACCGAGGCAAAGCCGGTCAGCTCAGTCTTGACGACGTAGCGTCCATTGCGCGGCACAGCCATCTGAAAGGCGCCGTCAATGTCTGTCGTGGTTGCATACTTCTTGCCGGTCAGCGTGTTGGTCGCGGTGACGGAGACTCCGGGCAAGGGAACGACGCCCGCCTTGACGGAACCCTTGATCGTCCCACCCTGCGCGACTGCGACGACGGCCGGAGCTGCGACTGGAGACGGGACAAAAGCTGTTGGCTGCGCCGCAGGATCGCTACCCTGCGCCAGAACGGTTGCTACCAGACCCGTGGAACCGACCATCATGGCCGCACCCATTGCTACAACTGCAAGCTGCTGTATCCGACTGATTCGACGCACAAACACACTCCTGAAACAGAATCAAAACTGAACTGCAATCTGAGAGAACTCCATCAGTCCCGCAGGACTACGCTGGAGCCTTATCTACTGTTTAAAACTAAACTTACCAGCATTTTCCCTGGCGTTATACGGGATTACTGATTGTCATTCCGTAGCTTCTTGTTTGTCATTCCGTAGCGTAGCGGAGGAATCTGCTTTCCTTCGTTCGACGACGGCCTACTCCATTACGGAAACGGCTTATCCCCGCGCAATCCAAATTGACCGCGCGCTCCGATGAGAGGCGAGAGCATCCCAGCTCTACGCCTCATTTTCAGAGGAGTTTCTTATTGTGGTGGAGCTGGTGGCGCGTCCGAGGACTGCGCAGAGGGAGGCTGCGGCGCACCATCTGGCGGCGGCTGATCGCTTGGGCCGCGGCGGGATGCGCCAGAGGGTGGAGGTCCGGAGACGCCCATCTTGAGAACCGTGAAGACACCGCTCTTGAGCGCGCCGGTGGCCATTATGGAGTCGCCAACCTTGATGTCGGCCAGCGTAATGCTCTCGGCTGGAGGCGGGCCGGATGGCTGCGTTCCTCCGGCTCCCTGACCCGCGCCCGGCCTGTTTCCACCCTGTCCGCGACCTCCGCCCTGAGGCAATCCTCCGGCGGCGACGACGTCAGCCGCAACGCCACGCGTCCCGCGCTGGAAGGATGTTCCATCGTCAACTGCAACCACTTGACTCACCGCGTCGCTGCGCAGGATGGTGAGCTTCAAGTTGTCTGCATCGACTGCGGTAATCTTGCCTGTGATGTAGGTCTTGCCCATATTCGCTTTGGCCTTGGCGACGGTGGCTGCGTCAATGTCCATCAGCATCATGGCCTGCACGGTCTTCTTTGCAGCATCGACCGTTCCCATGGCGGTAACTGAGTCTCCGACCTTGATGTCGGCAAGCTTGATCGACTGGCGATTCTGCATAATGCGAGCAGTGTCGGTGACGGTAACCGTGTAGGTATCGCCCGCGTCTGTCTTGAGAGTCAGACCGCTGGCGGTCGCTGCGGTGACAACTCCCTGTACCGGCTGCCCTCCGCCGAAGCCGCTTCGTCCACCCTGCCCTGTCCCTCGTTGCTGGCCGGAGGAGCCGCCCATCGGGAATCCACCCATTTGGCTATCTGTTTGAGCCTGAACTTGCGTAACTGAAACCAGCAGGAGACCTATCGCGATGGCCGCACTTGTTCTGCCAAGATATTTCATTGCCCGTCCTTCCGAACAGCACCAGATGAGATGGAAACTACTTCTACAGACGGGGGGACACACAAAAAGGACGCGCTCCGCACTGATTAATTTCTCTGCCATCTCACGCAGTTACCCCGACGTACGCCAGAAGTCTGGCTTGCGGGTAGATTCGCTTCCCGCTTGCGAGTCCATGAGGCTGTGCTGCCACCGGCAGTCATGCGGGCGAGCGAGATCTTGCTCTGACGACGGGAATGCCGTCTACTACATGTTCAAATGAAACAACTTAGGACATCGGCAAGTCTTCACATCAGTTTTAATAGAGCAAGGACGTAACACAAAGGTAACCAGATTGCCGTTCGCAGGTAACCAATTACAGAGCTTTAAACGTGTTCAAATTGTTACCATTTAGTGTCTTGCGGACATGCAAATGTTTGCCTACTATAGGTAATAAGAAGTTTTATTCATGTCACTGCCTCTGGTTTCTCGTAGGAACAGCGTCCCAAGTCGATACGGATCGACACAAACGAGCAGAGGAGTAGTACTTGTTCTCAGCAAAAAGGTGATCCATAAACGACAGTCCAGATATTAATCGACCGTTTAGTTCATTGATAACATCAAAATCCCACAAGTTTACATTCAGGATTTCAACTATGCGCTTGAAAAATATAGTCGCAACCTTGTCCCTCTCCCTCGTCTGCCTGGTTTCACGAGTAAGCTTTGCCGATACGATCACGATGACCGGTGTGGGAGGACAAAGCACCGACAACTTATATGTCAATCCCTATATCTTCACGGATCAAAGTGCGGGGGGAAAGACCACGCAGGTTGATATGTCCTGCCTCAATTTCAACCGCGAGGTTTCGATCGGGGAGTCGTGGAGTGCGACCGCAATCAACGTCTCGACCATCAGTTCCAGCGCCACCATTGACGGCGAGTCGGGAGTCGATATTCTTGCCGACGCGTATCTCTATAACCAGTACGCTGGCGCCGTTGGGAACGCCCAACTGACCTCCGATATTCAGTTTGCCATCTGGAGCATCATGGATTCCGCCGATCTAAAGGTTGTGAACGGCGTTCCCACCTATAGCGGTTTCGACACCAATGCGCAGACTCTGGCTGCGCAGGCTCTCAGCAAGGTTACCGGCAGCAGTGCGTTGCCATCCAGCTACTTCGCGAATGATGAGATCTTCGTCCCGAGCAGCAGCTACCCCAACGGCGGAGAACCCCAGATCTTCATGACAGACCCTCCTCCATTTACATCCACGCCAGAGCCAACCAGTCTGATTTTGCTTGGAACCGGCTTGCTAGGAGCTGTTGGCATGATGCGCCGCAAGATAGTAAAGTCTTAACAAATATCAGATGTGTGCCAAAACTGGTGCTGCAAGCATATGATGATTTTGCAAACCAGTATGCTGCAAGCTATGCCAATACGCGTGTTGCTGATCGACGACGATGCGATGAGCCGAGAGTTGCTCGCCGCGCTGCTTGCCAGAAAAGGCTACGCAGTACAGGTCGCAGAGTCGGGAGCGACCGCGCTCGAAGTATTGCAGCAGGGCGCGTTTGCCCCAGACCTGATGTTGACCGACCTGCAAATGCCAGGAATCTCCGGCTCTCAACTGGCAGACCTGCTGCGATGCGCAGGACCACCCACGGCGTTGCTGCTTGCAATGAGCGGAAGCCGTCCGTTGGCACACGAGATCTCCCACTACGACGGATTTCTGCTGAAGCCATTCAAGTTAGCGGAGATTGCAGACGCGCTACAGGCGCATCATTCTGCCAACGCGATACATTCTGCATCCGATAATGGAATAAGCAGCCCGCTGCAAGCGGAACAGTCTGCGCCCTTTGTTCCGAGAGAGAGTACAGCCATCCACCCGGTGTTGGATGAGATCATATATAAAAAGCTGTCAGATACACTCTCCACGCAGCAACTCGACGAATTGTATGCCATGTGCCTAAGTGATGTTCGCAGACGCATTGAGGCGATGCGCGGATTTGCTGCGGCATTAGAAGCGAAGTCCTTCGCGCGCGAAGCCCATTCCATCAAGGGGAGTTGCGGGATGCTGGGCGCGACCGAGTTGCATAAACTGGCGGCTCATATGGAAGAGTTCAGCCTCGAACCCTCTGGCACATCTACAGCACAAGCCGTAAACTCTCTAGATGATCTCGCCGCAGCGTGTGCGCGGCTGGAACGCGTCCTTGGGGCCCTCGCTTGAAGCATTATTGAAACATTACACATCTAATATATGCGTATCAGATCTGAGTTACAGGAATCCCATCAAGTAGAGAAAGTTAGCAGGCGAAGAGATACGCAGGATAGATGGCCTGCGGTTAGTTTAAGGCCTGTGTTTGAGTCGTTGGGCCAAGCGTATCCAGCAAGAGATTCCCCGACAGGCTGTGGAGGTTACAGAAATGCCTGAAAAAGCTGTAAAGAGTCAGCATCCCGCGAAGAACTCGCCCCAGGCTGCTGCGACCGTCGCACCCATCCGCATCGTTGTGGCAGACGACCATCCGGTGGTGCGCTTCGGAGTTAGGAATATGCTGCTCAACGATCCGGGCTTTGCCGTTGTCGGCGAGGCAGGCGACGGCGACGACGCCATTACGCAGACCATCGAACTGGAGCCGGACATCCTGCTGCTCGACCTGATGATGCCGCGATTGCCAGGTTTGGAGGCGATGCGCGCCATCATGACCAAGGCTCCGCGAGTCAAGATTGTGCTGCTTACCAGCACAATTACGCCGCAGCAGATCATCGAAGCACTACAGATCGGAGCGCGCGGAATTATTCTGAAGGACGCAGTGGTGGCAGACCTCGCCGAGGCGTTGCGCGCGGTTCTCGGAGGCGATTACTGGATTGGCGGCGAGCGCGTGGCAAACCTGCTGAAGGCGTTGCAACAACTCACCGAACAGGCCGCTGTCACACCCGAACGCAAGACCTATGGACTGACCCCCCGCGAACTCGAGGTCGTCTCCTGCATTGTGGAAGGATGCAGCAACCGCGACGTCGCCAAGCAGTTCTCCATCAGTGAGGAGACCGTGAAGCGACACCTCTCCAACGTCTTCGATAAGACGGGCGTCTCGACCCGTCTGGAACTGGCTCTCTTCGCGATCGCTCACAAACTGGTTGAGTTGTAATCTTTACTGCTCCTGAGTCAGTCGCCTGTTTACGAACCAAGGGGGATCTTTATCCCTTCGTCTTAGGTCGGAACTGTCGGCAGTCAGGGGATCAGGATGACAATACTTCTCTCTGACAGCAAGCGTGACGCTATATTTTGCTTTGAACTTTGAAGAGAACGCTAGTGCAGTGATGATCCGAACCAAAAGAGATACATCAAGTGTGGCAATTCAGCCACACCAATTTGTATTCCTCCGGCTGTAATCTGGATTTTACATTGGTTTGGAGTGACCTCTTTTGGTTCAGATTACGCAGCCCGAACAGACAATTCGGTCGGAGGTCGAGTTCCACGGCGTGGGACTGCATAGCGGCGCGGAGGTCTCGATGCGTCTGGTTCCTGCGCCCGCTGGCTCCGGCATCGTCTTTCGCCGCACCGATCTCGATGACTTTGAGATTCCAGCCAACGGGCGCAACGTCGCCAAGGTTAGCTACGCCACCAGTTTGATGCGCGGATCGGTTCTGATCTCAACCACCGAGCATCTGCTCTCGGCGCTGATCGGTTTCGGCGTGGATAACGTCATCGTCGAGGTGGACAACCTCGAAGTTCCGATCCTTGACGGCAGCGCCCTGCCCTACGTTGAGGCCTTCCAGTCCGTCGGTCTGAAGCAGCAGCGCCGCCGCCGCGAGGTTCTGCGCATCCTGAAAGACATTGAGGTACGCGATGGCAGCAAGTTCATCGGCGTCTATCCCGGCACGGGCTATAGCATCGACTACACCATCGACTTCCCCCAGCCCATCGGCTCGTCGCGTTTTCAAGGCGATCTGGAGACCGGAGACTACGCCCGCCTGATCGCTCCGGCGCGAACCTTCGGCTTCAGGGAAGACGAGCCCATGCTGCGCAACATGGGCCTGATCCGCGGGGCGTCGGACGAGAGCGTAATCGTGCTAACCAAGACCGGAGTTCAAAATGGCCCGCTGCGCTTTCCCGACGAGTTCGTGCGCCACAAGGTGCTGGACCTGATCGGCGACCTCGCGCTGGCAGGAAGACGCATTCAGGGCCGCGTCGTCGCCCAGCGCGCCGGCCACGCCATGCACGCCGCTCTGGTGCAGCGCCTGATGCGCGACCGCTCCGCCTGGGAGCTGGCTCACGGATTTGATGAGGTTCCCGAGCCGGAGTCCACAGAGCAGCCTGCCGGGATTCTGCCAGAGGACTCGCCCGTCCATGCGTAGCCTATCGCTGCAAAGTGCAGCCCAAAGACAAGCCCGGAGGCCCCGGTGAGCCGGCTTGCCGCTATCGCGCTGGGGTCGAACCTCGCCTCGCATTGGGGAGACCGCGAGGCCAATCTGCGCGAGGCCGTCTCCCGCATCGCCAAACTGGGCGAGGTGCGCGCCATCTCCTCCTTCTACGACACCGCGCCGGTCGGCTACACCGATCAGCCGAACTTCCTGAACGGAGCGATGTTGCTGGAGACCAATCTGGAGCCCATCGAACTGATGCGTGCGCTGCTGGCCATCGAGCTGGCGATGGGGCGCGTCCGCACCGGCGTTTCCGCATCTCCCATCAAAGGGCCGCGCATCATCGACCTCGATCTACTGCTGATGGGCGACGTAGTATTCGACAACGCACGCAGCCCGGAGCTACTCGATTCGACCGAGTTGACTCTACCCCATCCGGCGATGGCGGAGCGACGCTTCGTGCTGGAGCCGCTGGCAGAGATTGCGCCAGACCTGATTGATCCGCGCTCTGGCCTAAGTGTGGCCCAGATGCTGGCGCGCCTACAGGCTGACTCGAAGCAGGGCTAGAGCCTCTTCGGGATGGCTATAGACCAAGAATGTCATTCTGAACGAAGCGAAAAGCGCGAGTCGAAGGATCTGCGTTATTCGCGCTGCTACGGTCTATCCCATTGGCTAGCGCATTTTCACCAAGGGTGTAGAGTGCCATGGCGCGAGCGAAAAGCAGATTCCTTCGCTTTGCTACGGAATGACAAACAAAGTTGCTCTATAGCAATAGTGAAAAAGCTCTAAATCGCTCAAAGTCGCAACAGTGGGATTCTGCTGAATTTACTCTGGCGAAACGAGCAGGACGGTGATGTTGTCGTGTCCGCCGTTGGCGTTGGCTGCGTCTACCAAGGCCTGGCAGGCTCGGTTGAGCGCGGTCTGTCGATCTGAGCCGGAGGCGTCTGTGGTGCGAGCGAGAATCCCGGCGATCTGCTCGTCGGCAAGCTCGCGAGAGAGGCCGTCGGAGGCAAGCAGGAAGAGGTCTCCGGGCTGCGTGGCGTGACTGGCAATCTCGACCTCGACGGTTGGCCGCGTACCAACGGCGCGGGTGATGATGTTGCGCATCGGCGAAGCGACAGCCTGAATCCGGCTGAGCAGGCCGGCGCGCACCTGCTCCTCCACCAGCGAGTGATCTGCCGTGAGCTGGCGGAGAACGCCGTCTCGGTAAAGGTAGCAGCGACTGTCGCCGACGTGGGCCAGCCATAGCGGAGGCGTGGGCGAACCGTGCTCACGCCGCAGCGCGGAGTCCTCCCACAGCAGCGCGACCAGCGTCGTCCCCATGCCATACAGACTGGGCGATTTGCGGGAGTAGCGGTAGACGGCGTGGTTGGCAGCGCGAACGGACTCGGCAAGACGCGCGCGCGGAGTCACTTTTGTTGCAGGATGCGAGGCGCGGGCTGGAGGCGGGGTAGTCTTGTGCGGCAAAGAAAAATCGGGCTGATGCGTTGCAGTACTCGGTTCGGCGAGAGCGGGGTCGACTGGAGGACAACAGCGATGGGCGATACAGTCCAGAAAAGCCTCGCTGGCGATCTGGCTGGCGACCTCTCCGGCGGCGGCTCCCCCCATGCCATCGCAGACGACAAAGGCACCGCGCTCGGGAACAGCGGCGCAGGCGTCTTGATTGGTGTGGCGATGCCGTCCGCAATCGCTCAGCATGGCAAAGCGGAGAGCAACAGGCGCAACAGATCCTTCCGCCGATGCGGGGGAGGAGAGTTGCGGCTTGAGAGGCTTCAAGGTTGCAGCTTCTGCCATTTCAGAACACCAGTTCGGCGCAATACGGGATTGAGAAAACGATACTCCTTACTGCGCCAGAGTCCAAAAGGTTTCTGCAAACCAGCAGAGGATTCAAGATACTCTGGAGGAACAACGAAAGTGGGGGACGGGTTGAATCGCATCTTGCAGGGAGACAATCTAAAGGCGCTGCGCAAAATGGAGACCGGGTCGGCAGCTCTGATCTACATCGATCCCCCGTTCAATACCGGGCATCGGCAGTCGCGTCTGCGCATGAAGGCGGTGCGCGACGAGGCGGGAGATCGCGTCGGCTTTGGCGGGCGTCGCTACAAGACCCAGCTCGTCGCTCCGGCCAAGGGAACTCGTGGCAAGACTGCTGGTTACGCCGACCAGTTCGACGATTTTCTGGGCTTTCTGCGTCCGCGCCTGGTGGAGGCGTACCGCGTCCTTGCTCCAACCGGCAGCCTCTTCTTCCACATCGACTATCGCGAGGCGCACTACTGCAAGGTGATGCTGGACGAGATCTTCGAGCAGAAGGACGAGGAGGGAAACTCGCTGGGCCGCACCTCCGGACGCGAGTGTTTTCAGAACGAGATCATATGGGCCTACGACTACGGTGCGCGTTCCACCAAGCGCTGGCCCGCCAAGCACGACAACATCCTCTGGTACACGCGCGATCCCAAGCGCTACACCTTCAACCTCGACGTCTGCGACCGCATCCCCTACATGGCTCCGGGACTGGTCGGCGCAAAGAAGGCCGCGCGCGGCAAGACTCCGACCGACGTCTGGTGGCACACCATCGTCCCCACCAACGGCAAGGAGAAGACGGGCTACGCGACGCAGAAGCCGCTGGGAATCATGGAGCGGATCGTGCGCGTCCACTCCAACCCCGGCGACCTGGTGCTAGACTTCTTCGCCGGCAGCGGAACCACCGGCGAGGCGGCGGCAAAGAACGACCGCCAGTTCTGTCTGGTTGATGAGAGCCGGGAGGCCATCGCCGTGATGGAAAAAAGGTTGCAAATCAAGGCCAAGAGGGTATGATTTCGCCATCGCCTATTTCGAGGAGAGTACGTTGGCAAGGGTCCCTTTTTTGCATGTGTGGAAGTGTATTGTTCTGTTGGGATTCGCAGCAGGCAGCGGTGCAGTTTCAGCTCAGACCCCGGCTTCCGCTTCGGCGCAAGCCCTAGCTTCAAGCGCTACAGCGGTCAAACCAGCCGCCCCCGTGCGCAGAGCCTGCGTGGTGAACGCCGCCGCGCCAACTCCCGCAGAGACGGCTCTGAACAAGGGGGACTTCTCCATCTCAGAGACGCTCTTCCGCGCCGTGCTGGCCAAAGATGCCAACGATGAGGCAGCTCAGGAGGGCTTGATTCGCGTCCTGATCGAGCAGGGCAAGGTCGACGAAGCGGCAAAGAACGTGGAAGTCTGGACGGCGAAGGCTCCCGCAAGTTCTCTGGACTTGACGGCACTGGGAGAGCTTCGCTTCCGTCAGGGCAATCTGCGCGACGCCTACCTCCAGTTTCAAAAGGCGTCGCAGGCAGATCCCTGCAATGCGCGCGCCTATCTGGGCATCGCTCATGTGAATGGACTGGCTGGCTTCCACGCTCGCAGCAAGCGGATGATCGAGCAGGCCTATGCCCTGCACCCCACTGACGACGAGATCCACACTAGCTGGATGGCGACGCGTCCACGCAAGGAATGGTTGGCGTTGCGGGCCGAGTACAACGAGCATAGCGATCAGGTCAGCGAAGAGAATCGCGCCAAGATGAAGACGGGCCTCGCCAAGGAGTCGCTCTACCACGCCTCGGACTGCCGCATGGCACCGACTTCGCCGGTCGAGGCCAAGGTTCCGATGGTGCGGGTGATGGACGGCCCAACCCGTTTTGTCGGCTGGGGACTGGATCTGAAGTTCAATGGCAAGGAGCGGCGGCTACAGATCGATACCGGAGCCAGTGGCATTACCATCTCGCGCGCTGCGGCCATGTTCCTCGGCATCCAACGTCAGGACGCCACCAAGACCGGGGGCGTCGGCGACAAGGGAGACGTGAATACCTCAATCACTCACGTCGCCAGCGTAAAGATCGGCAACATCGAGTTCACCAACTGCGCGGTGGGGATTCTGGAGAAGTGGAGCTTGCTCGACTCCGACGGGCTGATTGGGGGCAATGTCTTCGACGCTTCGCAGTTGACGCTGGACTTCCCCAAGCACGAGCTACGCATCGCTCCGCTGCCGCTGCGCCCCGGCGAGACCAAACCCTTGCCCACCGACGACGCAGAGCCCGCGCCGCACGATCCCTACGTCGCCCCAGAGATGGCCAAATGGCAGCCCATCTATCGCAACGGCCACGACCTGTTGATGCCCACCGGAATCGTCGAAACCAAGCGAATACAAGACCCCAGCGCATGGAAGGATAAGCTCTTTCTCCTGGATACGGGCTCTGATTCCAATCTCATCTCGCCCGCCGCCGCCAAGGAAGTGACCAAGGTCTCGCGCGACGAGAGCATGGGCATTCGCGGCATCTCCGGCGAGGTGGACAAGGTCTACGAGGCCGGAAAGTTTACTCTGGCCTTCGCCGGACTGCGCCTGGATTCGCCCAGCATGACCTCGATCGACACAACCAAGTTATCGAATGGCGCGGGCGTGGAGGTCTCCGGATTTATCGGCGCACCAGCGCTGACCCAGCTCGTCCTGCACATCGACTATCGCGACAATCTGGTCTGGTGCGAGTACGCCGCAAAGAAGTAGCGCACGTAACTGGCGATGGCGTCCTGCGCACACTCGATCGTCTTTGCAATATAAGTCTCTGCAAACATCTCGCGACCTCATTGCTCTTAATCGGATAACCGGCGAAAATAGTTGAGCCGGAGATCTACTCGCAGATTTTAGATTTGGGGTTCTAGCGATGCAGCAGCAGTACGGCGAGCAGGATCAGCATTCCCGCTACCAACGCCGCCACGATCAGCAGAGACGCGAGGAGCTTCACGGCCGATGCCGCCGTCTTCTCCAGCTTGGCGGATCGCGCCTCCAGTTGGTTCAGGCGCGCCTCAACGCTCTCGACGCCCATGCGGGTTCGCGTCACCTCGACCGAGACCTGCGTTAGCTGCGAACTCTGTTCGCGAAGCTGGCGATAGACGCCCGAATGCGCCTCAGCTACCTGGCCAAGTTCAAGACGTAGCCCCTCGGACAACTCGGCCATGGCGGCTGCCTGCTCCTCGTCGCGCGCCTTGTCGCCTGCGCTCTTGCTACCCAGATACTTGTCGGCGACCGGAAGAAGTCGCGAGAGGTGAGGCAGAAGTTCGAAGAGAAGTTTGGGCCACATGGATTTAGTTTACTCGCCCGCAGCCTCCTTGCACGGAGGCTGCGGGCGAGTTACGGTACGAGCCGCACGTCAGTCGAGCTGCATCGTGGACGGCGGATCGAGGGTCTCTTCCTCCCTGCGGTCGCTATACCAGCGTTGCAGCAGAGTTCCGGCGCTGAGCAGGAGAATTGTCGTCATGATCCCCTGCGACCAAAGGCAGTAGATACACCACTTCTCGATAATGTAGGCTTCAATGAAGCTGAGGAACGCCGCGCAGCAGAAGCCGAGTTGAGCCAGTTCGAAGACGATCCAGAGGCGACCCGTCAAGGCAAAAATGCCGATGACGGCGTAGCCCGCAATGCCGATGGCCGCAACCGGAATGTGGATCGCTCCCGGCTTCTCGTCGAACGAGAGCGGCGGAAAGACCGAGTACTTGCCGTGGTTGACGTTGCCGCAGTCGAACTTCTCCGTTACCGCGCAGGGGGGAAGCGCAGAGGGATCCATGAAGTGAATGTGCAGAGCCATTGAGCTAACCACGATGCCCGCCACTGCCAGTAATGCAATCAGATATTTCATGCAGACTATCTTACTTCGAGAGGGATGCCGCTGGTTCTCTGCGGGGAAAATATTTTGCTATTCGTCGTGCAGGCGCAGAGGAAGACGCAATGACAACTGCAATGGATGGGGCAGCCGAGCGTTTGGTTTGGTTGAGAGAGAACAAGCAACAACAAAAGCAGATTCCCTACGGGAATGACAGGCAAAACGAGCAACGCCGCGACGGGGTTGTCGCGGCGCTGCTTTGTTGTGGTGTACGTTTTGTGATCCCAGACCGGATTTAGTGGAGGGAAATTAGGCGTTTTCCTTGGTTTCAATCCTCATTCCATAGAACGATCTGTGGACGAAGAACGCCGACACCAAGAAGAAGGCGACTGCCAGAACGTGAGTGAGCAGCGGGTTTTTCAAGCCGAGCTTCACGGCAAGCTCGACAGCAAGCAGTCCGAACAGTGTTGTGAACTTGATGATCGGATTCATTGCCACCGACGAGGTGTCTTTGAACGGATCGCCGACGGTGTCTCCAATTACGGTTGCGTCGTGCAGAGCGGTTCCTTTCTGCTTAAGATCGACCTCTACGATCTTCTTTGCGTTATCCCATGCGCCTCCGGCATTGGCCATAAAGATCGCCTGATACAGGCCGAAGATCGCAATCGAGAACAGATAGCCGACAAACAAGAACGGCTCCATGAATGCGAACGCAAGGGTTCCGAAGAAGACGGCGAGAAAGATGTTGAACATTCCCTTCTGCGCGTACTTTGTGCAGATTTCCACCACCTTCTTGCTGTCGCTGACCGAGGCTTTCTCCTCGCTTTCCAGGTTGATGTTCCTCTTGATGAACTCGACCGCGCGATAGGCTCCGGTGGAGACCGCCTGAATGGACGCTCCGGTGAACCAGTAGATCATCGCCCCGCCGCAGATCAATCCGAGCATGAAGGGCGCATGCAACAGAGAGAGTTTGTCCACATCGGTAGTCAGTCCGTGGGTCAGGGCCATGATGATCGAGAAGGTCATCGTGGTTGCGCCGACGACGGCTGTGCCGATCAGCACCGGCTTTGCCGTAGCCTTGAACGTATTGCCGGCTCCATCATTGGCTTCCAGCAGGTGTTTTGCGCGCTCGAACCTTGCGTCGATGTCGAAGTCCTTCTTCAACTCAGCTTCGATGCCGGGAACACTCTCGATCATCGACAACTCGTATACGGATTGCGCGTTGTCGGTTACCGGCCCGTAGGAATCCACGGCGATCGTGACCGGCCCCATGCCAAGGAAACCGAACGCGACCAGGCCAAACGCGAAGACGGCGGGAGCAAGCATCTGGTCCGCCATGGACGCGCCCAGACTGAAGTAATAGCCCAAGGCCATGAGCGCGACCATGCTAAGTCCCAGCCAGTAGGCCGAGAAGTTGCCGGCCACAAATCCCGACAAGATCCCCAGAGAAGCTCCGCCCTCCTGCGATGACTTCACGACCTCTTTCACATGAGTCGATTTGGTTGAAGTGAAGACCTTGACCAGCTCAGGAATGACGGCGCCCGCCAGGGTTCCGCAGGAGATGATGGAAGCCAGCTTCCACCAGAGCGTTCCATCGCCAAGCGTGGGGATCATCATGTGCGAGACGATGAAGGTAAGAATGATGGAAACGATGGACGTGATCCAGACCAGCGAGGTCAGGGGCGCCTCAAAGTCCATATCTTCGGAGTCCTCGTACTTCGCGCGAGCGATTGCGCTATTGAGGAAGTACGCACCCGCGCTGGAGAGCAGCATGGCCACGCGCATGACGAAGATCCAGACCAACAGTTGCGCCTGCGTCGAGGGTTCCTTGACGGCCAGCAGAATGAAGGTAATCAAGGCCACGCCAGTAACGCCATAGGTCTCAAAGCCGTCGGCGCTGGGTCCGACCGAGTCTCCCGCGTTGTCGCCGGTGCAGTCGGCAATGACGCCCGGATTGCGCGCATCGTCTTCCTTGATCTTGAAGACGATCTTCATCAGGTCGGCGCCAATATCGGCGATCTTGGTAAAGATGCCTCCAGCAATACGCAGGGCGGCGGCGCCCAGCGACTCGCCAATCGCAAAGCCGATGAAGCATGGCCCCGCATACTCCTTCGGGATAAACAAAAGGATGAAGAGCATGATAAGCAGTTCGACCGAGATCAGCATCATGCCGACGCTCATGCCAGCCTTTAGTGGAATCTCGGAGATTGCATACGGTTTGCCGGGCAAACTTGCGAATGCCGTTCGTGAGTTTGCGAAGGTGTTGACGCGAATGCCGAACCACGCCACGCCGTAGCTGCCCGCAATGCCGACCAAGCTAAACAGCAAAATGATTGGCAACGTAACCCCAATCGATTTTCCCGGAACCGGAGCCAGATAGCCAAAGTACAGCGAGATAATCACCGCAATAAAAGCCCAGAGTATGAGGATAAACTTGCCCTGCGTAATCAGATAAGTCTTGCAGGTCTCATAGATCAGTTCGGAGATCTCCAGCATGGTGCGATGAACCGGCAGGTTCTTCAACTGCTTATAGATAATCAGACCAAACAACAGGCCGGCAGCGCAGAAGAGCAGGCCGATCGACAGAAGCTGATGTCCGTTCAAGCCGCCAAAGTTTGCGAAATGGACGGATCTCAGTTCCGGCAGTACAAGATTCGCTTCACCTCCGCCGGAGTGTTCCGACTGCGCAAACGCGAAGCTGGGAGACAGCAGGAACAGGAAGGCCGCCACGGCTTTGTACTGCCGCTTCAGAAAGGCCACGGCGCCCTCTTTGATCGCAGCGGCGATCTGCTGCGTGGCCGGTGCGCCATTATCGGCCCCGATGACCTCGCGCTTAAATCGCCATGCGACGAACAGCAATAGAACGCTTACGGCAAGAAAAAATACTACCCAGTCGTTGACAGACACGGTGCCCTCCCCTTCGGTGGTGATTCTGGTTGGACTACTGCGACCAACGCTTTGAGCGCACCCAAAGCGTCCTGTTCTTTAGTGTGCGAATACTAGCAGTCCAATAGGTCATTTGGTGTGATATTCGACACATCCCGCACGATCATCCGCTCCAGCTCAAAATCGGAGGCGTAAAAATATACCAAGCTTCGTGCAACGGGGCGGGGAGACGCATCGCTCCGGCGTTAGCGGAACGGGATCACCTTTGCCATGCGCGGAACTGAGTCAGCCATCGGCGTTGCAGCGGGCGGAGCCTTGCGTGGCAAAAGCGCTGAAAGCTGCGGCTGAACCCTGTGAGAACCGTCTCTGGGAGCCTCGCCCGAGTACGGAGTCTCGAAAGGCTGATAGAGTGTAGTTCGGGTGCGACGAAGAAGCGAGGTCAACGCGCCTAGGAGAGAGATACCTGTATGTTTTTGCCTGGTCATTTTCTGTTTGCTCCGTCACACCGTATCCATTTCATCGGCATTGGCGGGATTGGCATGAGTGGAATCGCGGAGATTTTGCTGACGATGGGCTACTCCGTCTCCGGCTCCGACCTGCGCCAGTCCCCCGCGACCGACCGCCTCGCCAAGCTGGGCGCGACAATCTACGTTGGACATGCGGCGGAGAATGTATCGACGGTCGACGTCGTCGTCACCAGCTCGGCCGTGCCCGCGAGTAACCCCGAGGTCATCAACGCGCGCTCGCGCAAGATTCCCGTCATCCAGCGCGCCGAGATGCTGGCCGAGCTGATGCGTCTGAAGTACGGCATCGCCATCGCCGGAATGCACGGCAAGACGACCACCACCTCGATGATCGCGGCGGTGTTGAGCGCAGGCGGAGGCGAGGGCAATCTCGACCCCACGGTCGTCGTCGGAGGACGCGTTGACGCGCTGGGCGGATCGAACGCGCGCCTCGGCAGCTCGCAGTATCTGGTCGCTGAGGCGGACGAGAGCGACCGATCCTTCCTGAAGCTCTCGCCGGTGCTGGCCATCGTCACCAACCTCGACCGCGAGCACATGGACTGCTATCGCGGCATGGCCGACGTGGAGAACGCCTTCGTCGAGTTCATGGATCGCGTGCCATTCTACGGCGCGACCACCGCATGCATCGACAATGCTCTGCTGCGCGGGGTTCTGGACCGCGTTCGCCGTCGCGTCTACACCTACGGCGAGTCGGAGGACGCGGACTTCCGCCTGCATCTGCTGGAGAAGCCAACCGGAGCGCATGCGGCTGGTCAGGATCTGGGCCACTGGCGCTTCGAGGTGATCTGCAAGGGAGAGACGCTGGGGCCGTTCACGCTGCACGTTCCCGGTCGGCATAACGTGCTGAACGCGACCGCAGCCATTGCGATTGGCGTGCAGCTCGGCATCTCGCCGGAGGGAATTGCCGCCGGTCTCGCCAGCTACCGCGGAGTCGATCGCCGCTTCCAGATCAAGGGCGTGGTTCGCGGCATCACGGTCGTTGACGACTACGGCCACCACCCAACGGAGATCATGGCCACGTTGCGCGCTGCACGGGATGCGGGCTACAAACGGATTCACGTCCTCTTCCAGCCGCATCGCTACACGCGAACGCGCGATCTGGAGCCAGAGTTCGCCCGCGCCTTCGCCGACGCCGACACGCTGCAAGTCCTCGACATCTACGCCGCCAGCGAACAACCAATTCCCGGCGTCGATGCGCCCACGCTGGTCGAAGCGATTCGCCGCACCGGAACGATTGCCAGCGTCGCGTACGCTGACTCCATCGCCACAGGCGTCGCCGCACTGGCGCAGGCCGCACACGAGGGCGACGTGATCCTGACCCTCGGCGCAGGAAGCGTCTCGCAGGCCGGAGCCCTGCTGCTGGAGGCGTTGGTGCGACCGTAGCGAGTACGGCGGCGTTACTCCTCGATGGGGAACTCCAGCAGCGGGTCGGATGGCGCGGCGGTGGATGTTCTGCGCGAGAGAATCACCGTGGCGACCGAGGCGACGATCAGAACCATTCCGGCCAGTTCTGCCGGAGCCAGCCGCTCGTGGAAGAGCGCCACGCCGATCAGCACTGCAACAATCGGGTTGACGAAGGCGTAGGTGGAGACCTTGGTCACCGCAACATTCTGTAGCAGATAGATGTACGCGCTGAGCCCGACCACCGTGCCGAAGACGGCGAGGTAGACGATGGCGAGCAACTCGCTGGTCGTCCACTGCGCGGTGCGAAAGCAGCCTCCGGCGGTGGCCAGAATCAGATTGACGACTCCTGCCGAGCCGATCTGCCACGCGGTCGCAACGAAGGTGTCCACCTGTAGATTGAAGCGCCGCATCAGCACCGAGCCGACAGCGAACGACAGCGCCGCGCCGAAGAGCAGAAGGAAACCGAAGAGGCTGCGCTGCGCCGAACCATGTGCGCGATGCAGCGTGGGCCACAGCAGAACCAGCATTCCCAGCGCGCCCAGCAGCGTACCCAGCCAGCCGCGCAGATTCATCCGCTCGCCGCCGGGAAGAGCCGTCTCCATCAGCGCGATCAGGATGGGAATCATGGCGATGACCAGCGAAGCGTACCCCGTCGCGACCTTAGTCTCGGCCCAGATCAGCAGCACGTTGTTGGCGGTCATAATGAGTACGCCGACCAGCGCCAGTCGCCAGGCCGCGCGAAAAGAGACACGCAGGCTGATGCCGCGCATCAAGCAGATTCCACCGATCAGCAGCGCCGAAAACAGAGTGCGAATCGCTCCCACTAGCGGCGGAGCAAGGTGTGCATTCGCAATGCGGATGACGCTGTAGGTCGATCCCCAGAAGAAGTACACGCAGGCAAAGGCAATAACGACGCGGCTTTTTTGCGATAACGAAGAGAACATCTCTCTCTATGTTATTCGCAGTTGCGCAACGGTGATTTTACTAGCGTCCCGAGCCATTTAGAGTAGTTCTCGTAATGGTGTATCCCGTCGTCGAATGAAGAAAAGCAGATTCCTCCGCTTCGCTGCGGAATGACAAACTAATCGGTCTACTGTAATTCAGAAACTGCCACCAATTCGCGGCACTAGAGCGGATCTCCTATCGTTGTACTCCGTTGCTTCCGCAGACGAAATGCGGGGATTCTTCGCTCCGCTCAGAATGACAAATCATTGCAGATAACAAGCACTGCGGCGGTCGCGCTACCACTCCACGCGGACGCCGAAGAGAGTGATGAGCAGCGCGGCCTGATCCGGGCTGATGATGAGGCCGTCCATCCCGTCGGGCGAACCGCGCAGGCCATCCAAGCGACAGCCGCGAATGTCCGCTCCGGCCAGCCTGGCGTGCGAGAGATCGGCACGGCTCAGATCGCAGTTGCGGAAGATTGCTCCCGTCAGATCGGCTCCGTAGAAGTCGGCGTCGGTCAGGTTGCAGCGCTCGAAGAAGCAGCGTTCGAGCCGCGCCATGCGCAGCAGAGCCATGTCCATCTTGCACTCTTCGAAGAGAACGCTCTTCAGCTTCGCCTCGACCAAGGTCGCACCGGTCAGTCGCGTGGAGACGATCTCGACCCGCTCCAGAGAGCTTCCCGTCAGGTCGATGTTGGCCAGATCGGAGCCTTCGATGCGCGTGTCCTGCACGCGCAGACGCTGCGCCCGCGCGTCCGAGAGCGTCACCGTGCGCAACACGCAGCGGTCGATGCGCACCGGCTGTCCGCGCGGATTCAGCAGCGGCGGCAACGCCTCGTTTGACACAATCGCATCGCAGGCCTGATCCCCGGACGCAATCTGCTCAGCAAAGGTTTCAGTCAGCAGATCCAGATCCAGACTCGGCGCAATGCGCCCCTTCTTCTTCGTCGCCATCCCTCCAGATTACAGCCCCGCCCCGTTTTTCGGGGCAGGTGTGAGCCGCAGAAATATTTGGACGCGCGTTAGAAATACTTGTCCTTTTAGGCCAGTTATCTCTGACAAGACCGTTCAGATCGCCTATCGAGAATTATGGGGCGATCCAAGTGCCGCTGGCTACGAGCATAGCACCGGCGGGGAGTGGGTAGGTGTAGGGAATGAGGGTGCCGTTGAATAGCAGACTGAGCTGCCATCCGGTGAGCGCGGGAGCGGCGACGCCAGCGACGAATCCGTAGGTCGCAGATGTGCCAGTGCCGCTCGGGTCAATCACATACAGCGCTACCGGCGTCGAGGGCGGGATGCCTGACACGCTGAATTGCGGATAGGAAGTCGGAGAGGTTTTGCCCAGAATC
>Ga0302274_10000476_pt1 | contig 40869 bp, 31 predicted proteins | sample III_Bog_N2_1_FD_198755 | JGI IMG/M metagenome (GOLD analysis project Ga0302274, IMG submission 198755) | Peat permafrost microbial communities from Stordalen Mire near Abisko, Sweden - III_Bog_N2_1 | ecosystem: Environmental > Terrestrial > Soil > Wetlands > Peat | place: Sweden: Abisko...
CGGGGTTGAAGTAGAGTACGCCCTGACGGCGGTAGTAGTTGGGCACGTGCGTGTGGCCGAAGAGGACGGCGGCGAACTTTCCGGCAGCGGGGTCCAGGTGTAAGGTCTTCAGATCGTGGAGCATGTAGACGTAGCGGTTGGCGACCAGCACGACCTCGGTCTCCGGCAGCTCGCCGCAGGGGCCTTCGCGGTCCATGTTGCCGCGCACGGCGGTGACGGGAGCGATCCGGCCCAGATCCTTGAGGATGGAAGCCTTGCACACGTCGCCGAGGTGAAGGATGCGCTCGACGCCGGCCAGAGCCGTGACGACCTCAGGACGGAGGAGGCCGTGAGTGTCGCTGATGACGCCGATTCTCATGAGAGACCTCAATGGCTATTCGAGATCAAGTGCCCACGGGATTCGGTTCCATGGGCTGTTGGAGTTGCTAAGTAGTCTGGAATATATAGTTCGCATTGCCTGGCCGTCCTTTTGGGTCTGGGCCAGAGACCAGAACTCGCGGCCGATCAGGTAGTTTTCGCCCAGTTCCTGCCATGAACCAAATGTTCGTTGAAGAATGCGCGCTGCGTAGATGATTCGCTGCCAGGCCTCATCTTCGGACAAGTAACCTACGGAATAGCCCTCTCGGCAGAGACTAATATAGCGAGCGTAATCCCATGCCACAAGGCTTTGCTCACCTAGCTTCCGGTAGTAGCGCCGCGCGATCCGTAGGCTATTCGCGTTCTCGGCATCGGCGTGAGTGAGAAGTTTATCGAATTCCTCCGGCTCCATTTGCGAAACGCGCTCGCCAAGAGCGGCAAACATCCGGCGATGTCCTGTCTCGTCAAGCCAGGCAAGAGTGTTCAGCAGATCCTGGCGACTCTGAATGCCCCACCAGGTTTCCATTCTTTGTCTGTTGTGTATCTTACGTTCTTCCGTGATCGTGACTCCGGCCAGGGTGTCGTGGTGTTCGCGATTCAATTCCGTTAGCAGTGCGGATGCGGCAAGCCCCCATTCCTTTTGCGCGCGGTTCAGAAGGTGAGAACTGGAGCCCGATCCTTGCAGTAGAGGTATGTCAGGAGAGGCTGCGGTTGCCGCCGCGGCTTGTCTCTGGAGCCCATTGCAGTGGACGAAGCCGAGTTTTGCCGGAGGATCAACACTGGAAACGCTGCACCAACTGCCTTCGGCATTGGTGATTGACAAATTGACTCCAACGACAGCTCCTCGCGTCAAGACGCTGACCACTTCACTTTGTATGGACATCTCGCGGTAAACCTGGAGCGAGTCAGTGTTGACCGTGCCACGCGCATCTTGCGCGGAGACGCACCGGGGGGCAAGCAGCATGAGGAGTAAGAGAGTGATGACTGGCGAATGAGCAGATACGATGGTTCGGAATAGAGCCTTCATGTCTGGTTGCGAGGTCATGGCAACAATATACCAGCCAACCTTTTGACAATGACTAGATGCCCAATTCCAGCCGTGTGCGGGGGTCGAGCTGGTCGCGGAGGGCGTCGCCGAGGAAGTTGAAGCCGAGCACGGCGCCAGCCACGGCCATGGCAGGGAAGAGCACCATGTGAGGCGAGTCGAACAGATGCAGCCGGGCATCGTTGAGCATGGCGCCCCAACTGGGCGCGGGGGCGGGAATGCCGAGGCCCAGGAATGAGAGTGTGGCCTCGGCCAGAATCACTCCGGCCATGCCGATGGCGGCCTGCACCAGGATGGGTTGCACAATGTTGGGCAGAATGTGGCGAAAGAAGATGCGCAGGCCGCTGGCGCCCAGAGCCCGGGCCGCATCCACATATTCGCGGTCGCGGACAGCCATCACTTGAGCGCGAACGAGGCGGGCGTAACCGGCCCAGCCGCCGATGGCCAGAGCCAGCACGAGGTTGGCGAAGCCCGGACCAAGGAAAGCGGCAAAGGCGATGGCCAGCAGGATGCCGGGCAGGGCCAGAAAGGTGTTCATGGCGAAGGTGGTGAGAGCGATGTCGATCCAGCCGCCCAGGTAGCCGGCCAGACCGCCGATGGCGAGGCCCAGCGCCAATGAGATCGAGACGACAGTGACCGAGACCGCCAGCGAAAGGCGCGCGCCGAAGAGCAGGCGCGAGAACGAGTCCCGGCCAAGTTCGTCGGTTCCGGCCCAGTGAGCGGCGGAGGGGCCTTCGAGGCGATGCGGCAGGTCAATGGCGGCGGGATTGGCGGGCGCGAGCCAGGGTGCTGCCAGTCCGCAGGCGACGAAGAGCGCGAGCAGCAAGACGCCAGCCACGGCCAGCGGCTGGCGGCGGATGCGGTTGCGGAGGGCGGGGAGCGTTGTGGCAGCGGAAAAAGGCATCGGCAGAACAAGAATACCGCGACAGCGGCGGCAAAGTGGTGTCTAACATTGGTATGAGGATTTTATGGGGGAGTCTGGTCTTGTGTCTGGCTTTGGTTTCGCCGGTGCTGTTGGCGCAGACGCGGCCGGCCCACTGGGTGCAGGGAAGAAAACAGGAGGTTCTTCAGCCAGAAGCCGAACAGGTGTTTGCGCTGGCCAACAGGGCTCGCGCCGAAGCCGGGGCTGGGCCGCTGAAGTGGGATGCGGCGTTGGCGGCGTCGGCCCGTCAGCATTGTTTGCGCATGGCGGCCGAGGGACCGATCTCTCACCAATATGCGGGTGAGCCCGACATCGCGGGGCGCGCCAACCAGGCTGGGGCTCACTTCAGCCTGATCGAAGAGAATGTGGCGATAGGCCCCACTCCGGCCGCGATTCATGACGAGTGGATGCATTCTGCTGGCCACCGCGCCAACCTGCTGAATCCCGAGGTGGACAGGGTGGGTGTGGCCCTGGTGGCAAGCCGGGGCGTGCTTTACGCAGTTGCCGACTACGAGCGCGCGGTCCCCGTGCTGGCGCACACTGAGGTTGAAGCCGCGGTTGCCGGGCTTTTGCGCGCCAGCGGAGTCAAGGTCGTAGAGGATGCAACCGTTGCTCGCGGCGCCTGCGTGGTGGATCGAGGATTGCCCGGCACGAAAACAGGGATGCAGCCGCGGTTTGTCATTCGCTGGCAGGATGCGGACCTGAGCCAATTGCCTGAGGCGCTGGTGGACAGATTGGCCACGGGGCGGTTTCGCGAGGCAGCCGTCGGAAGCTGCCCGCCGCAGGGACAGGAAGGCTCTTTTACGGCTTACCGCATAGCCGTGCTGCTGTACTAAGTGCGTTTCCTTCCGCAGCGCCGATGGAGTTCTAGGTTACCCTGGATGCTCCGATTTCAATGCTGGCGCTCATCGGGCCATTTTCCGCTTCAGTTTCTCTCCCAGGGTTCCGGGACTTTCACGGAAGCCATGCCCGCGGCGGTTGCGGCCTGAATGCCGAGGTTGGTGTCTTCGAAAACCAGGCAATTCGCGGGGGGTACGCCGAGGCGCCTGGCGGCCAGCAGAAAGGCGTCCGGCGCAGGCTTGCCGTGGATATAGTCATCGGAGCCGACGATGGTGTCGAACTTGTCCATCAGGCCAAGGACGGTGAGCGAACGGGTAACCGAGTCGAGCCTGCCGCCGGAAACCACGGCGAAAGGAATCCGGCCATGCTGCGCGTTGATAAGCTCCAGCACCTCAGGAATCGGTTTGAGCTGAGGCAGCAACTGGTAATAGAGCTCCTCCTTGTGGTGGGCGACGGCCTCGATGGGCATTTTCAGGCCGTTCATTGTGTTCAGATCGGAGACAATCTGGCGCGTCGGCTTGCCGCCCCAGGAATAGAAGAGCTTCTCGTCGAAGTCGCAGCCCCATTCTGCGAGCGCCGTCTTCCAGGCGATGTAGTGAAGCGGCATTGAATCGGCGATGGTGCCGTCGCAGTCGAACAGATAGGCGCGGAAGTCGCCGGCGGGCAGTTTTAGTTTCATGCGGGAAGAGAACTCCTTGGTTGCTGGTTAAAGGTGCTGTTTTTCAAATCGTTGGCGATTAGGCAGATGCGGCGAAGGAAGAAGCGGATCGGTTCGCCATTCTTGCCGGATAAATCGAGCACCTGCACTGAGAGAGAATATCGAAGTCAACGTAGCTGCTTGCAAAATTCCATAAGGGTTTGCAGATCATATCCCTTCAGCAGCGCACGATGAATAGGGAGGAGTGCGCTCCAGCCTGCATAGACAACCAAAAGCACCCCTCCCCCCCCCCACCTACCCCTCGGGGGTATGCGATTTGCGCTTGACCCACTGAAATCGTGCCGACAAATTCACACGGAAGGCAATTTTGAAAGCAGCTCAACGGTTTGCCCCGATCTCGGCAGTGGATGCCGCGCCGAAATGGGCCTGCATGGTGGCGAAAACCTCCGGCCGGTGCGCCGTTGCGCGGAACATGTTGGGTACGTTGCCTCGCTGGGCAAAGGCTTTGTCATAGAGCGATGCAATTTCAGGGGTTACTTCACCGCGCTCCAGCCGGGAGATTCGGGACATTGGCTCTCACTTTCACTTCTTCTATGGTATCGCCAGAGCGGGCTTCCGGGCACGCTGCCCTGGTGTTCGGATGCCTGTTTGGCGCCCCGCGCTCACAAGAAATGAAGCTGAATGCGGAATCTATTACGCCTGATCCGGCGGATTTTTTGACGAGTCCCGCGCTCTCTGCTACCTTGGTAATGGACAATTTATTGCACGACGTTCCTGAGTAGCTCAATGGCAGAGCATTCGGCTGTTAACCGAAGGGTTGTAGGTTCGAGTCCTACCTCAGGAGCCAATAAATCAACAACTTACAGCGCACTTTCTTCAAAACATGGTTCAAGCTGGTCCGGTTGTTGCACAATCCCCAAAGATTCTCTTCGGAATTCCAGATTCTTCCAGCATCGCTTTCGCTTTTGACCGAATCGCTGGTTTCCTGGGGGAAAGAATCTCCGTGATTCGGGATCCAGCGCGCTCAACTTGTGGCTTGTCGTTACGAATCCGGTATGCCGTCACGCATTGACAGGGGCGATCCCGAGGCCGCGGGAGAGCTGAGCGCGAGGGCTCAGGAATACTCCACGGAAGCAGCCGGGAAAACGGAAGAGATTGCCCGGCGAACTTCGGAGCCCATGCGGGCTTGAGTCGCCCAGCAGCATGCCCGGTTGCCATACTTGAATGAAAGTCTCATAAGCCCGCGCTCGAAGGGCGGGGCGGGCCTTCCATTGATCAGCCTAAAGTCAGGCCGCGACCTGAGCTGATCCGGGCAGCTATGGCACGCGTGGGTCGTCGCCCCAGCTTGCGTTGTGGTCTAGCCAGGAAAAGAGAGTGCGAATGCTGCCAGTAGCCAACGCCAGGCAGGAGTCGCCGGCCCCGTAGTAGAGATTGATGCTGTCGCCGTCGTCCCCGATGGTCTGCCCGCAAGGAAAGACCACCTCGGGGACATCTCCGTTCCGCTCGTATGGGGCCTCCGGGCTGAAGATCCAGCAGTCTCCGCGTTGCAGGCACACATCCGGCTGCTTGAGGTCGAACAGAGCGAGACCGAGGCGGTAAATGCTGCCGGCGGCGGTCTGGCGCACGCCGTGATAAATCGCCAGCCAGCCTTTTTCGGTCTCGATGAACGGAGAGCAAAGACCGATCTTGTTGGCGTCCCACCATCCGCCGAGGCGAGCTTCGAGTATCACCTGATGTCCGCCCCAGTGCCTAAGGTCAGGCGAGTACGAGATCCACATATGAGCGCCGAGCGATGTCGTTGGGCGATGCACCAGCGCCCAGAGCCCACCGATTCTGCGCGGCAGCAGGGCGGCGTCCTTATCTTCCGGCGTCATGATGACGCCATAGCGCTCGAAGGTCCTGAAGTCCTTTGTCATGGCCAGCGACACGCAGGGCCCGCCCCTGGCAAAGGCGGTATAAACGACCGCATATTGCTTCAACTCCGGCACGTAGGTGATACGCGGATCTTCGATCCCCCAGATTTCTTCCGGATACTCTTTGGGATTCCCCATCAACGTTGGCCGCGGATCAATGCGCCAGCCATCGATTCCATTCGCGGATCGTGCCGCGCAAAGGTGCGACAAGCCGCGCCGGTCTTCGACGCGGCACAGCAGCAGCGTGTCTCCGTCCTCCAGACGAACGGCGCCCGCGTTGAAGACGCTATTGACCGGGTAGGGCCAGTCCTTGCCGCTGAGAATCGGGTTGGAGCGATGGCGGAGGAAGAGCGAGTCCTGGCCGTGAAATCGGGTGTGTTCGGCGTCGTTGCTGGCCGGATCGGTCAACGGAGACGTCAGGGTGATTGTGGCCAAACTGATACGCTCGTTTCTTGGTTCTGTTGTGGCGTGGTTTAATTTTCCAGACTTTGCATGGCAAGCAGTGCCAGCAGGGTCCAATTCGCACCCCGGTTATCGTTGACGCGACCTGTGCGGAAGAGGTTCGTCATCGCGAACGTTTGCTAAAGGTAGGAGTTGTAATTCTTCGACCAGCAGGACATACAGCAACACGACCTGTGATGGGGAGTATTTACTGGGCCCGTGGATTCCACGGTCCTATTCTCATTGGTGCTGCTTCCAGTTGCTTCCTCTTTCAAGGTTTGTTCTGGTTCTTGACCGTTGTCGCTCACGCTTTGGTTTCTGCTGAGTATTGCATCTTGTGTACTCATGATTCTCACTCCCTATTTGCACCAACATTCAATCCGGTTACACCACGGCCCCTACTCTGCCTTTTGACCACCATACATGCCTGCGGTTTCTCACAACGTAGAACTACACACTAAGAGATATTTTGTCAGTGTGACCACCACTGAAGATGGTCGCTTTTGCTCAGGCAGCAAACAGCCCAGTCTGGATTTTTCATTCAGGACGTCCTTGCTCAACAGGATCGGTACCCGCTCCGGCCGGCTGGCTGGATTGAGGGCATCGAGGATCTGGCAGGCGATTCTCCTCACGATTTCAAGTGAGCGAAGCGGCTCCATGTTCACAATTGACCAGATCGTATTTGAGAACATGCCGTACATTAAATCCATGTCAGTTATGGCAGGACAAGATTGCTCTGTTTTCCGGCATGCTGGAGAAAGGTGATTCAAACCAATCTCCACACGGGAAGAGGCAGTGCGAACCGCTCATTTTGTGAAGCCGTCGCACGCCGTTTGAGCAGGTCGGCAAGATAGAGTGATGAATTCGAGTTGTTAAGTGAATACTTGCTTTTCTGTGTTACTTCCTGCAATCGATCAAGGTGGTTTCTGGCGAGGCAAAAGCAAATTTGTCTCTCCATTCATGAAACGCAGGATGAGTATGTTAGAGCCAGCGCGGCGAGGCGCCATGCGATTCTTCAGTCGCTGAAGAGTTGAGGCAGTCCGGGATAGGTCAACGCACGCAAGCAGCTTTGTGTTTTGTCATTGAACCAGATTACGCACGGAGGATAAACGCATGCATTCCAGTTATTCAGAATCAGTGAAGTACATCCTTGCCTTAGCCCTTATTGGAGTGGCTCCCATTGCCTTGGCAGCGCAGGATGCGGCCAAGCCGGATGTTAAGACATACGCGAACAGCACGGCGTCTGACAATGCCGCTTCCAAGTGGGACATCTTTGCCGGCTTCAGCTATCTGTCTCCAAATGTCGCATCCGACGGGCTTGGCAACTTTGACAACACCGGCATTCGATACGGCGCCATTGGCAGCGTTTCGCGCTACTTCAACAAGTACGCGGGCGTGCAGTTCGAGGGCGACTATCACAACGACAGTGACGAAGACCACCGGACGAGCAGCGATTTTGAGGGAGGGTCGGGCGGTTTGATTCTGCGGTATCCAACAGCCCATTTCACGCCCTTTGTCCATGCCCTGGTTGGTGGCGAGAGCGCAGGCAGTTATTACTATCAGAATGAATGGGGCTTGGTGGCAACGGGTGGCGGCGGCCTGGATTACAACACCCCATTCTTCAACCACCATTTGGCGCTTCGCCTGTTTCAGGCGGATTATCAGTTCAACCGCCAGGACTTCAATGATTTCAATATGCTTCGCTTGAGCGCTGGAGTCGTGTTCCACATCGGTTCCTTTGCACCACCTGTGCCGGTGGCTCTGGCGTGTTCCGTCAACCCTGTGTCCATCTTTGCCGGTGACCCGGTCACGATAACTGCAACCGCCGATAACCTGGACCCGAAGCTGCACGTGGTTTACTCCTGGTCGGGAGAAGGCGTGACGGGTGATGGAACAACGGTAACAGTGGCAACCGCGACGCTTACTCCGGGCATCCACACGGTAAACGCTAAGGTAAGTGAAGGCAAGGGCGAAAAGATCGGCCTCAAGCCTGGCGAAGTTGCGAATTGCATAGCCAGCTTTACCGTGAAAGCGTTTGAGCCGCCGACGATCAGTTGCTCGGCTAGTCCCAGCACCATCAAATCAAATGAGGGCAGCACGGTAACGGCCAGCGGCGTAAGCCCGCAGAATCGGCCGCTGACCTATAGCTACTCGGCCCAGTCTGGCTCCATCAGCGGCAACGGCGCTACAGCGACCTATTCCTCAACGGGCGCTCCGGCGGGTCCTGTGGGGATTACTTGCAACGTGACCGACGACAAGGGTAACTCCGCGGCGGCTGTCGCAAGCATCACCATCGCTCCTCCACCAGTGCTTGAACCATCGCCCGAGCAGGTAAGGCTTGAAGCCCGGCTGGCATTGCACAGCGTGTTCTTCCCAACCGCACAGCCAAGGGCAACGCACCCCGAGGGCGGCCTGGTCGAGAGCCAGCAGCAGACTCTGAAAACTCTTGCAGAGGATTTCAAGGGCTATCTGGCAATCAAACCGGAAGCGCATCTTATTCTTACGGGCCATGCCGATGTGCGTGGAACGCCAGAGTACAATCAGGCGCTCACTGAACGCCGCGTAAATCGAGCAAAGCAATTCCTGGTTGAACAGGGCATTGCTGAAGGCGGCATCGAAACGCGGGCAGTTGGCAAAGAACAGCAACTCAGTCAAGATCAGGTCAAGGACCTCGTTCAGAATAATCCTGATCTGACCGACAGCCAGCGGCAACGGATTCTGCATGATCTGTCGACGATCGTTCTAGCCCAGAATCGCCGCGTTGATATTACGCTGAGCACAACGGGACAGCAATCGGTGAAGCTGTATCCATTCAATGCCGTGGATTCTATTACCCTACTGGACGAGAAGGCTTCGGCGTCCAGGAAGCACGCACATGCCAGTACGAAGCACGTTCACGCCAAGCAATAGGCACTCCAACTGGCAGAGCAGGCGATTCGGCCTGCTCTGCCAGTGAAGGCGCTGGCTTGGAGGCAGTAGCCCGTGGCGGGGCAACCCGTGAGGGAAGTCCTGCCACGGGTGAATTGTCACGTTTCTCCCGCCGCAAAGCAGCGCACGGCTACCAGCCTGCTTGCTGATAGCGAACCACGGTTGTCCCGTGAGTATTTGTTGCATTTGCGGGCGTGGAGGGAACTAGAGAGGTTTCGGGTTGGCTGTTTACAGTCGAGATCGGGACCTGTGCTCTCCCACCGTTCCGCAAATGGAAAACGCAGGTCCTTCGACAGCGCTCAGGAGCGGAAAGGATGGGGCATCCAACGTTTCGTTAACACTTGAATCGAAAATACCCTAGAGCGAAACCAGAGCAGGTGCATCCCGGAAACACACAGGAGAGCAGAGCGCTGCAAACCGAGGCCATATTGGCCACGGCTTTGAGTTCGCAGATGCTCCGTTAGGTTTTATGCTCGATTCCCGTATCCAGCGAGGGCTTTTCCGTCGAGTCGGGCCGGTCAGATCGAACGGGAATTCCGCTGATAAGGCCCTGATAGTTTGCGAGGCGTTTGCCGAGGATCACCACACCCTCGGAGGTGATTTCATACTCGCGAATGTCCTTGGCATGATTCCCGCCCCGCATCTTGATCACTACCATGATCTTGCGAAGCTGACCCTCAATCGATACATACCGCAGCCGGAGAATGTCATCGGTGAGAAAAGAAATTGAGTAGGTACTGAACGGGAATTCGGTAAAAGACTCATCCACTTCAACCGTGCTTAGAATCGTCACGCCTATTCCCGTCAAAGCAAAGATCATGCGGTAGAGCGATTCACGAAAGTCGGCGCGGAAGCCGGGCGACAGAGCCATTTCAAAGCCGGCCAGTGAATCGATCACCAGGCGCTTGGCGCCAATCTTCTGCACTGCATCGAGAATCGAGTGCATGGTCTCATCCACCGACAGATCCAGCGGACGCAAATAGAGGATTGTAAGTTTCCCTTCTTTCTGCGGCGTTTCCAGATCCAAGCCTAAACTGGTGGCCCGCTCCGCATATGCTTGCGGGCGCTCCTCAAACACGGCCACAATTCCCGGCTCTCCCTGGCGGATGCCTTCAGCGATGAATTGGGTTGCGAGGACGGACTTTCCCGTTCCCGAAGACCCGGCGATGAGTACGCTATCGCCCTCGCGAACGCCCCCATCCAGCATCCTATCCAACTCCGGAATGCCGAAGGAAAGGCGTCGGCCGCTGGGTGGAACTCTCTTGCGCGCGGTCAACCCAAAAGTGCGCGAGAAGGCTTGCACTCCGGCATCGGTGATACGGAAGGTGTGCAGCCCCGGCACGGAATCCTGGCCGCGCAGTTTGATGATCTGCAACTTGCGCACAATCGAATTGCGCTCCACCGTTTGGCGCAGCCAGAACAATCCATCGGCGACGGTAAATATGGGGTTGTCACGCAACTCGTCCTCGGCATATTCACCGATCAGGAAAGTCGTCGCTTGCCAACTGGCCAGAAACAGGGCTAACCGCTGAATGAACGTTTGCAATTCCATGTCGCTTTGCGGCTTCCGCACCATGGTCCGGAAGGAGTCCACAATCACGACTGCGGGGTTGGCATTTGTAACTTCCCTGGTAATCTCCTCCAAAACCGCGCCCAGGTCCTGCTCCAGGACAACCTGGCTCAGGTTGATAAAGCGGATCGAGTCGGGCAGCTTGGCCGGATCGAAGAATGTGTACTGCTGCTGGTATCGCAGCATCTTGATGGCGGATTCACCGAGAACGGTGAAGTAGAGCGCGGGACGTTCCGGGGTCACATTGGCAAACACAAACTGGTGTGCCAGCGTCGTCTTCCCGCTTCCGGGGGCGCCCGCAATGATGTTGAAGGAAAATTCGGGGAGACCGCCGCCCACAATTTCGTCGAGGCCCGGAACTCCGGTCGGTAGCTGGTTTATGGTCACTTTTCCTTGCGTGTTCACGATTCTCTCCCGTTTCCCGCATTGCGATCATCAAAGAATGCACCTGGCCATGCATTCCGCAGCAGGTTTATTGTTATAGCTTGGCCAAGAAAGATAAGAAGCAGGCCGAGTACGTGGTCGATGAGAATGATTCCTCCATCGCCGGCCTGTTCCTTACCGGAGCCTGGTTGAGGCTCAAACTCATCAGGCTGAGTTTCAAACTCTCCCAGCCCTTCCAGCGATCCATCCGCCGCTATCCGCACCGCCCAAAGATCGGGAGCTTCCGACTTGGCTTGCGTTAAAGCGCTGAAGGCGATCGACTGAAAAGCGGCAACTCCGGCAAGCGCGCAAAGACTCTGGCGCAGCTTCTCATAGACGCGAAGGGGCGCAGACATCGCCGGCTCTGAAGTCTTGTCCGCAGCGGCTTCAAAAGCAAGAAGACGATGGGCCAGATCTCGCATTTCTGGGGGAATTGTCATCTTTCAACTCTGCATTGTACCAAGTCCGATGCCTGTTGCGCGCTTCGTAAGAGGATCGGAGGGGCGATTCCGTCTTTTCGCTAACGCCCCGCGGTTGGAATCTTCTCCATCCAGGGGCCCAAAGCGTGGCTCTGGAAGCTGTGCTGGTGAAACTCAATTCACGTAGAGATTCGTTTCCAGGTCAGGAGCCTCTTCCTGCGGGCCGCCAGCCTTGCTTCGGATGAGTGTGAAAACGTCCAGAACGGTGGCGATGCCGCGAATGTTTCCCGCAACACTCACGAGTCCATCTTCCATGCCGGGATGTTTGTCAGCGAGGGTTTCAATATGTTCGCTCACATTCCTCAGCCGGTCAATTTCCACCAGAAGGTCCTCGAAAGCCGCGGTCATTACCGGTCCATCGGCCGCTGAGGTTACCGTGTCCTCGGCGGCCGCGGCCGGCTCTGTGCTGACGTTAACCTGAAGGCGTAAATTCTCGATCAAGCGCAGTGTTGTTGCCTCGCCAAGCAAGGTAAGAAACAGGCCGAGCAACTGCGCAATCAGAATGATTCCAGCCTCGCCATTCTCATCCGGGTCCGTCTGAGATTCAACTTCGCCGAGACCACGCAAGTCTCCGTTCGCTGTAACCTGCACCGCGCTGAGCCGTGGCGATTGCGACTTGGCCATAGCCAAGGCACGGGAAGCGAGCACCTGAAAACCGTCAACTCCCACGGGGGACCCGAGTTGCCGGCGCAGCCTCTCATAAACGCGCACAGCCGCAGGTTCGGTATGCAGGGATGCCGTAGTTTCATCTGCCTCGCTGGCAACGAGGCTGCGGGCCAATTCACGCGTCTTATGTGGAGGAAGCATCGATTCCGTTCTTTCTTAACACGCGACGCCTCGCCTTGTAACCTGAAGCTGCCGTCGCTGTAATACTATCAAAGTGATAGCTCTTGCGGCGAGATTCTCGGCGCGCTACATCAGACTCCATAGTGACGTCACTAAAATCAAGACACCTGAAATATTTCCCAGAATGGTGAGCAAAAGTGAACACCACTTTTCCAACTGGCGTATAGTTGGAGACGAGAGTTGGAGTTTTAGTGTGCACGCGATGATTTTTTAAATGTTGCGCACCTGCTTTGGTCGCCACGTGGCAATGTGGCAGCACATCCCTTCATAGGCCGATCTGCAAGGGTCGCAATCGGAAAGAGGCACTTCTATGGTTGTACTTGAAAAGCCGGAATTCGATGCCGCCGCCTTTCTGGCGAGCGCCGGCCTGGGGCGAAGAATCGTCCAGTTGGCGCCGAAGGAAGTTTTCTTTTCTCAGGGAGATCCGGCGGATTCGGTTTTTTTCCTTCAGAAGGGCCGCGCAAAGGTCACGGTCGTTTCCGTAGCCGGGAAGGAAGCTACCATCACCCTGATCTCGTCAGGTGAATTTGTGGGGGAGGGAGCTCTTGCGGCCATTCCTGGTCTGCGTTTGTCCACGGCTACTGCCATTTCCCCCTGCACCGCTCTCAAAATCAGACGGGACGAAATGATCCGTATGATGCATGAGGAGCATAGCCTCTCAGACCTCTTTTTGAAGTTCATATTGGAGCGCAGTATGCGCATCCAGGCTGATCTGGTCGATCAGCTTTTCAACTCCAGTGAAAAGCGCCTTGCGCGGATACTCCTGATCATGGCGGAATTTGGCGAGCCGGGCGAGCCGGAACAATATATCCCAAAGATTTCGCAAGAGACCCTGGCGGCGATGATCGGCACCACCCGTTCCCGTGTGAGCTTCTTCATGAATCGATTTCGCAAGCTGGGGTTTATCGAATACAACGGGCGCATCAAGGTTCACAAGTCACTGTTGAACGCGGTCCTGCTTGATCAAATGCCCGAGCGTGATTCCGAGAGGCCAATAGACTTGGCCAGTGCGCGAAGCGCCTCAAAGGCGGTCAGCGGCCTGCTGTGAGTGTGGTCCACCGCCCGCAGCCCGGCATCGGCATCAGCGTTCGGCAGATCATCCGGAACCGTTTCCAGATCGACGGTTGCGTTGGCGCAGCCTCTGGGAGTCCGCATAACGCTTGATCCCTCGATTACCGGAGTTGAATCTTCGCGGCTTCTAACTCTTCAGACTACCGTAGCGCACACGCGCCGTAATCCTGGCGCCGTGAACTGACTTCAAGTCGATACCGGCCAGTGTAATAAGAGCAGAACAAGTGCCCAGATCGTCCGAGGTTTCCGCGAGCGTAACTGTAACGGCAGCACTCTGGGCGTTTCCATGCCGGGGACAGAACCTTACGAGGTTCAATAGAGGCAGGGCGGTCAAAGACAAGCTACGCATGAACGCTGTGCCAAGAATGCAATCCCTTTATACTTGAGTGGTGAGACCTCTGGAGAGCGCCATTCCGGCATCAGCGCGCTACTGGGCCAGGTTTTCGGGTTTACACTCGCGCCTGTTTGCGTGGCTCATGCGCGGAATGCCAAACGAAAGGCAGCGATTGCTGGCGGTCACCATCATCGCTGGTGGGCTCTGCGGCTTGGCCGCCGTTGCTTTTCACCTGAGCATCGGCTGGGCAGAGTCGTTGATGATTGACCGTGCCAACGCAGCCCCCGGCAATAGCTGGATATGGTGGACGATTCTTACCCCAACTCTGGGCGGTCTCGTAGCTGGCTTGGGGCTCACCTACCTTGCTCCTGCGGCTGCAGGCAGCGGCATCCCTCAGGTCAAGGTCGCTTTCGTTTTTCGTCACGGCCTGATCACACTGCGGGAAACCGTAGGCAAATTCTTTCTGTGTGCTTTTCAGATTGGTTCTGGCGCCTCATTGGGTCTGGAAGGGCCTACCGTCCAAATCTGCGCCGGCGTCAGCAGCTTGCTTGCTCGCGCCGCTCGACTGGGGCCAACCAACCGCCGCCGCATGGCATCCGTGGGCATGGCGGCAGGCATCGCCGCTGCCTTCAATGCGCCCATCGCCGCCATCACCTTCACGTTGGAAGAGCTGATTGGCGACTTAGATCAAACGATGCTCTCCGGAGTCATCGTTGCCGCCGCCTTGGCCGCTTACGTGGAGCACGCCATTCTTGGCTCGAATCCGGTCTTTCATGTGAATCGCAACTATACGCTCGGCAATGCCTCCTCGCTTGTCTGGTATGCCGTGCTTGGCTTGCTGGCGGCGGTTGTTTCGGTCGCCTTCACGGATTCGCTGCTCTGGTTGCGTGCCCAGTTCAAGCGCCTGACAGCCGTTCCCAAATGGGTGCATCCGGCCATTGGCGGCCTGGCTACCGGCTGTTTGGCGATGGTGGCGCTGGCGCTGTTTCACCTGAACGGCATCGCTGGCGATCCCTACAAGACCCTTACGCTGGCGCTGACCGGATCGATGGGCACGCTGCCGGTGCTGGCGATGGTGGCCTTTTGCGCGCTCAAACTGGTTGCCACAGTTTGTTCCTATTCGAGCGGCGGCTCCGGCGGAATTTTTGCCCCATCGCTTTTCATGGGCGCCATGCTGGGCGGCGCGGTCGGTTACATCGATGTTGCCGTCTTCCACCACTCTTCCGACGCTATCGGCGCCTTTGCCGTGGTGGGCATGGGCGCGGTTTTTGCAGGAATCGTTCGCGCGCCCATGACATCCGTGCTTATTGTCTATGAAATGACCGGCAGCTATAGCATGGTGCTTCCGCTCATGATTGCCAATATGAGCGCGTTTGCCCTGGCTCGCCATTGGCGCCGCACACCCATCTACGAAGCGCTGCTGGAGCAGGACGGCATTCAGCTTTCCCGCAGCGACAGATTGCCTCGCTTGCCCAGAGCCGTGCCGCTGCTCCCACCTGAATTGCCTGTCGATACGCTGAGGTGAAGAACACCCAAGCCGAAGCACTGCTATTCAGAGAAGCACAAGAGATCACAGCCGTTTTCTTCATCAACTATTCTTCCGCTTGCCCAGCCGAAGGGAATCCTTCGAGATTTCGATGCCTCAATATCGCTGGATTTACACCCATGCAGCCGGTGAGCCGGCATCTGCTCCTGCGGGAAGGTGATCTGGCAAGTCAAGACGCGCAATGCCAATACGCGAGTAGTTTCCTTTTGCAACCATCCGCGGAAAGAGATAGAGTTCCCCATCTGGGCCGCGAACGGCCGCTGGATTCGTGACGCCTTCAACCTCCAGGGGATTGCCGGGTTCCGGTTCCATCAGCACGCCCAGACGGCGCAAAGCGAATCCGTTCATCTGGACTCCTCAAACAGTCGCATTTGCCACCTCAAAGGTCCGCGCCTCGTGACCGTCGTCCAAACAAGCGATGATCGCTTCGATCACCCGCTTGGTTTCACTGGGACCTTGAACCGGAATGGAAATGACACCGGCCTGTTCAGCCGGGTAGTCGTTCCCTCCCACAAACAAGGCGTCTCCTACGTAAATCATTTCTTTCACAGAAATGCCAAGTGTCTCTTGAAGCTTTTTGATCCCGTAGGCTTTGTCGATGCCCGGCTTGGTGACATCAATGGATGTCGCGCCACCGAGCCGCACCGAAAACTCGGGAATCAGAGTGTCAAGAATCGTTTTGATTTTCTTCCGCTTGGCGAAATCCGCATCCCATTTCTCTTTCTCTTTCAATGGCGCCTGCTGGCCCAGAGCGGAATACGTTACCTGGCTTCCACGATCTTCAATGGTCTCTCCCCACGTCTTTTCGACAGAGAAGCCTGCGTCTTCGGTGGCTTTCTTCAGGGAGCTGACGATCTTCTGTTTTTCTTCCGCAGTAAGATCTTCTGAATAGAGCTTCTTCCACTTCCCGGTGTATTGAAAGAATTCTGTTCCACACGTGGGTAAAATGGATAGCTTTATAAGACGGTCATCCTGGGGCAAATTGGAGAGCACCTGCTTTTCAAACTGCAGCCAGGCGCCTCCAGAGATGACAGCCACCTTGACGACACCGAGCAGGTCATGCAGAAGTGATGACATTTCTGCATCGAGAGAAGATTTGCTTGCCGCGAGCGTTCCGTCGAGATCAAAGACAATCAGCTTCTTCACCATTCATCCACCTCGGACTTCATGCAGTCTTAATTGGAGTTTCTGGCGACTCTGACTCCCTCGTTATTGACCGGCTCAAGACGATTCGGGCAGCGCGATCGCCAACAAAGTCACCGCGTTGTTTGGGCGAAATTCGCAAGCGCCGGCCACCCCCGAACAAGAGCCAGGCAGGGTCGAAAAACCTGATTCTGGGTTTGGTCCAATTCAGTGCCGAAAGGACTCTGGAATTGCCTCTGTTGTCCTCTCTATAGCGAAACTACAGTAGGTGCATTCCGGAAGCACACCCGCCAAGTGGCTTTTTCCTCAAGAAAAAGCCACACTGGAGACTTTTTACAAGGCTACATTTACTGTAGTTTCGCTCTAGGCACTCACAACGCGCTGTTCGTCGTCTATTGCGCCAGCCTGTACGCCAAACCTCGCTTGAACCGGCTTTGCATGATGAACGCTCGCCCGTTGGAAGGCAGCCATATAGGACTGCGCCACACGTTTCCAAACCATATTCCGCGCATAAAGGTAGGCCCGTTCGCGCATAGCCTGGCGCGCCTCATCGTTGGCCAGCAAATCGTTTGTCGCTGTTGCGATGGCGTCTGGGTTCTCAAACGGCACCAGCACTCCGCGGCCATGGTCCAGCATTTCCGCGGCGTACCAGTATGGAGTCGAGATGATGGCCTTCCCAGCGCCCATGGCATAGGCCAGGGTTCCCGATACAGCCTGCGCTTCGTGGCAGTATGGCGTGATGTAAATGTCGGCCGAGCCGACCAGCGAAATCATTTCTTCAGGACTGACGAACCGATTGACGAACAGAACCTGCTTTTCCACTCCATTTTTCTTCGCCAGTGCCTGCAGTTCAACCCGGTAGCGATCTCCCTCCCGCGCCCGGATGTGCGGGTGAGTGGCGCCCGCAATCACGTAGACAACGTCGCTGTGACTGGCCAGAATGCGCGGCATCGCTTCAATCACGCTTTCGAATCCCTTGTTAGGAGATAGCAGCCCGAAGGTGAGAAGCACGGTCTTGCCTTGACATGAGAAACGCTCCTTGTAAGCATCGGGCTCTTCAAAAGGCAGGTCGGGAATGCCATGAGGAATCAGATCGATCTTCCTGGCCGGGACATTGAACACCTCCTGCAAAACACGCGCGGAGTATTGGCTCATCACGACAAGGCTTTCGGAGCGCGCGGCAATCTTGTGCATTACAACCCGCTGGTCCAGATTCGGTTCACGAAGGACCGTATGCAGAGTTGTGACTACCGGCATTTTGAGGTACTTCAGCAACTCCGTGATGTGATTTCCGGATTTGCCTCCAAAGATTCCAAACTCATGCTGCAAGCACACCAGATCGACGTTGCTTGCATTCAAGAATTCGGCGGCCGCCCGGTAGGACGTGATATCGCCTTCACTGATCTCGAATCGCACCCGCTTCGGGTAGGAGTAGGTTGCGTTCTCGTCGTTGACAGCGACCACCATCACTTGGGAGGCTCCATACTCGGCAGCGATTGCATCACACAAATCTGTCGTAAAGGTAGCAATTCCACACTGCCTGGGGAGGTGGTTCCCAATCACTGCAATCTTAACCGGACGTAGCGGGCAAGGCGCCAACTGAAGGTAGGACGTTGAATCGAATCCGATTATCGGGTGACGCGCGTCGGAACCGACGAGACGGGTTGACTCTGAATTCAATGTGTTACTCGGAGCGGCCATTCGATTTGCCTCCCATGATCGTCAGGTTGTGATAAATAACAATTTAAGCCCTCATCAGGGCGTGGACTTGCTTCGCGATCTCAAATGTTTTCTCAAAAGCTGCCATCAAGTCGTCCTGAGCGCTTGAGCTCAGCTCTTCTGCGGTTTCGTAATCGCCTCGTTGGCGTGCGGCGGCGGCAGTGTGGCGTGGGGTGCGCAAAAACGCAGGTCATCTCAAATGTCATCATTGCTCCGCGGCCTGGTGGTCTCCGCTTTTCAGGAAACGTTCTTCCTCCTCATATGCAGTCTTCCACGTGGCATTTGAATGCGCTGAGCAATCGGATACATCCCCGGCTAGAGCGGTTCTCCAATCTTTGCTGGAGCAGAGTTAAACTACCACCCCATTGCTAAATAATGAGGAATCAATCTTCCGGATCGTGAGCAGTCAGTTTTCTGGTCAGAATTGAACGGACTCCTGGTTGTGTTTTCCCGGATAGTACACATGGCATGGGCGTCGGCATTTTCGTTTGCGCGCGCCATTCAGCAGCCCGCTTTGGAGCTTTGGGATGGCCAGCAAGCCAACGTTATGACAGCACAACGAGCCTTGGTTTATCGCGCACGCTGCAACCAGGCTGCGCGCAGCAGCGAATATTCCCAGGCAATGGAGACGAAATGACAGGAAGCAAGCACAACCCGGAAGGAAATAGCAGCGACAGAGGTGAACCCGATCCTGGTCCGTACTGGCGGCGGATGCACCGTGACTGGCGCTTCTGGATAGGCGCTGTCTTTATCGCTGCCGCACTCGCTATCTATGTTCTGAGCGGCAACCTGTCGTGGTCTCCAAATGGCCATCGGCAACCTGCGATGCCTGCGAGTGCTGCAAATTAAGTCTGCGGCTCCCAACGGCCTCACCTGCCTGTCAGCGCAGCGAGCGCTGGCAGGTATGGCTTTTGCAATCACGTTAACATACTCTGCGTTAGGTCAGCAGGCGCCTCGGCTGATGGCTATTTCCGGCTTCCAGGCACAGCGGCTTGCTGCATTCAGAAGTTTCAGCGCCTGTTCCATGACTGCGAGACCGGTCATCAGCGTTGCCAAATAATCTGGCTCGCTTCGAGCGGCACGAGTGCATTGGGGTGGCTAGGGACGATTCGCGCGGTGTAATCGCTCGCGGGGCGGGCTGCGGAGACCTGAGCTAAATAAGTGAACGCGCCTGGTGTATCCGCGCACGGACCGGATAGGTTCATCACTTCGCAACCAGCGCGCTGCCCATCAGCTGAATCCGCATACAGTTCAACTCTCAGGTGATCTGGAGTGAGGGAACCATGAGCGATGTCGGCTTGGAAGAAGTGCTGTCCATCGTGGGTGTTGATTTGCATCCCGACGAAACGCACCTCGCTCCAATGCCGATCAATATCCTGCTTCCATTGGAGCAGACTCAAGCCAATCGCACCGTCGTCCGCTACCCGATCGCGATAGCCAGAAGCAGCAGGCAGATAATGACTCTCGGTATACTCGCGGATAGCGCGCGTGGCGGAAAACTCCGGCGTGAGCCGCGCCATGCTCTCGCGGATGCGTCCCAGCCATTTGCATGGCATCCCGGATTCGTCGCGCTCATAGAACTCCGGAATCACTTCAGCTTCCAGCAGGGTATAAAGAGTGTCTGCCTCTTTGGCATCCCACGCAGGGTCTTCGCCATGTTCCAGCCCGTCCCCAATGGCCCAGCCAACCTCCGGCGAATAGGCCTCTGCCCACCAGCCGTCCAACTCGGAGAGATTCAGCCCGCCATTGACGAGGACCTTCATGCCACTGGTTCCGCAGGCCTCCCACGGACGCCGCGGAGTGTTGATCCAAAGATCGATCCCCTGGACCAGCTCCTGGGCCAGCATCATATCGTAGTCGTTGAGAAAGACCACGCGTCCTCTGACTTCGGGGCGCTTGATGAAATCCTTCCACTGCCTGATAAGGTCCTGTCCAGGAAGATCCTGCGGATGAGCCTTCCCTGCGAGAACTAACTGAACAGGGCAGCGTGGATTTGTCAGCAGCCGCACGAGCCGCTCGGTATCGTGCAAAAGAAGGTTGGGGCGCTTATAGGTGGCAAAGCGGCGCGCAAATCCCAAAGTCAGCACCTTTTCATCGAAAATGCCCACGGCGTCCGACGGATTCGCGCCTTCCGCGGCGAGTTGGCCCTCGTACCGCTTGCGCATTTGCTCGATCAGGCCTTTTCGCCCTGTTGAGCGCAATTGCCAAAGCTGCGGATTGGGGATTTGACGGATGTCATCTTCGGCCGGACGATTCCCGTGCCAACGCTTTGCGCCGCAAGCGGATGTCCATAGCGCATCGGCTTCTACTGAATCCCAGGTCGGCACATGAATGCCGTTGGTTACAGACCCGATCGGGACTTCCTCACGCGGCCAGCGGGGAAACAACGGCTGGAAGATCTGCCTGCTCACTTCTCCATGGAGCTTGCTGACGCCATTGATCTGCCCGCTGCCGCGGACCGCGAGATAAGCCATGTTGAAGGGTTCTGAATTGTCTTCCTGATTCTGCCTTCCCATGGCGAGCAGATCGTCCACTGAGATATCGAGTTCATCGACTGCATAGTGGTTCAGATACGTGCGAATGAGCGCGGGATCGAAGCGGTCAAAGCCAGCGCTCACGGCGGTATGCGTGGTGAATACATTTCCGGCTCGCGTGATATTCATGGCAAGATCGAATGGCTTTTTGTGATCTTCCATGTAAGAGCGGGCCCGTTCGAGCACGGCAAATGCCGCGTGCCCTTCGTTGAGGTGACAGACCTCAGGCGTGAGGCCCAACGCTCGTAACAGGCGCCATCCGCCGATGCCGAGGACAATTTCCTGCTTCAGGCGCATCTCTGCGTCACCGCCATAAAGCTCACTGGTAATCCCGCGCTGAGCCGCGGTATTGGCAAAGTCGTTGGTGTCGAGAAGATACAGCTTTGCTCTTCCCACGGACACCTTCCAGCAGCGAAGCCATATCTTTGAGCCGGGAAGTTGAATTTGCAACCGCAGCCATTCGCCATTCGGCTGGCGCAGCGGCCGGATGGGCAACTGCCCAGGATCGTTGATTGGATAGAGTGCCTGCTGCCGGCCTTCCGAATCGAAGTCCTGGCGAAAATAGCCTTGCCCGTAAAGCAAGCCGACTCCGACAACCGGAACGCCCAGGTCGCTGGCAGCCTTCATCTGGTCGCCGGCTACATTGCCCAGCCCACCGGAGTAGATGGGCAGCGCTTCGCTGAGCATGAACTCCATGCTGAAGTAGGCGACAGTCGTGAGCGCTGTGTCTGGATGCTTATGTTGAAACCATGCGTCGGCCCGATAGAATTCCCGATCCTGCTGAAGCAGAGTGTCGAGACGATCGCGGAACTCCGCATCGCCCAATGCGGCCTTGATCTTTTCCTGAGAAACCGTCCGCAGGATGACCCATGGATTTTGCGTGGTTTCCCAGAGTTCCTTGTCAAGCGCTTTCCATAACTCGTCGGCGGCATGGTTCCAGGACCAGTGCAGATTGAGCGCCAACTCAACCAGCGCATCGATACCGTCAATCTTTAGCCAATCAGATGGCGCCTTAGGATCGTTCACAATCTCCCCCTGTGTGCTGGAGTCGAAAAAGCGGAGGCCTCTGTCGCATACATTTTACGATAGCTGGCCTCCGCCTCGATTTCTACCCGACGCAGGTTAACTGTCGGTGAACATGGCCTTCTGTGGATGCCCCTTGGCCAGCGGAGCGGGCGCGGTTGATTCGCTGAAGTCCTTGGTCCACTGCCAATTCTGGATCTCCGGCATATCCTCCAGATGCTCGCGGATATAGTCGTGGTGGCGCTGCAGTTCCTGGTTGAAAAAGCCGATCGCATTCTCGGCCTGCAAACGGAGGCGAGGAATATGCTTCAATGCGTCGAGGGCAAGGTGGAAGCGGCTCATTTCATTGAGAACCACCATGTCAAAGGGCGTGGTGGTGGTTCCCTCATCCATATAGCCATGCACATGGAAGCGCGCTTCATTGGCGCGCCCATGAACCAGCGTATGAATGAGCCAGCGATTGTTGTGGAAGGCGAAGATCACTGGCGCCTGCTCAGTGAAGAGCGCATTGAAGGACATTTCGTCCATCCCGTGCGTATGCTTGTCGGGAAACATCAGCGTCATCAGGTCCACAACATTGACGACGCGCACTTTGATGCCCGGCACGTATTTCTGCAGCAGCCACGAGGCCGCGCAGGTCTCGATGGTTGGCACATCGCCGGCACAGGCCAGCACTACATCCGGCTCTCCGCCTTCATCGTTGGTGGCAAACTTCCAGGTGGACGCGCCGCGCGAGCAGTGCTCAAGAGCCTCGTCCATGTTGAGCCATTGGAGTTGCGGCTGCTTGCCGCAGGTGACGACATTCACGTAATTGCGGCTGCGCAGGCAGTGGTCGAAGACACTCAGCAGGCAGTTGGAGTCAGGTGGATAATACACGCGGATTACTTCACTTCTGCGCGCGAGCGCATTGTCTACGTATCCGGTTGCCTGGTGGCTGAAGCCATTGTGATCGTTGCGCCAGGCATGACTTGTAAGCAGAACATTGAGGGAGGCAAGCGGCCTGCGCCAGGGAAAGTCGCGGCATTGCTCAAGCCACTTGGCATGTTGGGTGGTCATCGAATCGACCGCCTGCGCGAAGGCCTCGTACGAGGACCACATGCCATGACGCCCTGTAAGCAGATAGCCTTCGAGCCATCCCTGGCAGAGATGCTCGCTCAGCACTTCCATTACGCGGCCGTCCGGACCAAGTTCATCGTCGATCGAGACAAGCTCGGCCATCGAACAGCGCTTGGTGGCTTCGAAAATGGAGTTCAGCCGATTGGAACTCGTTTCATCAGGACAGAACATGCGGAAGTTAGTCGGGTTCGCTCTGTAGATGTCGCGGAAGAAATCGCCAAGTTTGCGCGGAGCCTCGGCCAGAACTTGACCCGGCCCAGGGATTTCGAGAGCGTAGTCGGTAAAATCCGGCAGCGCCAGGGTAATTAACTCGCGTCCGCCATTTACATGGGGATTGCCTCCCATGCGCCGGTTACCAACAGGAGATAGAGCCGCCAATTCTTCCAGGAAAGTGCCGTTCGCATCGAAGAGATCCTCAGGCTTGTAGCTTTTCATCCAGGCTTCAAGAATCTTGAGATGCTCCGGGTTTTCACGGACTGTTGCAAGCGGAACCTGGTGCGCGCGGAATGTGCCTTCGATGGGGATTCCATCCACTTCTTTCGGGCAGGTCCATCCTTTGGGCGTGCGGAAAATAATCATTGGCCAGACGGGCTGCTTTTTGAATCCGTTCTTGCGAGCCTCCTGCTGAATCCCACGAATCTCGGCGTAACAATCCTCAAGCGTTTGAGCCAATAGTTGATGCACGACCTCTGGGTCGTCGCCTTCAACAAAGTAGGGTTTATAACCCCGTCCAACATAAAGTGCCTTCAAGTCTGCGTCGCTCGTGCGTCCCTGAGCGGTTGGCCCGGAGATCTTGTATCCATTGAGGTGAAGGATTGGCAGGACCGCGCCGTCGCGCACGGGATTGACGAAGTTGACCGACTTCCAGCTTCCTTCGAGAGGGCAGGTTTCGGACTCGCCGTCGCCGATGACGCAGGCAACAATCAGGTCCGGATTATCGAAGGCCGCACCGAATGCGTGCATCAGAGAGTAGCCAAGCTCTCCACCCTCATGCATTGAATTAGGAACGTGCGGCCCGCAGTGGCTGGGTACGCCGCCCGGCGTCGAGAACTTGCGGAACATGAGCCGCAATCCGTCTTCATTGCGCGTGATCTCCGGGTGAACCTCGGTGTACGAACCTTCCAGATATGAACAGGCATTCAGCGAAGGGCCGCCGTGTCCCGGACCAGAAATGTAAATAATGTCCGCATCATGCTCTTTGATAAGCCGGTTCAAATGAATGTAGATGAAGTTCTGTCCAGGAGAGGTTCCCCAGTGACCGAGCAGCCTTGGCTTGATCTGTTCCGCCGTAAGCGGCGAGCGAAGCAGAGGATTGTCAAAGAGGTATATCTGGCCAATGCAAAGGTAATTTGCCGCACGCCAGTAGCGATTCATCTTGTCCAGCATCTCGGGCGAGAGCGGCCCCTTGGGCTTTGGCGCTCTCTCTTCAGTTTTGCCGTCGGCGGCAATCGCCGTCGACAAGCTCACGTCGAAGATGAAACCCGATGAATTGCCAAACTGATCGAAGTTCTTACTGAATGGTTGAGGGGTCTTATCCTTCTCAATGTTGATAGCGTGTTCGGTGGTAGCCATCGTGATGCATCCTTTCTGCTTCTCGGCTGCTGCTGACAAACTGGCAGCGGCTTTCAGACTTCAGGTTATTCAGCTATGACTGTGGCGCAATCGAGCGTCGCTTGGCTAGCGTCTTACGGATTGCTTTCAGCTCGGCTAGGTACCTTGCGTTTGTTTCAAGGTACAACATATCAAGTTCCTTCAAGGTCACTGGCTATTACGTTCGCTACCACCATTCCTTGGGGCTGTCTGAAGGAGTTTTTTCGTTGGATTCTAACTCGGCTGAGTGAAGAAGCAAGAGGGGACACTGCACGAGTTTAATAACTTTCTCAGCAACCGATCCAAACACGAGTGGATGCCAGCCGGATATGCCGTGCGTGGAGATCACCAGAAAGTCGATATGCTCGCGCTCCGCCACTTCCATGATGCAGCCTGCTATGTCATTCGCGAGTTCGACACTAGAGTCTGCCTTGATTCCCTTGCTAGTCAGAACCGCGAGTGCCTTTGCCAGACGCTGCTCAGCATGGGTCTTTGCCTCCTGTTGAAACTGCGCCTGGGGAGGAACATATTCGGAAGTGAAGGCCGAAAAGGACGGAACGACATTTACAAGGAATATCTCGGCTTGGAAGTGCAAAGCAAGGTCCGCCGCTGTCTCTAGAGCTGTTTGAGACGATGGGCTGAAATCGACAGGCAACAGTATCTTTTTCGGGATGGACTTCAAAGCGTGATTTTCAGACATGACGGTCTCCTCGCCGGACCATAGTCGCGGCCAATGCCATTGTTCTCTGCAGGGAAGACAAAGACTGTACACTCTTGCACAGTCCTGATCCAATACCGGCCGGCAACTAAAGAACTCCCTGACGCATGCGCGCGGGACGCATGTGCAATCCGGGACAGATATGCAAGCGTCCAAGTGAAATGCTGGCTTTGCATCTGACGTGGATCTTCAAAAATCGCGTGAATGTTCTGAGCCCGATGCTGACGACGGATTCGATGCCCATACTCCGCTTGCTGCGGAGTTTGTACGAGTGTGCCTAAGCCGCCAGTCAAGCCAAGGCCAATGCGGAATGGAGCTGCGGCCCTCAGTATAGCGATCAAATGAAAGTAAGAGAAACATGACAGAAGCCATACCATCTCTGACCGAGAGCAGCGCATGGAAGGCCCTTGAAGTTCATGCCGCGACAAACAACGCACTCCATCTTAGAGACCTGTTCGCACAGGATCCAACACGGGGAGAAAGCCTCAAGGTTGAGGCGGCGGGCATTTACCTCGACTATTCCAAGAATCGCATCACCGGCGAAACCGTAAAGCTGCTTCTGCAACTTGCCGAAGAGTCTGGTTTGCGCTCACGCATCGACGCGATGTTTCGTGGAGAGAAGATCAACGCCACCGAGAAGCGGGCAGTTCTGCATGTGGCCTTGCGCGCTCCAGTTGGAGACGAGATCCTCGTCGATGCAGTGGACGTTGTGCCGCTGGTGCATGACGTTCTGAACAAGATGGCCGTCTTCGCCAACAGCGTGCGTAGCGGAGAGTGGAAGGGCTATACCGGAAAGTCGATCCGTAATGTCATCAACATCGGCATTGGCGGATCCGATCTTGGCCCTGTCATGGCTTACGAAGCTTTGCGCCATTATTCACAGCGCGATCTGAATTTCCGGTTTGTTTCCAATGTTGACGGTACGGATATTGCCGAAGCGACGCGCGACCTGGATGCCGAAGAAACGCTTTTTATCATCTCGTCAAAGACCTTCACAACTCTTGAGACGATGACTAACGCGCACACGGCACGTACCTGGGCGCTTGAAACGCTAAAGCATAACGCAGCGATTGCCAGACATTTCGTTGCCGTCTCGACCAATGCCGAGGAGGTCGGAAAGTTCGGCATTGATACGGCCAACATGTTCGGGTTCTGGGATTGGGTGGGCGGGCGCTATTCGATGGATTCTGCGATCGGGCTCTCGACCATGATTGCGATCGGCCCAGACAGTTTCCGCGAACTGCTCGCTGGTTTTCACGAGATGGACGTCCATTTTCGCACTGCTCCCTTTGAGCGGAATCTGCCGGTTCTTTTGGGCCTCCTGGCAATTTACAACACCAACTTTCTCGGCGCAGAAAGCGTTGCAGTCCTGCCCTATGAGCAATACCTGAAGCGCTTTCCAGCCTATCTGCAACAATTGACGATGGAAAGCAACGGCAAGCACGTAACACTGGATGGAACGAATGTCGAATACCAGACTGGGCCGATCTACTGGGGAGAACCAGGCACCAACGGCCAACACTCCTTCTATCAACTGATCCACCAGGGAACCAGGCTCATTCCTTGCGACTTCATTGCGTTCGGTGAGCCGCTGAATCCGATCGGCCGGCACCACGATATCCTTCTGGCCAACGTCTTTGCCCAGGCGGAAGCATTGGCATTTGGCAAAACCACGCAGGAAGTCGAGGCGGGCGGCACGCCACCGTGGCTCGCGCCTCATCGCACATTTCAAGGCAATCGGCCGTCCAACATGATCCTGCTGAAGCGGTTGACTCCGGCAGCGCTGGGAAAACTCGTTGCCCTCTACGAGCACAGCGTCTTTACACAGGGCGTTATCTGGAAGATCGACTCTTTCGATCAGTGGGGAGTGGAACTGGGGAAGGTTCTGGCCCAGCGCATCATCCCCGAACTCGAGTCGGAGACAGAGACAAAGCTCACGCACGACAGCTCGACCAACGCTCTGATAAGCCTCTACCGCAACTTAGAGAAAGGATGTGCAAAGTGAATGCAACCACAGCTAAACTCGATGTAAACAACCCATCCGACAAAGCTCCAGTCGTGAGTCAAAGGTACGTTTATATCGCCGCAATCTTTGCTGCAGTCGGCGGCTTGCTGTTTGGATACGACACCGGAGTGATCTCCGGCGCGCTGATCTTCATCAAGCAGAGCTTTGGACTATCCATTTTCCAGCAAGAGCTGGCCGTCAGCTCAGTTCTGGTTGGAGCAGCGGTTCTAGCCATAACCGGAGGCAGCCTGTCGGACCGGTTTGGGCGCAGGAAGATGTTGCTCATCACTTCGGTGGTTTTCATTGCGGGAGCACTGGTGTGCGCCGCGGCAGGGTCCATACAGATTCTCATTCTAGGGCGAGTTATCGTTGGGATGGGAATCGGCCTTGCAAGCTCAGTTGTTCCTCTCTATATATCCGAGATATCTCCGGCCAAAGCGCGCGGCTGGCAGGTATCGCTCTTTCAATTGGCAATTACCGTGGGAATACTGGCTGCATATCTTGCAGACTACGCTTTCACGCCTTCGGCGGCATGGAGATGGATGCTGGGCCTTGCCGTGGTTCCTGGCGCGCTGCTTGGCGCGGGCATGCTCTATCTGCCTGAGACCCCTCGCTTCCTTGCACGCCATGGGCACTTCGATCTAGCCCGCACTGTACTAATTAAGATTCGCAGCACGCAGAACGTCGAAAAGGAATTTCAGGAAATCAAGGCGGCATCTCAAGAGTCCGCACTGCGCGGACACATCTCCGACTTGCTCCTGCCTGCCGTCCGTCCGGCCCTGATGATCGGTATCGGCCTCGCAGTCTTCCAGCAGGTGACCGGCATCAATACCATTATTTATTACGCACCCTATATTATTCGCACTGCGGGAATCAACTCCATCCAAGGCTCTATTCTGGCCACCGCGGGCATCGGCACCGTGAATGTTGTGATGACGCTGGTATCTATGTGGCTAATCGACCGCGTAGGAAGACGGCCTTTGCTTTTGACAGGAATAACCGGAATGATCATCAGCCTTGGAGCGCTGGGCTATATCTTTCATCTCTCAGAAGGCGGAAACTTCGCCGGCCTTTCCGTGGTGATTCTGATGTTCTATGTTGCGTCGTTCGCCATCAGTCTGGGACCAATCTTCTGGCTGCTCATTGCCGAGATTTATCCGTTGAAGATTCGCGGTCTGGCCGCGGGCATCGCCGCTGGAACAAACTGGCTTGCCAACTTTGCGGTTTCGCTCACCTTCCTGTCGCTGCTGAAGGGTCTCGGACCGAGCCTGACCTTCTGGCTTTATGGCGTACTTGCGATCGGTTCGTGGCTGTTCTCCTATTATCTGGTGCCGGAGACGAAAGGGCGCTCTCTGGAGGAGATCGAAGCCCTCTGGCATAAAAAGCCAGAAGCAACCCAGATCAATTCGGCCAGCGTGTAGGACCATCGCTGTGGTCCGTACCTTCGCCATCTAACTCAATACACCAGGCTGATCAATACGAACTGCTGAAGGAGAATCGCAATGAGAACATTGCCGCTGTTGTTTCTTGTTGCATTTTGTTTTACGGCTGCCGGTCAGGACAAAAACGCCAGTTCCGGACCCGCGCAGCTAAGCCATGAGAGCGTGGACGCTGCAGCCTATACAAGCCTGTCGCAGGTGCCGGACGATCTTCGCCAGGAACTCGACCGGGACGCAGTCGCATTGTCGAGGATACCAGCGGATCCGGTTCTTACGACTGATCCATTCGGAATCTTCTTTAATCCGTTTGAAAGACTTACTGACGGGATTAATAAGTCTGCGCGGCTCAAGATCGGGGAAACCTACACCTTCGTGAGTCAATATGCGACAGTTACTCCAGACGGAGTGCGACACGATCAAACCAGCGGGCGGGGCGACCTTACGGCCGCATGGAAGGTTTATGACCATGGAAGCAATGGCGGAACTATTAGTCTGCTCGCGCGTTCGCAGACGAATATCGGCATTAGTCAGCAATTTAATCTTAGCAACAGCCTCGGATCGGCGCTGACTTTGAATTGCCTGCAGGGTGGGGGGGCACAACAGCCGTTTACGATAAACATTCTTTACTGGCGCCAGGACTTGCTCAACAAGAGGCTGTCGTTCTACATCGGCAAAATCCATCCGAACGAATACATCAGCCTGAGCATGTTCAATAACGACGAACGCGCTCAGTTTCTGAACGGGGGGAGCGACGGCAATCTGACGTTTGCCTCCGATGGAGCGTATGCCGGCGGAGCGGCAATTGAATACCAGGCGTCACGGCACTTTTACTTCCACGCGCTCGTTATCGATACGGAAGGCTCACCGCAAGGAAACCTTAAAACGATGGCTGACCGAAAGTACATGGAATCGATTGAGGCCGGCTGGCTCGCGGGTTCCGCAGGGACCCGATTCAGGGATATCCGCCTGACTTTCTGGCGCGACGACACACAAACGCTTGGCAGCGGCCTTGGCGGAGGCGTCGGCTTCGAGCATGAACTGCGCAATGGCTGGACACCCTTTGGCAGATTTGGATTTGCATCGAACACGGGAACCGCGATCAGGCAAGTGGAAGAACTTGGCCTGGCCCAGGTGAAGCCCTTTGGAAGGCGAGGAGATATGTTCGGCATATCTTTTATTCACTCTGAGCCAAGCTCCGGCGCCAAACATCATGAAAGCGTAATGGAGGCCTTTTACCGGCTTCGCTTGACGAAGAGTGTTGATCTTGGGCCCGACATCGAAGTATCCAATCATCCTACTTATGCAGCCAAAGCCTATACCACTACTCTCCTTGGGATGAGAATGCGTATCATGTTCTAAATAGCAGAGCCGCTGCAGAACTTACGCACAGTCTGGCTCGGAACCTATAGCGAAAACAGAGTTGATGCATCCCGATAACCGATCACGTGTTCATCGGTGAGCATGCTTCTGCCTGCGATCGAAGGGTTCCTCATATCGATGCTTTTCTTCTGATGCGCATTAATCGCCTTTCCCGCCTGCACGTGGGTGTCATATAGGTCAACAACCGATTTCGAAGAAGCCAATCTGGTTGTGCTGCTGCAGAGATATTCGAGGCAGGTTAAATGACTCCGGGCATCTTCGCAGAAACTTATGACGCTCAACAACGCTCTTCTGGCGGCCATGCACTCCGATGGCTTTCCTGATCCGGCTCGCGAGCCGGGGCGCTTCGGTTTTTGCTTAGAAAACGCCTGCCAGGCCTTCGCTGTCGATCAGGACCAGCAGGGAAGGTTGCCGCAACAACGGGAGGAGTAATCTACGGATCCATCGAGGGCATTCGCAAATCCATACAGAAGCCGCGTGGCTGCGCAGCGCACTCCAAGCTGGTTTTTCTCTTTGCGTCACGCCATTGCGTTATTTATGTAGTAATCAATAAGGTAACCCATATTACCAACTTATGTTACCTAAGTAAGTGCGGAATACGCACCTTTTCAACTAATAGTCATGTCGTATGTAAATGTATTATAATTACGAACATAGTGGTTGTGGGACAGGCGCTCTTCAGAGGGCCGCACAAGTAGAGGAAACAAGGCAGGACGGGAAATTTAGCCGTTGTTCCGCTTTCTGTGAGACAGAGCGTTGAAGTAGTTGGAACTATTTCTGTTTCGAAGTATCTAATGGGTAGTATTCTGCCGATGAGAAAAGTGAGGCACTGAACGTGGGAATGCCGGTATTTCGTGATTCATCGGCCTGGAAGCTTGGGAACCAGGGACCGGCAGCTGTGTACTCGCAGGAGGGGCAGAGCGGCGTGGAACCGCGGAAATATTGCGTATACAACCAAACCAGGGAGCGCTTTCTCGGGGTAGACGTGGATGCTGCCGATTTCTCCCGAACAATCCTGGATGATAGGTTGCCGACGCTTTCCATCAGTTCCGGTGCGGGGCTCTGGCTGCTCCCTTTCCGGGGGATCTCTCCACTCGGTGTGCGAGTTCCGATCGATCTGCTTTATCTGGATCTGAATTGCGCGGTCATTGAAGCAGTCGAATCTTTTCCAATCTCACAGGCTTCTCCTTCGAGCCCATCGGCGGCGAGTGTCCTCGTGCTGCCAGCCAGAAGCATCAGTTCCACGCAGACTCAGCCGGGTGATCATTTGGCTATTTGCGTTCCCGAGGAGATGAAGAGGCGCCTGCAGCGGCTGTCCAATTCTGAGGGTGATACGAGCAATTTGCCTGGAGCTGTTCCTTCTCCGGACGAGGCAAGCCACAGCGGTCCTGCCCGTGTGCTGAAGTTTGAGGATCATACCAGGCAAAGGCATCCCGATGAGGACTCCCTGAATGAGGTTCGCCCGGCCCAGGACCTCATTCCGCCTGAGCAAGCGCCCGGGACGCGCCCTTCCGAAGCCGAGATCATAGACAGCAAGCCCCGGAAGAGCTGGTTGCAGCGTTGGCTGAATCCCGAGCCTCCCAAACCGAGGAAGGCGCAACGTGAGTCTCTGTCTGGTCTTGCGGCCTATTTCTGGACCGGCGGCGCTCCAATTGAGCATGGTGTTCGAGATATCAGTCCGACCGGATTGTATGTGCTCACAGACGAACGCTGGTATCCGGGAACCATCGTCAGGTTGACTCTGACGGACCGCCGGGAACGGACATCGGAGCGTTCGATCACTGTTAGCGCAACTGTAAAGCGCTGGGGCAACGACGGCGTGGGTCTTCACTTTGTTCTGCAAAATGGAAAGGCTCCTTTGGCTGACGGCATGGTTCAAGGTGTGGGCAAGGAGCAAGTCGAGCAATTCCTTCAACAGTTCAAGACGGGCAATAACTAGAGCAGGGCGCGCCTCGTCCTGCTTTTGCCCCCCCCGCAAGGCGCGAACCCCAGGCGCTTGCCCAGAAGTTCCCTGATACCAAATCGCTTCAACCGGAAGTATTCCTTACGAGCTTGCTTACTTCAAGCGAGCTTGCTTGCGAATGCGCGGGGTCGCATCTCTCCCTGGCGAACAAGCCGTTCGGGCTGTTACGCAAACAGAGAGTTCCGATGTAATCCTGCGGGACCTGGTCGTTAATGCGGACCGGAATGCTACTTATCGCGGACAGGTAACGAGCCGGGATGATTTCGTTATAGCGAATACTTACTCCATATTCTGGAGAGCTGCCCGATTGATCTGTCCAACGCTGACAGTCTTTCTTTTCACGAAGCTCCCGGTGTGCCGCTGCTGAAGACGGGGTGGGCAGGGAGCAACGCCGCTGGAGCAGCTCCCGCTTGCTCAGAGGGGTATACTTAATGCCTGAGAGAGTGTTTCTTTTTCGCTCACGGCATTCCAGGCTTCGTCCTGGATGAGCATTGTTCAAGTACGCCACAAAACGACGGAAGTTGCCATGAGTTTCATCAGAAACTGGAATGTAAGGAGCCACCTTGCCCCCCGTTGAAGCAGGTCTCTGCTTCACTTCCCTTTAACAAGGCCAGGAACGCTCATTGCGTCGGTTTTTGGGATGCCGTGGTGTTTGTCCAGATCACGAAGAGTCCAGGATTTCACATCGCAAGTGGAGCGCCGCAACCCCGCCAGATTCCGAGGCAGAGTCCGCTGAAGATACCGGCAAAAGGCTTTGGCGAGCAGTTTCCGCAATACAGGTCAATTGCGGCGATGCAAAAGCACGGAAGCATTTACCAGACACCGGCATTGAGATCGTGCAGAGGGCTTGCGCGCTGCGCCATTGCAAGTGAAAGGGAAACGATTTGCCATTCTCTGAAACAAGCCGTCCTGAAAAACCTGCCGGGAGCAATCTAGCAGTTGCTTCTTCTTCGGTGGCGATGAAAGCCGACAGTCTTTCTTTGCCTACGCGTATCGCATTCATCGGTAACTACCTGCCGCGCCAGTGCGGCATCGCTACTTTTACTACTGATTTGTGTACCGCACTGGCGGCGGAATACGGCAGTGAACGGCTGTTTGCCATTCCTGTCAATGATCCGGGTTCAAGCTATGAGTATCCGGCGCGTGTCCGCCTTGAGATTGAGCAGGACGATCTGGCCTCCTATGAACGAGCCGCTGAATTCCTGAACTTCAACGGCAACGATCTTGTTTGCCTGCAGCATGAATATGGCATCTACGGCGGGGTTGCGGGCAGTCACATTCTGGCGCTGCTGCGCAAGTTGAAGATGCCGGTGGTGACGACGCTTCACACCGTTCTGCGCGAGCCGCTTCCGGAACAGCGTTCGGTCATGGAAGAAATTGCGCGGCTTTCCGATCGTCTCGTCGTCATGAGTGAACAGGCTGCTCAGTTTCTGCGCGAAGTGTATCGAATTCGCGGCGGCAAGATCGATCTCATTCCTCACGGAGTGCCGGATTTCCCGTTCATGGATTCCAGCTATTTCAAGGACCAGTTCGGCACCGAAGGAAAGTTCGTGATTCTCACCTTTGGCTTGCTATCTCCGAACAAGGGAATTGAGAACGTGATCAAGGCGCTGCCCGCGATTCTGGCAAAACACGCGAACGTGGTGTACGTCGTTACTGGAGTAACGCATCCGCAGATCCGGCGCAGCGAAGGCGAACGCTACCGCAATGAGTTGCGGGCGCTCGCGGAGCAGCTTGGAGTTTCTGCTCAAGTGATCTTCAACAATCGCTTTGTAAGTCAAGAGGAACTGGTCGAGCACGTGGCGACCGCCGATATTTACGTTACCCCTTATCGGCAGGAGGCGCAGATCGTTTCTGGCACGCTGGCCATTGCGGTTGGCGCGGGAAAAGCGGTCATCTCCACGCCCTACTGGCACGCCAAGGAGTTGTTGGCGGACGGGCGTGGGGTGCTGGTTCCATTCGATCGTCCAGATGCCATTGCGGATGCCGTTCTCGACTTGCTTGATAACACTGCGAAACGTCATGCAATGCGCAAGAAAGCCTATCTTTACTCACGGGCAACGATATGGCCCACAACGGCGCGGGCGTACATGGTGAGCTTCCAGCGTGCTCGCTTCGAACGCACGCTTCACCCGCGAGCCGCGCGGCAAGGCGATACGGCAGCGAACGTCGGCGATAGCCTGCCTGAGCTGAACTTTGCCCATTTATTGAGGATGACGGATGATACCGGAATGTTGCAGCACGCGATCTTTTCGGTGCCAAACTGTCAGGAGGGCTATACAACCGATGACAACGCGCGCGCGCTTATCGTGTCGACTTTTCTGGATGAGTGCAAGGCGCAGGCTGGCAAGTGGGAATACTCCAGGCTCTCCCATCGCTATCTGGCATTTTTATGGTTGGCCTTCGATAGTAAGAGTGGAAGGTTCAGGAACTTTCTTGGCTATGATCGCCAATGGCTGGAGGATGTTGGGTCGGAAGATAGCCACGGGCGCGCCTTGTGGGCTTTGGGACAAGTGCTTGGTAGTTCGCGGGACGCAGGGTTGAGAGGAGCCACAGGAAGACTGTTTGAGGCGGCAGTCCCTGTCGTGTACACGTTTACGAGCCCGCGGGCATGGGCCTTTGGGATTCTGGGAATACAGGCTTATCTGGATTGGTTTCCCGGTGACCGCGCCATTCAGAACGTGCGCGATGAACTTGCAGCGCGGCTTCTGGAAATGTACGAGCGTACTCATTCCGGCGCCTGGCGATGGTTCGAAAAGATTCTTGCCTACTCAAATGCACGGCTGCCCCAAGCGCTGATTCTGGCCGGATGGCGAAGCGGCAACAAGAGGATGGTGGAGGCGGGGATAGAGTCTCTCAAGTGGCTGGTTGCGGAACAGCACCGGGGGAATGAAAATATATTTGTGCCGATCGGTTCCAGAGGATTCTTCACACAGGGTAAGAGGAAGGCGCGCTTCGATCAACAGCCTGTTGAAGCGTGCGCGACGGTCTCGGCTTGCATTGAGGTGTACAGGCTCACGCGCGAGACCGTTTGGCTTAAGGAGGCGCAGTGTTCCTTTAGCTGGTTTCTCGGCAATAACGATCTGCAGGTTCCGCTTTACGATGCGACCACGGGCGGCTGCAAGGATGGGCTTCATCTTGACCGCGTGAATGAAAACCAGGGCGCGGAATCAACGCTCTCTTTCCTCATGGCCCTGGCCAATATGCAAGCAGCCGATGTAACAAACGCAAAATAACTGTTTTTTGAAGCGAGAGTCAAATATGAATCCAATAGTCCTTTCATCTGAATCGTCAGAGCCTGCCGCTCCGGAACGCGCAACTCTGAAGTCAACCGATGACAGAGAGTTGTTTAAGCGTTATTCCGGCAATCCAATTCTCAACTGCCAGATGTGGCCATACCCGATCAATAGCGTTTTCAATGCGGGCGCTGTGCAGCTTGCCGATGGAGACACCTTGCTGCTTTGCCGTGTCGAAGATCGAAGCGGCCTGTCGCACCTTTGTGCCGCGCGCTCGGCCAATGGCGTTGACGGATGGCGGATTGATTCGCAGCCAACGATGAGCGGGAATCCCAAAGAGTATCCGGAAGAAATCTGGGGAATCGAAGATCCGCGCATCACTTACATTCCGGAGTTGGACCAGTATGCCGTGGCGTACACCTCTTTTGCGCGAGGTGGCCCAGGGGTTTCGCTCGCGCTTACCAAGGATTTCCGGAGTTTTGAGCGCATCGGTGTCATCATGCCTCCAGAGGACAAGGACGCGGCGCTGTTGCCCAAGAGGATCGGCGGACGCTGGGCTCTGATTCATCGGCCGACGACAACGTTAGGCGCTCATATGTGGATTTCCTACTCGCCGGATCTCAAGCATTGGGGCGGCCACAAGATCATCATGGAAGCGCGGCGAGGCGGATGGTGGGATGCGAACAAAATCGGGCTATGCTCTCCGCCGATCGAGACTGCCAAAGGGTGGTTGATGATTTACCATGGCGTGCGGCAAACTGCTTCTGGAAGCATCTATCGCCTGGGGCTGGCGCTCTTCGATTTGGAAAAACCGGATATATGCCTGCAACGAGGAAACTCCTGGATGTTTGCCCCGGAAGCCTCCTACGAGTGTAACGGAGATGTGAATGACGTTGTGTTTCCATGCGGGCAAATCGTTGGCGCGGATGGAGATACCGTTCATATCTATTACGGCGCGGCCGATTCCAGCGTAGCGCTGGCCACGGGCAGCATCCGTCACATGCTTTCATGGCTGGATGCGAATTCGGGCCAGGCAGAGAGACGCTTGCTATAGCAGAAGCAGCGGCGTTTCAGAAAGGAACGAGCAGAATGAACGGCACGAAATGGGACTGGCCCAACTGGATGCCGCGGGTGCTTTGGATACGGCGCAGGTGCCCGTGCTGCAACTCTGTTCGATTCAAGCCAGCCGAGTTGCGCGGCTATGATCAAATTCTCAGCCTGTTTGCGCTGCGTCCGGTTCGCTGCGCATTCTGCTGGCGCCGGTACTACTGGTTCTCCCTGCGCGAAACTCCTGCTGGATAGACGCATGTGAGTCTGGAACCGGCTGACGAATAGCTGCTGCCGGGAGAATGGCATTTTCGCGTGAATTTGCTCAGCTTACGCTTCTCTTTGCCAATGCTCAGCAGCGACCATGCGGGATGGCCCCGGATGGCGGGTGATTCTGCTCGCTCCGGGACGGAAGAGAGTGGAGTTAGTTGCATGAGCCTCTATTGCGCTACGGGAAGTATCGAAACCGATCTATCTTCACAGCAGTTGGAAGACCTGCTTGCAGAGAGCCTGGCCAAACTCGGCCTGCGGAATAACGTGTTGGCCATCCCTCCCGATCAGAGCCGCGAGCACTCCCACGCCGGTGCGCTGACCAGATACGCATGGAAGTATTATGGCGACCGGCTCAGGGCGGTCCTTCCCGCCCTGGGCACGCACACTGCCATGCGACCGGACCAGATCGCGCACATGTACGGCGACATGCCGCAGAATCTCTTCCGCGTCCATCACTGGCGAACCGATGTGGAAACGCTGGGCGAGGTTCCGGCGGAGTTTATTCATGAACAATCCGAAGGCAAGCTGAACTATGCCTGGCCGGCGCAGGTCAACCGGCTGCTCACCCGGGGCGGCTTCGATCTGGTCCTTTCCATCGGCCAGGTCGTGCCCCATGAAGTGATCGGCATGGCCAACTACAACAAGAACATCCTGGTCGGTACGGGCGGCCACGAGGGAATCAGCCGCAGCCACTACCTGGGGGCGGTTTACGGCATGGAGCGGATCATGGGACGCGCCATCAACCCCGTGCGCAACGTGCTCAATTACGCCTCTGATCATTTTCTCAGCCACTTGCCCATCGTCTACGTGCTTACCGTGGTTGGCAGCAAGGCCGACGGCGGGCTGGCCGTGCGCGGCCTGTTTATCGGCGACGATGTCGAGTGCTTCCTTCGCGCCTCCGAACTTAGCCTGAAGGTGAACTTCCAGATGCTCGACGAGCCAATTCAGAAGGCCATCGTTTATCTTGATCCCAGGGAGTTTCACTCGACCTGGCTGGGCAACAAGGCCATCTACCGCACCCGCATGGCGCTGGCCGATGGTGCAGAACTGATCATTCTGGCGCCGGGCGTAAGGGCATTCGGCGAGGACAGGACGATCGATGGGTTGATCCGCAAATACGGCTACCACGGAACGCCTGCCACGCTCGCGGCGGTCGAGGCAAATGCGGATCTGGCCAACGATTTGAGCGCCGCGGCGCATCTTATCCATGGCTCGTCCGAGGGGCGTTTCAAGATCACCTGGTGCCCCGGCCACCTCAGCAAGGAAGAGGTGGAAGGCGTGGGTTTCAACTATGGAAGCCTGAGTGCGATGCTCAGCCGCTACGATCCGGCAAAGCTCAGCCAGGGCAGCAATAGCGTGGACGGGGAAGATGTTTTCTTCATCGCCAATCCGGGACTGGGGCTGTGGGCGCACCGGAGCAGACTATGATGGCGGCGCACAAGGAAGCTGGCTGGTCTGTCCCCGGTACTGAAGAATTGGAGAAGTCTGTTACAGCAGGAAACACGGAGGAACAACGATGAGTTATGGGCTGAATATCCGTCAGAATGGCGAGTTGGATTTCCTGTCGCTGGGAGCGCTGGTGTATCGCCTGGACCCTGGAATCATTCCCTTCCGCAAGGCGACGGAGTGCAAGATTCACGTCAGCGGCGGCGAGTTCAATGTGGCCGCCAACCTTTCGGACTGCTTTGGCCTGAAGACGGGAATCGCCAGCGCCATGTCCGACTATCCCATCGGCGACCTGATCGCTGAGCGGGTGCGCGCCATGGGCGTGAAGCCGTATTACAAGCACTTCAAGCACGACGGCGTCACCGGCCCCAACATGGCCACCGTCTACAGCGACCGCGGCGCCGGCGTGCGCGCGCCCGTCGTCTTCTACAACCGCTCGAACGAAGCCGCTGCGCTGCTGAAGCCGGGCGACTTCGATTGGAAAGCGATCTTTGCCCAGGGCGTCCGCTGGGTGCATTGCGGCGGCATCTTTGCGGCGCTTTCGCCCACCACGGCTCCGCTGGCCGCCGAAATGATGAAGGAAGCCAAGGCCGCCGGCGCCGTTACGTCGTTTGACCTCAACTATCGCCAGAAGCTATGGGACATCTCCGGCGGCGCCGACAAGGCCGTGGAGACGATCGGCAAGATTGTGGAGAACGTGGATGTGCTGGTGGGCAACGAAGAGGATCTGCAGAAAGGGTTGGGCATTCCCGGACCGGAAGTCGCGGCCAAATCCAAGCTCGATCCCAGCGTATTTTTCGGCATGATCGACAAGGTGACGAAGAAGTACCCCAAGGTGAAGATTGTGGCCACCACGCTGCGCGAGGTGCATAACACCAACCATCACAGTTGGAGCGCGGTTGGCTGGATCGATGGCAAGACCTACACGGCGCCTACGGCGGAATTGACCGTGGTGGATCGCGTGGGCGGCGGAGACGGCTATGCGGCCGGCTTCATCTATGGCCTGCTGACTGGCGAGGAGCCCCAAGAGGCCGTCAAGCTGGGCTGGGCGCACGGCGCGCTGTTGACGACGTATCCCGGCGACACAACCATGGCTACTTTGGATCAGGTGCGGGCTTTCGCCAAGGGCGGCTCGGCGCGCATCCAGCGGTAACAACAATTTCAGAAGAAAGCAGGAGATTGAATGGCAGACGCATCGTGTGATATCGGCCTGATCGGCTTGGCTGTCATGGGACAGAATCTTGTCCTCAACATGAACGACCACGGCTTCAAAGTGGCCGTGTTCAACCGCACCGTAGAGAAAGTGGACGCCTTTCTGGCCAATGAAGCCAAGGGCACGAAGGTAGTCGGCGCGCACTCCATCGAGGAACTGACCGGCCTGCTCAAGCGGCCGCGCCGCGTGATGCTGATGATCAAGGCCGGCGACACCGTCGACAAGATGATCGAGCAACTGCTGCCGCATCTTGAAAAGGGCGACATCATCATCGACGGCGGCAACTCGCTTTTTACCGACACCAACCGCCGCACGAAGGAGCTGGCCGCAAAAGGCATTCTCTTTATTGGCACTGGCGTCTCGGGCGGCGAAGAAGGCGCACGCCTTGGCCCCTCGATCATGCCGGGCGGCAATCCGGCTGCGTGGCCGCATGTGAAGGACATCTTCCAGGCAATTTCCGCCAAGGTTGAGGATGGGACGCCCTGCTGCGACTGGGTGGGCGAGGATGGCGCCGGGCACTACGTCAAGATGGTGCACAACGGAATCGAATATGGCGATATCCAGCTGATCTGCGAGGCCTACGACCTGCTGCAGCGCGGGCTGGGATTGACTGCCGATGAGCTGCACGATGTTTTCGCCGAATGGAACAAGGGCGAACTGGATAGCTACCTGGTCGAGATTTCCAGCCAGATTTTTGCCCACAAGGACGAAGACGGGCAGCCGCTTGTGGACAAGATTCTGGATGCCGCGGGCCAGAAGGGCACGGGCAAGTGGACAGCGATCAGCGCGCTGGATCTGGGACAGCCGGTCACGCTGATTGGCGAGTCGGTTTTCGCGCGCTGCCTGTCGGCGCTGAAGGAAGAGCGCGTGGCCGCGTCGAAGATTCTTGCCGGTCCGGCAAAAAAAGCCGCCGTTGGCGATCGGGCCGCATTCATTGAGGAGGTGCGCTGCGGGCTTTATTGCTCGAAGATGATTTCCTACGCGCAGGGCTACATGCTGCTGAGGGCAGCGGCCAAGGAGAATGGCTGGAATCTGAACCTGGGCGGCATCGCGCTGATGTGGCGCGGCGGATGCATCATCCGCAGCCAATTCCTGGGCAAGATCAAAGAGGCGTACGACAAGAATCCGGCTCTGGAGAATCTGCTGCTGGACAGCTTCTTCTCGAAGGCGATCAATCAGTACCAGGCGTCGTGGCGCAAGGCGCAGATTCACGCCATTGAATTGGGCGTGCCCACTCCGGCATTTTCCACGGCGCTGGCGTTTTATGACGGCTTCAGAACCGGGCGGTTGCCGGCGAACCTGCTGCAGGCGCAACGGGACTTTTTCGGCGCGCACACCTATGAGCGCGTCGACAAGCCAAGGGGCCAGTTCTTCCACACCAACTGGACCGGTCACGGCGGCCGGGTTTCATCGACCATCTATAACGCGTAAAAAACAACTCGGGCCTGGAGGTGAGCTCACTTCCAGGCCCGAGTTGCTTCTTTTAGAACTTGTAGACCAAACCAAACGCGGCGCGGGAATTTGAGTGCTCATGCGGCGAGCATTCCGAGTCAACGGAACACACAGCCTTGCTGCCGTTGGCCGAAAACGACGAAATGATGTCGTCGCCGGAAGCGCGCACGGCAAAGCGGCGGCTCAGTTTGTAATCCGC
>Ga0302274_10000485_pt1 | contig 40577 bp, 35 predicted proteins | sample III_Bog_N2_1_FD_198755 | JGI IMG/M metagenome (GOLD analysis project Ga0302274, IMG submission 198755) | Peat permafrost microbial communities from Stordalen Mire near Abisko, Sweden - III_Bog_N2_1 | ecosystem: Environmental > Terrestrial > Soil > Wetlands > Peat | place: Sweden: Abisko...
CTCTAATGTTTCAGAAGTCTCTATGATTGTTGAAGTCTCTGTATCGTCTATATTTTCTGGAGTTTCCATCAGAGCTTCAGCATCTGTTTCTATTTGTGTTGCCACTTCCGTTTTAGGCAATTTTATTTTAGAGACAATTTCTTGGAAGTCTGGGAGTTCTTTGAGACTGGATATGCCCATGTGGTTCAAAAATTCAATGGTTGTCTCGTAAAGTATCTGTCTGGAATCTTGAGGGTTCTGGACTTTTTGGATGAGTCCGCGAACTAACAGATTTCTAATACTATATTGTGAACTTACTCCTCTGATTGCTTCTATCTCTGTACGGGATATAGGTTGGCGATAGGCGATGATAGCCAATGTTTCTACTGTTGCATCAGTCAGCTTTTCTCTTAATTCTGTATTTAAAAAGGCGTGGACAATCTCACTATTTTTTGGATTCGTGGCAAGTTGCCATTCGTCATTGGATTCTAATAAGACAATACCTTGTTCTGCGCGTGCTTCTGCCAAGGCTTGCAGCGCGATCTTGATTTCGGTTTCGTCCTTATCTAATAGCTTAGCCAACTCTTTTGTTTTTAAAGCTTTTGGAGAGACAAAAAGTATGCTTTCTATGATTGATGCCAACTCGTTCATATTTTTATATTTGTTTCTTCTATGCGGTTAATTGTAATGTCCGCGAATAACTCGTCTTGCTCTACGACTATTATTCTTTGTTTTGTAAGTTCAAGCAAGGCCAAAAAAGTGACGATAACTTCTGTGCGATCCTTTGCTCCAGCTAAAAGTTCTGAAAGCTTTGATTGTGCCTGCCCTCTGATGCGTTCTTGAAGTGTTGCGATTCTTTCTTGCAAAGAAACTATTTCTCTAACAGTTCCTTCCGGTTCTTTGATGATTTCTTCCAACTCTTTCAAGACCTTGAGAATATTTGCGTGCAGTAAGTCAGCTGTAACCGCTGGATCTGGATAGAAGTTTATCTTTTCTTCGAATGCCGGTTCGCGATTCAGTGATTGTTGGCGATTCGCGTCTAACTTTTTTAGATACTTCGCCGCTTCTTTGAATTGCTTGTATAGCAACAATTGGGATTCCAAATCAAAAGCTGGTTCTTCTTCGTCGCGTTCTATCTCCAGCGTCGGCAACAGTTGTTTAGATTTTAAAACCAAAAGCTTCGCCGCTATCGATAGATAGTCTGCGAGTTGGTTTGTGTCTAATTTTTCTATTTTCCTGACGTGTTCCAGGAATTGCTCGGTGACAGCCGCCAAAGAGATCTGGGTGATATCCATTTCCTGCTGTTCGATAAGCTGCAGGAGAAGGTCTAACGGTCCAGAAAAAAGACCATGCTGTTCATCTTGGGGAATTGTGATTTCCAATTTTATTTTTTAATGTCGGTTTTGATATGAACTTCTTTGAGTTGTTTTTCGCTGACTTCAGAAGGGGCATTGAGCATCACGTCTTCCGCCCTGCCGTTCTTAGGGAAGGCGATAATTTCTCGGATGTTCGGTTCGTCATTGAGGACCATAAAGATGCGGTCTATTCCAGGAGCATTACCGGCATGCGGAGGTGCGCCATAACTGAAAGCCTCTATCATATGATGGAATTTGTGATCGACTTCTTCTTTGGTATAACCTGCCAACTCGAAAGCTTTATACATCGTTTCAGGTTGATAGTTTCTTACGGCTCCAGAAGACAGCTCATAGCCATTAGCTACAAGATCATATTGTTGAGCGATAATATCCAATGGATCTTTGGTTTGTAAGGCTTCTAATCCACCATAAGGCATAGAGAAAGGATTGTGCTCAAAGTCTAATCTGTTCTCGATCTCGCTCCATGAGTACATAGGAAAATCACAGATCCAAGCCCAGGCCATGACATTCGGATCTTTGAGATCTAAGGCATCCCCTAAGATGTTGCGAATTTTGCCGAGAACTTTGTTCACGACTTCGCGCTTGTCAGCAGCAAAGAAGATAATGTCGCCTTTGTTCGCGCCAGTAGTCGCGACAATCTTTGCGGCGACTTCTTCTCCGAGGAACTTGATGATAGGGGATTTTAATCCTTCTTCTTCAACTATGATATATGCCAAACCAGCAGCACCTTCGGCTTTAGCGGCTGTGGTCAAATCATCAATTTGAGATCGGCTAAAACCAGAAGCATTAGGCGCGACTATCGCTTTGACCATTCCGCCATCCGCTACTGCCTTAGCAAAAACAGAGAACTCGCTGCCAGCGACTAAATCGCTGACATCTTGAAGTTTGATATCAAAACGCAAATCCGGTTTGTCGGATCCATACGTATCCATAGCATCTCGGTATTTTATTTTTGGGAAAGGGAACTCTTTTACGGATTTACTGGAGAACTTTTCGGTGATTCCTTTCATCATTTCTTCCATGATTTCCCAAACGTCTTCTTGTTCGGCAAAAGCCATCTCCATATCTAATTGGTAAAACTCACCTGGAGAACGGTCGGCGCGAGGGTCTTCATCTCTAAAGCATGGAGCGACTTGGAAGTATTTTGGGACTCCGCCAACCATCAACAATTGTTTGAACTGTTGAGGGGCTTGTGGCAAAGCATAAAATTTTCCTGGGTGCAGTCTCGATGGAACTAAAAAGTCTCTAGCACCTTCCGGTGAAGAGTTCGCTAAAATTGGAGTGGTTATTTCTACAAAACCTCTTTCGGTCATATAATCGCGCATGTACTTGATCATGTTTGCGCGATTGACCAAATGCTTCTGTAATTTTTCGCGTCTCAAATCGAGATAGCGATATTTCAGTCTTAAATCTTCGTTTACATTTTCAGCTTCAAAAATCGGGAAAGGTAAGGGCTTGCAAGTGGATAGAATATTGATGGACTTTGCGCGAACCTCAATTGTTCCTGTCGGTAGGTTTGGATTTATTATATCGTCATCACGTTTGACGACTGTTCCAACGACTTCGATGACGAATTCGTCACGTAGCTGTTCGGAAACCTTAAATTGCTCTGCCTCAGCTTCTTCCGTGCTGACGGCAATCTGTATGATTCCAGTGTGATCGCGCAAATCTATAAAGATTAATCCGCCGTGATCCCTGCGGCTGTTAACCCATCCTTTTAGAAGCACATCTTTCCCTATGGCATCCAAGGCTTCTAATGCAAGCGTCCTTTTCATATGATTTTTCTTATTACTAAATTTCTGATTTATTTTAACAGAAATGCTTATATAAATCAAAAAAATAGCGGTAATGTAAATTGATTCTATTCACTAATATTCAGGTTTGTATTATTATTAGAACATGAAAAAAGTAGTATTAGATTTAGAAACACAAAAAGAATTCGCTGAAGTCGGCGGGCGGGGCAAAAATCATCTGCTTAAGATCTCAGTTTGCTGCATATATGAGACCGATACCGGAAAATATTCTTCGTTCATGGAGAACGAAATTCCAAAGCTTTCTGAAATTTTACAGAATGCCGATCAGATCATCGGATTTAACATTAAAGATTTTGATTTTGAAGTCCTGCGTCCGTATCTGAATTTTGACGTGCACTCTTTGCCGTATCTCGATATCATCGAAGACGTACAAAGACACCTTGGCCATCGCGTCGGTTTGAATAGTATTGCTCAAGCCACTTTAGGTACCAAAAAATCAGGAGACGGCAAAGGGGCGATCGCTTATTGGCGTAGCGGTAAAATTGAATTATTAAAAAAATATTGTTTTGACGATGTGCGTATCACAAAAGAAGTCTATGAATATGGTTTGGTAAACAAAAAAATCTTGTATAGGGATTTTTTTGACATCAAAGAAATACCAGTAGATTGGCAAGAACCAGAAGCAAAAAAGACTGTGCAAAAACAAGTCTCGTTATTTTAATTCGTACAAATGAATTTGCCACAAATTCCGCAAATATACCATTTAGGATCATTACAATTACATACTTACGGCCTGACTTTTGCTTTGGCCGTTTTGATCGCGTATTTACTTGGTAGGAAATTCTCCAAGAATTATGGAATTAACGCTCAGCAATTTGACGACATTGCTTTTTGGGCTCTGATTATCGGTTTTGTTTCCGCGAGAATATATTACGTAATTTTTTATTATCAATATTTCCAAAATGATTTTTGGGAAATATTCAGGACTTGGCATGGCGGCATCAGCATCTATGGCGGAATAATCGGTGGGGCCGCAGCTATATATTGGATAGTAAAAAAACATAAATTGAGCTTACTAAAAGTTCTCGATGTCTTTGCTCTTGCTTTACCGCTAGCACAGGCTGTCGGTAGGATTGGCAATTATATAAACCACGAAGCTTTCGGTTTGCCGACAAATCTTCCTTGGAAAATTTTTATACCTGTTGAATTTAGGCCAGAGTCTTATTCTCAATATTCATATTTCCATCCGACTTTTTTGTACGAAATGATTTGGGATATTATTGTTTTCTTGGTTGTATATTTTTTTGCTTTCAAGAAAAAACAGAATCGGGGAGAAAAATCGTCTGAGGCAGGTTTTTCAGCGGCAATATACTTGATCCTCTATAGCTTTGGCAGGTTTTGGATAGAGGCTATCAGACTGGATAGTTCCTATGTTTTTGGCTTTAAATTGGACCAAATCGTATCCATCTTACTTTTTGCTGCTGGCTGGGCTATACTGTATAGGAAATATGAAGCATAAAATAATCAGCGCAATAATAGCTATCGCGTTTTTTGTGACTCTGCTTTTGCCGATCAATCCTATTAGATTAGCAGAGGTCACTTTGATAGAGATATTTATAGCTGCTATTTACAACTTAATTTATCTGAATAGCACGAATTCATTTTATTGGGCGGCAACGCGCTTCTTTTTATTGCAGTTGGCTTTGCTCGGTTTGTCTTTTGTTTTGCCGGCTTTTTTGCGCCCATTGCTTTTGTTGCTCTGTTGCATACCTCTCTTTGCCGCTGAACTGACTATCGCCGCAATTTCCGAACAGCTTTTATTGATAGAAACAATCCTGACTTTTTTTGGAATATGTTTGTTTGCCTTTAGCGCCTCTTACTATTTTCTTCCGAGTAGCACATTCATATTAATAACCTTATTCATCTTGACCGTCCTGATTTGCAGAGTTTCATTTGATTTCATTCCCAGATCGGAATATGAAAAATTGTTTTATTCTTTTCTTGTAGCCTTGTGCGTAACCGAAGTCAGCTGGGCTCTACTGCTCTTGCCTTTGCATTTCAGCGCGCTGGCAATAATCTCTTTTAATGTCCTTTACATATTTTGGATACTTTCATACTACAGGTTGTATAATAATGTAACAGGTAAGAAAATAAATTTTCATTTGATTTTATCCGCGTTGCTTATAATAATCACATTAATCTTTACTCCTTGGAAATAATTTATGAATAAAAAAATCGTTACTTGGATGATCTTGATAAGTTTGTTTTTTGGTTCTTTTGGCAGTTGGTTCTTGACGAGATATCTGATTCCAAAATTAGACACATTGCCTTTTTTGGTAAAATACAATTTAACTCCTCCTTCTGGACCGTTAGTCATAAACACCAGGGAAGAAGTCCGAGTCGATAGCTCTCAGGATTTGGTTACAGCTATCCAATCTGCAAAGCCTTGGACCGTGGCGGTACTTGCCCTAAATACTGCAGGATCGGTACAGACTTTAGGTACTGGATTGGTCCTGACTTCCGATGGTCTGATCGCGACCACACAAACAGCTATAAATAATCAGACTAACATTTGGGTAAAGACCATAAGTGGATCAGTCTACCAAGCCACAGTCAAATCAACGGATCCTGCTAGTGGGCTAGTTTTTTTGCAGGCTGCGGGTTTGAAGAACCAACCGATTGCTTCGTTTAACGATCCGAATAGCATGCAGCTTGGAGACGGTTTGGCTTTGATTTCGCAATCTGCTGGTCAGTATCAGGCTACTACCCAACTTTCTTATTTATCTTCAGAAACTCGTAACACGCCTACGGATAAAGTTTTATTTAGCGATAGTATCGAACGTACATTTGCCGTCGGTCCATTGCAACAGGCAGAAGAGGGTTCGATAATTATTTATGGCGACGGTGGTGTTGAGGGTATCTACTCAAAGAACGGAATAATTGTTGCCGGTACGATTCAGAGTGCTTTGAATTCCTATTTTAATAATAATGATTCCATCGTCAGACCTGGCTTAGGTATTTATTATGAATATATAAGTCCAGATATCGCCGCTATAACTTCTAGTAAAGAAGGCGTGTTGGTCAAACAGTCAGATTCCAAGACTCCAGCAGTGGTTGCTGGCAGTCCAGCGCAACAAGCTGGAATTCAAGCTGGAGATTTAATATATTCAGTCAATGGTAATAAGATTAATTTTGATAATCCGCTTGAGAGTTTGGTCTTATCTCATTTGCCTAATGACGTACTTACCTTGAATTTAGTCAGAGGTGGCAAGGATGTCGTAATTAATGTGATCTTGAAAGCTGATAAATCAAAATGAAAGCTGTAATATTGGGAGCAAAAGGGACGTTGGGTTCCGTGCTAGAGGATATTCTTGCGGAGAAGCAAGATATTGAGTGTCTTGCTTTTGATCAAGATACTTTAGACGTGACCAACTTTGGAGTTCTCGAAGAAATGTTCAAGCGAGAAGAACCGGCAGTGGTTTTTAACTGTGTTGCTTATAACGCGGTTGATGCCGCTGAAAACGCGGAAGGTTCGGCGTTGGCACATTTGCTGAACGTGGAAGTTCCAAAGGAACTGGCAAAACTTTGTAAAAAATATAATTCTGTATTAGTGCAGTACAGTACTGGTTATGTTTTTGATGGAGAATCAGACATTGGTTACGCGGAAGACGCCAAACCAAATCCTACCAGTGTCTATGCACAGACAAAATTAATGGGAGAATCGGCCGTTGCTGAAAATGCCAGCTCATATTATATAGTCAGGTTGAATTGGCTGTATGGTAAATCTCTTCGCCTTGCCGATTCATCAACTTCCAAAAAAAGCTTTCCGGAAATAGTGTTGGAGTTAGCAGCGAAATACAAATCAGGAGAAGGTACTCTGCCGAAGTTTGTCTCCGATGAATTCAGCTCGCCGACTTATGCTTGGGATTTAGCACGTGCAAGTTTGGATCTATTCTTGAACAAATATCCCAGTGGTATATATCATCCTGATAGTCAAGAAAAAGTATCCTGGTTCGATTGGGCTAAGGAAGTACTCAAACTAAATGGGTTAGAAGATCTGCAAATTGAATCAATAAAATCAGTTGGTATGCCACGAGCGGCAAAGAGACCAAAAAACTCTCTTTTAATAAACAGCAAATACAAAAAGATCCGGGATTGGCGCGAAGCCTTGGCGGAGTATTATAATAAGTAAAGAGATATAAAAGATATGAAAGGTATAATTTTATCCGGTGGGCAAGGAACCCGTTTGCATCCTTTGACTAAAATAACTTCCAAACAGTTATTGCCGATTTATGATCGTCCAATGATTCTTTATCCGTTGCAGACTTTGCTCGATGCGGGTATAAAAGAAATCATGATTATTGTTGCGCCAGAGAGGGCTGGAGATTATTTGAATTTGTTAGGTTCTGGTGCGGCGTATGGTGCAAGGTTCACTTATGAGATTCAGGAAAAACCTATGGGCTTAGCCCAAGCTTTTCATATCGCCGACTATTTTATTGGCGATGATAACGTTGCTCTGATTTTAGGGGATAATATTTTTGGTGATGATCTGACCGAACACATCAAAAGCTTCAAAGGTGGTGCTCGAATTTTTGCCAAAGAAGTCCCTGATCCTCACAGATTTGGCGTGGTTAAATTCAACGAATCAGGAAAAGCGGAAAAGATCGTAGAAAAGCCTAAAGACTTCATTTCTAACTATGCCATTACCGGTCTATATCTTTATGACAAGAATGTAGTGGGTGCCGCTAAAAGTTTGAAACCTTCAGAAAGAGGGGAATTGGAAATAGTGGATTTACATAATTGGTATTTACAACGTGGTGAGTTGGACGTTATCGTGATTGACGGCGAATGGATAGATGCTGGTACGCATGACTCTCTATTCAAAGCCAACGAGCTTATGTATAATCGGGCTAAAAATGGAAAACAAAAATCCTTATAAAAATGAGTTAGCCAAACTTTCCCGATGGCATAATGTCGTTGAAGTTTTTGTAGTCTCTTTGATTTCCTTTGTTAGCTTTGAGGCTCTAATTTCTATAACTAATTTGTATCAGCCTAAAATCTATATAGAGCTGAGTTTTTGCATTTACCTCATTCTGCTATTTTGGATGTTTTTTATTTTTGATATATATTTTCGTTCCAGAGACGCTTTAACCTTGTCTTATTCCAGGTTCGCTCATTTCTTTTCTTGGCATAACATTAGATACTTCCAGAATTATGTGATACTCCCAGCAGTGGTCTACTGGGGTACGATTATATTGATCGGCATTAATTTTGGGCATCGCGGCCTGCAGCAAATTCTCGCGATATTCTCCTCTTTGGCATTGATTTGCAATTACAGTTTTTTCCATAAGATATTCGGCGCGCAAATAAATGGGGATAATGAATTGCAATTCATTATACTGACGTATGTAAAAATGTATGCCAGTTGGGTTCTCTATGCTGGAATACTCGGCATCACTTGGTATTACTGCTATCCGGTGCACGTCTACTACCTGGCCATCTTTACGATTACGCTAATTTTGCTCTATCAGGCTTTATTCCAATTTCATGCGGATACTTTTTATAATATTATCCCGTCTTTGATTATTGCTGTAATTATTACTGCCGCATCGGTTTTTGTTTACTATTTTTGGAATGTGAACTACTTTACTGCCGGACTCCTGCTTACTGCTATATATAATTTTTGTTGGAATATTTTATTGCATAAAATAAAAAAGACGCTCACGCCTGAGGTCGTTGTTGAACAACTGGCTTTCTTGCTTTTGCTCTTGGTTATGGTTTTTGGAGCGACTAACTTTAAAGAAAAAATCGACCGCTGTTCCTATTAAAAGCAGATGGTAGGTAGAGATTAAAAGTTTTCGAGCTAAAGAGATAATAAAAATTCTAGGGATTTTCCCTAGAATTTTTATTAGTAAGAATAACAAAAAATTAAAACTTAATGCCACCAACTGATAGAAAGAAAGACGCCGACGGCGAGAATTACCATAGGAAAGTTCCAGGAATTGGAATTTTCCAATAGTTGTTTGAGGCGTTTTGTTTTGCGCGAAAAAATACTTTCGGTAGTGATGATCAAAACAAAAAGTAAAGCAAAACCGTAAATGATGTATTTATACAAGTTATAAATGTCAGGATTTTTTACTTGTTGTTTTAATGAAGAAATGGACTTTGGATCTTCTTTGGCTGGAAGGGGATAATTTTTTAATGGAATTATCGCGTCGCTTTCGTTCTTATTTGCGTCGCTGATAGTAATAGTCAAATTTTCTAGTTGATAATTATCGAACTTACCGAGTATGACGTCGCCGCTATATTCTCCTTGTCCGTTATTCGTAAATTGGATAGCTGAACCTAAGACCGTTCCGCTAATGGTTGATGCCGTGCCGATAATCTTGAAAGCGACATGCAAATTCAATTGGTTATTTTCTATTGCGGGAACGACAGTTATACTGTTCGTATCGACTTGTGCTTGTGATAGTCCAGGGCTGATTGTAATTGGTGCGGATGGTGGTGCAGTTTGTGTCGGCTGACTGGTAACTGGTTGTGCTGGAGTGCTCGGCGCTGGTGTTGTTGTTGTACTGGTTTTTGTCGGAGTTTTGGATGTACTGCTGGTACCTGTACTTTTGGGTGTAGTTGTTTTTGCTAGACTGCTCTTTGTAGTCTGTGCGGGTGCTGGTGCAACTGTCTTGGTTGGTGCTGGTGCTTGAACTGTCTTCACCACAGCTTTTGCTGGTTGTGCTCCAAACTCGTTGGCTATAGCAATATCAAATTGATTTTTTGCATGATCTCCATTACTGACTCCGACGCCTTGATCTTGGAAAGCCGGATTCAAAATATTTTGTCTATGTTCAGGACTGTCTATCCAAGCGGACATCAGACTAGTCGTATCCGAAAAATTTATAGCTAAATTTTCTCCTAAGGTCGTATATGGCGTGTATCCGTCAGCAACATCCGTGGACCAAATATAATTTCCTTTAAGGTCCGTATGGGAGAAATAATTATTATCAATCATGTCTTGAGCTTTGTATTGTGCCGCCTGAGCAAGCAGGGAATTATAGTTTAAAGTCGTTAAGTTTCTTTGAGAGCGTTCATTGTTTACAGCTGCTGCTATATTTGAAGGGGTAATATCTGAGGCGCTCACAAAAAAGCTGCCAGCTCCAATCCTGACAGTCAATAAGACTATAGAAAGTATCAAAGTTACAGAAATCTTGCTATTCTTGCGGAAGATTGTGGATAACGAGCTTAGCATTTGTGCTTTTATAGATTATTATCTCTATCTATTCTATCACATAGGCCAAAGTCTATCTAATCTAGTATTTATCTTAAGAGTATGCAAAAATAGGCTTATATTTGCTACTTTAATATATTGAAATAATTATTCATATAATCCTCTCTGGGCGCTTGACAGAAATTAAATTTAGTGGTACTATGCAAAGTCAGTTAATAATCTAATCCAAGGAAAAGCATATGGACATCAAAAACCTGCCACAGGGAACGAATGAGCTCTATAGCCATCTTGGAGTTAGTTCGGAGGTTGACCCTGGAGTTATTTCGGGAGTCAGCTCAGACAAACCTGTTACAAATAACGATATAGCTAATAATGTAGCTAACGATACAGTACCTACAGCATTGCCTGTATTAAATGACAAAGTATCTAATCCGGTGCCCACTTCTAATAAAATACCTACCTCTATTGATGAAGCATTATCAGAAGTTGAACCTTCAACAAGGGATATCGTAGAAAAAGAAAAGGCTAGTAAGCCATTCATATCAAAGATACCTAGCGGAAAAATAATGGGATTTGTTAAAAAGTCCTTACCATATATCGGAGTCTTCGCAGTTGGCATAATCGCTTTCTTTATATTATTCACCAACACATCAATAAATAATTTATTCAGCACAGCGACTAAGACCGTAACGAATACTACCCAAACACAATCCGGAACCAATGTTACAGCTGTACCGGCAAGTCAGTCAACAGCATATAACTCTTGGATTCGTTCTTACTTCTTTGATGTTACCGATTCAAAAATACTTGATCCTAACTATGATTATTCTGGAAACGGTTTGACCAATTACCAAAAATTTCTTCTCGGTTTAAATCCTGTAAGACAGGACACAGCAGAAATAGGTATGTCAGATTCAGCGGCATTGATTGCCGGAATAGATCCTCTAACCGGTGAAAAAATGAGCGATCAACGCACACAGGAGATTGCCGCGAACATAGATTTAGAAGCTCTTTCAAATAAGATTGCTTTAAACAGTTTGAATTCAACGCCTCAAGTCTTAGGCGCCAGCACAACAGTTGCAAGTACCCCAGTGGTTAACGCTTATGTGAATTCCAGCCCCTCTTACACGAGTGCGAATATGAATACCAGCTCTGACTCTCAGATTACCAGTCGTGTATCTTCGACCACTCCGGTAAATACCAAAGATACTGCCCAACTCGATATCTCAACATTAAAAATAAGTGTTCCAATAATTTGGACATCCGATCCTAATAATTTAGAGACAGATTTACAAAGCGGAGTAGTCCATTATCCAGGAACAGCATTGCCAGGGGAAGTCGGAACAGCATATATCTCAGGACACTCATCCAATTATGTTTGGGCAAAAGGAAAGTACAATAATATCTTTGCCAAACTCGGAGATCTAAAAGTTGACCAATCATTTACAATTACAGCAACAGATACTCAGGGCAAAAAAGATATTTATCACTATACAGTAACTGACACTCATGTTTTTAGCGCAACGGATCAGCAACAATTTGCAAGCATAAATAAGTCCGTAGTAGCACTTTCTACATGTTGGCCAATCGGTACAAGTTCAAAAAGATTAGTAGTTTTTGGACAGCTTACTCAGGTAGACCAAGGCCAGTAATCTCTAACAGCCCCTCAAGGGCGACCCGCTTACGAGCGGGCAGCGGCACTCCTCGAATATTCATTAGCGAGGAATCCCGCTGCCGGCTCGAAACCAACCAGTTTCGTCCGAATTGAAAACTCTGTAGGAGGAGAAATATGCGTAAGTTTTCGTTTATCGCTGTTGTTCTGCTCAGTGCGTTTGCGCTGAGTGTGAGTGGGTGCTACATGGCCCCCACACCACAATCGATTACTGTGAATATCAATGGGCCGACTTGCCCAGGCAACTGCCCTACATCAAATCCGAGTTGGGCGCCACAGTCTTCGGCACCACGGCACCACAGCGACTACCCTAATAAGGTTGTCACACGTGAGCCGCAGCAAGTCATTCAGCAGGTTGTGATTGTGCAGCAGCCACAGCCAGCCCCACAGCAAGTGGAGCAGCCTGCGCCGCAACCACAGTATCCACAGTATCAGCAGCCCGAGCCTCAACCACAGTATACACCGCAGCAACCGCAGTATCCTCAGTATGCCCCTCAGAATTATGAGGAGCCCGGATTTATGCCTTATCAGACCCCGATGGGTTTGACGGTCATGATTCCGATTGAGGATAACGAGCGCTGCCGCGAGTACTACAATCACGGTGGCAGAGGTTATCCTCCAACCCGTTGGCATGAGCCACGGCAACGCGGTGGTGGAAACCCTCCGCACCAGCCAAGGCCTGTCGGTCCTGCCCCAGTTCCAACGAAAGGTACTGGACCTGGAAGAGGCACAGGAAGCAGTCCTGTGCCGGTCAATCCCGTAACCCCAGGACAACCTGGGCGTTATGCTCGTGGTGGCACTGGTAGCCTGAATGGGCAGCAGAGTGGACTTCGTTCCCAAAGTTCTGGAGGTTTCCAGAATAGAGGAGGCGCTGTTCAATCCTACTCCGGTTCTCGTGGCAGCTATTCCGGCGGAAAACCATCCGCTGGGAATCGCGGTGGAGGTTTCTCCGGTGGCGGCGGTCGTTCCTTTTCTGGCGGCATGTCGTCCAGAGGAGGAGGCTTCTCTGGCGGTGGACACGGTGGAGGTGGTCATCACTAACCAGTGACGACCAAACCAAAAAGCGAAACCGCTTACGCATGACTCCGTATGCAAGGAAGACTAACCCGTCTTCCTTGCATACACAATTTTCCAAAACAAATTTAGTAGGAAATAGAATTTAAAAGATTGAATTTTATTTTTTACTAGCTTTGCTAGTAAGCAACTAATCAAGGGATATTTAATATCGCAAGTCGATAATTAAGCACCTGTAACCAACAAGTATGAAAAATTTTATCAACAAGTTAAGAAATAAATATGTGATGCTCGCTATCGGATTTTTGACGGCGATTTCCGCTTTCGGCGGAAGTTCTGTCATGGTCTTTTCAGCGAACTGTTCTGGAACTGTGCCCACCGCACCAGTATTCAACTACTGGCCGTTGACCTACAACTCCAGTGATCTTTGTCATGATTTACCATTAATCGATGCCAGGAACTTATCCAGCAGCACTGAAAGAGATGCCAGATATTCCGCATCACAATCAGAACATGATTCTGGAATAAACGCGGCTACTGGCGATACAGTGCGTGTTTCTATTTACTTCCATAATGGCGCTACAGATGAAGAAAGTTACAGAAGCCAAACTACCGCGCACGATGTGACTATCGGTTCTACGTATAGTACAGGCGCTACGACCACACATACTATTGCCGGTTCTTTGAGTGCTAGCAACGCCGCTACGGTTACAAGTAGTAGTGATCATCAAGGTGGTCCTATTACTGTTAATACTTCCAATCCTACTACGTTACAATATGTTACAGGTTCTACGCAGATGTGTATCCAATATGCCGCTGCTCAAGAGCGCGGTGCTGATATGAGCCAGACTTGCGGTACAGATGGTCAAGGGCAATCCAAAATTCTGGTTAACCTTCCAGATGGAATTGCTAATGGAAGCGTCAGTCTTGGTGACTTAAAATCCTGTTTCCCTTATTCCGGTGAAGTTGTTTACTCAGTAAAAATTGTCGCTTCTGTAATCACACCAACAAATCCTACTTTATCCATAACCAAACAGGTCGAAGACCTTACTACCAGCACAGGTTATTCTTCTAGCGTAACTGCAAACCAGAATGACAGTGTCCAGTACAAAGTGATCGTAACAAATACAGGTAATGCTACCGCAAACTCTGTCGTAGTCACTGACCCTGGTACTTCCGGCACGAACATCACAAGCGGACAGATGTCTAACGGTTCATACAGCATCGGTACCTTAACCGCAGGACAGACTACTACTATCACTTATGACGCTAACGTCACCGCTTCCAGCGGATCATACATCAACACAGCTACCGCTTCTGCAAGCAATGCTTCTTCAGTGCAGGCTTCAGCTACTGTTAATGTAAACAAAATCACACCTACAAATCCTACTTTATCCATAACCAAACAGGTCGAAGACCTTACTACCAGCACAGGTTATTCTTCTAGCGTAACTGCAAACCAGAATGACAGTGTCCAGTACAAAGTGATCGTAACAAATACAGGTAATGCTACCGCAAACTCTGTCGTAGTCACTGACCCTGGTACTTCCGGCACGAACATCACAAGCGGACAGATGTCTAACGGTTCATACAGCATCGGTACCTTAACCGCAGGACAGACTACTACTATCACTTATGACGCTAACGTCACCGCTTCCAGCGGATCATACATCAACACAGCTACCGCTTCTGCAAGCAATGCTTCTTCAGTGCAGGCTTCAGCTACTGTTAATGTAAACTCGATTAATGTCTGTTCTTACTTGACCAGCACTGAGGCTGTAAAGGATCTGACTCAAGGTAACTCAAATTATAACAATCAAGTTTACGCAAACCCTGGGGATACTATTAGTTTCCAGATTACGATTGCTAATCCATCCTCAAATTCGATTGCGCAAAATTTGACTATGAGTCAAAGTTTATCCGGCGATTTAAATTATATTTCAGGTTCAGCGACATTGAATGGAAGCTACTATAGCGGATCATTCATAAATACTACCGCAAACTTGGGAGCGTTGAATGCCAATAGTACTGATATTTTTACCTTTCAAGCTACTGTCGGTAACTACAACACAGGATCCACATTGACCAATAGCGTCAATATCAATTCCAGCTGTGGCAGCCAGAGCGCAAGCAGTACGATAATAGTGAATGGACAGACCCCGGTAAATAATTATGGACAATTATCCATAGCTAAATATGTACGTGATATCACTTATGGCAATACTTTACAGAAGACAGTAAATGCCTATCCTAATGACCAGGTACAATATCAGATAACAGTCGGTAACACCGGTACGGCTATATTAAATAATGTAATTGTTAACGATAATTTGCCCGCAGGTGTTACTTATACATCTGCTTCACTAGGCAATGGTAATTATGCTGGTAACGGCAATGTCTCTGTCGGCAGCCTATATCCTGGCCAGCAAGTGGTCATTACTATAAATGCAACAGTTAATGGTACAACCGGGCAGACAATCCAAAATACCGCTTCTGCTAGCGCGACTAATGCGCAGACCGTTTACGATACGGCCATGATTTACATTTCCGGAGTGGCTGGTAATAGTACAAACCTGACTTTCTCTAAGACCGCCTTTAACAATACAAAAAATGCAGATGCTACTAGTATAGCTGCCGATAAGGAAAACTATATTACCTATACTCTTACCACCACTAACAGTGGAAGCACTACAGCAAATAATTTCCAAGTTACAGATGATTTAAGTGGGGTATTGAATTATGCTTCTATGGTCAATCTTAACGGTGGAACCATGAATGGGAATACTATTTCATGGCCAGCCGTTACAATCGCCGCAGGATCAAGCGTAAATGAAACTTTCCAGGTAAGGGTAAATTATAATTTGCCATCAAGCTACAATAGCTTACAGCTTATAAATACTTATGGGAACACAGTCACTGTTCAAATTAACAATCCTAAAGTATTAGGTGCAAATATCGTCGCTCCAACTACCGGTCCGGTTTCTGAAGCTGCGTACGCTCTAGGTTTTGCTTCCTTAATTACTCTTATGTTCTATTTCTTACGCAAAGGAAAATTATCTAAGAGATTAGCAAAAGCATTTCCTAAGGGAAACATTCGCTTTTCCTAAAACATTAAAAAATTGATTGAATACAAAGGCTCCGATTATAAATCGGAGCCTTTTGTGCTATAATGCCAAGTGATGAAACTATCAGTAATTATACCGGCATACAACGAAGAAAAGCGTATTGCTAATACGTTGCTTGACGTTGACTCTTATTTGGCAAAACAGGCGTATGATTATGAGATAATCGTTGTAGTAAATGGTAGCCACGACCGTACTTATGAGATTGTCAGGGAATTAGAGGCCGGCAAGATCAAAAAAGCTATCGCCATGAATTTGGTAGCTGGCGGCAAAGGAAACGCTGTAAAGCGCGGAATTTTGGATAAGGCCAGTGGCGACATTATTCTGTTTATGGATGCGGATAATGCTACGCCAATCTCAGAAGTCAGTAAATTTTTACCTTATTTTACCCAAGGCTACTCGGTTACAATCGGTTCGCGATACTTGGATCCACATACAGTAAAAGTAGCACAACCGTTTTATCGTGTGCTTTTGAGCAGACTATCAAACATAATAATTCAGCTATTGGCCGTACCGGGAATCAAAGATACACAGTTAGGCTTTAAAGCCTTTACTAAAGAAGCAGCAAAAGATATTTTTAAGTTTATTACTATCAGCAGATGGGGTTTTGATATGGAAGTTCTGACCGTTGCTGAATATCGTGGATATAAAATTAAAGAAGTGCCTGTGCAGTGGACCGAATACGGCGGCGGACACGTGCCGTTAAAAGCTTACGTCGAATCATTGTCTGATTTGATAAAGATAAAATTCAAAGCGATAAAAGGGGATTATTCTTTAAAAAATGTTAAAACATAGAATAAATCTGATCACAAATACTTTTGTATTTATTCTGGCGGCATGTGTAAGCGTGCTGCCTGGTTTTTCTGTATCCGCATATTCTCCTTTGCAATTGCAAGACGTAAAAGCAAAAGTTTATGACTTAGAAGTACAAATCAAACAAGGCGCGAATGATTCTTTTTTGTTTAATAATTCAAATTTTATTTCTGAAGACGAACTTTTCTCCGGTACCGCAGACATAAATCTCAAGAATATCTACGAAGTAAAATCAAGAATAAATTCTGCGGATTTTAGCAGTCTTTACGGTGGCTATATAAATTATGTTCAGGAGAGTCAAAGTCTTCAAGCGGAATCGGTTGTCGTCGACGATCCAGGATTTACCACGCAATGGAACGATACAGATAAGCAATGGGGTTTGGTAAAAGCTGCATTTCCAGATGCTTGGTCTAAAACCACAGGCAGTGCTTCTATAATCGTTGCTATTCTAGATACTGGTATAGATGGACAACATGAAGATCTATCCCAGGGGCAGGTAATCAGCGGATTTAATTTTTTGAACAATACTATAATTCCGGCAAACGCGAATTCGGATGATAACGGTCATGGAACTTTAGTTGCTGGTGTCATAGGTGCTTCAACAAATAACTTTCGTGGAATAGCCGGCACCAATTGGAATGTCTCACTAATGCCTCTTAAGGCTTTAGATGTCAGTGGTAGTGGGAGCTCGACTATTGTCGCTAAAGCTATAGTCTACGCCGCTGATCACGGAGCGAATATCATAAACATGAGTTTTGGCGGACAAGGATTTACTGATGACACGACTTTATCCAGTGCCGTAACTTATGCCTATAACAAAGGAGTTGTTTTGGTGGCAGCTGCCGGCAACGATGTTGCTGCAGATGGTGGAAACATGGACTTAAATCCTGTTTTCCCGGTTTGCGATGACAACGGACAGAACATGATAATCGGAGTTGCTGCTACGGATGATAATGATCAAAAGGCTAGTTTCTCAAATTTTGGCAGGGCTTGCGTAGATGTTAGCGCGCCTGGCAAAAGAATCCTATCGACTATCGATATCGATCCTACTAGCGGTAAGGCATTAGACAATGGCTATGCTTATGCATCCGGAACGTCTTTGGCTGCGCCTTTTGTCAGCGGGGAAGCCGCTCTAATCAAGACGCTATATCCTAAAGCGACAAATCAAGAAGTCTATTACAGGATAATCGCTTCGGCTGATCAAATCGATTATTTAAATTCAAATCAGTGCGATAATTCTTCTTGTGCCGGCATGCTAGGTAACGGAAGAATAAATGCCGCCGCTGCGCTCCAGGCGAACCTTGTCCCGCAAGTTATAAATGAGAATAGCGTTGTCCACTTACAAGGATCTTATACTTATTACTTTGTCTCTGGAGGCGTCAAACATCAGATTTCTCCTTTTGTCATGCAACAGAAATTTTCAAATATAATACCAACCGTCGTGACTCCGTATGTGTTAAGCTCGATGCCTGTGGGTTCATTCGTCGCTCCATATGACGGTACTATAATAAAAGTGTCCGGCGAACCAGCGGTTTACGAAATGGTCGGCGGCATAAAACGGCCGCTATCATATCAAATATTTTTGCAACGTGGTCTGACATTCAATGATATTAATATAGTCGGTGATGCGGAGTTCAGTTCCTGGCTTACGGGAACATTCATGCCGCCGCAAGAAGGTACGCTCGTCCGTTCAGTAAAAGACCCGACGGTCTATTGGGTAATAAACGGATTACTCCATCCGATAAACAGGAATTTTTGGATTGATAGGGGATTGAATATTTTTCCGGTAATCATTATTCCGGATTCAGAAATTAAAAATTATGCACAAGGAGATCCGTATGCAATATAAAAATAAAAAGACAATCACATCAATAATAAGCGGTTTCCTTATGTTCTTTCTTTTCGTCAGTCCTGTTCTTGCTGACTTTAATCCTGGAATTTTGATAGCCGACGACGTTTTTAGCAATACTCAATCTTTTAGCGGCGCATCCGGCATCCAGCAATTCCTTAGTTCTAAAGGAAGTCCCTTGGCCAACACCGATCCGAGTTTTTTGCTGATGCTCAAAGAACCGCAGGTAGCTTTGCAAAAATCCGGATTGAATGATCCAGAGCCAAACCTTCCTTACTTACGAAGTGCAGCGCAGTTGATTTGGGATGCATCACAAATGACCGGCATAAATCCGCAGGTCATTTTAGTGACCTTGCAAAAGGAACAAAGTTTGATTACTGGTAATTTTACGGATAACAATTCTTTACAAAGTGCTTTGAATCACGCTTTAGGTTTTAGTTGTCCAGATTCTGGTGGATGCAGTAGCACCTTGAGCGGTTTTTATTTTCAACTTTTCGGGAATTTTGATACGCAGGGCAATCACTATATAGGTGCGCCTGCATCTTTGATGCGCAGCTTTAATACAACAAGCGGACGCGGACCGATGATCGATGCTAGTGGTTCAACTATCGGATCTCCGCTCATCAGGACTTCGCAAGTAGGCGACACGATTCTTTTGCAAAATACTCAAGGCGCACCAAATAATGCGCCTGCTACACAGCAGGTGACAATTGGAGACAAAGCCACCGCTGCTTTGTATAGATATACCCCGCATGTATATAATGGAAATTATAATTTTTGGAAATTCTTTACTTCATGGTTCAAATATGATAACGGAACTCTTGTCAGGATCTCCGGTTCTTCAGACATATATATAATAAATAACGGACAGATGTCATTGATGCCAAGCTTCGTGATGATGTCTCATGGTATTAATGCAGCAACTGCCAATGTCCAGACTATCGCCCAATCAGATTTTAGCAGTTACACGCTCGGTCCGATTTACGCACCATCCGATAACTCAATAATAAAAATTCAAAGTGATACGACCGGCACATATTATGTTTTTGAAAATGGGGTAAAACATCCGGCTTCTCCTTTTGTTATTTCTCAACGTAATTTGGATGTTAATACTAGCTTTACAGTCTCTTTGTCTGACGCTAATCTTTTCCAGACTGGTACGCAGTTGACCCCTGCGGATGGCACTTTGATTCAGCCTGATGGCAGCAAAACAGTTTATGTCGCGCAAAATTCTGAAATCTATGCTTTGACCGGACTTACCTTTAAGCAATACGGATACTCTTTTTCTAACCTGGTTACACTGCCGGTCGCTGAGGTGAATTCGTATGAGAATGGTGGGTTCCTCTTGCCAAAGGATGGCACGCTCATCAAATTCGCAGACTCCGGTACGGTTTATATCTTAAAAGACAAGATGCTTCAACCGATTTCTGGAACCGTCTTCAACTTGTATGGATACTCATTCAAAAATGTTAACACCGTTGATAAGGGTGAATTAGCTTCTGCGACACAGGGACCTTTCCTGACTCCACCGGATGGCACATATTATTATGTGACTTCTAATGGTGCAAACGCTTATTACTATTTCAAGAACAGTGCAATTCACAGTGTCTCCGCTTTTGTCCTTAAGCAAAAGAAGATAAGTAATGCCGTCGCTTTGAGCGCTGGTGAATCAGCCACTTTAAGTGTCGGTGATCCTTTGCCTCCAGTTGATGGAACGATAATCAAAGGTAATTCAAGTACTGCTATCTACGTGATTACAAACGGTCAGAAGGTCGCTTTGGATTACAACACATGGGTTAAAACATATAAAAAGAAAGCACCAAATGTTTTGCCACAGGCTGAGGTAGATTCTTACCAAACACCTTCTTCCGTACAAATTCAACAGTAATCAAAAGCTTTAGATATGAGTGAAAAAGTAGCGCGCAACTTATTTAGCCTGACAATCTCAAAACTTCTAGCTTCGGTTATCGTATTCATCGGTTACGCTAGCATCTTTAGGTATCTAGGTACTGTCCGTTCTGGGCAGTACCAGTTCATATTGGCATTCGCGACACTCTACGGCGTGATTGTCGATTTCGGCTTGCAGCAATATGTAATCAAAAAAGTCAGTGAGTTTCCTGAAGAGTCAGAAAAATACTTCGGTAATTTTTTTACCACAGAAATAATTTTAGCTTTGTTCGTTTATGTCTGTATGATTGTTACCGCCATATTCGGCGGATACAACCAAATTATTTTTGAAGGTATCTTGACTGCCGGTTTTGGTGTGGTTCTTTGCGCGCTGAGTATACCTTTCACTGCTGTTTTGTCTGGACATCAAGAAATGCGCAAGATCGCCTATATGAATTTTTCTAACTCCATGATCAATGTCGGGATTATGGCAATCACTATCCTCACGCATAGGTCTGTGCTCTTTTTGGTGACCGTGCAAATTTGGATGGGTGTCATCAACTTTCTGTTTTACAGTCGAGCGATTCGCAGATATATACCGAATCTGAATTTGCTGAGATATATCAGAAATTTTAATTTTAAAATATCAAAAGATATGCTCATGGCAGCGTTGCCTTTTGGTATGCTCATCGGCTTTAGTATCATCTATAATAAAATCGATGTAATCATTTTGAGTTCTATGCGTGGTTACGCCGAAACGGGGATATATACAGCGGCATACAAATTTGTTGACGCGCTATCGTTTTTCCCTGGCGTAGTTTCTTCTTCGCTCTATCCATTTTTCTCTAGCGCGCTGCGCCTCGGAGACATGACCGCGGTAAAACAAGCCCTGACGAATTATACAAGATATATGATCATTATTGCTTTACCACTCGCTTTTGGCGGAATGGTTCTCGCTCCAAAGCTTATGTTATTAGTTGGTGGAAGTCAGTTCGTTTATGGATACAAAGCTTTGGAAATTTTGGTCTTTGCTATTGCCGTAATGTTTATTTATGCGGCGGTGAACAGCTTGATAATAAACCAGATGACAAAAGTTGCCGCAGTGATTACCTTTGTTAATATATTTGTTAACACCATTGGCAATTTGATTTTGATTCCGCGCTATGGTTTCCAAGCGGCTGCGGTAATGACTTTGGTTTCTGAATTAGTGCAAGCAATCTGCTATTTTATCTTCATCCGCAAAAAAATAGTATCCTTCCCAGTCTTCAGAAGTTTTCCAAAACCAATCGTATGCGCGGCGATTATGGCTCTAGTACTCTGGCCTCTCAGAATGCATTCATTGGCGATCACATTGCCGTTGGGAGCTATAGTTTACGCGACTTTGGCTATACTTACTGGAATGGTAAAGCCAGCGGACTTGGATTATCTTAAAAGAATATTTATCAAGAAAGGCGACGTCACAGTGGAAGAGCAAATGCCTTTGAACATAGATTAAAATAATATGAAAATAGGTATCGAAGCCGAAAGAGCCAATATAGATCGTCCTACAGGAGTTGAGCACTACGCCCAGCAAATGATTTTATCTTTTTCTAAATTGGATCAGAGTAATCAATATGTTCTTTATTTGCGCACGGAACCAAAAAATTGGATTAAGTCTCTGCCAAAGAATTTTACGGTTAAAGTCATGCCGTTCCCATTGTTCTGGACGCAGTTGAGAATATCCTGGGAGATGTTGGTTAATCCGCCTGATGTCTTGTTTATTATGGCTTCAGCGCTGCCTTTTATCCATCCCAAGAATTCAGTGGTGACGATACACGATCTGGCTTGGAAGTTTTATCCAGAAACATTTACAGCAGGTACAAGACGTTATCTGGAATTTTCTACAGCCTTTGCAGTAAGGTATGCCAAAAAAGTCATTGCCGTTTCTGAACAGACACGTCAGGACATCCTGCATTTTTATAAGGTGCCAGCAGAAAAAGTTTGCACGATACATCATGGTTTCGACGCTTCTTCGGAAATCCAAATCAAAAATAATCAGGATGAACTTGATAAAATCACAAAACTTCCAGATAAATTTATTTTATATTTAGGCACGCTGCAACCGAGAAAGAATATCGATGGATTAATAGATGCCTTAAAGCAATTGGAGCAGGAAGATAAATTAAAAAATTATAAACTTGTAATCGCTGGTGGTAAGGGTTGGCTCTATGACAGAATAATAAAAAGGATCGAAGGGGATAAAGACATCATTTATTTTGGGTATGTTAATGACCGCTTTGCCTTATTAAAAAAAGCCTCAATGCTGGTGCAACCAGCTTTTTACGAAGGGTTCGGTTTGCAGATTCTCGATGCTTTTTATGCGAAGGTTCCTGTGGTTTGTTCAAACATATCTTCTTTGCCGGAAGTCGCTGGTGATGCCGCAAAATATTTTGATCCAAAAGATCCAGGAGATATAGCTCAGGCCATAAGCACTCTTATAGAGGATTCGGACTTGTGCGCATCCTTGGTTGCTTTAGGTCAAGAAAGGCTTAAACAGTTTACATGGAGCTCAACGGCAGAAAAAACATTATCAGTATTAACGAATAAATAAAAGGATCTAAAAAGACAGATGATGGAAATGGAATTTTTGAATATCGAAAAAAAAGAAAAAACTTTCTCTAAAACTTTCTTTGTAGTATTAATCGGAATATTGCAAGGATTTTTGGCCGTTTGTGTTTCTACTGGAATGCTCCCGGGATATTTTGCTTGGCTACAGATACTTTTGGCTCTTACAACGGTTATATTCTTGGATCCTTATGATGCTTTGCTCTCGTTGATTATTTCTATACCTTTTTATTTGGCATTACCGAATCCAAAATTTGATTCCTTGTCTGGATGGAGGATTGCCGTTATTTTTGTATTTCTTGGTTGGTTTGTTAAAGATAGGATTTGGAAAAAACATCTGTTCAAAGCGGAATTTTGGAAAGACGTTTATAAACGTTTAGCAGTTTGGGATAAATACATTTTATTTTTTGCAGTCATCGCCGCTGTCAGTATTTTGTTTGAACCATTCAGGATTGTAGGCTTAAAGAAATTTTTATTCTTGGCGAATGCATATCTCATCTATCTTTTGATGCTTGTAATCGCTAAAAATAAAGAGCAAGTCATCGGATATATCAAAGCTTTCTGCTTTTCAGCTATGGCGATCATCGCTTTGGGTTATATCCAATTTATCGCCACATTCTTTAGCAGTACCTATCACTTTTGGCAATATTGGGCAACGGTCATATCACGCAGTTATTATGGAAGTGTCCTATCTGACTCACTAGTTTATTCGAATTCTTGGTTCTCATTCAACACTGGCGGCGCGCCTAGCTTGCGAATGTTTTCAATCCTTCCTGATTCTCATGCTTTTGCTTTGGTTGGAGTGCTGGTTCTCGCGCCTTTGTTCTATTTATTGCAACAGACTCAAAGCAAATCCCAGAGAAAAATATATTGGGCATCCATAATTTTCACGGTTATTTCTATCGGGTTATCGGGTACGCGCGGAGCCTGGGCAGGATTGGTGGTCCCTGCGATATTCTGGTTGTACATGCGCTATAAAAATATCAGCAAGAAAGAATTATATATTTTTTCATCAGCATTCATTTTCTTTATATTGTTTGTTGTCTGTTCTCCTTTTGTGCAAAAAATATTTTCTGATTTTGAAAAAGGACATAATTCCGGAAATTTTCTAACACGTGCCGAAAGTATCTACGATTTGCAGGAATCCTCGAACAAAGGACGCATCCTCATTTGGGAACATACCTTGGCTTATGATCTCAAACATCCTGTTTTAGGAAGTGGCTTGGGGAATTTTGTGATTACATTAAATCCTGGAAGTAAGGATTATAATTCTCTAGCCAACGCCAACGAAAAAGAATTCAATTTGCCTGGCAGGTATATAACCGCTCATGATTTATATCTCGACGTACTTTCAGAAACGGGCATATTCGGATTACTGGCTTTTCTTTTGTACTTTTGGAAGATCTGTAAGACACATTGGCAAGCGATCAGAACCAAAACGAATCCCTGGTTTGTTTATGAATTTTTTATTCTGGTTTGGATTGTCGGATATTCCTTGTTTGATGGAACTTTAATAAATGATAGAGTGTTATTATATTTCCTTGTAGGTTTGGCAATTTCAGCAATATTCTTAAAAGATGAACTAAATAAAGCCTAAATGAAAAAAGTAGCAATAAACCTAGTAAGATTTAATCAGAGCTTTGAGGAATTGATTTTAGCCGTTGATGCGGCATTGGCTCAGGATTATGATAATTTTACATTCACGTTTACAGAAAATGGTTCCCGTGAAAGTATCAAAGAAAGATTACTCGAAAAATATGGAGATAGCCCACATTTTTCCTACAGGGATAATGGTGAAAATTTAGGATTTGCCGGAGCACACAATAAATTTTTTGCTGAAAGCGAAGCGGAATTAGTAATGCCTTTAAATCCAGACGCGATCATGCAACCTGGCTGTCTTTCTGCATTAGTTGCCGTTTTTGAAGATTCGACAATCGGTTCGGCTGAAGGGAAAATGCTAAAACCGGAAGTCCTAAAAGATGGCTCTCATTTGATTGATGGAACAGGATTAATTATTTCTCGTTCCCGTCGTGCTAGAGAACGCGGTCAGTTACAAAAAGATACGGGACAGTACGATCAGGATACAAATATTTTTGGAGTTTCTGGTACGGCTCCGTTATATCGTAAAAGTGCATTGGATAAAGTCAGGATTGGTGACCGTGGATATTTTGACGAAGATTTTTTTGCCTATTGGGAAGACCTTGATCTAGCTTGGCGCCTGCGTTTGGCGGGATACAGATCGGTCTATGTGCCGAATGCGATCTTGTATCATTCTCGTGCAGTGGGACAGAGCAAGAGTGGCTACAAAAATCCAATTCAATTTATAAGTCATCATTCTAAATTTTCCACAAAAGTCAAAAGATGGAATTGGCGCAATCATCTCTTTGCTATCATTAAAAATGATTTCGGTTCCAGTTTTTGGCGTGACTCCTTATTTATTTTTGGTAGGGAAGCGGCGATGTTCGTATATGTCATTTTTTGTGAACCTTCGACATTGGGCGCTATCCCTGATTTTTTTAGGCTCTTGCCGAAGATGCTTAAAAAACGCAAAGCCGTAAAAAAGATGCGAGTCATAAGTTCCGCCGAAATCGGCAAGTGGTTTTTGCAAAAGCAATCGAATTAATTTAAAGAGCTATCATGGATTTATCTATCGTCATTGTTGCCTTCCGCGGTTATAAAGAGCTTCACCAAACAATCGAGGCGATTTTTAAGTCGCAAATTACCTATTCATTTGAAGTGATTGTTGTCGATAACGGCTCTGGCGATGGAACGGCAGATATGGTTGAACGTGATTTTCCGCAATCGCGATATCCTAATCTGAAACTTTTGCGCAACATCAATAATGGATTCGCTAAAGGTAATAATCTTGGAGTCAAAAATTCTTCAGGGAAATATGTACTTTTGTTAAATCCAGACACATCCGTATATGTCGATGCTTTGCAAAAATGCATGGATTATATAACGGCGCATGATGACATTGGCGCACTTGGTTGCAAACTCATAAAAGGCGATGGTACTTTGGATCTTGCCGCGCGCCGTTCGTTTCCTAATCCTCTTAACGCATTTGCTCGGTTCACGGGCCTGCAAAAATTATTTCCAAAGAGCAAGACATTTGGATCGTATAACTTGACCTATATCTCCGATACGGAAACCATGGATGTGGATTCCTTGGTCGGAGCATTCATGCTTATGCCTCGCGATATTTTTGACAAAGTCGGCATGCTTGATGAAGAATATTTTATGTATGGTGAAGATATCGATTTGTGTTATAAAATCAAAGAAGCTGGCTATCGAGTCATTTATTATCCGGAAGCAATCACGTATCATTTTAAAGGAGCATCCTCACGCAAAACTCCGTACAAGATGCTTTATCGTTTTCATCAGTCTATGTGGATTTTTTACAGAAAGCATTATCGCCAAAAATATCCTTTTCTCTTGAATTGGCTGGTTTACGTCGGTATTTGGTTAAGGTTCTCTTTGAAGTGCGTTCAGAACTTTTTTAGAAAAAATAAATTCGTCAGTAAATAATTACATCTTAAAACGACCCGAAAATGAATAGAGAAGAATTAAAGAAAAATTTTGAGCAGCGTTTTACCGATACCGCAAAAATCCGCGGTTATTTCAAAGCGTCAGAATTGCAAAAAATCTTGCACTATCCGCCGCAGATTACTTTTTTCAAGTTTCTTTCTAAAATATCACCGAGCGTAAATAAAAAGACTATCGTCAGTCAAAAATTATTCAGTGGCAGGGATTTTCTCACCGAAGGGTATTATTTGGATTATTTTACCTGCGGTTATATCAGCGAAGACAACGAAGTACGTATGACCAGATATCTGTTTAATCATCTTCCTGATAGCGGAACTTTTTTTGACGTAGGCACTCACTATGGTTTTTACTCGCTCCTGGTCAAGGATATCTCGCCAAAAATCACAATTCATTGTTTTGAACCTTCGCCGTCAACTTTTAAGATACTTTCCGAGAATATAAAAGGTACAGATATCCTGCTTAATCAGTTTGCGCTTTCTTCCGCACTTGGAGAAAATAAATTCGCGATTTTTAAGGATCATGGTCTAGCAGGGTCTAATTCTTTATATGTGGAAGAAGCTAAGCAGATTGTGCATACCGATGCCTATGACCAAATAGTAGTGCAGACAAAAACTTTGGATTCGTATTGCGCGGAGTCTGGCGCGCAGCCATCCATTCTCAAAATCGATGTGGAAGGTGCGGAAGAGGATGTGATCGCTGGTGGCCTTAAGATGATTTCACAATATCACCCAGAGATCATCATGGAATTATGGCCTGTGGGACATAATGATAGGCATATGAAAGCTTTTACCTCATTGGAAAATTTAGGCTATGAATTTTTCAGGATAACCGACAGTGGGGAATTATCATCAATAGATCTTTCGCAAATGCAAAATTTACCGGAAATAGATAATATCGTTTGCCGTCATTCGTCTATAAAATAACAAAATAAAATAACCAACGCATGACTATAGGTATTGACCTTACAATATTCAGGAGTTATCAAGGCACAGAAGTTTTTACGGAAAACATTGTGCTTGCTCTTGTGCGTCAAAATCCGGATGTTAAATTCGTGATTTTTAAAGGCCAAGATTTTCTAAAGATATTTGATGCGGAATCCTCGAAGATGCCGAATGTGCGCATCGTAAATTTTAAAAGATTCCGCAATTCAATAGGTGTTATTTTGCAGCAGCAATTAGTATTGCCCTTTCTCTGTTTGAGATATGGTATAGATCTTCTTTATTCGCCTTCGCCGTTTTTCTCGTATCTTGCTCCGGCAAAAAAAATAAGCACGATTCATGATTGTGCCTACGCTCGATACAAAGAATTCCGCAATGTTTTTTCTGAAGCATATATTTTGCTTTCCATAAATCTAGCTAAGTATTTATGCTCTGCTGTTTTAACAGTATCAAATTTTTCCAAAGAGGAATTGGTGCAAATGTATCATTTCAGTCCGGATAAAATCCAAATGATTTATGAGGGTCCTGCAAATCCGGATTTATCTGTTCAGGAATCGACAAATAATCCAGCGCTCAAAGATATCCTTGCAAAGAAATATTTTATTTATGTCGGAATCACAAGACCGCGCAAAAACATTATTCGTTTGGTAGAAGCTTTCAAGATATTTCTACCTGGCCATCCTGAATATAAATTAGTTTTAGCCGGTTCCATCAGCACAGCCTTTGTTGATGTCGGGCAAAAGATTAAAGAGTTGAATCTAGAAGAAAGCGTTATTCAATCCGGTTTTGTCAGTAATACAGAAAAGACACTTTTGTTTAAAAACGCGCAAGCTCTTACATACCCTTCGCTTTACGAAGGTTTTGGTTTGCCCGTGTTAGAGGCGCAAGCTTTGGGTCTGCCTGTGCTGACTTCTAACACATCTTCCTTACCTGAAGTCGCAGGAACAGGCGCTATCTGCGTCGACCCTTTGAATATCCAAAAAATTGCCGAAGCTATGAATAAAATAGTAGAGAATAATAATTTTCGCGAGCAATTGATTTTAGACGGACATGAAAATGTAAAAAGATTTTCTTGGGAAGAATCGGCAAGAGAAGTAATGAGGATTTTTAAAAAGATATGAAGATTCTCCAAGTAAACAAACATTATGCTCCATGGGTTGGAGGGATTGAAACCGTAGTCCAAGATATTGCCGAGGGTCTAAAAGGGCATCAAATGCGGATTTTGGTCTCGCAAACTGAAACCGGTAAGGATACGGAGAAGGAGATTGTTAACGGTGTAGAGGTATATCGCGCGCGAATGCTCTGCAAGATTCAAAGCATGCCTGTTTCTTTTGATTTTTTGAAATTATTCAAAGAGCTCAGTGCAGATTCTGACATAATTATTATTCACCATCCTTTTCCATTGGCTTTCTTAGCGGCTCTTTTGTATGGCAGAAACAAAAAAATAATAGTTTGGTACCACTCCGATATTGTTCGTCAGAAAATCTTGAATTTTTTTGTTCAGCCTATAATCAAAAAGGTATTAAAACAGAGTTCTAAAATCTTTGTTCTTGGTGAAAATATCGTTAAGTATTCAAAACTTTTAGAACCGCTTAAAAATAAGTGTGTTGTTGTGCCGTTCGGTATTGATCTTGATAGATTTAATAATCCAAAAGATTTAGAAGAGGCACGATTAATCAAGAATAAATATACTCAAAGAATTATTTTGACTGTCGGCCGCCTAGTTTATTATAAAGGCTTTCAGATATTGATTGAGGCGATGTCTGGTGTGGACGCTCAATTAATTATAATTGGAGATGGTTCATTAAAAGAAGAATTACAGGCACAAATCGCACAAGAAAATTTACAAAATAATATTGAGATTATTCCGTACGTTAAATCTTTGGTGCCGTTCATGCAAGCTTCTGTTTTTTTTGTATTACCATCAGTTGCACGCTCAGAGGCTTTCGGTATAGTTCAACTGGAGGCGATGGCTTGCGGTAAGCCTGTAATCAATACGGCCTTACAAAGTGCTGTTCCGGAAGTCAGTCAAAATGGGTTAACTGGCATAACCGTTGATCCTAGCAACTCCAAAGTTCTTAAAGAAGCAATCACTACTCTTTTGAATAACAAAGAACTTCTTAATCGATATGGTTTGGCGGCAAAAGAGCGCGTGCAAACATTCTATTCTAAAGAAAAGTTTGTAAAAACTATAGAAGAGAATTTATCAGAAATAGTGAGTTAGGATTAATCACAAAAACTTGTCAGGAAAAGCTCATACAATTATACTAAGAACATGATTTCAAATAAAAAATATTTTATAACATTAGCCGGAGCGGTAATAATTGTTTGTGCCGCGTTTGCCGGTGGTATCGAATTAGGCTACCGCGGTTTAAGCTTGACTTCAAAGAGTACCATACAGCAGATAATTAAAGGTAACTCGACTCAAGCCGTAAGCTTTCAGCCTTTGTGGACTGTTCTCCAAGACCTCCAAGATAATTATATTGATGCGGGGAGCATAAACGCGCAGCAAGAGATGTACGGCGCTATAAAAGGTGCGGTTGCTTCAGTAGGCGATCCTTACACTGTATTTTTTGACCCAAAAGCCTATAAAGATTTTTCTACACAATTATCAGGAAGCTTCCAGGGTATAGGTGCGCAAATGGCCTTGAAGAATAATCTTCCGACTATCGTTTCGACTTTACAAGGGAGTCCCGCCAAAGCCGCAGGACTATTTTCCGGAGACGAAGTCATCAAAGTTAATGACAGTGATGTCACCACTTTAAGTTTGGATGATGTAGTCTCTTTGATTCGTGGTGCGGCAAATACACAGGTAAAGATAACAATTTATCGCCCAAGCGCAAACAAACAAATGGACTTTAACATCACTCGCGCGCAAATCGATGTTAAGAGCGTAGCCTATTCCGAGAAATCTTTTTCCAACGGGAAAAAATATGAAGAATAATGTTTCTGGAATCGTTTTAGATCTTCGTGGAAACCCTGGTGGTTATCTGAGTTCCGCCGTAAACACCGCTTCTTACTGGATTCCTGCAAACAAACTCATCGTCAGTGAAGCACATTCTGACGGTTCAACTATACCTTACTATTCAAACGGTAATGAATCATTGAGTAAGATTCCTACAGTTGTATTGATGGATGGCGGAACAGCATCTGCCGCGGAAATATTATCCGGTGCTTTGCATGATTACGGAATCGCAAAATTAATAGGAGACAAGAGCTTCGGCAAGGGTTCTGTGCAGAAAGTCATAACCGATGGTTTGCCTAGCGGTACAGCTATAAAAGTCACAGTCGCCAAATGGCTTACGCCTAAAGGTCAGAATCTCAATCACAATGGCTTAGATCCTGATATCAAGATAGATATAACCCAGGATCAGATACAAGCCGGACAAGACCCACAGATGGATAAAGCTACTTCGACATTGCAGGGCGAATAAAGGAGAACAAATCAATGATTACATCAAAAGATGTCCGTACAAAATATTTAGAATTCTTTAAGAGCAAGGGGCACACGATTATCCCTTCGGCTTCTTTGATTCCTCAAAATGACGCTAGCGTACTTTTCACCACAGCCGGAATGCATCCGCTGGTTCCATATCTTTTGGGAGAAAAGCACCCAGGTGGAACGCGCATTACTGATGCTCAAAAATGTGTGCGTACTACAGACATCGATGATGTCGGAGACAATAGGCATCTTACTTTTTTTGAGATGCTTGGCAATTGGAGTTTTGGAGATTATTTTAAGAAAGAAGCTATCGCTTGGTCTTTTGAATTTCTGACATCCAAAGAGTGTTTAAACATAAATCCAGCACATCTATATGTGAGCGTTTTTAAAGGTGATACCGATGTTGCAAAAGATGAAGAAGCCATCGAAGCATGGGAGAAGGCTTTTCGCAGTCATGTTGAAAATCCAATCAACGCTGAATTTCAGGAAGATATTTATAGTTTTGGCGGAGTAAATAAAATTTTTCCTTTTGATAGAAACAAGAATTGGTGGCAGGCGGGGGAAACTGGACCAGCGGGTCCAGACAGCGAAATGTTCGTCGATACCGAGGCTGAGCTACCAGAAGAGATGCGAGTAAAACATTCCAAGTGGCAGGCGGAAAATAAAAGCACAGAAGGATGCAACATAAATTGTGATTGCGGCAGATTCGTAGAAATCTGGAATGATGTCTTTATGCAATACAATGGCATCGGTGGCGGGAAATATGAACCGCTCAAGCAAACCAACGTCGATACTGGTATGGGTTTGGAACGTGTCGTAGCTTTTTTGAACGGACAGCAATCCGTTTTTGATACTGATTTGTTTTCTGGAGCATTCAATATAATTTTGGAGCAGATCGGTGCTGGTGGCGAAGTCCAAGAGCGCAAACAGCGCATAGTCGCTGACCATTTGCGTTCCGCGGTGTTTATCGTCAGTGACGGAGTCATACCATCAAATAAAGAACGTGGATATATTTTGCGCAGGTTATTACGTCGAGCCTTGGTTCACGGCAAAATGCTTGGTTTGCATGGTGATTGGGTGCGACAAATCGTCGAACATTATATTCAACTTTATGCTAGTGCCTATCCAGAACTAGAGCAGAATCATGCTTTGATACTCTCCACAATTTTAGAAGAAGAACAAAAATTTGCGAAGACTCTAGAAGCAGGATTAAAAGAACTGAATTCTTTGATGTCCGCAACGGATGAGAGTAAAGGGTTCAGCGCGGCGAATGCCTTTTTGCTTTTTGAAAGTTTTGGCATACCTGTTGAAATAACCAAAGAGATTCTCAGGACTGAAAATATAAAATACGAAGAAAACTTCATAGAGAATTTCGAGAATGAGATGAACCGTCATAAGGATCTTTCACGCACGGCGTCTGCTGGTACATTCAAAGGTGGGCTAGCGGATCACGACCCTCGAACTATCAAGATGCATACAGCTACGCACTTGATGCAGGCTGCTTTGCGCAAAGTTTTGGGCGAACATGTCTTTCAAAAGGGTAGTAACGTCACATCTGAACGCACACGTTTTGATTTTACGCATAATCTAAAAATGACCCCAGAGCAAATCAAAGAAGTAGAAGATTTGGTCAATCAGGCAATCCAAAAGGCCATGCCTGTAAAAAAAGATCTCCTCTCTCAAGAAGAAGCTCGAAAGCTCGGAGCGCTTGGAGTTTTTGGAGAGAAATACGGAGATACAGTTTCTATATATACAATCGCTGATAATGATGGAAATATTTTTTCTAGAGAATTTTGCGGTGGTCCGCATGTAGAAAATACTTCAGAGATAGGCAAGTTTAAGATTCTCAAAGAAGAAGCTGTTTCCGCTGGTGTACGCAGAATAAAAGCGACTATCGAATAAAAAGTTTTAGGATAGTTTGCTTGGACTCGCTTGTATCTTAAAAACAAAAATATGAGAATAGAAACAATAAATATTCCACCATTCGAGAACAAAAAAATAGATCTTCCTGATCCTGAGTTTTTGTCATACCAACCTGATTTTGCTTTGATACAAGAAGCCAAAAAAGAATATGGCCAGTATAAAAATATTTTAGTGATAGGGCATGGTGGTAGTGTCACCAGCCTCGCCGGACTTTTAGGTGCCATGCCAAATCCAGAGAAGAATGTTTTCTTTTTATCGACAGTCGACCCTGATTATATCTTTAGCCTTAAACAGGAATTAAAAAAGGAAGATACTCTTGTGATAGCCGTTTCTAAATCCGGAGAAACTGTCACTCAGATTGAAGCTCTCATGCATTTTATTGATTTCCCATTGCTCTTTATCTGCGGAGCTGGGAGTACTTTGGACGAGCTCGGCAAAAAAGTAGGGGCTAAAATTTATATTCATCCTCCAATTGGTGGTAGGTATACAGCTATGACAGAGGTGGCTTTACTACCAGCTGCAATAATTGGATTACCAGTTGAAGAAATATTTTCTGGCGCGCAAAGAATCTATAAGGAATATAAATACGATAATATCGCTAGCAAGACCGCTCAAATTTTATATCAGCTGGAAGAAATAGGCTATGTCGATGTTTTTATGCCTTTCTATTCTCACAGTCTTTTTGATTTTTCAGGTCTAATTGTGCAACTAGCACATGAAAGTTTTGGCAAAGACGGAGTAGGGCAGACTTATTTTGCTCACGAAGCTCCGGAAAGCCAACACCATACCAACCAAAGATTTTTTGGCGGGCGCAAGAATGTCGCAGGCCTCTTTATTACCCAAGAGAACTTTAAACACGACACGCTTACTATTGTTCCAACAAACGCTCATAGTTTGCATATAAAAGACAACGCACTAGTCAGATTAAATAATATTCCTTTAAGTTTTGCGATGCACTCCGAATTTGGCGGAACATGGGAAGATGCTAAAATGAATAAAATACCATGTCTGGCTTTACACGTCCTCTCTGCAGAACCGGCAGAAGTCGGCGCATTTGTTGCATTTTGGCAGTTATTTGCGGTATATTCATCATTGATGCGTGGCGTAAACCCTTTTGATCAGCCACAAGTAGAAGAATCCAAAAAAATATCTTGGAACAAACGATTGAATTTTATCAATAAATAAGTAAAATCTAAGTCATGCAGCGCAATATCCCAATAAACGTAGACGATGATTTTAGTAAGGTTATAGCTAAATTATCATATGCCCAGTCACAGGACATAATTTTAGTTGTGCCAAAAGGCGCGCTGCTCTTTTCTGACCCGCTCAATTTGAGATTGCTAAAAAAACGCACTGATTTATTAGAGCAGCGTATTTCCGTACTGACAATGGATCAGGATGGCAGGCGCTACGCCCAAGAAGCTGGTTATGCGGTACAAGGTTTTGCTTCGATGCAAAAAAGAAGTTTTGGAGATATGGGAGGCGCCAGGCATTCATCTGCTATGCCGACACAAAGGCGTGTAGAGCGTGCAGTACCTCGTGCTATGCCACAAGAGCGAATACCAGAGCGACCGGTCGAAAGAATGCCGCAGAGGTCGCCAGAGCCGATCGTACAGCCACAACAGCAGGTCTACCAACCGCCGCAGGTATATCCACAGAACCCAATTTACCCAATTTACAAAGAGCCGCAGCAAAGTACTGATTTTTTTGAAAGGGAAAACGCAAAGATTGATTTGGCTAAATTCCAGCCAGAGCCAATCAGGGATCACGATATAAGAAATGTTCGAAGTGGCGGAAGGTTCATAAATAAAATTGTTTTGAGTGTTTTTTGCTTAGCGTTAATAGTAGTATTTTTGTTAACGGCTGTGATTTTGCCACAAGCAAATATTACCGTATATGCAAAAACCAATCCTTTATTGCGAGACATGAGAATTACTGTAGATGCGAATGTTCAAGCATCAAATACCGACCAGCTGGTGATTCCTGGTGTTAAAATCAATCAGAATGAAAAATTCACACAGACTTTTCAATCTAGCGGAATCAGTAATAGCGGCGGGAAGGCGACTGGTAGTGTCGTAATCTATAATTTTACAGGACATCTCTTAAAGCTGGGCGCTGCAACTACTACGCTTACCGCTGGGAATAACGTTTACAGATTAGTTTCTGATGCGGCAAACATAAAACCGACAAAATATTTTTCTAACGGTACCGACATAGATACATCAACACTTTCTCCTGGTGTGACGATTGTAGCTGACCAACCTGGAGAGTCTTATAATCTGCCGCAAGGTACTAGGTTGGAAATTCATAATAGTATTTTAGGCACCATTCCTCAGCAACTTTATGCCAGGAATGACACGCAAGGAATTGCCGGTGGTAGCTCCTCTGAAAATAAAATCGTTTCTGCTTCTGATTTAAGCATGGCGCAAAGTGCGTTGCCTTCTGGTTTGTTGACTGCCGCTGAACAACAATTGCAAAGTTCTAAAAATTTGATCCTATTAGATACTGGTGCTAAGTTGCAAAATAGTACTGTGACTTTTGACCATGCCGTAAATGATTCAGTGCCTTCTTTTGGTGGTACCATTAGTGGTAACCTATCTGGCTTGGCTTATAGTCAGGACCAGCTTAAGAAACTTTTGTCTGCAAGAATCGCTCTTACTTTAGATAGTGGGGCATATCTTATTAGCGATGCTGCCAGCCAAAAAATTACTACTTCTTTTGCATCCTACGATCCTAATTCTTCTTCGGCTATCTTGGATGTTCATTTTGAAGGATTGGTAAGCTACAATGTAGATTCAACTTCTATACCTGCAAAAATAAGGGGTAAAAACGCCACAGAAGTGCAGAACTTACTTTTGACCGATCCGAACATTGTTGGCGTGGATATAGAATTTAGTCCTTTCTGGGTGAAAACCGTACCTAGATTTTCTAATAAAATTCAAATAAATATAAAGCAGAAACAAAGTCAATAAACACCAGTGTTCAGAGCCTGTTTATTTGACATCTTCGCAATGATTTGTTAAAATCCTTATGTTATTATTTTTAGCCACAAAAAACCATTTCTAACCGCACGCAAGACTTAGGGAAGTCTGACAAAAGCAAAGAAGTAATCGAGTTAGAGGGTAAAGTTATAGAGAATTTACCCAATGCTCTTTTTCGTGTCCAGATCACATCTGGGCAGATGATTCTCGCGCACATCGCGGGGAAACTTAGAGTAAACAAGATTCGTGTTTTGCCAGGTGATAATGTCATTGTGGAAGTAACCCCCTACGATTTGACCCGTGGACGGATAATAAGGAGATTGAGATGAAAGTACGCGCAAGCGTTAAAAAAATGTGTAAAGATTGTAAGATTGTCCGCCGAAGCGGCAAGATTTTTGTTATTTGTCCTAAACATCCTAAGCATAAACAGCGACAAGGGTAGAAACCTTTCGTATAATTATTTTTTCAAACTATGGCACGTATAGCAGGCGTTAATTTGCCCAACGACAAAAGAATAGAAGCAGCTCTCCCTTATATTTTTGGTGTAGGCTGGCCACTCTCAACTAAGATTCTTAAAGAGACTGGTATAGATCCTGATAAGCGCACTAAAGACCTTACAGACGTCGAAGTTAATACTCTTCGTGAGTATATCGAAAAGCGTTATAAGGTTGAAGGTCAGCTTAGACAGCAAGTCATGTCTAATATCAAGATTCTCAAAGAGACTGGCGCTTACAGAGGCACAAGGCATGCCAAGGGACTGCCGGTAAGAGGTCAGAGAACTAAGACTAATTCCCGTACCAGACGAGGTAACGTTAGAAAGACGGCTGGATCTGGAAGAAAGAAAGATTCCGCAAAGACATAGTCTTGCAGTAGCATAACCAAATTTATGGAAGAAACAACGAATTTACAAACAACTGAAAAAGAAGTAGTTAAAGCTGCTGTCCCGGCAAAGCGCAAAAAAGGCGCGAAGGTTAAGATCACCCGTGGTGATGTCTATGTACAGTCAACTTACAACAACACTATAGTTTCTATTACAGATCCTAATGGTGATGTTATCGCTTGGGGTTCCGCCGGCTTAGTCGGTTTTAAGGGCTCTAAGAAATCTACACCATACGCTGCTCAGAGAACTATGGAAGATCTTTTGCAAAGAGTCAAAGATCGCGGATTGGTAGAGGTTGATGTTTATGTAACCGGAATCGGTTCTGGACGCGAATCAGCTGTCAGAGCATTACAAGGTTCTGGACTTAACGTTCTTTCGATTAAAGATACTACTCCTACACCTCATGGTGGAGTCAGACCTAAGAAAGTGAGAAGGGTATAATATGGCAAGATATACAGGACCAAAAGCTAAAAAAGCCCGTCGTTTCGGTGAACCTTTTACACAAAAGGACACAAAAATATTGATGAAGCGCAACTATGCGCCAGGCGTACACGGTCAGGCATCAAAGCGCGTTTCTGAATACGGTACACAGCTTAAGGAAAAGCAAAAAGCAAAGTGGACCTACGGCATTCTAGAAAAACAATTCCGCAGATATTTTGAAAAAGCCAGCAAGAAGGCTGGTGTTACCGGAGACACATTGTTACAGTTGTTGGAATTGCGTTTAGATAACATCGTTTACCGTTTAGGCTTTGCAGAAACCAGAGCTCAAGCCAGACAGCTCGTATCTCACGGAATGTTTGAGGTAAATGGCAAGAAGGTAAACATCCCTTCATACCAAACCAGCATCGGCGATACAGTCAACTTTAGAGAAATCAAAAAGAAGACTAAATATGTTGAATTGTTAAAGCAAAAGATCAAGAGCGTCAAAACCCAGGAATGGGTAGAGACAAACACCCAGGAACTCGGCGGAAAAGTATTGAGCCTGCCGACACCTGAGCAGATCGATAACAAGATCAACACTCAGCTGATCGTTGAATACTACTCAAGATAATTTATTAATAATTTAATTTATAGGACCGGCGTTATAAGTATAGGAACGTTTCAAGAATTAGGACCCGAACCATACGAAATGCGTCGCACACAATGGAAGCAATTCCGCTGCCAAATAAAGTTAAGTTAGTAGAACAAAACGGTAAAAAGTACGTTTTTGACATGGAGCCTCTGTATCCTGGATATGGCGTTACGATGGGTAATGCGATGCGCAGAGTACTGTTATCTTCCATGCCAGGAGCCGCGGTTACCGCAGTAAAAATTAAGTGGGTAGACCACGAATTTTCTACAGTACCGAATATCAAGGAAGACGTAATTGAAATCATTCTTAACCTTAAACAGTTAAGGCTCAGAGTGCACACCAGCGAGCCTGTACGTTTAACCTTAAACGTAAAAGGCGACAGGGAAGCAACTGCCGCTGATATCAAAGCGACTGACTTGGTAGAGATAGTCAATCCGGAATTGCACATTGCCACTTTGGATAACAAGAGCGCAGAGCTTGATTTGGAAATCATCGTTCAGCAAGGTAGAGGATATGTTCCTGTAGAGATGAGAGAAAATGAAAAGCAAGAAATCGGAATGATTGCCGTAGACGCAATTTACACTCCAGTAAAGAATGTAAACTTTGAAGTCACCAACGTCCGTGTCGGACAGCTTACGAACTTTGACAAGCTCACTATAACTTTAGAGACAGACGGAACTATTACGGGCGAAGAAGCTTTGAATATCGCTTCCTTGATCCTCGTAGACCACTTTAAGATGTTCATCGGTGATGAATCATTATTACAGACAGTAAATGTCGGGCAAGTCGCAGAGTTTGTTCCTCTACAAGAGGAAGCAGTTTCTAAAGCTGAGACATCAATAAAGGAATTGAACTTATCGGTTCGTTCCCAAAACGCTTTAGAAAAGAATGGCATCCAGACAGTGGAACAGCTAAAGGCGATGAGCGACGAAGAATTTTCTAATTTAGAAGGTATGGGAGAAAAATCAGTAAAAGAAGTATTGGCGGCAATCGGCAGAGCCGAGTAAACCAGCTAAACAAAATATATGCGTCACAGAATTAAAAAATCTAAGAAACTTGGCAAGGGAATGGATCAACGCAGGAAACTGTTAAGATCATTAGCCTCATCGGTAATCATTTACGAGAAGATCGAGACAACTCAATCTCAAGCCAAAGCCATAAGAAGCTATGTCGACAAGATGATCACCAAAGCTAAGATTAAAACTTTGCATGGTAACAGACAGTTGATTTCGCACTTGAATTTGAACGCCGCTAAAAAGGCTATAGAAGTTTTGGCAGACCGTTATGCCACACGCGAAGGCGGATACACCAGAATATTGATTTCTGGTAAGAGCAAAGACGGTATGAATAAATATTTAGTTGAATTGGTATAAGCCGCAAAGAAAATTATATGATATCTCAGAAATCACACCAACCAAAAAAAATACAGCGTTCATGGAATGAAGTAGACGTTTCTGCTCAGACTTTGGGGCGCGTTTCAACCAAGATCGCTAACCTTTTAAGAGGTAAGCATAAGAGAGATTTTACTCCACATATTGATGGTGGTGATTTTGTCGTAGCAATCAATGCGGATAAGATTAAGATTACCGGCAAAAAGATGCAACAGAAGCTTTACTACCACTATTCTGGTTATCCAGGTGGTTTGAGGACAAAAGCTCTCAAGGATTTGATTGTCACTAAGCCAGAAGAGATTATTCGCAAAGCAGTTTTTAACATGATAGATGATAACAAGCTGAGGAAACCAATGATGCGCAGATTAAAGATAGTCGTCGGTCCTAAGCACGAATTCAAGATTGATAAGAAAATATAATCCAATGGCAACTCCTACTAAAAAAACTACAGTCAAGAAATCAGAAACAGCGGCAAAAACACCGGCTGTAAAAAAGGCCACTGTAAAAAAGCCTGCTGTCCACAAAGAACCTAAGGTACACGAAGAGGTTGATAAAGTGGAAGTTCTTGTTGATGCTCCAGTCGAAAAAGCTGAGAGTCCTGTTCAAGCAGTCGTTAAAGCTACGGCAATTTTGGATTTAAAAGGTAGATACGCTTATGCTGTTGGCCGCAGGAAGACCGCCGTCGCAAACGTACGTTTGTTCAATGGTGCATCCAATCAATCAGAAGTCAACAAAAAGAAGTTAGCCGATTACTTTAGCAAGAATGTCAGTTACATAGACACCGCTAGCGAACCTTTGAGATTAGCTGGTTTGGAAAAAGATTTATATTATGTTGTTAAGGTTGCTGGCGGTGGATTGAACGCGCAAGCCGCAGCAATTGCCCATGGCATTTCCCAAGCAATCGCAAAAACCGATGCTGATTTCCGCAAGGTCCTCAAGAAGAACGGTTTGATGACCAGAGACAGCAGAATGAAAGAAAGAAAGAAACCAGGTTTGAAGCGTGCACGTCGTGGTCCACAGTGGGCAAAACGCTAAAAGTTTATATATCAAAAAGACATTCAGAAATGAGTGTCTTTTTTGTTTGACATAACAAATAGTAATTTGCTATTATC
>Ga0302274_10000486_pt1 | contig 40391 bp, 36 predicted proteins | sample III_Bog_N2_1_FD_198755 | JGI IMG/M metagenome (GOLD analysis project Ga0302274, IMG submission 198755) | Peat permafrost microbial communities from Stordalen Mire near Abisko, Sweden - III_Bog_N2_1 | ecosystem: Environmental > Terrestrial > Soil > Wetlands > Peat | place: Sweden: Abisko...
AGCGGCGCAACGTCTGCACCGAGACTCCAAGGGCGTCCGCCGCCTCACCTATCGTCACTAATCTGCTCATTTCGGTAATGTATGAGCATGTTTACGCAATGTCAATGCACTCTGTTAAAAACCCCCAACACCGCTGTTTCGACGATCCGGTCGAAATTCGTCCACAGGGGTTGCCACCCCAGCACCGCCAACGCCCGCTCTGGTGCGGCAATCAAAACGGGGGGGTCTCCGGCCCGGCGCGGTGCATGACGCACCGGCACCGCCCGGCCTGTGACCCGCGTCACCGCCTCGACCAGAGCCTGAACCGAAGTTCCGCACCCGGTTCCCAGATTCAAAACAGCCCCAGCCCCCCCCTGACGAAGCCACTCCAGCGCCCGCACATGGGCGGTTGCCAGATCCTCCACATGGATGTAATCCCGAATGGCCGTTCCGTCCGGGGTGTCGTAATCGGTGCCAAAAATCTGGAAACAGTCGCGTCGCCCCAGGGCAGCCTGAATCGCCAACGGCAAAGCATGGGTTTCGGGATCGTGGCGTTCGCTTAACGCGCCATCGGGATCGGCTCCGGCGGCGTTGAAGTAGCGCAGGCAAACCGAGCGCACACCATGGGCAACGCCAAAGTCGGCCAGCATCCATTCCATAGCCAGCTTGGTCGCCCCATAGGGATTGACCGGAGCGGTTCGATGATCTTCCGGGATCGGCACGATCTCGGGCACGCCATACACCGCCGCCGTGCTGGAAAACACGAACAGGCCGATCCCGTGATCGCGCACGGCTTCCAGCAACACCAGACTGTCGGCAACATTATTCCGGTAATACAGACCGGGCTTGGCCACCGACTCTCCCACCGCAATCAGGCCGGCGAAATGCATCACCGCCTCCGGGCGATGCTGGCGGATCACCTGATCCAGACGCGCTCGATCCCCCAAGGCGCCGACTTCCAACGGTCCCCAGCGCACGGCATCGGCGAACCCATGGCCAAGGTCGTCATAAACCACCGGCTGATACCCAGAATAAGCGAGCCTTTTGCAAACATGGCTGCCTATGAAACCGGCCCCACCTGTGACCAACACCTTCATGACCGGGCGTTCCTTTATAGCAAGAGAGCCTTTGCCGTTCTCCGAAACCTACCCATTGATCCCAAGGGATAAACGGCTGACACCGTGGAACTCACGGCCAATTTCACGAGGGTCTTCCAAGGGCCATCATGCCCCGCACGTTCAGGCCTTCGATCACGATGACGCTGTGGTTTTTGGCTATCGCCGTGCTCGCTTTGTGCGTGACATCCTTGCGGATCGTGCCGATGCGGGCGTGGAGTCGGGCTATTTGTATCCTAGCCTTGCGCCGATTGCTCGATCCTTGGTGACTTCGCCCATCCAGAGGAATTGTTCATCCTTGATGGCGTTTAACGGCCTGTGCAAGGCCATCTCATTCGGCTTTTCGCCGTCTTGGTCCTGATCTCGCCACTGCCCTTTCCTCTTATGACCCGGCCAGGGCCCTTTCCACCGCCATGCATAAGTAGTGATACAAGCAAACATGAAGCTGTTGAATCAGCGGTGTTTGGCGCGAAGGCACAGCCAGGAGATGATCCGAGACCTCTGCTAACCGCCCGCCGCCTTCGCCCGTCAAAGCCACGGTGATGACGCCCATCTCGCGTGCTTTTTGGAAGGCCGCCACCACATTGGCCGAATTGCCCGACGTACTGATGCCCAACAGGACCGCCCCAGGCTCGCCATAGGCTTCGACCTGACGGGCGAAGACGGTCTCATAGCTGTAATCATTGCTCCAGGCGGTCAGAACCGAAGGATTATCGGCCAGACAGATGACTTTCAGCGCCCGCCGCTCGATCAAAAAGCGCCCCACCAATTCCCCGGTGATATGCATGGCGTCCGCCGCCGAACCCCCGTTACCGCACACCAAGAGCGGCTTGTTGGCGGCCAAGGCTCGAACCACCACTTGAACCACCGCGCCCATGCTATCATCGTCAATGAGCTGGGCGGTTTTCTCAATCAGGGCAATGGTTTCGTTCAGATAAGAACTGAGGCTCATGATGGCACTTCCCAAAGCGGCGATTCTTCCTGCCCCGGCGCGGTCTGGTCGCCGGGGCCGGCCCAGCGCAGGAACCCGTCACCGGGCGCGTGGACAAAACCCCCACCCGGCCTCACCACGCCCGGTCAGGCTCAATAGAATGGGACGACAAAGCGCACATTAAAGAGGTCGCCGGCAACATCATTTTCAGCGTAGAGGTTATGATTCCACTCCAGCATGACACTGATCCCGTCGAACTGATAGCCGATCAAAGGACCAACCCCATAATTGCTGACGGTGCTGTTTGCCACGTTGTAGCCATTCAAACGATCGGCATTAAGCTGGTTTTGCTGATGAAACCCCACACCCACGGTCCATCGGTCAAGGGTTTTCGCGACGGTGTAGTCGGCAGCAAATTCGTTACCCGATTGGTAATGATAGCCGCGCGTGGTTGTGGCGTCGATGGGGACGGCCAGATACAGGTTGGCGCTCAGATTCCAGCCGTCATGCAACCAACTTAACCCTAAATCGGGCTGGATCGTGGAATAGCCGTTGCCGGTCGGCATGCCACCGTTCAGCTTATGACCTTTCACAAGATCAATCATGGTCGAGCTGGCATCGTCCAGATAGACGGACAAGCCGGCCTTGACGTGGAAATCGCCAAAGGTCCAGGCCAATTGACCGGGAATCACGATGGTATTATAGGCCCCGAAATTGCCACTTCCGCCGGAAAGAGCCCCGAATCCAGACCCGACCACGCCATAGTCAAAGGGTTGGGCCAAAGCCACAGCGTAATCAGCCCCCAGAATTTTAATGCCGGTGGCCCATAACACAATCGGCACCTCGACCAGGGCCGACAGGCTTTTGTCGTTAAGACTTTTGCCGGTTTGGTCATGAACCGTGTAGGAAATCCAATAATTATCCAGAACGCCGTAAACGCCCGGCGGCGGCAAAGCCCCTGCGGCGAGGCCCTCGTCCACGCCGCGCAGATGAGGATCCCATAGCTCTTCGGCTACGGCCTGCCCCGCCAGTGTGAGAGCGCCTGCTGTCAAGACGCTGGCCAACGTCAGGGCGCTGAATTGCTTTTTCATGGTGTGATCGTCTCCTCAAAATAAACCCCGGCGGATCGAGCTCTCGATCCGCCGGGCAAAGCCAATAGAACGGCTATTGTAATGATGGTCTTCAGATCAGCAACACTTTTGAAACTCAGTCATGACGGCTTAGTAGAATGGAACCACAAAGCGGACGTTGAAGAAGTCGCCGGCCACATCATTTTCGGCATAGATATTATGATTCCATTCAGCCATCACACTGATTCCGTTGAATTGGTATCCAATCAACGGCCCGATACCAAAATTGCTGGCAGTGCTGTTCGCCACGGTGTGGCCGTTCAGGGTATCGGCGTTTAACTGATTTTCCTGATGCAGCCCTAGACCAAAAGTCCACTTATCGATGGTCTTGGACACCGTGTAGTCGGCGGCGAATTCATCACCCGATTGGTAGCTATAGTGATGAGCTGTGTTGGCATCGACCGGAAGCGCCAGATGCAAGTCGGCGCTGACATTCCAACCATTGCTCAACCAGCTCAAGCCCAAATCCGGCTGGATGGTGGTGTAGCCGTTACCCGAAGGTAAGCCACCGTTCAGTTTGTGTCCATTGATGAGATCCGCCATGGTCGAACTGGCGTCATCAAGATAAATCGACAGGCCGGCCTTAACGTGGAAGTCACCAAAGGTCCAGGCCAACTGACCAGGAATCAGGATGGTGTTAAAGGTGCCCCAATTGCCGCTTCCGCTGCCCTGGGGGGCAAAGCTGGTGAAATCGAAAGGCTGGGCAACCGCTACGGCATAGTCAGCCCCGAGAATTTTGAGTCCGGTGGACCATAAAACGACGGGGACTTCGACCAAAGCCGACAGCCCGGTGCCGCTGATGCTCTTACCGTTTTGGTCCCGCAGGGTGTACGAGGTCCAATAGTTATTCAGCACCCCATAAACACCCGGCGGTGGCAAAGCGCCTGCTGCCAATCCTTCGTTGACGCCGCGCAGATGGGGATCCCATAGCTCTTCAGCGGACGCCTGCCCGGCTAGGACCACGGCACCAGCAAGGATCACCGTGCTTAAGAGTTTCTTCATGGTTCAATTCCTCCTAAAATTTTTTCACTTCAAGGATAAAGCCCAATCTTAGGGCCAACAGTATGCACCGCAGCACCGGAGCAAAATCGTTTGTAACCCAAACAACAGCTATGGAACGGTGATACAGACGCCTTGACCGCAAAGCTAGACTGTTCGCCGGGAACGAGGGGAGGATTTTTTGGCGGCCACCGTCTGGTTTTTCAAGAGTCGTGGTAAGCGCGTCACAAATTCTACAATCAGCACCGCTGATCCGCTTGACGCCCTTGGGCTTGTTCCAGCAGTTCAAGGCCGCTTCCCGAACGGACCACCCGCCCCTGCTCAAGAATATGAGCCGCGTCAGCCAAGCGCAGCGCCGCCCGGATCGGTTGATCGGCCAGAATGATGGTCATATCTTCAGTGGCCAGTGTTCCGATCAGTTGGAACAACTGGCGTGCCAATTCCCGAGGCATGCCTCGGGTTGGTTCGTCAAAAAGAATCACGTCCGGTTTCGCCATCAAAGCCCGCCCGATGGTCACCATCTGTTGCTTGGCTGCCGACAGCAGTCCGACATCCTGATCCAACCCCTCGGCCAATCCCGGAAACAGCGCCAATACCCGGTCAAGCTGGGGCTCTTGATCCGCGCGCGCTCCGAGTTCCAGATTTTCCCGCACACTCAGGGTTGGAAATAACGACCGGCCTTCCGCAACATGGGCAATGCCCAACTCATAAATGCGGTGGCTAGGAAGACCAACCAACTCTTGGCCGCGAAAACGAACGCTGCCGGCGGCAGGGCGGATCAGGCCGGTGATGATCTGGAGCAAAGCCGTTTTCCCGGCCCCCGCACCGCCGATGATGGCGGTGATCGAGCCCTGGACGACCTCAAACGAAAGGCCCCGCAGAACCGGCAAGGGGCCGTCATTCAGGCGGAGATGAGACACCACCAGCGCCAACGTGGCCCGTCCGCGCCCCCCGGAATGCTTGGCACCCAATCCAATTTTCGGTTTCAGGGCGCCGATCATGGCAACCGCTCCCAATGGCCAGCCTCAACCTCAACCTCAACCTCAACCTCAACCGACTCCGGCTTCAACTTCGGCAGGTCATCGGTGGGATCATGGTTGGCTTCGGTGACGTCTCCGAGGGACATCACCGGCTCAACGGGGGCAATCGGCCCAATCGGCTCAACGGGGGCCGTCGGAAGCGGGGCTGGCTCTGCCGTTATCACCGGCACAGAATCGTTGGTGTCGGCAACCAACCGGCCATACTCTAATGTCACCACCCGATCCGCCAGATCCGCCAAGGCGCCCAGTTCAGGCTCGGCCAGCAGGATTGTCAGTCCGGGCCGGTGGTTGAAGGCCCGCAGAACCTTAAACACCAGATCAAGATCAGCGGGCTCAAGGCCGGTCAGCAATTGATCCAGCAACAGAAGCCGAGGGCGGGTAGCCAGTGCCCGTGCCAGCTCTAGGCGTTTGCGTTGAGAAAAGCTGAAGCTGTGGGCCGGGTGGTCGGCCTGGGACGCCAACCCCATCAAGCCCAGGGTTTCCTGGGCGTGGACGCGGGCTTCACAGGCGTCTTGTGCATAGGGCAAAGCCGCCACCACCACCGTATCGAGAGCACTGAGAGTCCCGAAGAGCTGGGGGGGATGAAAGCAGCGCCCGATTCCAGCCGCGCAAATCTGATCGGGCCGCAGCCCGATCAGTGGGGCCCCCCGGAAGTGAATGGAGCCACTCTCGGGCCGATGCAAGCCACCGATGAGGTCAAACAGGGTGCTTTTGCCGACGCCATTGGCGCCGATCACGGCAACGATGCTGCCGACGGTCACGCACAGGGACAACTCGGTGATGGCCTCGAGCCCGCCGAAGCGTTTTGAGACCGCCTGAAGAACCAGTTGGTCGGTCCTTTTGGCGAATCTTGAGGATGACACGCCGCCGGTATCGGGCCGCGACGGCGGCCTTGGGCGGTCACCGTCGCGACCGAAGGACCGACGATCTGTCAGACCATCGGGCCTTGATGGTGACTCATCAAGGCTGCCCTCAGACGCCGGGCGGGCGCATCCGCGCCCCCTAGAGTCCACACACTGGGGCTTCGCGTCCACGAGGACGCGGGGCCGCCGTCGCGGCCCGAGGACCGGCGATGTGTCAGGATCAGGGCTCGTCGGTATCATAACCGCGGCCTCCGGGCTCGGGTTGGCGGAAAGGGCGGCGAAGGCGGCGGTCCCGTTACCGGGATCAAAGACAACGCCTGCGCCAGCCACGGCCACACGCCGCCCGATCGCAGCCACACCAAAAGCATCAGAACGATGCCATAGCCGAACAGCGTCAAACCCGGAACCGGATGGCCCAGCCGATGCGCCAGCCACGCCAAGCCCTGGTCCAAGGGAAGCAGGACAAAAGCACCGACAACCGGCCCTAAAACCGTGCCAAGCCCGCCGATTACCGCGCATAGAGCGATTTCCAGGGATTGACTGGCCGAAAACACGCTATCCGGCACCAAAGATCCCGAAGAAAACGCCAAAAATACCCCCGCCGGAGCGGTCAGGGCCGCCGAAATCGCCATGGCTGACAGGCGGGTTCGGAACACATTGACCCCGATCGCCGCCGCCATCATCGGATTATCCCGTGCTGCCCGCCAACGATATCCCAGGCCCGAGCGCTACAGCCCTTGGATGATGACCAGAACGGTCAGCGTCAACAACAGGATCAGGGAATAGGCCGATCCGAAGCCGTTGTTGTGTGGGTCGGAAGCCGGATGAGCCGCCGTGACCGGGGCGGACGACAGCAGCCACCCAAGCGCACCGCCCACACTCTCCAAATGATCGGCGGTGACCCGGCAGGCTTCGGCTCCGGTTAAGGTCAGGATGGCAAAGGACAATTCTGGCCGTTCGGTGCGCAGCGCCAATGCCCCCAGGATGGTTCCGATCAGCCCGACCAACGGCGTCACCAGAATGATCGCAATTCCGCAGCTCACGCCCCAATGCAGACACAACCCCGCCGCAAAATAAGCCCCCAGTCCGACGAAGAGGGTATGACCAAGGGATAGCGGCCCCGCGAAACCGGACACCACATTCCAGGCTTGGCCAACATAGGCCAGCCACAGGGTCGAGGCGACGACGGTCACGGTCTGGGGCTCGGCCCATTCGGGCAGTGTGACCAGACCCGACACGGCACCCAAGCCCAGCACACGGCCTTGCCATGTGGTGGCCGTCAGCACATCGTCACACAGGGCGATTGTCCCGCGCGCCAATCGTTCGGGTAGGCTTCCCAACCACCCCAACCCGTGGCCGAGTCCCCACGCCAACGCATCAACTCCGGTTTCGAACAGAATGGCGGCTCGTTCCCGCGCCAGCCCCCACAGATCGTCCTGCATTTCTCCTTGTGGATCGGGCTCCTGTGGATCATGCCGGCCTTCCAGGGCCGATGCCTCTTCAGGATCGGCAAGGCCCTGACGAGCGGGCTTCAGGGCGCGGACCCCCAAAACCAGAATCAAAAGCCCGTATCCAGCCAGACTTTGGAAGGCCGGTGCCCAAAAGGCCTCGGCCAAAGCCTCAACCATCCCGACCAGTAACCCGGCCACCAACACCCCGCCCGTGCTGTCAAAACCGCCGATCAGGGTGACAATCAAGACCGTCGCGAAACACTCGGGCATTAATTCGGGCCCAATGTCGATGATCTGGGTCAACAGACAGCCCGCCACCCCGGCCACCCCGGCGCCCAACCCAAAAACCACGGCTTGAAGCCATCCCAGATTCAAGCCTGCTACGCGGGCTCCGAACGGATTGTCGGCGCAAGCCCGAATGGCTTTGCCGGTGCGACTGATGTTGAAGAAAAGAAACAGGGCGATAATCCCCAGCACCGCCACCCAGGCCGCCCGAACCCGCAATCGGTCCAGCGAAAAGGGGCCGATCACCAGGGTATCGCCGACATAGGGCAGATGCAGGCCGCGTGGCGGGCCGCCGAAGAGCATCGCCAAGCCTCCCGCCAGCCCCAGCGTCAACCCGGCGAGCAGCAAGGACGGTGTCGGCTCGGGAACCGTCAGAACCCGATTCAGGATTAAGCGCTGAACCAGAATCCCAAAGACGAACAGCCCGGTCGCGTCCATCGGCAGCGCCCACAGCGGGTCGGTGCCATGGGTATTCGCCACCATCGCCGCCCCGTACATGCCAGCCACCATCAGGCCGCCATGGGCGAAATTGATCACACGCAAGGCGCCAAACACCATGGCCAACCCAACCGCCGCCAGCCCATAGACCAGCCCAGCCAAGGCGCCCGTGATCAGAATATTAAGGATGAATGCCAGAGACATCGGCCCGCATCGTCGCCAGAAACCCGCCGCATAAGAACCCGCCCCTGGCAGAACCGCAAGGGACTTTACGATGACGGGCTGGAAGACGGGGCCGGGATAGACCATCGAGCCTTGAGGGGAGCCCGGACAAGAGGCCCGTGCTCCCAGGACGCTCTCCTTATCCGCGAACCAAGGTCAAGGATTCCGGAAATGACCCACCCTTGAAGTCTGGTCGACCGGCTGGACCCTCGGCGCGTTTGGTGTAGCCGGCGAGGAACACCTGCCGGGCCAACTCCGGGGTTTGCTGAAGACTGACCTGATCTCCCAGGCACACATGCTCGCCATAACCGAAATGGAGGTAATGATAGGCCGGACGGTTGGGATCGAAGGCTTCGGGATTTTTGACCACGGTGGCGTCATGCATCGCCGAAGCGGTGGCGCACAACACAAGGCTGTTGGCGGGCAGAGTGGTTTCGCGCTCGGTCCCGGCGGCGATGGTGTAGGCCGCGACACTCTGGCGAACGATGAAGGGATTCATCGGCCAGAACCGTAGGGCCTCCCAGAACAGCCGGTCGAACGTGGCAAGATCATTGAGTTTCGCGGCGGTGATCGCTTGGGCTAACGGCCCCGGACGGTCGAGCAGAACGTCAATGGCCTGAACCGCCGCCGCCGAGGTGGTTTCAACCCCGCCCACCAGCAATCCCATGATGTTGCTCAAGAGCCGGGCTTGATCAAAGCCGATTGAAGGCGGGGTTTCCAAACGTAGCAGCCGGGACACAATGTCGTCAGCCTTGGGATCGCTGGCTACCCGTTGACGACGTCCAGGCAGAATGTTGTTCAAATAGATGAACATCTCTCGTCCGGCCTCGAGATTCGCCTGATGAATCGCCGGGTCATCGGTCAGATTATGGAACATGTCGTTTTGGGTGGCGTAGGACCAGCGCATCATGGTGGCGTCGTCCGGCCCCGAAAACCCGAAATAAGCCCCGGTCAGGCGCACAGGGACCAGCCGAGTCAACTGGCTGACAATCTCCAGCCGGCCATCCGAAGACGCTCCTTCGGCAATGGCGGTTTTGGCCAGGGCCGCAACCTGAGCCCGCACCCCGTCCATGTCCGATTGCTGGATCAGCGCCCGCAGGATCCCTTTATCGCGCTGGTTGTATACGGTACCATCTCGCGCCAGCATAAAGGGGCCTACCGAGGGGTCCATCTTGGGAGCATAGGGCCGAACGGTAAACACCAGATTGCGGGAGAGCGCCTCTTCCACATCGGCAAAGCGCGTCAACAACACAGGCCCCGGTGAAACCAGGATCGGGCGTTGGCTCCGCAATTCGGCGTACAGTTCCAACGGTTTGGTCGCCAACCAAGCATACAGCAGCTTGACCTGATTTTCAGGCGAAGCGGCGTCATAGGCCGGCAAAAAAGCAGACGTATCCAGGCTGGTGCTCATGGCATCCCTTTAAACAATGGCTGTTGACCCAGGACCGAGAGGCAGAAAAGCGAAAGGGTGCATACCGTTTTATGATACGGTTTTGGGATATAAAGTGTCGCGATATAATCGTATCGCGCTTATCATAATTCAAGTGATACTATCAAATCCTAAGATCAATAGCATAAGGATTACAATCGTATGCGATCTCTTGTTATTCCGATACTGCTAGCCTGCGGTATCGTCGACGGTTGCGCGCCAAGTTTGCCACCGGCCCCGCCGGTTAAACAGGTGCGTTGGCTTGATCAGAATTGGAATCCAAACGAGCGTCACTGGTTTCATCACGCGAGTCAGGGCACTTCAACCTTCCCGGTTCCGTACAAGTGGTTTGTTTCGCTGGAGCAACCGAAAATCTGGCTGTGGGGCGACGCCCCAATGCTGGTGGATGAAGAGTATCTCCGGCAATTCGGCTTCATCCCCAGCCCCCGTACCGTCGAGGGGCAGGCCAATCAGGGGAATGACGCTGGCGCCGGTTATCAGGCCGCCTATGGCCAAAAACCGGAAGACGCCAATCCCGATGCACTGCCGGTGGGCTTTGCCATCACCAAGGGCTACACGGATCCGACCACCGGCCAGCCGGTTCCCGATCAGTTGGGCCTAAGCTGCGCCGCCTGCCACACCGGCCATCTTGACTATAAGGGCACCAGCCTGCGCATCGACGGCGGTCCCGCCACCGTTGATCTGGGTAAGTTCCGCACCGTTTTGGGGTTGGCGCTGGCGTACACTGGTTACGTTCCGGGCCGCTTTGATCGTTTTGCCGAGCGGGTTTTGGGGCCGGATGCCACTCCGGCGGCAAAAGCCGACCTAAAGACGGCCTTTGACAGCCTGCTGGCCAAAGGCAAGCAAGTGTCGGACGCAGAAAAGCCCGTCACCGACACCAACGCCGAAGAAGGCTTTGGTCGACTCGATGCCCTGACCCGGATCGGCAACACCGTTTTTGCCGAAGACCTGATCGGAGCACCGGCCACTGGGTTCAATTGGCTGGATAATTTCGCGCCGATCGTCGCTCCGGTGAAATTCCCCCCCACCTGGGATATTTCTTGGTTCGACTGGGTCCAGTACGACGCTTCGATTCAACAGCCGATGATCCGCAATGCCGGCGAGGCCATGGGCGTCAATGCCAAGATCAACCTGACCAACCCCGATCGTCCACTCTATAGCTCGTCGGTCCAGACCGACAGCATCTTTCAGATGGAACAACAGATTGCGGGCCAATATCCGTTGCAGGCCGACGGCAAGCCCCCGGCTTTCAGCGGTCTCTTGTCGCCGAAATGGCCCGAGGACGTGTTGGGCAAGATTGATCCGGTCAAGCAGGCCAAGGGACACGCCCTCTATCAAGAGATATGTCAGGGCTGCCATCTGCCGCCGGTCAAGGATCCGGCCTTTTGGTCGCCGGCCTTGTGGACCACACCCAATCAGTATGGCCAAAGCTATCTTAAGCTGAAGACCATCGATCTTAAGGTCATTGGTACCGATCCTGGCCAAGCCGACATCCTGCCCAACCGTAAGGTTAAGCTGCCGGCTTATCTTGGGGTTGATCCTGCGACTTTGTGTAACGGCAAACCTGGACAGCCGGTCACCGAAACCCTGTTTGCCTTTGCGCTTGGCTATGCCGTCCAAAAGACCGTGGATACTTGGTATACCGAGCACAAAACTCCGCCAGCCACTCAAGCCCAAATGAACGGCTACCGCCCGAATTGCCTCCAAGCCAAGCCGTTCTACAAGGCCCGGCCTTTGGATGGAGCTTGGGCGATTCCGCCTTTCCTGCATAATGGCTCGGTCCCGACGCTCTATGACCTGCTGTCGCCGGTCGCGGAACGTCCCCAGGTCTTTTGTGTTGGCAACCGTGAGTACGACCCGATCAAGGTTGGTACGACCACAGAATGCGTCAGCGGCACCACCACCATTGACACCCGCATTGCTGGAAATCACAACACCGGCCATGAATTCCGCGACGCTCCTGGAACGGAAGGCGTGATCGGTCGTGCTCTTTCGGTGGATGAACGCTGGGCTTTGATCGAATACCTCAAGAGCCTGTAAGACCTCGGGCCTTGATGGTGACACATCAAGGTTGCCCTCAGACGCCGGGCGGGCGCATCCGCGCCCCCTAGAGTCCACATACTGGGGCTTCGCGTCCACGAGGACGCGGGGCCGCCGTCGCGGCCCGAGGACCGGCGATGTGTCATTGTTATGGGCCGCCGGTAACAACACACCCAAGGGGGCTTTGCCCCCTTGGCTTTCGCAGACCGGCACCCGCAAGGAGGCTATTGGCCTTTTGCGGGTGTGGGCGGAGCCTACGAAACCCTTAGCGCCGATCGAGCACCGTCTTCGATCCTGACGTCCGATTCAACACCGACGTCTGGTCCGACGTCTGGGGCTGGCTTTGGAACCAACGCACGGTGTCGGCAAGGCCGGCGGCCAGGGGGATGGCCGGCACGAAACCCAAATTTTGGGAGGCTTTGGCAATGTCGATCCGGCGAACCGGGATGGCCACGGGCTTGGTTGGGTCAAAGCGAATCTCGGCATTCTGGTGCCCGCTGGCCGCCAGAATCTGAGACACCAGAGCCCGAACGCTGATCGCCTCGCCGTAAGCGATATTGACCGGATCACATGTCCCGGCCTTTTCCAGAGCCAGCAAACAGCCTCGAGCGAAATCGGTGACATGCAGAAAGTCCCGCACCTCATCGCCGGTGCCCCACACCACAAAGGGGTTTTCCTTGGCGGCGGCGCGGCGGATCAAGGCCGGCACGACGTGGCTGGAGGCCAAGTCGAAACGATCGCGTGGCCCGTAAACGGCGCCAGGACGGACAATTACGGGCGAAAGAGACGAGCGTTGAGCAACAAATTCAGCCTGCCGTTCCAGATAACGGCGCATCCAACCATAGCCGTGATAAGCCGGATGAACCGGACCGTCCCAAAAGTCTTGTTCTCGCACCGGATGATCAAAGGCAGGATAGCCGGTACTGCTGCTGAAAATGACAATTCGTTTGACCCCGGCGGTCCAGGCTGCCCACAACAGATTGGCGGTGATGGCCAAAAGGTCAGACAACCCGGCCAGAATATCCTGAGGCCCGACCCCAGCGGCGCCAACCCCGCCAGCGGCATGGATCACGGTGTCAATCCCCTCCATGGCGCGCAAACAGGCGTCGCGTTGGAACAGATCGACCGGGCACAGCTCTAGCCGAGGGTCTTTGATCGGTGGCGGGCGCCGATGGACGGTGATCCGCACCTGAGCCCCTGCGGCCAGCAGAGCTTCGGCACAATGACTGCCGATAAAGCCGGTGCCGCCGGCCACAAGGCAGGAGCGGCCCGCGAAGAAAGCAGCGGAAGGTTGTGTGATCATGTTCTGGTCAACCTTATGGGCGCTAGGATCGGGTTAGAGAGTCTTGGTCGATTCTGCCCGGTGTCGTCTCACCGCGATCAGCAAAGGAAAGTAACCATGTCATACCCTCGAGCCTTGATGAGTCATACCGGCGAGCCCTGATACTGACACATCGTCGGTCCTCTGGCCGCAACGGCGCGGCCCCGCGTCCTCGTGGACGCGAAGCCCCAGTGTGTGGACTCTCGGGGGCGCGGATGCGCCCGCCCGGCGTCTGAGGGCAGCCTTGATGAGTCACCATCAAGGCCCGATGGTATTAGTCGGTCTGTTTGCCGGTATGATTGACTTCCGCCAGCCCCACGCGCACATTTGCCGAAGGTTTCCGGGACTGTGAAGGCTTCGGCGCGGGTTGTGGCAAGAGGGATGCGGTCATGGTCTACGAGTTGGCGGCCAGTTCTTGGGGGCCGGAGGAAGTCGACGCGCTGAATCAAGTCATCGCCGGCGACCGTTTTACCATGGGCGCGCGGGTTGCCGAGCTGGAACAGCGGTTTGCCGCGACTTTTGGCAAGCGCCACGGTGTGATGGTCAATTCTGGCTCCTCGGCCAATTTGATTTCGGTGGCGGCGCTCTTTTTCAAAAAAGATCGGCCCCTTCAGCGGGGCGACGAAGTGATTGTGCCGGCCATTTCGTGGGCCACCACCTATCATCCCCTTCAGCAATACGGCCTCAAGCTGCGCTTCGTCGATGTCGATTTGGAAACTCTAAATCTCGACACCCGTCAGTTGGAAGCGGCCCTGACTCCCCAGACCCGGATGATTGTGGCGGTCAGTATCCTGGGCAATCCGGCGGCCCTGGACGTCATTCGGGCCTTCGCGGATCGTCACGGGCTGTATTTCCTGGACGATAATTGCGAATCCATGGATGCCGAACTGCCAGATGGACGGAAAACCGGCACATTGGGCGACCTCAACACGTTCAGCTTCTTTTTTTCGCACCATATCTCGACCATGGAAGGTGGGATGGTGCTGACCGATGATCTGGAACTGTGCCATCTGCTGCGCGCCCTGCGAGCGCATGGCTGGACCCGCGACCTGCCGGCGGACAGTCCGTTATTCGAGCCGCGCGATGATGACTTTTTCGAAGCCTATCGCTTTATCCTGCCGGGCTATAATGTTCGCCCCCTGGAGATGGCCGGCGCGGTGGGGCTGGTCCAGTTAAGCAAGCTTCCGGGTTTTACCGCTCAAAGGCGCAAAAACTTGGCCCTGTTTCAGTCCCTGTTTGCGGGCGATGATCGGTTTATTATTCAACGGGAATATGGCAAAAGTTCCAGTTTTTGCTTTACCCTCATTTTGAATCCCGAACGGCAGCCGGATCGCAAACGGGTACTGGCCGCGCTGAAACAAGCCGAGATCGGCTATCGAATCATCACCGGCGGAAATTTTCTCCGCCATGACGTCATTCGCCATTATGATTATAGTCTTGTCGGTTCTATGACAAATGCTAATATTGCCCATGACTTTGGATTCTTTGTCGGGAACCATCCCTTTGATCTCACTCCGCAGATCGAACACCTGCGCGAGGTGCTGGATCAAGCATGTGCCTGAGCCTTCAATGTGGTCAAGAGCCCCTGTGGCCCTTGGAACCCGTGACTAGGGGACGTCAACAGCCTTGTCTCAGCGATCCGCCTTAGCCGCTCGCGGCGGCCTCATCATCGCGATCACCGTCGGCCTCGCCGTCTGTCTGACCGGCGTCTTGAGTGGTTTTAAATTCTCCAGCTTGCTGGGGCAGGCGGTGACGTCCCGCATGGAGGTCATGACCGGCACCGTGACCGCCGAGGCCGAGTTGGGCCTCACCTTGGGGTTGCCGCTGGCTAACCTCGTTGACCTGCAAGCCCTGGTCGAGCGACAGGCCGCCGACGATTCTCGTGTGGTCGCCCTGTCGATCTTCGATGAAACCGGGCAAACCCTGTTTTCGACACCCAAGGATGCGGTTGGCAGCGTCATCCCCCAGTCCTGGCGAACCGCCTGGCAAGGAGCCGGGACCGGGCATTGGATTGTGGTGTCCGGAGATCGCACCGTGGTCGGAACCATTCTGCATGGTCCCGACGGCGAAGCGGTCGGCGGGGTCGCCCTGGGCTATGTCAATAGCAGCCTGCACAAGAAGGTGCGTGGGGTCATCAAAAGTCTGATGCCCGAATGGATCATCCTGATCGCGGGGTCGGTGCTGGCGGCATTGCTGGCCGGGATTGCCACCATTCGGTTGACGGTGGGCGGTAGCAAGCCGTTAGCCGAGCGGGTCCGTCCCTTGGGGTTACGGCTGGCTGGCATCACCTTGGCGGTTCTGCTCTCGGCCTCGGCCATCACCGCCTGGAAGGCGTTGACGGCGTTCGAGCCGGTGATCCTCCCCGAAGTCACCCTGAAGGCGGCGGCAGTCGGTGGGACTCTGACCGGAGAGATCGAACGGGCCCTGCTGTATGACATTCCCCTCAACCGCCTGCCCGGCGTGGATACGGTCTTTGATACAACCTTGAAGGCCAATCCCGATATCGCCTATCTGACCTTGAGCGACCCATCCGGTCGTCGCTTGGCGGGGGCCGGAGTGGGCATGCCCGACGCGCTTTCCGAAGCGGCAACGGGTGCGGCGGCGGGGTCGTCCCAGGCTCCACCGGGGTATTTGGTGACACAACTCCCGATCACGGCGGGAACGAGCCTTCAGGGAACCCTGGATGTTGGCGTCGACCGATTGGTGGTCGCGCAGGTGGCGCGGGACTTGGCCCTTGATATTGGCTCGGTGCTGCTGGCTTCGGTGCTGATCGCCTTTGAGCTGGTGCTGGTGGTGGCGGCTCGGGCGGCCAATGCGGTGGGAACGGCGGCACGTTCTCGTCCGGGTTCGTCCGAGCCTGCCCAACCCACGGATTTGACGTTGATCCGTTTGCCCTTGTTTTTATTCTGTTTGTCCGAAGAGATATCGCGGCCATTCTTTCCGTCTTTCTCCCGAAGTTTCGCCGATGGCGTGCCGTGGTTGTCGCCGGATCTGGTGGTGAGTCTGCCGATTACCGTCTTCATGCTGGTGTGGGCGGTGTCTCAGCCTTTGGGGGCCTTGTGGTCGGAACGGATCGGTCGCCGCCGAGCCATTATCATTGGCGCCCTGTTTGCGGCCTTTGGGTTGGCCATGACTGCGATCGCGGCGACCCTGTATGATCTTTTGCTGTGGCGAACCCTGACCGCGCTGGGTTATGGCATGGTGTTGATTGCCGCCCAGGGGGCGGTGATCGACCAGACGGGGCCGCGCCAGCAAGCCACCGGATTGTCGTTAGTGATTGGTGGTCTTGTTGCTGCGGGCGTGTGTGGTCCGCTGATCGGCGGCATCATTGCCGATCAGGTTGGTTTCCGTCCGACCTTCCTGTTCGGAGCCGGGTTGGCATTGGCGGCGGCGGCTGTGGTGGCGCTGGTTCTGCCTCGGGCCACCGCGCCGGTCAAATCCGGCTCTGCGCCCTCATCCGCCGACTGGCCGGTGCTGATCCGGTTGGGATGTAACCCGCGATTCCTGGCTTTGACCTTGTTCAGTGCCATTCCGACCAAAATCGCCGCTACGGCCTTGTTATTTTATCTGGTGCCGCTGTTTTTGGGCACGGCCGGAGCGTCCAAGGCCGATATTGGCCGCATCCAAATGCTGTACTTTCTGACCTACATCCTGATTTCGCCCCTCGTGGCCTGGTTGGCCGACCGTTACGCCGCCGGTCGGGAGCTGGTGGCGTTTGGCGGCTTTGCCACTCTGTTAGCCGTCCTACCCTTGCTGATTTCCGATAGCCTGTGGGTTTCGGCTACGGCTATGGTTCTGTTTGGATTGGTGCAAACGCTGATCGGGGCTCCGCAATTGACCCTGGTCTTTCAGGTCTCAGAGCCAAGGGCAGACGGCTCTCGACCGGATGCGGTCCCGACTTTAGGAGTGTTCCGGCTGATTGAGCGGATCGGGGCTGCCGTCGGTCCCTTGATCGCGGTGATTCTGGCCATCACTCTGTCGTATCGGGAAGCAATCATCGCCATCGGCCTGTTGTGTAGCCTTTCGGCGCTGTTGTTCCTGATCGCTTTTCCCAAGGCGGCCCTGCCTCCTCCCTCGCTTCGGCCAACGGAGACCATGCCATGAGGACGCTCACCCGCCGTCGCGCGCTGGGTCTGGTCGGCGCTGCCGGTGCCGCTGGTCTGTTGCCAGGGGCCGCCGCTATGGCCGCCGCCCCCCCACCGCCCGCATCCGGGCCTTCGCCTTCGCCCAGCCCGGCATCGTCCCTTTTGCCCCGAGGCACCCAACCCTTCCATATCTATATGGTGTTGGGACGCGGTGAGGGCGAGAATGAGGCCGGATTCAAAGACTATCTGCATCGGCGGGGCATTCCAACCCGCTACACCATTCGTAATCCCCAAGGCGATTTGCGCCAAATGGCGGACATTCGGACCGATATTCATCAACAGCGGCCCGATCTGATCTACACCTATGGCACGCCTCAAACCCTGGGGATTGCTGGTCCGTATGATGCTCCGGCGTCGGATGGCTATATCACCGACATTCCAGTGGTGTTTACCTTCGTGGCTTCGCCGGTCGATGCCCGGATTGTTCGTGCCCTGGATCATCCTGGACGCAACGTCACCGGCACTATTCACATTGCGCCTATGACGGTTCAGTTTAATACGCTGTTGGCCTATCGAAAAATCAGCAAGCTTGGTGTTCTTTACAATCCAGCAGAGCATAATTCGGTGTTGGTGGTTGAAGAGTTGCGTCGGGAAGCTCCGCAGCATGGCGTGATTCTGTTGGAAGCGCCCGTGCCCTTGGGCACCAACGGGCAGCCCACGGCGGCCGTGATCCCGGACCTGATTCATAGTTTGGCGAAGCAGGGGGCCGAGATGCTTTATATCGGCCCGGATACCTTCGTAGCCGGTATCAATCGCGACGTTGTTGCGGCGACCGCGCTGGCCGACCGTTTACCGACTTTTTCGGTGACCGAAACCATCGTCCGCAAAAATGGTGCGCTGTTCGGTTTGACCAGCAGTGCCTCCGCCATTGGTCGCTTTACAGCCCTCAAGGCGGCCAAAATTCTGGTGGATGGCAAGAAGCCGGAGGACATTCCGGCTGAAACCTTGCAACGTTTCTCCATTCTTATCAATATGCCGACCGCACGGGCTCTGGAATTCTACCCACCCATGGGGTTATTAAATCTGGCTGAAGTGATCCATGATTAGGCAAAAGCCAGACTCTTTGATTTTTTCGTTATCTTCTGGTTTGGTGGCACGGGAACTCGGTCCCGATGATGCCGAGGCACTCCGGGCCTTGCGCCAGCATGTTCTGGAGACTCTCGAGAACCCGGATTATTATCGGGTTGAGGGAGAGACCGGCGATTGGATCACCGATCATTTCGCGGGACGTGGGGTGGTGATCGGCATCTTTGCCGAAAAGGCGCTGGTTGCTTATGGGGCGCTAGGCCTACCGGGGCCAGGCGAGCCCAACCGGGGTGCCGATTTGCCGTTGCCCCCCACCGAGTGGCCGTGGGTTGCTCATTTGACGTCGGTCATGGTCGCGCCGAGCCATCGCGGCTACGCTTTGCATCCGTGGCTCTTGGCACAACGCCTTAAAATCGGGGCCGAACGAGGGCGGCGGCATTTTCTGACCACGGTGTCGCCCCGCAATCACCCCAGTTGGGGCAATCTGGTTGCTCATGGCGTCTATATCAAACGCTTGATCCAAGTGGGTGATTTGGTGCGCTGCCTTGTTCACCGGGATACGGCGGAGACGGTTCGGTTCGAAGGGGCTGAAACCTGCCCCTGTTGGGATTTTGACCGTCAGCGGGCGCTCTTGGCTGACGGTCAATGGGTCTGGGGGAAGGACGAGGGATCCGATGGGCAGGCTTTGATGAGGTTTGGCCGACCCATTCCTCTTGAGACCGGCGAGCGATAACAATGACACAGGGCCGGTCCTCGGGTCGCGACGGCGGCCCCGCGCGCCCATGCGCGCGAAGCCAAGGGCGCGGATGCGCCCGCCCGGCGTCTGAGGGCAGCCTTGATAAGTCAACATCAAGGCTCGATGGTATGAGACCGACGATATGTCTTGTCGGGCGTTGTTTAAAGATTTTCGATGATCTGGGGGTTGACGGAGCCAAGGCGGCTTCCCAACTAGAGGGGCGTGGGCGGATGCCGAATGTCGGGTCCGTCCCAGGGATGCGAATGTTGGCGTGGCCTGAACGGCACGTCGCGGCCTGGGGTCCGGTGGGCACTCGGGGCACGCCAGAATGTCGCGCGTCAAGAGATCGCTCATGAGGAGGATCACTGTCATGCGTACCTACGATCTGTCGCCGCTGTTCCGCTCGACGGTTGGATTTGACCATCTGACTCGGGCCTTGGATGCGGCCTTACAGCTCAATGATAACACCCTGTCCTATCCGCCGTACAATATCGAAAAGATCGGCGAGGATGCGTATCGCATCTCGATGGCGGTGGCTGGTTTCAGTGCCGAAGACATTGAGATCGTGACCAACGAGGGTGTGCTGGTGGTCAAGGGCAAAGCCAAGCCCGAAGAGGAAGGGGCCACCTATTTGTATCGCGGGATTGCGGCCCGCGCTTTCGAGCGGCGCTTCCAGCTTGCCGATTACATTCGGGCCAATGGCGCTCGCCTCGAGAATGGCATGCTGTCGGTCGACCTCGTTCGCCAAGTGCCCGAGGCCCTGAAGCCCCGCCGCATCGACATCACCGCCGTTGGGACCGCCGATCGGGCCCGGCTGACGGAACAGAAAGCAGCGGCGTGACGACGTCCCATCGTTCGAGGGTCACGCCTTGCTGAGGTCGGCCTTCTTCTGAAGGTCAGCGTTCAGGCCCCATCGGCGGGAGTCCGCCGGTGGGGCCGATTCTTTGCTCCTCGCGTGTCGATCCAAGAGAGTACCAACCGCCGCCATCCCTTGATACACTGGGGCTGTGCCGGCTTTCCCTCCCCGCCACCGGCTGGCTTGTGCCTTGTTCGGATCGCTCCATGACGACCTTCCGTAGTTTGGTCTTCGTCCTTGCCTTGCTGGGCGGAGGTGTGTCTGTGGCCCGCGCCGAAACTGCTGGCGTTCAGCCCAGCGCGCTCCAATCTACCGCCCTTTCGGATGCTGAAGCCGCCGATGCCGCCTGGAACGGTCCCGGAGACCTGTACCGCATTATCGCCACCTCGACCGGCGTGCTGGCTGGGGCCGGGCTGATGAGCCTGTTCATTGATGGTTGGGTGCTCGACGCCTTCACCTCCAGCGGCGGCTTGTCGGCTCGAGAAGCCGTCGCGGTGGTTCGGGATCTGGAAAGCCAGGGGGGGATTGAAGCCGCAGCGATTCTCCTCGCCGGTCTCGCCGGCGGCCTCGTGGCTGACCATGTTTACGCTGATGCTGGCCATGTCCTGCCGGGTGCCCTTGAGTCCGCCCAAGCCACTCTTCAGCCGACCGTAAACGTGATGGGCGAAACGTGGTCTCGTAGCAGCGCGTGGTTGGGGGATCAGGTGGGTAACGCCAGCGATTGGGTCCAAGCCCGGTCTCGTGAAGTCTGGGATCAGTGGCAAATGTGGGGCAACCCAGCGGTAGAACCCGCCGGCGGCAATCGGTGAGGAGCCTAAGCCATGGTTGACAACACGAGGCCAACGGATCGAACCCGGATTGATGGCGTCCGGCCCGAAAGTCCAGGCGAACGCACCACGTCTATTCCTGCCCTGGGGGGCAGCGTCCCGGCCAATGCGCGATCGCGGCAACGCATTCCGACTATTCGCCAATTGGCGGCTTTGGTGGTGAATGGGATGTTAATGTTGCCGCGCAACTATCGCCGTGGCATGTTCCTGGATATTCTCGTCTAGGCCGGACCGCTGATCCTCGCTTGAGTCTACAAAACAGGTTCCCAAGCCTTTTTTTTCTTGTGAGACGACTTCACTTCGAATAAGCTGGTGAGGGTGGAAGAAAACCACCTTTTTCCAGAATGGAGCCAACGATGTCTGACATCACCCTTACCGCATCCGCCCGTACCGCTTTGACCTCATTGCAAGGTACGGCCAGCTTGATGAGCCGGACTCAGGGCCGGTTGACCAGCGGCTTGAAAGTGGCGAGCGCCATTGACGACGCGGTGTCCTTCTTCAAGGCTCAGGGCCTGAGTGACCGCGCCTCTGACTTCACGAATCGTAAATCCCAGATTGAGCAGGGTATTTCGTCGGTGACGGCGGCAGTCAACGGTACGACCATCGCTGGTAGCATCCTGAAGCAGATGCAAGGCTTGGTCAGTAGCGTGCGTACCGCCGACTCGAGCACGCGGGCGACCTTGACCAGCCAGTTTAACAACTTGGCGACCCAGCTCAACAGCGCCGAAGGCGACGCCAGCTACCAGGGCCTGAATCTGGTCAATAACAGCACCGCCTCATTGACCGTGTACTTCAACCAAGGTACCGGCGCGGCTCTGACCATTAACGCTCAGAACCTTAACACCTCGGTGTTGATGTCCTGCGCCAGCGCAGCGTCCAGCGGTGCTCTCAGCATCATGCTGTCGGGTGGTGGTATTGCCTCGGCAGCCGGCGGCTTCTCGATCCTATCGGACTCGACCTCGGCGGCGGCGGTTCTGAACAACCTGCAAGCCCAGCTCAGTTCGGCACAAAGCACGGTACGGGCGTCCGCGTCCCGCCTGGGTGGTAACGTTACGTTCCTGCAAACCCGCGCAGACTTCACGACCAACTACACCGGGACCATGACCACGGGTGCCAGCAAGATGACCCTGGCCGATCTCAACACCGAAGGTGCCAACCTGGTGGCGTTGCAGACCCGTCAGCAGATCGGTATTCAGTCCTTGAGCATCGCCGGTCAGCAGCAGCAGGCCATCCTGAGCTTGCTCCGGTAAGTATAGGGCGGTTTATTTTGCGATGGAGCGGGCGGAACGAAAGTTCCGCCCGCTTTTTTATGGGCGCCCTCAGACGCCGGGCGGGCGCATCCGCGCCCGCCCGGCGTCTGAGGGCGCTGCGGACGTGTCAACGTCCAAGGCCATTGGTATAAGGGTTTTTAACAGAGTGCATTGACATTGCGCAAACATGCTCATACATTACCGAAATGAGCAGATTAGTGACGATAGGTGAGGCGGCGGACGCCCTTGGAGTCTCGGTGCAGACGTTGCGCCGCTGGGAAGCCGAGGGGCGCCTTAAACCAGATGAACGGACATCGGGAGGCCAGCGGTTTGCCGATAGTTACTTAACCGGCAGCCAGCAGCGCCGATTGCTTAAGGTTTCCAAAGGAACCGCCAACGCGATTTGATCGGGCGCGTCGGCCACCAGCAACGCGTGGTCAGTATAGAGGGTTCCGGCGCGCACACCGATTACCCGATAGACCGTGTCGGCCCAACCAAAGGGATGAAAACGGTCGCCAATATGAATGGCTGCCATCCCGACGGGGATATTATGGGCTGGAATCGCCCGGCCTCGCCCAAAAGCGGGGTCACGATGATGGGGGCGTCGCCCTCTCGGGTCCATGCGTCGTGTGGTCATCGCCGGATACAACCATTGTAAAAGTGATACTTTCATTAATTTATAAGTTATTATTAGCTACGTCAAGGCAGAGACAGGTAATAAGCGTCGTTAACCATCAATAATACTATATTGGTTAACGTCTTTGCTTTATATTTGATGGGTTTACAAAAATTTTAAGATTAATTTTGAGGGCGCTCGTGCTCGCCAGCGTTTGCTCAAACGGGGTCACGGGATCGCCACGGTAAAAGGTTCGGGAGTTTCACCCCGGCACCAGCGGCGCCAAGCCTGCCGATAGGCGCTTTCGACCCGGCGGGCCAAGCCGGGAGCATCGGACAGAGGCGCGGCGGCCACCCGATCTCGTAACTCCGCTCGCAGCGACGTCAAACGCTCGGGATTCAAGGCCAGAGCCGCAGCGATCTCGAGAGAGGCCGCCGGACTCTCAGCCACCAGGGCCCCTAATCCCAAGGACTCCAAGAGACTGGCACCCACCCGCGCGGCGTGACGATCCCCTCGCACAGTCACCACCGGCACTCCCATCCACAGGGCTTCGCAGGTGGTGGTGGTGCCGTTATAGGGGAAAGGGTCTAGGGCGATATCCATGTGATGGTAGGTCTCGAGATGACTGGCGGTATCGGCCATCCAGCCCTGGGAGACAATCCGTTCGGCCCCAATGCCATGGCCAGCGAAAGCCGCCCACAAGGCGTGTTGCACGCTTGGACAGGAGAGTTGCCGGCTCTTCACCAACAAGCGGGCCGAGGGGAGCCGATGCAGCAAAGCGGCCCACTGTTCGATCACCTTTGTGTTGATCTTGTTGAGATTATTGAAGGAGCCGAAGGTTATAAAGCCCTGACGGAGAACCGGCGGCGGTTTAACATCGGGAGTCTGGGACGCTCGATAGCATAAAAAACTCGGCCCCAGTCGGATCAGGGCTTCGCACGAGAGCGGATCGGCACTCCCCACCGGATCGGTGACGATGTCCACCAAACGATAATCCATGGCCGATAAGCCGGTGGTGGCAGGATATCCGAGCCAGGTCATTTGCAGCGGGGCTGGTTTTCGGGCAAAAACCGGCAGCCGATTAAAGGCCGAATGACCGGCCAGATCTACCAGAATGTCGATCTCATCCGCATGGATTTGTGCCGCCAGGGCCTCGGTGTCGATCCCGACGGTTTCGCGCCAAACCGCCATCTGAGCCCGAAGCGTGACCGTAATCGCATCCGGGCGAGCGGTGTTGGAATAGCCATAGAGAACAACTTGGCTCCGATCATGGGCTTCAAGCAGCGGCAAGACGAAATGCCCGACCACATGATCTCGGAAATCACCGGAGACATAGCCAATCTTGAGCCGACGTTCGGGGTCTCGAGACTGGCGATGGGGGAGCTTCGCGCCTCTGGCCATCCGATCAAGCCGGACACCAAAAGCGCGATGCTCGGCTGTCAGTCGAGCCGCTGGAAACTCTGGAAGGTAATTTAGGGTCATCAATAGATTACTATGGGCCTCGGTGCACTCTGGCTGGTGTCTTAAAGCCCGGCGATATTCGGTCACCGCCTGATCAAGTTGCCCCAATTCTTGCAGCCCCTTGCCCAGCGTGTTCAAGGCTTCGACCAAATCGGGTTTGATCGCCAAAGCCTGTCGGACCCGCGCCACGGCTTCGTCAAACCGGCCCAAATCCAACAGGGCCGCACCCAGGTTATTCAAAGTTTCCGCATGATCGGGCCAGATGGCCAACACCCGCTCGAACGCCACCACCGCCGCCGCCGAGCGCCCTTGCGCCTGCAACACATTGCCCAAGTTATGGCGAGCGCCGGCATAGTCGGGCTTTAGCTCCAACGCCTGCCTATAGGACGCAGCGGCCTGATCCAGCCGCCCCCAGGCAAGCCAAGCATTGCCCAAGGTATTGAAATAAACCGGCTCTCGGTCATCGCAGGCGATGGCTTGATTCACCAGCGCCACCGCCTGCTCGGGCCGCCCGGTCTGAAGCGCCACCGCTCCCAGCCGATGCCGGCATTCGGCATAATCGGGCGCCACCACCAAAATCCGCTTGTACCAAGCCTCGGCCTCGGTCAAACGACCGGCCTCATGCAAGGCAACGGCCGTGCGGAAGGCTTCGCCAACGGTAGTCATGGAGACGTCCAAGAAACTGGCGTTGGCCGACTCTTCCCGCTTCTGAGCGGTAACGGATTTGGAGCCCGTCCGGGTTCCCCATTCCTCACCCCAATCCCCGCGCCTGAGGGTTGTCTAAGAACCAGCGATAGGTGGCGGCCAGTCCTTCGGCCAACGAGGTTTGTGGTTGCCACCCCAAGCCGGTGAGCAAGCCGATATCCAGCAATTTGCGAGGAGCGCCATCGGGCTTGCTGGGGTCAAACACGAATTCGCCGGTAAAGCCGATCACGTCGGCCATGAGCGCTGCAACCTCGCGAATGGTGACGTCGGTTCCACAACCGACATTGACATGACTTTCATCGGAATAGTTTTTCATCAGGAAGACCAGCGCATCGGCCAGGTCATCGCAGAATAAAAACTCTCGTTTGGGTTGGCCGCTGCCCCAAATTTCCACGCTTGGCTGGCCAAGAGTCTTGGCGCGGTGGATTTTGACCATTAAAGCCGGCAAGACATGACTGTTTTGGAGGTCGAAATAATCACCGATCCCGTACAGATTGGTCGGCATCGCCGAAATAAAATCACAGCCATATTGTCGCCGATAGGCTTGGCACAGCTTGATCCCGGCGATCTTGGCCACCGCATACCACTGATTGGTTGGCTCCAAAGGCCCTGTCAGCAGGGCTGGTTCGCTCATCGGCTGGGGGGCTTCGCGCGGATAAATGCATGACGACCCTAAAAACAGCAGCTTCTTCACCCCCAGGCGATGGGCAGCATGAATAATATTGGCTTCAATCATCAAATTATCATAGATGAATTCAGCCGGACGCGAATTGTTGGCATGAATACCGCCAACCGTTGCCGCCGCGACAAAAATCATCTCGGGTTTGGCGGTTGCCATCCAGTCTTCGACTTCGCTTTGACGGCGCAAATCGACATCCTGACGACCGGCGGTCAAAATCTCGCAGGGCTCCAGAGCCAATCGCCGGCAGATCGCCGCTCCGACCATGCCGCGATGACCGGCAACCCAAACCCGCCGTCCGGCCAGCGAAGTGGTGCCTTGTGATGTTTCCGTGGGTGCCATGAGGGGCTCTGTTCATAATAAGGTTGGAGCTGGCGGCGACCGGGGATGACCCCGCGAGAGCGGCCGGGTCAGGGACCAAGCCTCTGGTCGCCGGAAGCGAATGCCGGTACGATAGCGCGCCCGCCTGCTATCGTCCATGTTCCCCGCGCCAGAAAAGCTTACACATGCCGGACACCGTTACGATATCTCCCGCGCTTCAGCCCCGAGCAGAATGGTTACGGCAGCGGATCGCCAGCGAAGCCGGGCGAACCGCGAATACCGTGCTGGGGCGGACTCGCAGGCTTGGCCGGCTGCATGTGCTGAAGGATCCTGGGATCACCATCGTCCTGAAGGCGGTGGGCCTGCATGCTCGAGCCCTGGCCAACGCACAGAACCTACAGCTCCGAACGCTGGAGCTGACCTTTCCAACTTTGCCTGCCGCTTTTGACGGCTACACTCTGATGCATTTGTCCGATCCTCATGTCGGCACCATTGAAGGACTGGTCGAGCGAGCGGCGGCACTGATAAAACAGCATCCGGTGGATTTGGCGGTTCTGACCGGAGACATTCAAACCTTTGGGCGGCCTAAGGTTTCCGAGGCGGTTCGACGGCTTCAGCCGATGCTGGCCGCCCTTCAAAGTCGGGATGGCGTCGTCGCCGTGCTGGGCAACCATGACAGTCATGATCTGGCCGAAGCCCTGGAGCAGGCGAATGTTCGAGTTCTGGTGAACCAGCAGGCCGTGATCACGCGCGGCGCGGCTCGCCTGACCCTGGTCGGCACCGATGATGTGCGCTATTTCTACACCGAAGAGGCCGTTCGGCTGTTGGAGGTTCCGCCATCCGGTTTTGCGATTGCGTTGGTTCATAGTCCGGAATTGGCCGATGTGGCGGCACAAGCCGGCTATGCTCTGTATTTGACCGGGCACACTCACGGCGGCCAAATTGCCTTGCCCGGCGGATGGCCGTTGATCACCTCGACCCGGCGATTGCGGCGACTGTCAGCAGGGCTCTGGTGGATGGGGGCGATGCAGGGGTATACCTCGTCCGGCATCGGCACTGGGCCGGTGACGGCGCGCTTCAACTGTCCTCCGGAAATTGCCCTCATTCGCCTTCGCTGCACCGGGGCATAATGTCGGGGGCCGCTCCCCCGGTCATCGACGATTTGACCAGAACGATCACGCAGGCATGACCATGGCTAGCCGTAGCAAGAACAAAGACATTCAAGAGATCGATATAACCCCATTCGAGCATGATAAATTGGATCATGCCCTCGCCATGTTGATCGCCGCTATCGGAGATCAACCCGATAAAGAGCAAATTGATAAAATCATCGAAGATTTCATCTTTGATTTCGATACGTGCTTTCGCCATCAAGAACACGTCATGGCCCAGGCCGCATATCGATTGCTGGTATCCCACAGCAATGATCATAGCCGAATCATGGACCTGTTAAGCAGCTTGCGTTATGCAAACATGGTCGAAATCATGCCGTGGGATGAAATTCGGCGTGCGATTCAGAATGCTTACCATCGCCATGCCGAGCTGTTTGATGATGTTTTTGCCGATTATATTCGCCTGCGAAAGGCTCTGGCCGGTCAACTGACGTAGCCGTATCGAGCCGTGATCATGACACGCCGCCGGTCCTGGGGCCGTGACTGCGGCTTTGTGCGTCTGTGCGCGTGAAGCCAAGGGTTGCGGAGGGCGTCATCCACGGAAGGCCAGGCGGGATTCGGCGATGGTGTTTATTGTGGATGGTCAGTGTGCCGCATGTCATTTTTTACAACCTGCCCGTTTTGTGATGGTTCATTGATTTCGTGGTGGTTGCGCCCATCCTTTTCGAAATGCCGCGTCTGTCGTCTTGTGCTGCGCAATCCCAGCCCCGAGCCAGAGCCATTGGCCGAACATTACGCGGAAAGTTGGTCTGATCCCGACGCACATCTCAATGAAACTGGCGGCATGGATTTCGGTCTAGCCACTCAATATACGCGGGACTTACTCAAAAGCCTGGGTCTCAGCGATGCCGTCGGGTTGCGTATTCTTGATTTTGGGGCCGGTCGGGGCTTTTTGATGTCGGCTTTGGCAGCGGCTGGCGCGACCGTCTGGGGGATTGAGCCCTACGGCTTTGATGGTCTGCGCGCCCAAGGCCAAACGGTGTTTCGAACGCTCGAAGCATTGCCTCCCGGTCTGGCCTTCGACGGAATCGTGAGCATGGATGTCCTGGAGCATCTGTATCAGCCATGGCACAGCATCGCAGCCTTGGCGCGCTTGCTGGTGCCCGGTGGCTGGCTCTGTCTGTCCACCCCCAATCCTCGGGGACTGAACGCCCGCTTGATGCAGAGCCGATGGCGGGAGACGCACAACCAGGGACACCTTATGTTTATGGAAGAATATTGCCTGATGATGATGCTGAAGCAGGCCAATCTGTCGAGAGGCAAGGGGGTGCGCTGGTCGATCCGTCACCAAAACAGTCTGGTTCGGCATGGTGTTCAGCGCCTTCTGGAGCGCGTTGGTTTGGGGGGGACGGTGCGCGTGATCGCCGTGGGGGGTGATAGCGGCGTGCCCTAAGACCATCGGGCCTTGATGGTGACTCATCAAGGCTGCCCTCAGACGCCGGGCGGGCGCATCCGCGCCCTTGGCTTCGCGTCCACGAGGACGCGGGGCCGCCGTCGCGGCCCGATACCGGCGATGTGTCAGTATCAGGGCTCGCCGGTATAAGACCCCAATGGGCCTTGGACGTTGACACGTCGGCAGCGCCCTCAGACGCCGGGCGGGCGCATCCGCGCCCTTGGCTTCGCGTCCTCGTGCGCCCGCCCGGCATGTGAGGGTAGCCTCGATGGGCTAACATCAAGGCTCGATGGTATCCGTTCTATCCCACGGCTAAAAAGGAACCGAACATGGGCGAAACCGAAGGCTCCGTGGTTTTATATATTGCTGGCGCGGGAGGATTCGGTCGGGAAGTGGCCAGCTATGCCGCCGAGATCATCGCTGCCGGACGCTGGCAGGCGCGGTTGGGCGGTTTTCTGGACGATACGGGCGCCAATCCGGCATTTTTTGGCTGTTCCTTGCCGGTCATTAACACTATTAATGGTTGGCGCCCCAAGCCTGAAGACCGTGTGGTGGTGGCTGTTGGAGAGCCGGCAGCCCGCCGACAGGTGACTGACCGATTGATACAATCAGGGGCTCGTTTTGCGACGCTGATTCATCCCACCGCCTGGGTCGCGGCACAAGCTCGCGTGGGCCAGGGCTGCATCATCGCGCCGCTGGCGGCGGTGGCGCCCTATGCCGAGATCGGCGATCATGCGGTGATTAATGTTCATGCTGGAATTGGTCACGACGTCCGATTGGGCGCCTATTCGGTGGTGGCCCCTCAAGCGGTGCTGAACGGCTTTGTTACAACGGCGGAGGAGGTGCTGGTCGGCTCCAGTGCCGTGATCACGGCCCGCCTGAGCGTGGGGACGGGCGCCAAAATTTCTGCGGGTTCGGTGGTTTACAGCGACGTGCCCGCCCACGCCACCGCCCACGGCAACCCCGCCCGTATGGCTAGGCTACCGTAAACCGGAGGCGCCCCCAGGGAGAGCCCGAGGACCGGCGGTGTGCCAGTATCAGGGCTCGCCGGTATCATACCGGCGAGCTATAACGATGACACACTGCCGGTATCGGGCCGCGACGACGGCCCCGCGCGCCCATGCGCGCGAAGCCAAGGGCGCGGATGCGCCCGCCCGGCGCCTGAGGGCAGCCTTGATGAGTCAACATCAAGGCTCGAGGGTGACGCGTTTGTGACCGGGAAGGCTGGCTTTGGGGCGCGCCTCACCTCCCTTGCCGTTGTTGCTGGAAACCGTCACGCCGTTGAGCGATAATCGCCCCACGGTATGGTTCCGGTCGCCGCCGTGGCAAGAATTCCCGGCGGAATCGGGGGCTGTGGCAGCGTCCATCCGGGATGCGGTCTGCTCGCACACCAAGCCAAGGGAGCCTGTTCGGAGGCGGTAGAATGAAAGTCTTCGTCAAGGGCCTGAATACCTGCCCACAACGTAATCAAAAGCTGCAACAGTATCTAGCCTTTTTGCGGGAGAATGGGCACCAAATTCTCGAGACGCCTGAAGGCTGCGATCGTCTGCTGGTGTGGACATGCGGCTTTCGGGCCGATGTTCGGGACAATACGTTGCGCCAAGTGGCGGCTTATGGGGAAAACCACCCTGGTCGGGTGATGGCCACCGGCTGCTTGCCTCGGATTGCGCCTCAGGCTTTGGCGGCCTCCTGTGACGGCGAGATTTTCGCCTGGACCGACGAGACAGAGGTGCTGGAGACGCAGTTCCGCACCAATGGCCCGTCTTTGGCCGAGACCGAGCGGATTTATACCAAACCCGCCCTTTGCGCCGATGCCAGCCAATTCCGTCGCGATCACCCGGACAGCGACGTCATTTTTCATGACCAGTTTCTTCAGGTGATGGTCGCCGAGGGCTGCCCCTTCCGCTGCACCTATTGTTCCGAGCGCCTGGCTTTCCCGGAGTTTCGGAGCTTTCCCGAGACGGATCTGGTCGCTGCGGTCACCGCCCGAATGCGTGAAACCGGCCAGAAGGATGTGATCCTGATTGCCGATTGCCTGGGAGAATATGGCCGCGATAACGGTTCCAGTTTGGTGGCGCTGGTCCGTCGCCTAGCCGCCGCCGTACCGGAGATCCGGGTCAGTTTCAGCAATTTCCATCCCCGGCATTTCATCGAGGCGTTGGAGGATTACACCGCTCTGATTCAAGAAGAGCGCATTCGTCATTTGAACCTGCCGATTCAATCGGCTTCTGATCGGATTTTACATCTGATGGCGCGATCTTACACGCGGGCCGAATTGACATCGGCCTTTGATCGTTTGAACCAATTGGGCTTTACCGGGTTTGACACCCATGTCATCGTCGGATTTCCCAGCGAAACCGATGCTGAATTTGAGGAAACCGTGGCGTTTTTACTCCATCATCGGCCTCGGCATGTTTTGCTCAGTTGGTTCATGGGCTGTGAGGACGCCCCTGCGGCGCGCTTGCCGGACCCGATCCCGCCCGATGTCATGGCCCGGCGCTGCGAAGAGGCCGAAGCCCGCCTTCTCGCCGCCGGGATTCTCTGCAACAAAGAGGGCGGAGACATGATTCAAGAGCGGTTGCGACGGCTGAACCGGGTCGGTGGTCCATGAGTTTCAACGCCCAACTCCCATCCATCAGCCCGGCCAAGGCGGCGCCCGATGTGGCGGCGCTTCGGCTCGCCGCCCGGCGGGTTCGGGCAACCTGTATCCAGATGGCCCACGACGCCAAACATGGTCATCTCAAGTCGGCCCTCAGTTGCATCGATATCCTGGTGGCGCTGTACGGCGGCTTTCTTTCTGTAACCCCGGACCATCCACGCGATCCCGGACGGGATCGGCTGTTGTTCAGCAAAGGTCACGCTGTCACCGCTCTGTACGCCGTTCAAGCCCTGTATGGCTACATCCCGCCGGCGGAATTGGATGATTACTGCCGAACGGGTCACCGCTTGCCTGACCATCCCTGTCGCCACGCGCTGCCATTGTTGGAAATGTCCTCGGGCAGCTTGGGCTATGGGTTGGGGATCGGAACGGGAATGATGCACGCCATGATGCTGGACGGCAAGCCGGGCCGGGTGGTGGCTGTCTTGAGCGATGGCGAATGCAACGAGGGCAGTGTGTGGGAAGCGGCGATGTTCGCCGCCGCCCACAGCCAAAACCGCCTGCTGGCGATTATTGACTATAACGGCCTTCAGGCGGTCGGACGCAGCGCCGAGTTGATGGCTCCTACTGAAATTGCCGAGAAATTCCAGGGCTTTGGCTGGGAAGCCCGGACCATTGACGGCAATGATCTTGAGCATGTGACGGCGACGTTGGCGGACGTCCCCTTTTCTTCGGATCGTCCGTCGGCTTTGATTGCCCGAACCCGCAGTGGAGCCGGGGTTAGCTTTATGGAAAACGATCTGGCCTGGCACTATCGCGCACCGTCCGCCGAGGATTTGGCCAACGCCCTGGCGGAACTGGGAGTGGCGCCGCTGCATCGGGAGCGACGGCCATGAGGCGGGCTTTTTCCGAAACGCTGATCCGGCTTGGCCATGACGATCCGAAAGTCATTTTCCTAACCGGCGACCTCGGCTATCAAGTTTTTGACGGGTTCCGCGAAGCCTTCCCCAACCGCTATTTGAATGTCGGCGTCGCCGAGGCGCAGTTGGTCAATTGTGCCGCCGGGCTGGCGCTGGAAGGCTGGCGACCGCTGATTTACTCTATCGCCTCCTTTCTCACCGGGCGGGCCTTTGAGCAAATCCGTTTGGCCTTGGGATATCACCGGCTGCCGGTGGTGGTGGTGGGCGCAGGAGGCGGATATTCCTACGCCCAAAGCGGCGTCACCCATCATGCTCAAGAAGATTTGGCCTTGATGGGCCTGATTCCCGGCTTGACCGTCACCTGTCCCGGCGGTCCCGACGAGATCAGCGCCCTGTTGCCTCAATTGACCCGGCTGGATGGCCCCAGCTATCTGCGGGTTGGGCGTTTTGGCGAGCCGGCGGTACCGGGGTCCGCCCCGATCCTCGTCGGCCAAGGCCGGCTGGTCTGTCCGGGAGACCGGGTGGCCTTCCTGACCACCGGCGCCGCTGTCATCCCGGCGACACAGGCCGCCGAGCGTTTGGCTGCCGATGGGCGCGCCACAGCGGTTTGCCACTTTCACACTCTGCGCCCGTTTGACGAGCGCCTGCTAGCCGAGGTGGCGGGCCGGGCCGACATTCTGATTGTGGCCGAAGACCATGGTCTTCGGGGGGGCTTGCGGGATGTGGTGAGCCGATGGCTGGTCACGGCGGCCCATCACGCCGTCCGCAGCCGGTTACGTCTGATCGGGGTGGGGCCGGGCGAAACCCTGATCCTTGGCAATCCATCCCTTGACGAGGTGATGCGCCGATGCGGCTTGACCCCCGAGGCGCTTACCGAAACGGGCCGCGAGGCCTGGAGCACTCTGCCCAACCGTTAAGACCGGGCGCTCTCCAAGCCCCCACGATAAAAGGCCCGCCCGATGCCCCCTTTGCCTTCCTCGATCCTAACCTTTGGCCCGGCAGGAGAAACCGACCGACGGCAGCAGTTTATTGATCTGATGCGGGCCTGCCCGATTCCAGATCGCGAATTGCCGCTGAATATGGGCCTGTTTCTGACACCGCAAACGCTCTCTCGGATCTTGTTCATGGATTTTCTCTACCAGAAGATATTGGAGGTCCAAGGTGTGGTGATGGAATTTGGCTGTCGCTGGGGACAAAATGTTTCACTGTTGACCGCCCTACGTGGCATTTACGAGCCCTTTAACCGGCTGCGGACCGTGGTCGCCTTCGATAGCTTCGAAGGCTTTCCTTCGGTGGATGTGCGGGACGGCGAGAAGCTGAACCAAGGCGGTTATGCCACCACTGCTGGCTACGAACATTATCTTGATCAAATTCTCAAACACCAGGAACAAGAAGCTCCGCTGGACCATCTTCGCAAGTATCAGATTGTTAAAGGCGATATCTGCCAAACATTGCCGGCCTATCTTGAAGCTCATCCCGAGACCATGATTGCCTTGGCTTATTTCGATCTTGACCTCTACGCGCCAACCCGCGACAGCCTGCGAGCCATTCGTGACCGTATCACACGCGGCACGGTGCTGGGATTCGATGAACTGAATGACCCGGTGACGCCTGGCGAAACTTTGGCCTTGAAAGAAGTCTTGGGTTTGGATCGCTATGCCGTTCGGCGCTATCGCTATAGCGCCCGCACGTCTTATTTGATCGTGGAGTAGAAAGATATTCCGGGCTAGGTCGACGCGCTATGGGTTTTTAGCAGGATTGACCCGTCCCCCCCAAGGGCTTTGCCCTTGACCCACCAAAGGCCAGCGGCCTTTGGAAACCGGAACGTCATGGAATCCTGGGCCGCCTCGGCCCTGGTGGGGGCAATCAAAGCCCCTGATTGGCGATTTTGGTTGGCATGACGGCCTATTCGGCCAATATCGCTGATATCTTACCTAGCCGGGACGCCCATCGATGCCTTCTTCTGCGCTGACCATCGGCCTGGTTCAGATTAACAACAGCTTTTCGGGGCAAAGCTATTTGCCTTATGCTGTGGCGTGTCTTGAGGGTTATGTTCGCCATCATAGCCTGAATCCCGATCGCTATCGATTTCTATTACCCATTTATCGGCGTCTTCCTTGTCGGGATGCGGTAGCGCATTTGCTGGATGCCGACGTCGTGGGGTTTAGTGTTTATGTTTGGAACGCTCGCCTCTCCCTAGAGATCGCTCGTCGATTGAAAGAAATTAAACCAGAGATTTTGATTCTGTTCGGCGGCCCTCATGTTCCCGACCATACTGAGGCGTTTCTACGCGAAAATCCGTTCATCGATCTGGCGGTCAATGGTGAAGGCGAGGCGGTGTTCCTAGCCGTGCTGGAACGCCTGCCTGACCGTCATTGGGGCGCGCTCAAGGGACTGAGTTTCTTGGATCCCGACGGTCGTTTTGTCCAAACGCCCCGCGCGCCGCGCCTTCAAGACCTAGCCGCCTTGCCCTCGCCCTATCTGAACGATATTTTTGCCCCGTTGATGCGGGCGTTTCCCGATGAAAGCTGGATTGGCTTGTGGGAAACCAACCGGGGCTGCCCATTTCAATGCACCTATTGCGATTGGGGATCGGCGACCGCAGCAAAATTAGGAAAGTTTGAATTGGATCGTCTGCGAAACGAAGTGGATTGGTTCTCACGTCATCATTTAGAATTTATATTTTGTTGTGACGCTAATTTCGGCATTCTCCCCCGAGATATTGAGCTAGCCGACTATGTGGCCAAGGCTAAACGGGAAAGCGGCTATCCTCGGGCGTTGTCGGTTCAAAACACTAAAAACGCCACCGAGCGGGCCTATCGCACTCAGAAAATCCTGTCCGATGCCGGCTTGAGCAAGGGCGTGGCACTCTCGATGCAATCGCTCAACCCCCTCGCTCTTAAGAATATTAAACGAGATAATATCTCATTAGAAACATATTTAGAATTGCAAAGGCGTTTTACGAAAGATCAAGTTGATACATTTTCTGATCTAATCCTGGGTTTGCCCGGTGAGACCTATGATTCCTTTGTCGATGGGATTGATTCTCTGATCACATCAGGCCAGCATAACCGAATTCAATTCAACGACCTCTCGATCCTGCCCAATGCCGAGATGGCCAATCCCGACTATATCCGTGATCACGGTTTGGTCACGGTGACCAGCGAGATCATTAACATTCATGGGGCACGGGTCGAGGTTGACGACGATGTTCCAGAAATCCAGCACTTGGTGATTGCCACGCGAACCATGCCCGCCGAAGACTGGCGGCGGACCCGAGCGGTTGGTTGGATGACCGCTTTCTTGCATTTCGATAAACTTTTCCAAATTCCCCTGATCTTGGTTCATGAATTGCTGGGCCGATCTTTTCGTTCGATGATCGAAGCCTTTATGGAGGTTTCTGCCGATGATTATCCTCTATTGGCGGAAATGCGGGATTTCTTTTTAGAACAAGCCCTTCTGATTCAGCAGGGCGGCCCGGAATATGTTTTCTCGGAGCCCTGGTTGGGAATTTACTGGCCGGCGGATGAATATATGTTTATCCAACTTACCGCCAGTGGTCGGCTTGATAATTTTTATCAAGAAAGCCGGCGCTTGATCTTTCATCTTATTTCAAGCGACGAGCCAAGACGCGACCTTACCGTACCAAGAGCGGCCTTGGACGATGGGATTAACCTGAATCAAGCCTTAATCAAACAGCCTTTTGTCTCAAATGATCTGGTTTTAACCTTAGGATATGATATTCCGCGTTTTTGGAATGGCATTCGCCAAGGCACGACATCAGCACTCAATCCAGGGCCGGTCACAGTCAAAATCGACCGCTCAACTGTCCGTTACGACCGCTTGACCGACTGGTGCCGCGAAGTGGTGTGGTGGGGCAATAAAAAAGGGGCCTATCTTTATACAAATCAGCAGATTGAGCCGCAATTGGCGGGTCATTTCTGATCCCGAAATCTGGGCACAGCGATTCATGGGCGGTAATGGACAGTAGCGGAAGCACCATAGATCAGGCAGAATAACAAAGCCTGAACATCGGTTCCGGCAACTTTGCGAGAGGCGCTGACCATGTCTATCATCGTGAATCATGACGGTTCGTTCCATGACGTTACCCAGGCCGCCATTCGCCACGCGTTCAGTGCCGCGTTGGAACCTCTTGCGGACGGTCTCTCAGGGCCAGAAGCACGGTTCAAGGTTTATAAAGAGACGCTCGCTCAGTTTTCATCCCCTTCCGAACCTCGTGCACAGGTCTTTATCAGTAACGATTTGTCCGACCTCTATCCCGAATATAACTTCCCCGAGCCTGGTACTGGATTATCAATCATGCAGTATTTTGACGGTATGGGAACCATGCTTTATCTCATCAAGAGCGAAGCCGGTTGAGATGGGAGGTCCAAGGCAGCGTCCTGTACGGTCCCTGGCGTTTGGACTTGACCGGAACAAGACCCAATCCCTACACCAAGGCGGACTGGCCAGCGGATCCGCCGGGTCTTCGGTTGGCTCCGGGCTCTCACAACGTAAAGACAGCGGTCACAATGTGCGGCATTACCGGCTTTTCGGCACGCGATGGCGGCGATGCCGAGCGTTTGACGCGAACCGTTGCCGATATGGCGGCCTGTCTTGGCCACCGAGGCCCCGATGCTCAAGGGGTGTGGGTAGACGCCGAAGCCGGGGTGGCGTTTGGCCATCGTCGTCTGGCGATTGTTGACCTCAGTCCGGCGGGCGCCCAGCCGATGGTTTCGCGCTGCGGCGGGTTTGTGCTGGCCTATAATGGCGAGCTGTACAACGCGCCCGAGCTGGCCCAGACCCTGGATGCCGATGGACTGGCCCGGCGCGGCCATTCCGACACCGAAGTGCTGCTGGAATGGTGCGCCCATTACGGCGTCCGGTCTTTTTTGGAGCGAGCCGAAGGCATGTTTGCCTTTGCGCTCTGGGACCGGGCCGCTCGCCGCCTGACTCTGGCCCGCGACCGCATGGGGATCAAGCCGCTCTATTGGGGATATTGGCCGGGAACTCTGGTCTTCGGCTCGGAACTCAAGGCCTTGCGCCGCCATGATGGTTGGCGGCCCGAGATCGACCGCTCGGCACTGACAGCCTATCTGCGCTTCGGCTATGTCCCGGCGCCCCGAAGTATCTATCGCGGCGTGTGCAAACTGGAACCGGGCTGCGTCCTGACCTTTGCCCCTGAAACCGGCGAGCCTCCGGCACTCGAGGCTTACTGGAACCTGCGGGCGGTGGCGCGGGCCGGTCTGGCCGACCCCTTTACCGGCAGTCCCGACGAGGCCGTAACCGAGCTGGAGCAGGTGTTGAGCCGGGCGGTCCGTGGCGAGATGATCGCCGATGTGCCGTTGGGCTGTTTCCTGTCGGGCGGGATCGATTCCTCGACGGTGGCGGCGCTCATGCAGACCCAAAGCCCCCGCCCCATCCGCACCTTCAGCATCGGCTTTGCCGCTGCTGGCTATGACGAAGCCACCGCCGCCAGGCACATTGCAGCGCATTTGGGTGCCGAGCATACCGAATTTCAGGTAGATCCGGCTACCGCCCTAGATGTGGTGCCGTATTTGCCCGAATGGTACGATGAGCCCTTCGCGGACTCCTCGCAGATTCCCACCCATATGGTGGCGAAACTGGCCCGACAGCATGTCACCGTGGCGCTGTCCGGGGATGGCGGCGACGAGTTGTTTGCCGGATACACTCGTTACGTGTGGGCAGATCGACTGTGGCGACGGTTACGCGCAGTCCCAATGCCGTTGCGCCGGATCCTGGCCGCCACACTGGCCGGAATGTCCGGGCCGGTTCCCGGCGCCCTGGCCGGGGCGGCCTTTGCCTTGATCCCCATGGGTCTTCGGCCCAGCCACCCCGCCGACAAGCTGCGGAAATTAGCGGGCATCGTCGATGCCGAAAGCCCCGATGCCCTCTTTCGTCGCCTGGTCAGTGTTTGGCCAGAGCCGGAACAACTGGTGCCGGGAGCGATCGAGGCGCGCGGCCTGCTGTGGGATGAAGGCGTGGCCCAGGATGTTCCCGACTTCACCCAGCGCATGCAACTGGTGGACAGCCTCACCTATTTACCCGACGACATTTTGACCAAAGTCGACCGCGCCACCATGGCGGTGGCGCTTGAGGCCCGAGTGCCGTTGCTCAATCATCAGGTCGTCGAATTCGCCTGGCGGCTGCCCTTGGAACTCAAGCTCCGCGACGGCCAATCCAAATGGGCCTTGCGGCAGGTGTTATATCGGCATGTGCCTCGTGCCCTGGTAGACCGACCCAAACAGGGCTTTTCGATCCCGCTGGCGGCTTGGTTGCGCGGAGCCCTGCGCGATTGGGCCGAAACAATGCTGGCGCCCTCGGCCTTAGCCGAAGACGGCCTGTTGAATCCGGTCCCGATCCGCCATGCCTGGGCCGAGCATATCTCCGGTCGACGCGACCATGCCCACGCGCTGTGGGCCGTCTTGATGTTTCAAGCGTGGCGAGAGCGCCTCTGATACCATCGAGCCTTGATGAGTCACCATCAAGGCCGCCCTCAGACGCCGGGCGAGCGCGGATGCGCGCGCCCATGCGCGCGAAGCCAAGGGCGCGGATGCGCCCGCCCGGCGTCTGAGGGCGCTGCGGACGTGTCAACGTCCAAGGCCATTGGTATGAGTAGTTTCCGAGGCTTCTGACCCCGACACCCCACCCGCTATCATGGCGCGGATTAGGGTTGGCGCGCTCAGAAGCTCGGTCGGGAAGATGGCCGGAACAGGCTCATGACAGCTTTCACGAGCTAACGGACTAAAATTCAGCCGATATGGTAAAATATATAGAATGAAAGAGATCGCGCATGTCCAAGTTATTCGACGTTTTTAGATCAGATGACTGGCATATTACCGGAACTCCTGCACTCGATTTTCCAAGGCACATGTATATTCGTCATCTAACACCGTCAGTTTCGTCTCTAATTTTACTCGCTGGAGAAGAATTACATACAAAAGTTTTAAACTGCCCGGAAAAAGGACGTATTACTATCGTCTTTGGTCCTGGTCTACCCGAGCGAAGCGTTGATGGTCTAGAAATTGTGTTGCAGTTTCAGGAATCCGCAATTACCGGAAACCCCAAAACGCCGCCGGTTCTGGTATTTTTTAGTACCCTCTATCCCGGAACATATTTAACATGGTCTTCTATAACTATCGATATTTCAGTTTTTGCTTGGCGTATTGGGTCATTTTCGTTGGCCTGTCGTCCGGGGCCTCAGGGAGAATATAGCGGCGACTGGCTAGCGATCAATCATTACATGATTAAGTCCTTGATTGCCGCCGATGATCAGGACGAGGGCTACGGGGCCGCTCCTCTCAGCACGCGTCACCCGAGTGGACTAATCGAATTAGAAGGGCTGGCCATAGCCTTGAAAACAGTTGTATCCGCACCAAGGGCGGTCAGGCAGGAATTACAAAAAACTGGCCTCAATGTTATTCCAACAAATTATTACTCGCCTATTCCATCGATTGATGAGATCACCACAGCTTTTGAATACCAGAATACTGAAATTCCTTTTTTAAATACAATGATATTTAATGAAACATTGATGAAACAGTGGTTAATTGATTTAGTCGAATACACTCATGATTTTGATCCCCCTTTTATTGAGAATCAAGAGTTAAGTAACGATAAAAGTTTTTTTTGGGACAATAGCGAGTTTACCTATAGCGATGCTATGGCATATTATGCTATGTTACGCCGTTTAAAACCAGCAAAGGTTGTCGAAATCGGCAGTGGTTTTTCGACATTGGTGGCGGTTGAAGCTCTTAAAAAGAATGGAACAGGGACAATTGTCTGCATTGAACCATATCCTCGGAATTTTCTATTGACACTTAGTGGTATCGAACTGTTCAGTATGAAAATTCAAGACGTAACAACACAGATCATGAATGATATGCTAAATGATGGCAATGTATTATTTATTGATTCAACCCATACAGTTAAAGCTGGTAGCGACTGTCTGTATTTATACTTAAAGTTAATTCCAGGAATTAAGAAAAATATTTACATTCATGTCCATGATATATTTTTGCCGTTTGGCATGCCACAACATTGGCTATTCGATTCACATATCTATTGGACTGAACAATACCTATTGATGGCATGGATGATTGATAATCCGAGGGTTTCGTTATTATTTGGAAGCGCCTATCATAATTATTTCAATAGGGACTTGCTACTGAAGTTGATGCGCAATCGACACCAAGAAGGCGGTTCGAGCGTGTGGTTGGAATACTGCGGTGCACGCGAGAACGCCATCTAAGACCATCGGGCCTTGATGGTGACTCATCAAGGCTGCCCTCAGACGCCGGGCGGGCGCATCCGCGCCCTTGGCTTCGCGCCATGGGGCGCGCGGCGGCGGTCGCCGCCGATACCAACGGCACGGATCATTGTCTAGGGCCGTTGGTATTA